>WNFX01011568.1_pt1 | contig 12035 bp, 5 predicted proteins | sample 5400111 | NCBI WGS metagenome assembly WNFX01 (sample SAMN13153363, study PRJNA577476) | soil metagenome | isolation source: 40 cm soil or saprolite under grassland replicate 1 | place: USA:California | collected 2016-06-15
AGATTCGGCATTTTTGAACCATGAAACACTTGGTTTCCATTTCGGTTGTAAATGTAGCCAACCCCCTAGTAAGGATATGGCAGAAAGAAATAGTAGAAAAAGAGCTCCAGTATAAAGATCTTCATTAGTGCGTAAACCGATTGTATACCACCACTGATAAACACCAGAATAAGCGATATTCACCGGGCCAAGAGCACCTCCCCGAGTAAAAGCTTCCACGGCCGGTTGACCAAAATGAGGATCCCAAATTGCATGAGCAATAGGTCTTACATGTAAAGGATCCTGTACCCATGCCTCAAAATTTCCTTGCCAAGCTACATGAAAGAGATTCCCGGAAGTCCACAGAAAAATGATTGCTAATTGTCCGAAATGAGAAGCAAAAATGTTCTGATAAAGACGTTCCTCGGTAATATCATCATGACTCTCGAAGTCATGTGCGGTAGCAATACCAAACCAAATACGACGAGTAGTGGGGTCCTGAGCTAAGCCTTGGCTAAACCTTGGAAATCTTAATGCCATAATGCTTTTCAAATCCTCCTAGCCATTATCCTACTGCAATAATTCTTGCTAAGAAGAATGCCCACGTTGTGGCAATTCCACCCAGAAGGTAATGGGTTACTCCTACAGCACGTCCCTGTACAATGCTCAAGGCTCTAGGCTGAGTAGCAGGAGCAACTTTTAATTTATTATGAGCCCAAACGATGGATTCAATAAGTTCTTGCCAATAACCGCGCCCGCTGAATAGAAACATTAAACTAAAAGCCCATACAAAATGGGCACCTAAGAAAAAAAGACCATAGGCAGATAATGAGGAACCGTAAGACTGAATTACCTGGGATGCCTGCGCCCATAAGAAATCGCGGAGCCACCCATTAACGGTAATCGAACTCTGCGCAAAGTTTCCTCCTGTGATATGAGTTACTACTCCTTGATCATTTATACTACCCCAAACATCTGACTGCATTTTCCAACTGAAATGGAATATTACTACAGAAATGGAATTGTACATCCAAAATAATCCTAAGAAGACATGATCCCAAGCGGATACTTGGCATGTCCCCCCTCTTCCAGGTCCATCACACGGGAACCGAAAACCGAGATTTGCTTTATCTGGTATCAATCGTGAGCTACGAGCAAATAGAACACCTTTTAGGAGTATCAATACCGTCACATGAATTGTAAATGCATGAATATGATGTACCAAAAAATCTGCAGTTCCTAATGGAATAGGTAACAAAGCTACTTTGCCGCCTACTGCCACTAAATCACCGCCGCCCCAAGTCAAACTGGTGCTTGCTGTTGCACCAGGGGCCGTTGTGCCAGGTGCTAAAGCGTGGGTATTTTGTATCCATTGAGCAAAGACAGGTTGTAATTGTATAGCGGTATCTGAAAACATATCTTGAGGGCGTCCTAAAGCGCTCATGGTATCATTATGAATATACAAACCAAAACTGTGAAAACCTAAAAATATACACACCCAGTTGAGATGTGATATGATTGCATCGCGATGTCTAAGAACACGATCTAATAGATCGTTGTATCGAGTAGTTGGATCATAGTCTCTTACCATAAAAATGGCTGCATGTGCAGCAGCACCAACTATGAGAAATCCCCCAATCCACATGTGATGTGTGAACAATGAGAGTTGTGTACCATAGTCAGTAGCTAGGTATGGATAAGGAGGCATAGCATACATATGGTGAGCTACAATAATGGTCAAAGAGCCTAACATAGCTAGGTTAAGAGATAATTGAGCATGCCATGACGTTGTTAGGATCTCATATAGACCTTTATGACCCTGGCCTGTAAATGGACCTTTATGGGCCTCTAAAATATCTTTTATACCATGACCAATACCCCAGTTAGTTCTATACATATGACCGGCAATGAGAAAAAGAATTGCAATAGCTAAATGATGATGTGCAATATCAGTCAGCCATAGACCACCAGTTAGTGGATCTAATCCTCCACGAAAGGTAAGAAAGTCCGCGTATTTTGACCAATTCAAGGTAAAAAATGGGGTTGCTCCCTCGGCAAAACTTGGATAAAGTTGTGCCAAAAGATCTCGATTCAAGATAAATTCATGAGGAAGCGGGATCTCTTTGGGATCTACTCCAGCATTTAGAAATTGATTAATGGGTAAAGATACATGTACTTGATGCCCCGCCCAAGAAAGAGACCCAAGTCCTAGTAGCCCTGCCAAATGGTGATTCAACATGGATTCTACATCTTGGAACCAAGCCAATTTTGGAGCAGCTTTGTGATAATGAAACCAACCGGCAAAAAGCATTAAGGCTGCAAAGACCAATGCACCAATTGCAGTACAATAGAGTTGTAATTCACTAGTTATTCCAGATGCTCGCCAAATCTGAAAAAAACCAGAGGTTATTTGTATTCCGCGGAAACCTCCGCCTACATCACCATTCAATATTTCTTGGCCTACTATTGGCCAAACCACCTGGGCACTAGGTCGAATGTGAGTAGGATCATTTAGCCATGCTTCATAATTGGAAAAACGAGCACCATGGAAATACATGCCACTCAGCCAAAGAAAGATAATGGAGAGTTGGCCGAAATGAGCACTAAATACTTTTCGGGAAATCTCCTCTAAATCACTAGTATGGCTATCGAAATCATGAGCATCAGCATGTAGGTTCCAGATCCAAGTAGTAGTATCGGGTCCCTTAGCTATTGTTCTTGAGAAATGACCAGGTTTTGCCCATTGCTCGAAAGAAGTTTTTATGGGGTCCCTATCTACCAAAATTTTGACTTTTGGTTCCGGCGAACGAATAATCATTGAGTCCTCCTCTTTCCGGACAACACATACAAAGAGACCCGCCAACATAAAACATAATTAGGGAACTTAGGAGAGATGTTTCTATTGAATATCTTTCTCTTCTATCTCTCATCTATCTATTCTCTATCTTCTTTAGTTATTCACTAGAACAATTATGATCCGGAAGTTAATCCGGGGCAAGTGTTCGGATCTATTATGACATAGCAGTGAGGCGCTCAACGGACCCTTTCTAAAATATAAAATATTCTAAAACCTTTTCTGTACTTTGAATTTAATGAAGTGAAATCCGATTTTTTTGTGCAACCCAGTCTATTCAGATTTCATTTAGAGATTCCTAGATGGAACAAATTTTACTTTTTGTCTTTCTTGCATATCTTACATAGAAGATATTCTTCTTAGGTACTTTATTTCAAATCACGTGAGCAGTTATTAGCATTACTAGGGAACATACGGGTATTTCAATTTAGTTTTTAGAAGGTCTCTTTTCTTTTTTTAGTTTGAATAGCAGAAAAAAAAAAAGAATTCTCTACTATATCATTTAGTATTTATCTCTACTAACACATCAGATCAAATAGAAGAATTTTCGATATTAGAGGGGATCTTTCAATTGAGAAGATCCCCGACTTAGTTGACAGCGGAATTTTTTCTTATTCGGCTAAAGCAATCATTTGTTATTAGCCCAGATACTAAGAACCATCTCGTCCGGGAAAAGCCATCTTTTTCTCAACAATGTCTTTGTGATTTGAGCCACCAGGGTTCCGTTAGATAGGAACAGATTTGATAAATATTGATAACTCTCGGATAGAGTATTAGAACGTGAAAATCCATTTGATAATGAACTATTGGTTCTAAACCATCTCTGGCGATCAATCAACAATTCGAAATTCTTTTCTTGCTTTTGCGTATTCTTCCTAAACCAGCGGTTATTTAGATATTTCCAATAAAGTTGTTTTGTTTGGCAAGTCAAAAATATTCTTGATATCTCTTCATCTGCAAAAAATTCTCGACGTAAAAACATGGATACAAGAGGATCCTCTTGGAATAGCAAAAAGAGTGGATCTTCGGGAGCCCAAATGAATTGGCTTATTTGAAAAAAGCCTTGTTCTTGGGAAGATCTATATCGTGTCTCGTACTGCATGGTTCCATTCTGCAAGAACTCCGAATCATTCTCTTGAAGCTCATCCTCTTCATCATAGATCTCCTTGTCCCGAAATGACCCTTCCCAATAGGGAAATCCCAATTCATTGGACCTTTCGAGACAATCAAATAGAAAGTCCCAAGGGCGCCATATTGTAGGGGCCCAAACTATGTGATTGAAAAAATCCTCCTCTAGCCGTTGCGGGTCGAGGACTCCTTCCCCTTCTTCGAACCCCGATTCATATTTTTCATAGAGAAATCTCTGATCAAGGATAGAACGAGATCCATTTTGAATCATATTTAAGGGATTCCTTCGTTCGGTGCGAAGAAGCAATGTCACTCCATCATTATCAAACTTACTTCCTGTCTGTGAGGATCCCACCAGAGCACCTTCTACTTCTAATAGGCCATGAACTAGATCATAATCATTCTCAAGGGTTGTATACGAAGTGATCCCATCACTTTTTTCATTAGGTCCGGGTAGAGACCAAAGGTCTTGAGCGACCGATCCAGCGGAACAACTCAAAAGATACAGAAGTATCGTTAATTTCTTCATGCTTGTTCCAAGTTCGTAGTACCATCTGTACAAAAAAGAATCCCCCCCGTTACATGATTTCTTCTTCATATAGATAGATATAGGATCTATAGAGCAATTACTTAGAAGTAGATTTTGTGAAACAGCCCTTCCTATCTGATAGAAAAGGATCCCATGATCCTGAACCGATCTTATCTGAGATCTAAAATCCCAAGTTTTTCTATGAAGCGCAGATCTAATTATATTAGTGTCTAAAATGGATTTCTTTTGTATAATACTAATTGATAGCGCCTCGTTGCTAAGTGCTACAAGATCTCGTACAGTAGAACCCAGAGTTATGGACCCCAATCCAGTAGTAAAGAACATTTTCTTTTCCAAGTGAAATCCCTTAGTATATGAAAGAGTGAAAAAGTGCTTTCTTTGTTGTGGAATAAGAAGGCTTCGTATCTTAATGCATGTATTTAATTTATTCGGGGCTATTAGAGCGGGATCTACTTTTTGGGGAATATGAGTCGAAGCTATAATAAGATTCTTAGAAGATTTTTCAGACTCCTCGGATAGAGAGTTCGCTAATAGACCCACGGATACGTCACTCGAATCTAGATCATGAATGTCTGGAATCCAAATTATGCAAGGAGACATTGCTTCTGCTAATTTGAATTGAAAATCGAGAAAAAATCGCTTTAGTTCCCACTTGTGTATGGTATCCTTACGTATTGGATCCCGCGTACTTAGAAAGTCCAATTCCCTATCAAAGTCAAAGTTACAGTCGAGATCTTCACTACGAAACTTATTGATATTAAAGCAACGATCCGAAAAATCAGGTAAAAGACTGTAAATGGTACCCTCGTTCTCATCAAAAATACCATCCTCATCATTATCATAGTCAAGCTCCAAACCCTCTGGAAAGTAATCCAGAAACTCGTTTAGAAAAACTGTAATGAAAGGAACATGGGAATTTGTCGATAAATATCGGACCAAATAAGATCGTCCAGTTCCTCTAGAACCTATCACTAAAACACCCCTAGGAGGGGATAAGGTTAAGCGTAGCGAAAAGGGTTTCCCACGAGATGGTAAACCCAAACTACTAGTCCTACGCAGGTTTTCTACATAAGTGATTGTCTGACAATGAGCGAGGAATATCCGTCTTTCTGCTAAGCAGAATGGATTGAACTCATAAGTCATTAGGTCTTTTTTCTGAATGTCCATTAAATATCGTAAATAAATTGTTCCCGGTTGCTCCATCATTTGATAACCAGAATTATTTTTTGATAAATGATCACTATTCGTCAGACTCAATAAAATTTGATCAATCCTTTTTTCTTCTGTCGTTAAGGCAGAGAACTGAAACAAGAATTCTTTTTCTTTTTCAGCAACGAAATCGGTCTTCATGATCCAGGATTCTATTTTATCAGAAAAAAAATCACTCTTCACATATTTTCTTTTTCGTATCAAGGAATAAATCGCTTTACTTGTATGACTAAAATGTCTCGTATTTATCAAAAACTTGATTCGATTGGCGGGATTTGGTATAATACTTAGGAGATCTTTGACTCCATAAGCGGGACCACCACCCCTTAGCATGTTGCCGCCAGAAGCCGAACCTCGTCTTTCTTCTAGAAAATTTTTTAATTGTTCCCGAGCGACTAGAAAGATATTTTTTAACAACCCGAAAGAATTCAGTTCCGATGGAGGATACCTATCCAGAAGTTTTCGCAACTCAATCATGTATGAAGGAATCATAAAAGATTTGACCTGTTCGAACTCTTTCTGTAACTCATTGAATTGAGAAACAAATGAAAGTGTATGAACGAGATATCCAGTAACAAGAAGAAGGAGAAGGATTGAAAAGAGGAACTCCTCAATATTTAGCCATCTCAAACGTGTCGATATCAATGCTGACTCATTATTTGGGTTAAAAAATATTGTGAACATGGATACACGAAAATTATGTAAACACTTACTTGAAATCTTACTTATAGGATTCCGTTGTGAAAGACTCCACTTTTTCCAAAGAATTCGCTCCAATCCACGCCTATAGATAATATCATGAAAAATGGAGACAAATTTTTGAAATTTAGGACTCCTCCTTAGTATCGCCAATAGGTCTGAAAAAGTCTCTCTCAATATTAAATTGAGATATTTGTGCGTGGTCCCAGTAAGAAACCAAGGTATGATATATCGTCGGAATCTCTTCAATTTGTAGAGAGTTGACAAACGACTCTTTCTTTTAAAGTTTCTATACACCTGCCCTTTTTCAAGGGATTTTTTTAGACAAGAACTATGTTTTTTCCTCTGTTCGGATGGTAAATATTTCTCAGAATATGGAGTGTGAATCAAACCCATGTTTGAATCGAAATTGAGATACTGATGCAAGTTCTTCCCCTCTGAATCAGGCAGATTCATATCGGAAAGAGGCTGACAGTTAGTTCTTTCAAAATTCACTATCTCTTCCTCTGTTAAAGGTGTTCCAGAAATGTCTGCGATCGAGTAAATAGCTCTACGAACGAATGGATCGGATGGAGTTGGAAAATGGAAAGATTTGTCCAAGTTATATCCGTCATCACCACTTTGCGGAAAATTGTTAGCTATCAATATGTTAGATACCTGTGAAATAGTATCTCTGTCCAAAAAAGCATGTTTTTTTTTACCGTCGCACAACGAAAATAGTTTGTTTCGAATGAACAAGATGTTGAGGAATTGTCCATACATAAAATTAAAATTCCAGGACCTTTCCACATAAAAAGAGAATCTTTTGTTCCAATCAAAACAGAAGTTATATTGATTATTCAAGAATCGAAGTCGATTTACCTTATAAAAAGACGATATCAATGAACTTCTATGAAACGGTTTCACGGGATTCAGCCAATTGTCTTGATCGTGAAATATCATTGAGAAATAGGAATCCCTGTTAGAAATTGTTCCTACATTGATCAATAATTTTGATTTTTGGGAAGTATAATAGTCATCCAATAAGAAGGGTTTCCTTTTTTTCAAATGAACGATTTGAAGACCTATTGATTCTAACAACCGATTCCCGAGCGGATCGTTCGGACGTTTCAATTCAGACACGTGGATGTCGGACCTATGAACAGGGATATTCCCAAAACTCACAAAGAAAAAAGGAAGAAACTTGGAAAAAAAGAAACAAAGTGACTTAGACAAATCTTTTTTGTGGATAACCTCAGACCAATCAATCAAATATGCATTCATATATAATCGGTCGAAGACTACTTGAAAACGGCTATTCTGCTCCGAAATGAAACGGTCCAAATATTCCTGGAAATTCTTGCCCCCATTGGACCATTTGTATTTATATACATTTGGATCCTTATTCATGGATCTCTCGGTTAGACAATTCTTCCGACTCTTTTTCAAATTTGAGAAATGTCGGTTAATCGTGTATTTCCTTCTAGGTCTATGATTCACAATATCATTTTGTAGTTGCTAGTAAATAGCACTATTCTCGGTTTTGGGTCTTGAAAATCATTTCCGCAAGAGGTCTGGACCCATTTTTGGATGATCCTTGGATAAAAAGACTCATTCTCCTCGTAAAAAAGAGGAGGTAGAACCAATAAAGATTTCTTTTTTGATTCATCCCTAGGGTTGCATACCTCGTTTACGGATTGTTTCGCACGGCTCCTAAGTGAGAAAAGAAAGAAGAGTTTTGGATCCAACACGGAATAATCAATAGAAAATCCCCTAGGATACATTAGATCCGGCTTAGTTATTGATAGATTGAATAAATTTACCATTTCTTGAAATATCTCTTCTGATTCAAAATTTTGAACTGTCAAAAGTTCATCCTTCGTAACCCTATCACATTCTGGATCAGATGGAATAGGATGAATTGAGACAGTATTTTGTAAATACAAAATTATTTTGAATAGATTGACAGTTTCTTTCTTTTCCGATCGCCTCGAAAGAACAAAAGAAATACCCCTCTCTTTCTTAAATAATTTCTGATCTCGAGTGGACCTCTCGGCAGGATTCAAACCCAGACGAAGAAGGTCTAACCATCTGTCAGAGAAAAAAGAACGATCGGTTCTTCTAGATCTCTCAGAAATCTTTTTTCCTTTTGGACCATACAGCAGCGGTACAATCAACCTTTTGATATTGAACGAATCTTTTGAGTCTTCCAAATTATTCTCGCCCGGTGCAATGGAATTCATTGGTATAGGAAGCAGCCGCCCGGTCAAATAGATATTTTTTGTTTCGACCATCTTTCGATTGTTAATACGATAGATAACTACAAAAAGGACTACACCCTTGATCATGAAATATAGATTTCTCTGTGAATTCCGTGAAAATAGGATACTCCAGATTCGGAAGTCTAAGAGTTTTATCAACCTCTCTTGGTGGAAAAAAACGCGAATACAAGCTACCGCAGAGTTGAATTGAACCCATGAATCTAAATCTACGAAATAGAGAGAATTTTTGCTTTCTCGAAGTATTTCTCTCAATTCTAAAACCCAAGATTCGAATGGATGTTGATGTTTTATCATGTTAGGCCTCCTTCCGTGTTGGAATAGAATAAATATTATTTGATTTATATTTTTTATATGTTATTTTGTAATTTTGTAATTTATAATTTATAGGTAATTTTGTAATTGTATTGTAATTGTATATTTTATATGTTATTTTGTAATTTTGTAATTGTAGTGTAAGTGTATATTTTATATGTTATTTTGTAATTTTGTAATTGTAGTGTAAGTGTATATTTTATATGTTATTTTGTTATTTTGTAATTGTATTGTATGTATTATAGGCCTTGATTTATCCAAAAGATTTCACTTCAATTGGAATTTGGTTATTCACGAGATTCCCGTGAAGCATCCATGGCTGAATGGTTAAAGCACCCAACTCATAATTGGCGAAGTCGTAGGTTCAATTCCTACTGGATGCACGGCAATAAAAAACCCCCTAAAGTTCATTTTTGTTCAAGAATTCGTATTTTAAACTGTCAAATCGAAAGAACAAAAGAAACATCCACCTTATCTCTTTACTTAAATTATTTCTTTATTTCCATAATTTAGACTTTCCTTTTCATAATTTCGAAATAAGTCATTTCTTTAGTTCAATAATTTCATAATTCCATTACAATCCTAAGTATTAATAATATGAAATTAGAAGTTCAAAATAAAAAAAAAAATTCATCATAACCATCTTCAAAAAAAAAGGAATCCTTATTTTATCATATATGATAATAAAAAAAAAAATGCAAGGGTATCTTACTTTGCTTTGGCGTGAGAACGTAAGGAGATAACCTATTTAAAAACATAACACTACTTCAAGAATTTCTGCGGACCTCTCAGCTTCGTAGGATTTGAGTCGAGACGAAGTTCTGACCATCCTACAAAGCATTTCTATTTAGATTCAATATTTCATAATTTTGGCTGATTTGATATTCTAGTATATAACATATCATAAAAATAAGAATAATTTTAAGATAAGAATTGAAATTAATAGTTACATAGAATACAATTTTAATCGATTTATCTAATTTATCTAATAATTTATCAAATCTTTTTTTATCAACAATATCGTCATTTTAATTCGTATAGTAAGATTCTCTTTTTTTTTTTTAGTTTTGAATATTTCATTTCTATTATTTATTAGATTTAATTTATATAAATTATATGTATTTATCCCGATATCCTGAATATTTTATATTATTATTATATAATAATAATAATAAACGGATATAATTATATTAGGAAGATGATGATTTATTTAAATCATTATGAATATACAGATTCTTTAATATTATCGAATACCTTATTCTATATATCTATTCTATATATATAAATAGATATAGTAATATAAATAGATATAGTAGAAAATTGTAAAGAAATTAGGAAAGAGGATATTATCTTAAAATTCTCATTTTTTAGAATTTTAAATAATGACTAATTAGATTACAAAAAACATTAATTAATTTATATTACAAAATTCTTATGCATTAAGATGAAATATGTATTAGGAGTACATTTATGTTTTTGCTTTATGAATATGATATTTTTTGGACATTTCTAATAATATCGATCTTTATTCCTATTTTGGCATTTCTAATTTCTGGAATTTTAGCTCCGATTAGAAAAGGGCCAGAAAAACTTTCTAGTTATGAATCCGGAATAGAACCGATGGGCGATGCTTGGTTACAATTTCAAATCCGTTATTATATGTTTGCTCTAGTTTTTGTTGTTTTTGATGTTGAAACAGTCTTTCTTTACCCATGGGCAATGAGTTTTGATGTATTGGGGGTATCCGTATTTATAGAAGCTTTCATCTTCGTGCTTATCCTAATTGTTGGTTCAGTTTATGCATGGCGCAAGGGAGCATTAGAATGGTCTTAATTCTTGAATATTTAGACAATTAAACAAAACATTGAGACAGTTATGAATTCCATTGAGTTTCCCTTACTTGATCAAAAAACCAAAAATTCAGTTATTTCTACTACATTAAATGATCTTTCAAATTGGTCAAGACTATCCAGTTTATGGCCGCTTCTCTATGGTACTAGTTGTTGCTTCATTGAATTTGCTTCATTAATAGGATCACGATTTGACTTTGATCGTTATGGACTGGTACCACGCTCTAGTCCTAGGCAGGCAGACCTAATTTTAACAGCGGGCACCGTAACTATGAAAATGGCTCCTTCTTTAGTTCGATTATATGAGCAAATGCCCGAACCAAAATATGTTATTGCTATGGGAGCCTGTACAATTACAGGGGGTATGTTCAGTACCGATTCTTATAGTACCGTTCGGGGCGTGGATAAGCTAATTCCTGTAGATGTCTATTTGCCGGGCTGTCCACCCAAACCGGAAGCCGTTATAGATGCTATAACAAAACTTCGTAAAAAAATCTCTCGAGAAATCTATGAAGATCAAATTAGTTATCAACGAGAGAATAGGTGTTTTACTACTAACCACAAATTTAATGTTGAACGCAGTACTCATACCGGCAATTATAATCAAGGATTATTCTATCAACCATCATCTATTTCAGAGATAACCTCTGACACATTTTTCAAATATAAAAAACCTCCGACGAACGAAAAAGTGAATTAAACAGGATCCTTTTGTACAAAATAGAATAATAAATAGCAAGTCAATCTTCCAAAATTTCATTGTAATGTAAAAAATATAGTAAATACATATACCAAATACCAAACTTATAAAAAAACGCCAGAGAGGTAAAAAAATGCAGGGTAATTTGTCTGCTTGGCTAGTCAAACACGGAATAGTTCATAGATCTTTGGGTTTCGATTACCAAGGAATAGAGACTTTACAAATAAAACCCGAGGATTGGCATTCGATTGCTGTTATTTTATATGTATATGGTTACAATTATCTACGTTCCCAATGTGCCTATGATGTAGCACCAGGAGGGCTATTAGCTAGTGTCTATCATCTTACGAGAATAGAGTATAGTCTAGATCAACCCGAAGAGGTATGCATAAAAGTATTTGTCCCAAGGCAAAATCCTAGAATTCCTTCTATTTTCTGGGTTTGGAAAAGTGCAGATTTTCAAGAAAGGGAATCTTATGATATGTTAGGAATT
>WNFX01013802.1_pt1 | contig 12034 bp, 10 predicted proteins | sample 5400111 | NCBI WGS metagenome assembly WNFX01 (sample SAMN13153363, study PRJNA577476) | soil metagenome | isolation source: 40 cm soil or saprolite under grassland replicate 1 | place: USA:California | collected 2016-06-15
CCGATGGCACGGAACCACCGAAGCCTTCAGGAGGTCGTCATGTCGAGCGACCGTCCGTCACGATCTCTCGGGCCGTTCAGCCTGCTGCTGGTTGCGCTCGCCACCACCGCGGGGCCAGCGGCCCAAACACCCGTACGCCCACCCAGTGAGTTGACGTTCACCAAGGACATCGCGCCGATTCTGCAGAGAAGTTGTCAGGAATGTCACCACGCAGGCGGCGTGGCGCCGATGTCGCTCGTCACGTACGAGGACGTGCGGCCATGGGCGCGGGCGATGAAAGCGCGGACCGCGCTTCGGAGCCAGCGTGGGGCGATGCCGCCGTTCTTCGTCGAGAAGAACATCGGCATTCAGAAGTTCAAACACGATCCGTCGCTCACGGAAGAGCAGATCGCGAAGGTCGCAGAGTGGGCCGACAGCGGCGCGCCGCGAGGCAACGCGGCCGACCTCCCCAGGCCGCTCGATTTCGACGACACCGACAAGTGGACGATCGGCGAGCCCGATCTGATCCTGAAGTCGCGCGAAGTGCTCGTTCCCGCCGCAGGACCGGACTGGTGGGGCGATATCGGCCTCGTGCCGACCGGTCTCACGGAGGACCGATACGTGTCGGCCGTCGAAGTGCGAGAGGTCAACGACATTCCTCGAGGAGGATCGACCAACACCGTCGGCGGACGCTATGTGTTTCATCACATGACGTACTCGAGCGTGCAGCTGGGCGAGCGGGGTTCGGCTGACGAGCTTGCGAGCAGCTGGCCGATTCACGAAGTCGGTCGCAATGCGGACATTTTTCCGCCCGAGGCCGGCAGGCTCCTGCAGGCGAATTCGGCGCTCGCACTGACCGCGGGTCACATTCACGCCAACGGACGCGAGACCAAAGCGCATCTCGAATTTGCGTTCAAGCTCTTTCCAACCGGCTACAAACCGGTGTTCCGCCGCTCGACGCTGCGATTGGGGAACGGCATCGACATCGACGTGAAGCCCAATCAGCCCAATCAAGAGCTCCACGCCTATGCGACGCTGCAGGACCACACGAAGATCATCGCGTTCGAGCCTCATCTGCACGCGCCCGGCGTCCGTATGTGTCTCGAGGCGATCTGGGGCCACAACATTCAGACGCTCAACTGCGTCGGCTACGATCACAACTGGGTCAAGCAATACGTCTATGAAGACGATGCGGCGCCGCTCCTGCCGAAAGGCACCATCGTGCACCTGATCGGATTCCTGGATACGACGGCGGCGAACCGCAATCCAGCGGACCCGAGAAACTGGGCCGGCGGCGGGCGGCGCTCGATCGCCAACATGTTCATCGATCTTGGCTATTCGGTCGCGCTGACCGAAGAGCAGTTCCAATCTGAAATGGCCAAGCGCCGCAAGAACATGAAGAGCCGGAACGATTACGACATCGGTTGTCCGTTGTGCTGGGCGCCTCCCACCCAAACGACGATGCCGAGCACGGCAAGTCCTCAAAGGCCGTGATGCGCGCGGTGTTGTGGCGAGGACCGCGGCGCCTGCTGCTCGCCACGGTCGCTGCGGCCGCCGGCTTCACGACCGCCGGCGCGCAGATTAGATTCACCTACTCGAGCGGCCAGACGGTGTCGCCGGCGTACGAGGGCTGGATGCCGACGCCGAACGGCTTCGCGATGTACTTCGGCTACATGAACACGAACTGGCTGCAGGAGTTCGACGTTCCGATCGGTCCCGACAATGCCATCGAGCCCGGCGGCCCCGATCGAGGTCAACCGACGCACTTCTATCCGAGGCGCAGCCCGTTCCTGTTCACCGTCGACGTGCCCAAGGACATCGGCACCACCGAACTGATTTGGACCCTCAGCACGAACGGGAAAACCGAGAAGGCCTACGCGTCTCTCAAGACCGATTACCAGATCGACAACCAGGTGATTTCCACCGAGGTCGGCGGCGACTTCGGCAGTCTTCGCGACGAACTTCGCACGAACATTCCTCCGGAGCTCCGAGTCGAAGGGCCGAAGCACCGGAGCGTGAGAGTAGGCGAGCCGCTGACGCTGATTGCGTTTGCCGGCGATCCAGACAACCTGCCCGCCAGGCGCGACGGAAAACTACAGCCCCGCAACGCCAGCGGCCAGATGCCGGGCGAGTCCGCCGCGCCGGCTGCACCGCGCGCGTCACCACCCTCCAACCCGGCGAATCTCGCCACGCTCATCTATCGTCCGCCGTCGTCGATCGTGCCGTCCAGCGGACCAGGTCTGCGCTTCTCCTGGCTCGTTTACAGGGGCAAGTCATCCGCGGTCACCTTCACGCCCGATCAGATGAAGACCTGGACCGACACGCGGGCATACGCGAACTCGCCGTGGTCGCCGCCGTACACCATTCCAGTACCGCCGGCGGATGGCAAGTGGACGACGCAGGCGACATTCGCCGAGGCAGGCACGTATACGCTGCGCGCCGTGGCAAGTGACGGCTCGGTATTCACCTACGACAACGTGACGGTCAGCGTCGGACGCTGACCAGTCGAACCACTCCGCGTCGTCGCCTCGCGTCCATCCGATTCCGGCGTCGGAGCGCGCCGGTGTCCCCTGGAGAGGAATACACATGAGTCCTCTGTGAGACGATGCGGCGCGGAACGCCTGTGAATCGACGCACCCTGGCTCGTATCGTCTCTTCGTCGATGGCATTTCGCTTGAAGCTCCACACAACAGAAGTGCAGGAGGCACGTTATGCGAAGGCAATTGACCTGGTTAGCCGCCGGCATCCTGACGCTGTCATTCAGCACACAGGCGTTCGCAGAGCCGGTGGTCGTAGCCTGCGGATCTGGTCAGCACGCGATCGTCCGGAATACGTTCATACGCGGCCAGTCCGTGACGCGAGTCGAATGCGTGCGCGCCGGCGGCTATCGCACCATGGCGTATCGCACATCGAGCGTGGTGCGGTATCGCGAACGGCGGCATCGGTCGTGGGCGAAGAGTGCATTGATCATCGGCGGTTCCACCGCGACCGGCGCCGGGATCGGCGGGATCGTCCACGGCAAGAAAGGTGCGCTGATTGGCGCGGCCCTCGGTGGCGGGGCGTCCAGCATCTACGAGGGCACGCGACGTCGCTAGCGTCCAGACGGGCGGCGCGATCCACGTGACTCGAGAAGGCCGCGAAGCGTGTCGAGGTTCCGCTCGTCGGCCGGATCGACGGTAATCGGTCCGGTCGACTTGCCCTCACCCTTCGGCGTCTCGAGCAGCATCGGCAGATCGCGAAAGCGCCGGTCGTTTACGATGCGCCGAAACGGCTCGAGGCCGAGGAACCCCTGCCCGATGTGTTCGTGACGATCCACCCGGCTGCCGAGTGGCTTCTTCGAGTCGTTGAGGTGAAACGCTTTCAGGCGGTCGAAGCCGACCAATCGCCCGAACTGGGTGAACGTCGAAGCGTACCCTTCGGGCGAGCACAGGTCATAGCCCGATGCGAGCAGGTGGCAGGTGTCGAGGCACACGCCCACTCGGCGATGGTCGTTCATCTTCGCGATGATCGACGCCAGCTGCTCGAACGTCGCGCCGAGCGCAGTGCCCTGTCCCGCGGTGTGCTCGAGCAGGATCAGCGTCTTGCCGCGCCGCCGTGCGCGAAGGAGCTCCAGGAGACCCTCGGCGATCAGCGACAGGCCTTCCGCCTCGCTGCCCGCGGTATAGCAGCCAGGGTGCAGCACGACGCCCATCAGCCCAAGCGATTCCGCACGATCGATCTCATCACCCATCGCCTCGAGCGATTGCCGGCGCAGCGCAGGGCTTGTCGTGGCCAGGTTGATGAGATAGCTCGCGTGTGAGACCACCGGGTCGATGCCGGCGGCCTTGATCCGTGCCCGGAATTCCCGGACTTCCTCGCGCGGAATCAGCCGGCCGCGCCACTGGCTCGCGTTCTTGGCGAAGATCTGCAACGCGTCGCAGCGATGCACGACCGCGCGTTCGACGGCGCGCGGCAGCCCGCCCGCAACCGACATGTGCGCGCCTAGACGAGGCATATTCCCAGCGGAGCGGCGGACGGAGCCTCAGTCAGGACTGACGCCGAAGGCGAGGAGAACATTTCCGCGCACGCCGTTGCCGAGCTCGGAGTAGCCGGACGGCACGAAGACCATGCCGGCGGCGACGACGGGTCCGGCCGCGTTGATCGTGCCGCCTTGTGCCGCCACGCCATTCACCGTCTCGAACCCACGAGCGGTCTCGAAGTGCCACAGCGCCTTGCCGTCAGCGGTGGCATAGGCGTACACCGTTCCTGCGCTCGATCCGAAAAACGCCACGCCTGGAATGACCGTCACTGGCGCAGCGCCGCCGTCGGGCGGTGATGCGCGCCACATGAGCACGCCGTCGGCGAGACGCACGGCGGCCAGTCCGAGGCTTTGGCTTGTGCGCGTGACAGGGAAATAACCGAGTCGATCGTCAGCGGCGGAGCCCCACATGATTGCGCCTCCACCGTTGTCGATGCCGAGTCCAACCTGGCGGCTCCACACGATCGCACCCTGTCGGTCTGGATCGAGCGCCCATGCGTGGCCGTCCTTCTGCCCGATCACGATCAACGTACGTCCATCCGGCAGCGTGCGCAGAATCGGCGCATTGCCGAAATCCATGTCGGGTCCGAGGTCATCTGGACAGGTTTCCGACTTGCCGTCTTTCGGCACGAGCGGCCGGTATTTTCCAGGACAGTCCCGGACGTAGGCGTCGTCCGCCATCACCTGGCTCGCCCAGCGGCGCGTCCCGGTATCAAGATCGAACGCGATCACCGCATCGGAGGTGTTCGCCGCCGGCTCGGTGTATGCATTTCCGGTCGCCACGTACACTGCGCGGCGTTTCAGGTCGATCGTCGGCGACGACCAGACGCCGGCGCCGGCGGGTCCCCACAACGACGTACCCTTCGACGTCTTCTTCAAGAGCATCGGCCGTTCCGGAATCGTGTACGCGGTCCAGATCCGCCGGCCATTCGTGGCATCGTAGGCGACCACGCCACCTCGAAACGTGCAGCAGGGATAGCTGGGGTTGCCGGCGCCCGATTCCTCGAGCGAGGACAGCGGTACGTAGAGGCGTCCGGCAACCAGCGCCGGCGCGCCGGTCACGCGTGCGATTGGGTGCGGGTCGGATCGGTCGCGCCAGACGGCGGCACCGGTTTCCGCATTGACGGCGTAGACGTTTCCTTTCACGTCGCCGAAGTACGCGAGAAACCGGTTCGGGGCGGCGCCTGCGCCGATGCTGACCGCTGTCCGCACTCCCGCGTTCGCACGGAACGACCAATGGATGCAGCCGGTCGCCGCGTCGAGCGCATAGACGAACCCTGTATCGGCGCCGACGAACACACGGCCGCCGACCACCGTTGGCTGCCCGTACGCCGAATTGCCATTGGGAAAGCCGAACGCCCATTTCAGCGACAGCCGGGGCACCTCGGCGGCCGTGAGACCGGGTGAGGTCTGGAATCGCGAATTCCCCGTGTCGGCGCCCCATCCGTTCCACTCGGAGCCTTTGAACGGATCGAACGGAGGATGGCTCGGGCACACGTTCTTCATCTGCGACGCGTCACCCGCCGCCGCGGCGCCGAGAGGACGTCCTCCGATGTACACGGCCACCACGCGCTTCTCGAACTCGGTCATGCCCTCGGCGTATCGCGCCATCGATCCGGTGGCGATCGACGCGAGCACGTCTTCTGGTGTCAGGCGGTTCAGGGCGTAGCGGTCCCGCGCGCCGTTCGTTCCGGCGTCATGGCAGGTGGCGCAGCGGCTGGTGAACGCGTAGATCCCCGCATTGGTGTTCTGCGGATGCGTCAGGTCCAGCGCCGGCGCCGCTGGCGGCTGTGCCTGAGCGACCACCGCCGCCAGCATCAACCCGAGCTGAAATGTGTTCATCTACTGCCCGCGGCTGATCGCCGTCCTCGTCCGCGGATCGGACGCGCCGGCGTCCTTGTAGACGGTTCCGTCCTTCACGACGACCTCCACGTTCGAGAGCGCGACGATGTCGAACAGCGGATTGCCTTTGACGACGATGATGTCCGCGAGCTTGCCGGGCTCGATCGTCCCGAGCTCGCGTCCTCGGCCGATGATCTGCGCGTTGACGCGCGTGGCGGCTGCGATGGCGCGCTGTGGCGTCATGCCCATGTCGACGTGCACCTTGATTTCACGCCAGAGCGCTTCGCTGTGAAAATTCATCGGGGTCCCGCTATCGGTACCCATCCCCATCACGGCGCCGGACTCGACGAACTGCTTCACGCCGCGTTCGCGATAGAGCATCTCCCGGTCGGTCCGCTGGAAGTAGCCGAGCGCGGGCCAGTTCTTCAACGAATCCTGCACTTCGGCGTAGATGTCCGCCGGAAACAGCTTTTTCAGCTCCGGATCCCGAAGGCGCTCCGGGAACGCGGCCGTGTCGGGGTAGATCCAGCTGCGATGCGCAGCGGTGACCACGACCGGCCGTCCGGCGTTGACGATGTCGCGGATCAGTTCGGCGCTGTACGGAGGCGCGGTGCCGGCCGATCCGACGTGCTGCAGCACGTCGACGCCCGCCTCGAGCGCGTGCCGGACATCCTGCTCGGCGTAGACATGCGCATGGACTCTCAACTGATGCCGGTGGGCGACGTCGACGATCGCCTGGTAATCTTCGAGCGTCAGCCCGGAATGCGCCTTAATGTGATCGACGCCGGCCGCGGCGAGCGTTTCGGCTTCCCGCGCCGCGTCGGCCGCTGTGCTGATGCTGCGGCCGCCGAAGCCGACCTGCATCGCATCGTTGACCGCGGCGCCGGAGAGGCGGGCGATCCAGGGGCCGCTGACGAACACACGGGGGCCAACGACCTCGCCTTTGTTGATCCGCTCGCGGATGCTGAGGCTCTCCTTGAGCGGCGCGCCGAGGTCGATCTCGGTGGTGACGCCTGCCATCAGCAGCTGCCTGGCCGACGTTTCCATGATCTTCATCAGCATCTGCGGGCCGCCGTGGCCGCCGATCCACGAGAACCAGGTCGCGTAGTTGCCGTGGCCGAGCACGATCAAGTGCCCGTGCGTCTCGATCAATCCAGGCAGCATTGTGCGACCGCTGGTGTCGACGACCGTCGCGTCGGCGGGAATCTTCACTTCCGATGCGGGTCCGGCCTGAACGATCGTATTGCCCTCGATCACCACGGCCGCGTGATGGACAGGAGGGACGTCGTAGCCGGTCAGGAGCGCGAGGTGCTTCGGCGTCTGCGCGCGCGGCGCCAGTCCGGATATCAGCAGAACCGCGACGACGCACGTGCGCGTGGACCGCATGGCAAGCTCCCTCAATGCGCCGTCAGTTCGGGCTCCGCGACGCGTGTGCGAAGTGGTTCGCTGCGCAGCAGCAGGTGCAGGAGAACGGAGAGCACCATGATGACGGCGCTGCAGACGAAAATCAGGTGCAGCCCGCTTTCGAGCGAGGTCTTCACGCTCGCAAACAGCCGTTGCAGCAGCGCAAGGCCGCCCGGCGCGCGGCTGAACGCCGCCTCGAGTTGCGGCCGTACTTGAACGAGCAGAAGTGGGTTCGAGAAGTAGGGCAGCGCGGCCGGCGGCACGTGCGCCGGCATCGCCTGCGCGAATTCTCGGTGGTAGCGCGTCAGCATGATCGAGCCGAAGGCCGCCACACCGACAGTGCTTCCAATCGATCGAAAAAAGATCGTGGACGAAGTGGCCGCCCCCATTTGGCGCCGGGGCGCGACGTTCTGAACCGCGAGCGTGTAGACCGGCTGCAGCAGGCCCATGCCCAGCCCCGCGATCACCATGCCGTAGACCACCTGCAGCCGCGGCGTATCGAGGCCCATTCGCGCAAAGACGATCATGCCCGCAGCGACCAGGACCGACCCGAGAAGTGCAACGCCTTTGTACCTGCCGGTCCTCGAAACTGTCTGACCGCCGGTGATGCTGCCGATGACCGCGCCCATCATCAATGGGGTGAGGAGGTTGCCTGATTGAGTCGCCGAAACACCAAGGACGCCCTGCATGAACAGTGGCAGGTAGATGATCACGCCGAACATCCCCATGCCGAGCACGAATGCGCAGATTGAACAGACACTGATGATCGGGTCCCGGAAGAGCACGAGCGGAATCACCGGTTCGGCCGCCTTTGACTCTGTGTAGAGGAACGCCAGGAACATCACCACCGACAGCGCGAGCAGAGACTCGACGCGAGTGGATGTCCAGCCGTGCTCGGTGGCCCACGTGAGCGCGAGCAGAAGCGGCACGACGGTCCCGATGAGCGTCGCGAACCCCGCCCAGTCCAGGCGCCGGCTGGAGCCGCGCGGCTTCATGTGCGGAAACTCGAAGTAGATCGCCGCCACCGCCACCGCCCCGACCGGCAGGTTCACCCAGAAGCAGGCGCGCCACGACCAGTGGTCGGTGAGCCAGCCGCCGAGTGTCGGGCCGAAAATCGACGCCAGGCCCCAGATGGCGGCAAACAGCCCCTGGTAACGGCCGCGCTCGGATGGCGAGAAGATGTCGCCGACGATCGTGAACAGAAGCCCCATCACCATGCCCGCGCCGACGCCCTGGAGACCTCGAAACAGAATCAACTGACCCATGCCGTCGAGCGGCAGGAAGGTGAGCGTTCCCGCAGCTCCACAGAGGGCGGACGTGGCCACGAACAGGGTGGCGCCGAGGAGAAAGAACGGCTTGCGCCCGTGGATGTCGGAAAGACTGGCAAAGATCGGCACGGACACGGTTGATGTCAGCAGGTAGGCGGTGGCGATCCATGGGTAGCGATCGAAGCCGGAGAGCTGCGCGATGATGCGCGGTTCGGCGGTGCCGACGATGGTTTGATCGATCGCGGCCAGCAGCGCCGCGAGCAGCAGCCCCGTCATCGTGCCGACGAACTGCGGCCGCGTCAGGGGGACGATCCCCGACGTGTGGTAGCTCACATCAGCGGTTGCCGTCGCCGTCACAGCAGTGTCTTTCAAACGTCCTTGATTGTAGAGGGTTTGGCGGAACGGCTTTGGCGGAGGTACTGCGGACTGTACGAGAGTCCGTAGCCGGTGGTCAGTTTGAATGCCGCCTTCTCGCGCGAGAAGGTCTCGGCAGACTGGTGAATCACCTGAAGTTCCTCCTCCGTGCAATCACGCAAGGTGATCTCTTCTCGAGGAACGAAAAACACCTGTCCAATCGGCATGCTGTGCATCGCGGAGATTCCTTCTCCAGGCTGCAGGACGTACCGAAACTCGGTTTCGTGGGCGTACCAGTCTGTCTCGACTCGCACCACAAGCACCGGCGCGCTCGGCCGCTCGATCATGTTGAACACCGACGTGTAAACCGTGTCCCAGCCCTGCGGCGTTTGGAAATTCGTCGCGCCGCGCAGCGAGAGCGCGCCTGGAGGAGTCCCAAGGTCCTCGGGAACGATGAACGTTCCCGCGACGCGCCTCGCCTCCTCGCGCGAGATCGGCGGATTCGGCGTCATGAACGCGACCTCTTCCTTGATCATCCCCATGCTGCCCACGGGGAGCACCACGGTGAGCGAGAAGAGTGGCTCCCACTTCCCACGCGGAGAGCTCAAGAAATAGGTGAACTGATATCGTCCGTCCCCCTGAAACTCGAGGTGAAACGATTCATGCGGCTCGAGCGGCGGGTAGACGAGAAACCCCAGCGCGCTGCCGGCCTCCAACACCGGACAATGACGCGCGTGCTGTGGGAGGAGAGGCCGCTGGCTTTCGCGTCGTGGTTTCAGGCCCACGCCGGGTCGTCTGGAGTTTGGGAATAGCCGCACTTCCATTCGCGTATGTTACCGCCCGCCGAGGGTTTCCTGAATCACCTGACCGTGGCCGTCGATGCGGATGACGGCGGTGAAGAGATTCGATCGCGTCAGCACTTGATCGCCGGGGATGACCGCGCCGGCAAAGCGCATGTCGGTCCAGCGGACGGTCGTCGCGCCGCGCGCGTCGACAGCGGATCGCGCTGCGGGGAAGCGCGAGAAACCGAGGAATACCTGGCCGAGAGGCGTGCGCGCCGCCTGAATCACGGTCGGCGTCCAGACGTTGGGATATCGCAGGGTCAACCGCCACGGCGCCTCAGACTCGATGTCGGGCTGCCGGAAGCGGCCGTCCAGCAAGTCGATGTCACGAATCTCATAGGCGTTTGAGTACTGCGCGACGATGCGCCATTGGAAGGGCGATCCGAAGGTGGGCAGCGCCGCCACATCAAGCAGGCACCGCCTTCCTTCAGGCGGTGGCGCCGGAACTCTCTCCTTCGGCCACGAGTCGATCAGGCGATCGCGCGATTCGGCCGGATCGCACCACGGCGCGAGCGTCGGCCCGAAGACTCTTGGCACCAGCTCGAGCGCCTGGTGATGCGCGTAGCCGCGAAGGCCGTAGATCGCCGCCGTCAACGTGAGCACGATCACGGCGTTGCGGCGCCGCACTCCCGCCAACGGACGGCCGAACGCCATCGCCCCGGCGACCAGCACCATCAGGAGATAGATGTCGACGATCGGCATCCAGTCCACCGCGAACCAGTGCCAGTCGAACGGGCTCAGCAGACGTGTGCCGTACGAGGTCGGCAGGTCCATCACGACGTGCAGCAGGACACCGATGATCGAGATCGCCGCCAGCATGCCGAAGGAGGCGTCGGGATCGATGTTGGCCGCGGCGGTGGCTTCCGCCGTCGATCGACGGCGATCCATCACGCGACGTCCAGCCCACACGAGCCCCGCCGTCATGACGCCGAGGCTCACAATGCCCAAAGGTCCGTGCGTCGGACCACGGTGCCACTTCAGGTAACTGACGGCGCCGCCGGCGGCGGCGACGATGTCGATGTCGGGCGCGTTGGATGCGATGAGCAGCGCCGCCGTTGCGCCGCGGCCAGCACGCCCGAGCGGCGTGCGCGCCAGCGTCAGCGCGAAGAGGCTGTGTGTCAGGTTGTCCAAAGTCGCTAATATAGCAGCATGCGGAAAAGGTCCCTGGTGGCCGTCGTCGCCGTCATCGCGTTCCTCGCGCCGTCGCGAGCCTCCGCGTGGGGCTCCGTGGCGCATCGCCACATCATGGCGCGCGCGATCGAACTGCTGCCGCCCGAGCTCAAGCCGTTCTTCCTGCAGCATAAGGAAGAGATGGTGATGCGCGTGATCGACCCGGATCTCTTTCGCGTCGTTGGATGGGAGGAGGATCCGAATCATTTCGTCAACTTCGGCGCGAAGGAGCTCGGCGAGTACCCGTTCAAAGAGCTGCCGCGCGAGTACGGCGCCGCGATCGAGAAATTCGGCATGGCCACGCTCAAGAGGGACGGGCTGTTGCCGTGGCGACAGCAGGAAGAGTTCGGCAATCTGCGACGCGCTTTCGAGGCGTTCAACCGCGAGACCTACAGCGCGGGCAACGTCGTTCTGTTTGCCGCCGTGATGTCGCACTACATCCAGGACGCGCATCAACCGCTGCACGCAACGGTCAACTACGACGGCCAGCTGACGGGCAACACCGGGATCCATGCGCGCTTCGAGAGCGCGCTGTTCGAGCGGTTTCAGCCGCGGTTGACGATCCGCCCCGCGGCGCCGGCGGCGATCCTCGATCCGCGCGACGCCGCCTTCGACGCCCTGCTGTCCAGCTACACGCTGGTCGATCCGATCCTCAAAGCCGACGAGGAAGCCACACAGGGCAAGGACACCTACGACGACGAGTACTTCGAACGGCTCTTTACGAAGGTGCGTCCGATTCTGGAGCAGCGCCTCGGCGAAGCCATGACGGCCACGGCGGGACTGATCATGGGCGCGTGGGAACAGGCCGGACGGCCGGTGCTCAAGACGTCCGAGGGCGCGCGCCCGCCCCAGAAGATCAAACGGTGAGGCTTCGCGAGATTGCCGAACGGCTCGGCTGCCGCCTCGAAGGCGACGGCGACATCGAGATTGTCCGCATCGCCAGCCTCCAGCAGGCGCAGCCGGGCGATCTGTCATTCGTCGCGAACGCGCGATACCTCGGTCAGCTGGCTGCAACCAAGGCGTCCGCGGTGATCCTCGGCACTGGCGCCAGGGATGGGAGGTCGCCGTGTGCGGTCCTCCGCTCCGATGACCCGTATTCGACCTTCGCTCGCGCCGTGTCGCTGTTCGTGCAGACTGCGCCGCCCGCGAAGGGCGTC
>WNFX01009311.1_pt1 | contig 12030 bp, 11 predicted proteins | sample 5400111 | NCBI WGS metagenome assembly WNFX01 (sample SAMN13153363, study PRJNA577476) | soil metagenome | isolation source: 40 cm soil or saprolite under grassland replicate 1 | place: USA:California | collected 2016-06-15
TTTTCAAAGCCAGCTGGTTGGTAGGCGGCTTCCTTTACTGCGGCTTCCACGGACGGGCAATGAGACGCTCAGGACACGCAACGGTCAAGCTCGCGGCTTTTTAACTGTGGAAGGCAGACGGGACTAGAATGATCCTCACGCATGGGATACCCATTCGCTCTATTTTCACTAGCTCCCCGACCATGATCGGGAAACTGCACGTCAGTGCAGCTCCATGTTGGCTCACATCTCGCACCAACGCCTCTTCCGCGCAAGTCTGACTCGACGGCTCAAGATAGAGTCGCACTGGGATCGAGACCCGTTTGCGCAAGCCACGACGTGTCTGCCCTCTTGGCGCGTACCTGGCAATCTGCTTGCCGAAATGAGCAAATCGCTGCACACCACGTCTCGTTCAAGCGAGGCTAAGTCACATGTTTCAAGCGAGTTGAGGACCTACCGGTTTGGCATCGTGGTTGCTGAATTCAGGACGTCCCGTAACGCTCGGATTTATGGATAAGGACAAAGCGATGAAGAAGTCAATTCGGCTGTTAGCTTTATGCGGCATGGTGCTCTCTTCTTTTATTACACTCGTGCCGAAAGCAGCCGCAGACTCGCTCACTTTTACTATCGCCGATCCCAACATAATCGGCTTTGCAAACCCAACAAGCTGCGGCGGGTCTACCCTTTGCAACGGAGGGAGCGCTTATGATCTGAGTCAGATCAGCTCTTGGTTTGCAACTCCTACCTCCGCGCAATCATATTTGGTGTTTAACGATACGGGAGCCGCAATCACAAGCCTCACGCTAACCTTCTCCGGAGCCTTTCAGGCGACTGCGGGTAGTGCTGAGGTGTTTCAGTGCAATTTTGGCAGCCCCGGTCCTTACTCCGCTTGCTCAATTAGTGGTTCCGGCGGCACTGTTAACAGCAGTGGCGGCTCCAGTATTCAAGCGAGCTACACGTCTCCCGCGTATCCCGTGTCGTTCACGTGGACAACCACGGGAGCAGGGTGGCTACCAGGAGCTACCTTTAATCTCCAAACCGCGTCGTGGGTCAGCAATGTCGGGCCGACTTCAGTCCCGGAGCCTTCCAGCTTCTTGCTGCTTGCCGTCGGCTCTCTTGGCTTCCTAGGCTTCAAACTGAAGAAGGCTACCGCCTAATCTCACAAACAGTCACAACCTCGTTTTGCCGACTCGCCCTTCAATACCGGGGGCGAGTATTGTTTTGCGCGGCAAGTACTCCAGCCTACGTGCTCAAGGCCTCGTCACGCGGTCGTGCGTTTTCACTAGTCTTCTACTTGACGATTCTCTCGGGTGCGGCGCTAGCCGCGACGCCCTGCTTTTGCTGACTTCCGGCCCGCTTGGCATGGGGATCGTTCGCCGCTGAATGCCCGGCGGGTCCTAAAGCCGGCACGTCGCATAGCCTTACTCCTGATAATTCACTTTCCCGAATCTACCCTCTCGCTTGGCTCAATCCGTGGAAGACGTGTTGCCGCGGTTAGTGATTTGGCATGTCTCACGTGGCTTGAGAGGTGGAGGAGCTAGACGCGAAGTTAGAGGGATAAAGTGAAAACGAGGTGACGCTCTGCTTGTCAGCGCAACAAGCGCTTGAGCAATCGTTCGAGGAGAATGCGGTCACTCACAGCCAGCCTGGTAAACTCAACGCCCATACCCTCGCCAGGCACGACGCTACGCACAACGCCACCAGCTTGGACGCTGCCTCCTGGCACTTCAAAGACGAGTATCAGCTTGCCACCCACTGACGGCGGATTGGCCGCGGAGATGAACAGTCCGCCCATTCCTAGTGTGCGGACGCGAGAAACCTCTTGCCCCGCTCCGCCGTACCAGACCACATACATGCCTTGCGGCAAGGAGATGCGCCCGTACCGGCGCTGGACAAGAGTGGTTTCTTCGACCATGCCGCTACTCCGTTGCATCGCTAGAGATCTAGTCCCCAGAAATCGAGGCCCGGTTCCTGAAGCTCCAAGCCAATCTCCCAACCGCACCCGTCTGTCTTCCTGGACCAAACGAGGACAACTTCGCACGAGTTTTGATTGGCCAGATTAATCAACCGCAGGCGTTGTCCGACGGTAAAGTGTTGTGAGACGCGGGCCAGGCAGCCTCTGGGGCTCACGTCGACGGTATAACCATCGGTACCGAATTGCTGGCTGCCTTCGGTCCACTCAAAGGCGAGGGGAACGCGCGAATTGAGACGCCCCTGAACGCGGTGGTGCTGCATGGGGGTCTCGAAACCTGGTGTTTTCAAAAGTAACAAATTCGTCTCCTAAACCTTGCGAAGATGCTTTCGGTGCGTACTCGACTCCATTTTACCGTCTGCCAGTTTCAGCCTCATTTTCGTTCACCCAAGGGGAATTTGCCGGTAATCGGCCGGGTAGCTTCTCACGATATCTGTTCCCTGGAGAAAGAGAACCATACCCGAGGACGGGTTCTTGGCAGAGCGCACGATGAGAAGTCCGTCTCCAGAGGGCTCGGAAGGAGCGAACCCGTCCCACTTAATTCCTTTGATGATCTCCTTGGAGATGTGCGCTGCAATTGCTACCGATGAAAAACTAAGATCACAACGCATTCTTGCGCTAGTGACGACCACGACTTGCCACGATTTGTCCTCACCAACCCAAAGGTAGGCGGACCAAGAACCTGCCGAGCCAGCAAAGTTACCGCGTATGCCTGCGCTGGCCTGCTGCCGTCCATTCTGTAACAGGGAAACGGCCTCAGGATCAAAATCTTCCTTTGTCGCCAGCCTAAAACCCGGAGCGTGTGGCATCACTCCAGACATTACCGATGAGGAGTTTGGAGGCGCAGCGTTCATGTCTACACAGGTGTCGGCTGCAAACCTGGTTGACTCCGTTGGTAGCCCCGACTGCGACAGTCCAGACGCGGTCGACGCGGAAGGCTGCGATGAAGTCATTCCCGCCGCTTCTTGGTTTGGCTGCCCCGAGTGCGTACCGTCCGTGGCGTCCACAGAGGCAGCCGTCCCAGAGAATTTGCGAGGCATGGCGACCCACACGGTAATCAAGACGACTGAGAACGCCAGCGCTACAACGAGCCACTTGGATGTGTGCGCGTGCGTCGCTTTGGCTGTGCCTGCGCTGTCTGCAGAAGGGTCTTTTAGGTTCTGCAATGCCTCCTTTATGATCTCATTCCCCTCGGCTTGCAGAGCATTAGAATGGCCGCTAGCTAACTCTAGAGATACCTCTTCTGGGATTGACAGCTTCGGCAGCCCTTGGTCAGGTTGAGGAACCCAGGCTGAATCCAATCCCTCAACACGGGAAACGTCTTTGACGGCCTCGGTGTCGTCCCACAGAACACTCAGGGCCTCCGCGGATATCTCGACCGGAGCAACAGCAGTCGCTGAAGCCTGAGGCCGAGGAGCCCTCTGTGGACTCTGTCCCTGAGGACGGGCGCCGTCCATGACCCACTCTATGTCGTCGCACAGAACACTAAGGGCCTCTGCGGATAGTGGTGCGGAAGGGGCCGCATTGTTGGAGATTGAAACCTGCCGCCCGTTCTCGGGACGAGGAGCCCAGGGCGGAGTCCATTCCGGAGAACTGGAGCCGCGTAAGGCTTTCTCTATGTCGTCGGACAAATAACTAATGGCGGCTTTACGCGGCGCAACCGGAGGAGCAGCATTGGTGGGGAGCGACACTTCTGGGCGTCCAGCTTCCTCTGGAGGAACCCCAGCGGGATCCCAATCTTCAGGGGGAGACGGAACATCCCAAAATGTAGGAGCTAGCGCCGCGAATTCAATGCCTACCTCTTTCATGTTGGCCTTGCACTGCTCTCCGAAGCGGCAGACGCGGCATTCCATTTCTTGCTGGGTGCGCGGGTTGACCAAACGCAGCGTTTGTCCCATTTTCACCGGTGTGCTTAGGGACAGGAGAGCGCCATGAGCATTTACCGATAGAGTCTTAGCCTCCTCATGGGCCGGCTCTTCATTTTCTCGAGAGACGTAAACTTGCACGGGCATTTCAAAAGGCACACGCTCGCTGCGGCGAAAGCCCGCTTCGGCAACGAGGGCACGAGCTTCCTCTTGGCGAACAGCCTTTCTTTTTGCCTTCCTGGCATAGAGCCGCTCGTCGGCCCTTTTGAGCATGGTTTCGGGCGTGTCACTCGACTGGCATTGAGCGGTCCCGTACGAGAAGGAAACCGAAATCTTCTTGCCCTCAAAAGGGAAGGCAATCGAATCCATACGAGACATGATCTCCGGGATCTTCTCCAGCGTACACTCCGGAAGAATCAGTAGAAATTCGTCGCCACCCACGCGCACCGGCACATCGCAGGCGCGAACAGCTCTTTGCAGGCGGCGAGAAAATTCTTTCAAGGCCAAGTCGCCTGCGGCGTGTCCATATTGGTCGTTAATCTGTTTAAACTTGTCGAAGTCGGCCGCGATCAGGATGAGCGGCTCTCCTGATTTCTCTGCCTTGGCGATTTCTTCCTTCAGACGTGTTTCGCCGAAGCGCCGATTGAATAACCCGGTTAATGCGTCCCGAGTTGCCATTCCATAGAACTCTTCAGTTTTCACGCGCTGTTTTATGGTGGAGTCCATCTGTTCGATGAGACCCTGGCGAAGGAGCTTGAGCCTGCGCTGCTGCCGGTGCAGCGTGAGGCCACTCATAATGCAGGTCAGGACGAGGGAGCCACCCGCTAGCAAAGTCGTATTGCCGAATAGCGCCGGAAACAAAAGCAGCAGCATCGCTCCAGCCAGGAGCGCCATCATCAGGACGCTGCTCCAAAGATGCCAGGAACTGATTTCAGTCAGAAGCTGGAGGCTGTTCTGAAATCCTTTTCGACGAGGGGTTGCGGATTGGGGTTGATCAGCTGTCATCATGGTTTTCCTCAGGAAAATCTGGCCACATTACAGCTATGAATTCTTCCTTTCTTGGTTTCTTCTCCTACCGTTACCGTGACTAGAAGATGCCTCGCGAAGTGCAAGCTCGCCGGTGGCAAGCTAGTATTTACTCCAATTAAACGATATTGGATAGTACGGTCCAAGGTTCGAGAAACTGTTTTTCAAGGCTAAGTCGTAAGAATAGCCGCCGCTGCTATCGCTCGTAACTTTCTCTCCGATTGCCGCGCCCAAGAAATGGGAGCTCCCTGTTATGTGCACGTAGGCATGTGGAGCGTAGACCACTCCATACAGATCTGAAGCGGAGTTCATTGTGATCACCGGCGGGTTTGCCATACCATTACCGGCGGCGGACATGATCTCCAGGTTGCCCGGTATACCGCCGTCATTGATCACGACGCTTGAATTCGACGTGAACAGGGTTCCGCCCGAGCTTATGCCCTGCCCGCCCAAGTTGATCACGACAGGGTACGAATCCAGGGTTATCGATCCGCCGTTTAAGCTGAGCGAGTTAAAGTTATACGTACCGGCTGTGAGGTGAATGTTCGAATTGCTGGTCAGGTTTCCGTAGGTTCCGGGCGCGATAACAACCTGGCCAGAAACAACCGTGCAGCCAGCGCCTCCCCAACAAGTATTGCTATTCGCATTGATGTTCGTATTTGGCGTCATCGGACTGGGCGCGGGGGGATCGGGGACGCTGAGCAGACTAACGGACTTCAGGCCAGTCCATGGAAATGGAGGGCCGCCTACATTGTTTGTTATGCCATTCGGACAATTCCCTATATTTGTGTTTGAGGAGTCCCAGATGGTTCCGTTGATGTTCGTCCTTCCGCCGGACAAAGTCACGTTGCCGTTTGTTGCTATGTCTCCGCCGCCTTGCTTCGTCGCTGGATAATTCCCTGCAGAAGAATCCCAGGCGTCCATTGTGCCGCCGGTGAAAGTGACATCTCCGCAAGAATTGCGAAGTCCGACGATGCCGTAATTGAACAGTGGGAGGCCACTGGTCCTTTCAACCCTCATGACCACCTGAACCTGGGCGTTGCGAATGCCCGAGACATTGCCCTGAGAAGTGATCTCCCAAGTTTGTATCGCACCTTGGATGCTCAGCAGTTTGGCGGTCACCTCATAACTCGCGGGAACGCCCACACCCGGCACGGAGGCGCCGTGCAAGGCGTTGAAAAGGGTTTGGCAGTTAGAGGCGCCGCAGTGCGCTCCACCTCCAGTGGGATAAGGCAGGTTCGGGTTCGTCGCGCTCATGGCCCAGAGAACCACATCGCCGCCGCCGATGAGCTGAACGGGATATTTCGACAGGTCGAAGTACGCCGCGGGATTTCCGGGAGGGAGATAAGTGTAACGCAGCCAGTTCAAAGTTTTCTCAGCCCCGGCCTCGGCGGCATACCTGGCTTGTACCATCGAGCGGTTGTTCGCAGTTGCCCAAGTCTCCGTCTGGGTAACGAAAATAATGGAAGCCGCCAGGACCGACAGAATCAATAGAGTCAGCAAGGCGATGATTAGGGCTACGCCTGCTTCTGGGTGATTTCTCTTCAGGGGTGTTCGCATAACTTTGCTCCTTCTGTCTCTCGCTGATCGCATGGGCACATCAAGGCATAGTAGGGCCAGGTGTGGGTTTCAAACGATTCAGCAAACCTGCATTGGCCAAGTCCAATCCCATCTGGATATTGCGAGGCACGATGTCCAGGGCGGACTTGGTCATGCTAAGAAAATTCCCCGTCAACGCATCCCTGGTCGTGGTCTGGACGGTAAGCGTAACTCCCACTTGATTGACAAAGACGAAGCCGGCAACTGCGGGCGGAGCCGCGGGGTATTTGAAGCAATTTGCACCGTCAGGAGCAGGATTTCGTACTAGATTGTCCACGAGCACGGTTGCCGGATTTACCGCGCCGGTGCCCACTGGGGTAACCGATCGCGTTAAGGTGCCGGCGCCGCCTGTCACGTAGTTGCAGTTATATTCCACGTAAACCAGCGTGCCATCCCCATTGATGTCTCCAAAAAGCTTGAGGGAAGTGGTAGTTGAAGTAGTGAGGATCCCTGCTGGGTACACTCCAAGACTGGCCAGAGTAGCGCCAGCAGGCGAGGAGCCCGCCTGGCCCACTTCCTGCATGATTAAATCTATGGCGCTGCGCAAATTGTCATGCATGTCGGCGCTGATCTCGGTGCGCTGATAGGTTTTCTGGTAGTAGTTCAGCGCCCCAAAAACACCGCCGGCAACCACCAGCATGATCACTGTGCTCACCATGAGCTCTACCAGCGAAAAACCTCTTTGAGCGCGATGTCGAGTTCTAGTCATGGCTGTTCCTAGCTATTGGACTTCATGCAAACCAGCGTGGTGGAAGGGGCTAATCCTGGTCCCGTCCCACCGACTACGGTGACCAACACGGTGATGGTCTTGAGATTGCCAGTGGCGTCGGTCGAAATGGACCATTGCCGCCGGTACTTAGCCCCCGTGGCGGTTGTCTGCAAGCCGCCTTGAAACGTTATGTAGTCCACATAGTCTGCTACAGGCGCCGCAGGATCGACGCTGCCGACGGTCGCGCTGCCCACCATAGCACCGCCGAGGCCAGTGCCGCCCACCCCGGCCGTTGGATACTGTGTCGTATCCGATGAACTGTCCGCAAAATTCAGCGCCAGAAGCTCTTCCATCTTGTCCTGGGCGTTGAGCGCGGTTCTTGTGGCTATGTCGCCTTGCACGGAATTTGTGGCAACGGCTATGCTGAACACGCCCGCAAGCGGGACGATCCCAACCAACAAAACCAATGAGGCGATCATCATCTCGATGAGCGAGGAGCCACGCTCGCCAGTCCGGCCGATTAACTTCCGCGAAAACTTCTGTTTGGAGGCGCTCATCGAAGTGACCATGCTCCCTGCACGTATTGATACACGCGGACATGGCCTCCGACAGTGACGCCGACTGCGTAGGCGTTGCCTTGGGCATCAGCGAGGTAGATGACATCATTCGGGTTGACGTTCCCCGAGCCGTCGAGAAGAACGGGTATACCCCGCGAATTGAATCTTGTTTGAACGGTCTGCTGCAGGGCCGCTTGCCCCGCAGCCGGAACCGTGGCGCCACCAAAACCAAACGATATGCCCTGCGACAAAAACTGGGTGCCCTCGTTGTCATAATCACCTGCTGTGGTGCAAGTGTCGGCTTTGCCGCCGACGACGTTGCAGACTTGCAAACTGTAGGTGTTCGTCGCAGGGTCGATCACCAGCTGAGCATTGGTGAATTCGGTCTCGGCGCGCAGCCGGGCCAATGAGAGTTCATGAGCGACCGCACGAGTGTCGGCAGCGAGGCGGTACGCCCGTAGCATCGCCATCGCATTTGGAATGGCAATGACACTAAGCACCAGGATAACCGCGACCGCAACTACAAGTTCGATGATCGTGAATCCAGACGATGTGTGTGCCCGTTTTGTGAACGATTTTTGCATTTCACCTTCTCAGTAGTCTTCAAGCTTTCTTCGTCTTTGCACACTGGGGTTTCTAGTTTGGAACACACTTCCCACAACCGAAATGCTATCGTTTCGAGCCTAAATCCCACAATGGTCTAACAGTTCTAAGAAGAGCCCCCACCGTACTACGCCCTTTCGTAGTACCTTCGTCGGGGCTTTCCTGTATAAGGGCACAGCGTTGTGCAAGCCTCACCCCGGAAGGCACCTAAGCCATTGTAATAATTGGGATTAGGCAGACTCTTTACGGATGTCTAAAGATATGGTGTCTTCGTTGGTGTTACGATTTTTTACAGTTGGAGGGGCCACGGCGAACCTCTATGGTTGGCAACCTTGGCCGAATTTGATCTCTCGATAATCAACTGGATTTGCAGAAACGACTTGAGACCCTCTGAGAAATAGCATAACACCCGAGGCAGGAGCATCGGCGGCGCGCACGATGAGCAGTCCATCTCCGTCGGATTCGGGTGGTGTAGCGTCGGCCCACTTGACTTGATGAACCAACTCCATGGGAACGCAGGCGGCAATCGCAATGACGGGATATTCGGCGTTGTAACGAAGCTCTCCATCCGCAAAGATCACCACGCGCCGCTCATTGGCCTTCCCCACTAGGATGTAAGCTGTGGATTTCTTGGACCCGGAATAAAAACCTGGGATTTTTCCGTTGGCTAGCTGATCCGAGCCGCGAATTCTGCGGGCATCTTCGGGCACCACGCCGACGGGCAATGCGCTCCCGCTGCCTGCTGAGTCGGCACCACTCGGCTCACGCATGGCAATCCAAAGAGTGAGCAACACCACCAGGGCTGACAACACGACTAACCGCCAGTTGAGTCCGCGCCCGTTCTTCGGAGCATTTTTGACCGTGGCCGCAACGGCTGCATAATTCGCTTGCCGTCGGTTTTCTTTGCCCGGCATACCAACCGCCGAGGCAACTTCTGCGTCTTTGACAGATTGCTGAGCGGGAGGCAACTTCGGCTCCGGGCGTTGCGGGAGCGCGTTTGGAACCCAGTCAGGGTCCCAATCCTCGGGGGGAGAAGGAATAGCCCAGAAGTGCCGCGACATTCCTACAAATTCCACCCCAACCTCGCCCCCACCTTCTGGGTAGCGCTTTACAAAACGGAGGACATGACATTCGATTTCTCGCTTGGTTCGCCGATGAACCAAACGCAGCGTTTGTCCAATGTCAACTGGTATAGGGAGAGCGAGGAGAGCGCCGTGCGCGCTTACATCTACAGTCTTGGCGTGCCCAAAGATAGGTTCTTGGTCTTCGCCATAGGCAGAAACGGCTAAGGGGATTTCGCTACGAACCCGCTCGCTGCGCCGCCACCCGCCTAACACCTTCTCCCTCTCAGCCTTAACGGGGCTCGAAGGGGCTGGGTTGTCATCGGTAACTGGCGGACTTGCATCGCCATCCGTCGAGGACAGGTGTCGGGCAGCCTCGACGAGACTTGACAACTCTTTCCACCTGGTTGGGGGCACGCCTAGCCTCCTCGGGCCTTCCTATATGGGAATTTTGGATTAGGCTGCCAGAGGTCACAATGGTACTTGTGCTCTCCGCGGCAACAGCAGTACACGAATAACGTGTCGTTGTGCTAAAGATCCCCAAACTGATGCATTGATACTGTATCGTCGCCGGGGAGTTCGGCTTCTCCCGACGCCTAAACCTCACTCTCGAATCAACACGCTGACATTCTCTGCACATGGACGTAGTTGGCGGCGACTTTCAAGTCCCGCCCTCGGAGGGCCGCGGAAATGTTGTCAACGCGGGGACAGATCAGCCCCAATGCTCAGCCCGTTGCGGGTGTCTCTTGCTAAACCTCTGAAATGATGCGTATCGCAATCCTGCACCTGCCTTTCTCCATCTTTTCCACTCGCACCACAGAACCGTGTTCTTCAGCGTTCGCCGTGCCTCTCGGACGGTCACTGCGCGTCAAGTAGACTTCCATCCCGACATAATAGTGGTTCGAGGGGGTCTCAAGGCGTAGACCGCCTCGTGAAAGGTCCAAACTCGTGCAAGTCTCCTCGGGGTGTAGCGGATTCACAGGACGAATATGAATGGACTGCGAAGTACGCACTCTTGGATCGCGTCGCAGAACGGACCTGAGCCGCGGGATGGCGCGGGTAACCGCAAGAATGGGCAGCAAAAACAGGCATGTAGTTAGTACGTACAATCCAACGCCAGGACTTATTAGAAACGAATTGGCCATCAGAACCAAAGCGCCCAACCCGGGGTCACCCGGTGAGATGACTAACGCGTTGCTTATCAACTTTTCAGTCCAAGGATGCAGGTCGGAACCCATCAGCCTGACGTGCAAAACGGCAACCGCGCCCAAACAACCTCCCACCAAGCTAAGCGTCGCAACCGCCTTTCGAAAGCAAATAAGATCCACCAGCGCCAAGGCAGAGAAAACTAGCGCGCCGAATACAAACCAGGGAACAAGCAACGCCATTCGTAAACTAAAAGGCATCGCCAAGGGCTCGACTGTCGCAGGCATTTCTGCCACAGGACTGCCGGAACCACCGCCATCTGGAGAAGACTTTATAGTCGCGATAATGCGGAGATTGGATTGCAGTTGAGTCAGCGCGGCCCGGAGGTCAAAAGCGTTACTGACTTGGTCTTCATATGGGCCATGCACTCTAACGAGCGGCTCAAAGACCATTAGCAGTGCAACACACAGTATTAAGCCGAATCCGATCCGCTCCACTTTGTAATTCGAAGACTTCATTGATCCACCTCGGAAACCCACACTTCGTCTTTGAAAAGTTTCAAAAGGATGGGAAGGCCTATACTGAAATATTGCCTGAGAATTCTTTCCCGTACACGGGATAAAACTGCCGCTGCTGACGCAAAGTAAACTTCTGTCCGACAGATACAAAGACTAATCATTCAGGCCCTTCTGCTGCTCTGTGACGCGATCTTTTTCGCTGCCTATCTGCATCTCTTGCCAGGTAGCAGAAACTCCCCGATGCCCCAGCGCTCATAACCCTCGTAGCCGTTTCATTTTGTAATTACAGCTTTCACCTGAAAAAGCCCTTGGGTCATCTCCCGCTGACCTATATTTCTCCCCGCCGGTCCTCCCCTTCTTCCATGGGTGGCATTGAATTGACCCATCCGCCGTGGAACACGTGGAACTGAATGAACGACCGCAAGAATAGTGAATGGGGGCGTAGATGACGAACTATGATGTAGCGGTTGGCTTGAGGATCAAGTCGCAGGAAACAGGCCGCCTGGCGCAGTCGACGGAACTGGGAACAAATCGGGAACAGATTGGGAACAAACTACCAAAGAACACGGGTGAACTAGGTAGAACAACACGTACGTAAGTCATTGAGAAGCAAAGACGGGCCTATTCAAAGTTGCTCATAACCCGGATGTCCTTAGTCCTAAGCTGCTATTACCGCGATATGGCCAATTTTCTGCGACTTCAGTCTAATAACGATATCCACGGCCCGGTCCAGGACTGTGACAAGATTTTCACACCAAAGGGAATTCACGGAGATCAAGGCTGCCATCGGGAGGCCAGCATGGGGCATTTCCTAGCGGCACTCCTCGGGAAGTTGTGTGCGGATGAAGTCAAGGCAGGGCTACCTTCGATTGCTGAACACTTGAAAGAATTGGCTGTGCGAAGATTACCCGTCGAGCAGCGAGAGCGTTACTCAGAGGAGTGGGCGAGCTACCTTAACGATACACCGGGCGAGATCGCTAAAATCTGGACTGCCT
>WNFX01005642.1_pt1 | contig 12029 bp, 10 predicted proteins | sample 5400111 | NCBI WGS metagenome assembly WNFX01 (sample SAMN13153363, study PRJNA577476) | soil metagenome | isolation source: 40 cm soil or saprolite under grassland replicate 1 | place: USA:California | collected 2016-06-15
TGCTCTTGCGCCAGGCGCTTTCACAGATGGATGTTCCCACACGGCAAGCCTACACGATGGCCCTGGTCGCCCCGGAGGAGCGCACAGCAGCCGCCAGCGTGACCTCTCTGGCCCGCAGCGTGGGCTCCTCCACTAGCCCGTTTATTTCCGGCCTGCTGTTGCAAGGGCCTTTGCTCGTCCTTGGCTTGCCTTTCATCCTGGCCGGAACACTCAAAGCAGCTTACGACCTCACACTGTGGACCGTCTTCCGACACGTCCACGTGCAGGAGGCAGAGGATCACTCCCTCAAGACAGAAGACCATGCCGAGCCTCCCGCGTATTCACCATCGGAAGAAACAGGCGTATCACCTGAGGATGGCAGGAGGATGAACTCATGAATCCTCTCCTGGCAACCCTGAGCGACCCGGTCTGGCAGATCGGAGGGGGATCATCCTCCTGGCAGCGCTGGCGCTGGTTCTTGCGCTGCGCAGCTCCGAGGTTCACCTCGCGCCGCAGCACAAATGGTTCTTGACCCGGCTCATGGGGCTTTTATACCTCTCGTGCTTCCTCGTGCTCAGCGCGGGAGTGCTGATATTCCACGGAGCGAATGCCGCTTCCACCGCCGACCCTTTCGTGACGCAGCCCACATCAACAACCGCTTCGCCTCACGGCGGGCTCTCACCTACCCCTGTGCCTTCCTCTTCGCCGACGCCGTTTCCTTCCCTACCGCCAGCTCCGTGAAGGATGTACTCACCGAGTCGAGCATAAGCGAGGTGAACGCTGTGACCGCTCGCCCGCTCTGGTCGGCCTCGCTGAAGCCGCTCAGGTGCACAACCTGGTCGTTGTGGACCAGCCCGAAGGCCACGACGGGAATGTGATTGGTGTGCCTGTGTGCGCTCACGTACTCATCGATGCTGGCGATATCTGGCTCAGCAGTGCTAGCACACAGGCTAGGACCGAAGCCTCGACGATTTGGGATAGACGTATTTCCATGTGCTTTGCCTTTTCGGAGGCACGGCTGCGAGAGCTGCGCCTCCACGATGTACCTTCAAACCTCGGTCAGCGGCGCCTCTGCTGGTTGCAGTGCCGCTACAGGCTGCAAGACCCGATCCGGCCTGTACGAGAGACGACCTTTCGTGAAGAGAAGGAGCAATACCGCTGCGACGAGAGGGAAAAGGAGGGCTGACGCCAGTCCATAGCCTCCGAGTTGAGATGCGGTCAAGAGTTGCTTGATGAAGGCACTTCCACTGTTGCTCGCATCCAACGACGCATGCAAGAGGATCGCGATGAGGATGCTGCCCTTCGTGTTGTTGAAGACCCAGGTCATGAAAATTCTGGTCAGTATCGCTACTATGATCAGGAGTACCATTTGCACGGCCATGGTGATCGCTCCTACTTTCTGATCAAAAATCTGTCCCGGAACAAAGAAGGCGGGCAGGTGCCACAAAGCCCAGAGCGGACCAAGGATCAGTGCTGTGCGCACTGCCCCTAAGCGCTTTTGCAAATTGGGCACTGCATAGCCCGACCAGCCCCCTTCTTCCCAGATTTGCACTGCAAGGGCAATGATCAGGACATTTGGCAGGAATGTCGTAAAGTACAACGGCCACTGCTGGATGAAAGCCGTCAGTGGTGCTATCCCCAGGAAGACACTCGCGCACACCAGTTGGAACAGGGGCACGCCAACGAGTACGAGGAGGTACCAGCGGAGATCGACACGCCAGACCACATAGCGCCGCAACAACTGCCGTACCCCTGCTTTTCCAGTGGTGATGGCGGTCACCGTGAAGGAGGCCAGGGTCGGCCCAAGGAGGGCACCCAGCGCCGCGAACCAGTAAGACGGAGGGTAAGGTCCTATTTCAGGGATGCTGTAGGGGAACAGGCCCAGGCCATTCTGGGCAAGCACCAGAGGCAGGAAGGCAATCCATGTTCCAGCAAAAGCGATGATAAAAAAGGCGAGCAATGGATGCCGAATGATCAGACGCTTGAGTGGTGAAGACATCGCAGACTGCGACGTCGTTAAGGTGGTTGACATGTTGTGTTTCCTTTCTCGCTCAAAAGAGCTAGAGTGATGTGTGTGATGCAACAAATCTCTCTCATGATTCGGGTGGCAAGCCGCCTCAAAAGAGAGCAAGCCACCCGACTAGCGGTGAAGAAACTACCAAACTGCATGCTGAAGATGACAGTTCGGTTAGGTCAACTGGCCCGATGTTGCTCGCATCATTGCTCTATCCCCTGCGGTCTCCATCAATGAGCCTTGTGACTGCGCTGCTTCGGGAGCAGCCTTGTGGAGCAAGATCCCCACGCTACCTACCACGGCCAGAGCCAGTAACACAGCGCTCACCGCAAAGACCGCCCGCGGGCTCACATAGTCGAACACATAGGTACCCCAAACCATACTCAGGATGAAGGCCACGCTGGAGACCGACTGGAACACACCCAACAGGCGGCCAGCCATCTGTTCAGGTCCGAAGCGTGTCATGAGCGATTGCAGGGTGGGCGAGCTGATCCCGTAGCCAAGGGCGAAGACGATCACGAACACGATGACGGCCCCGAGTTCAGAGGTGGTGAAGAGGCCCACGGCGCTCACAAGCTGCAAGAGGCTGCCCAGCAGCAACAGCTTGCCTTCGCCCAGGCGGCTCACGAGCGGCTTGAGCAAGACGATCTGCGTGAGTACCTGCACCAGACCCAATACTGTCATGATCAGGCCGACGTTCCGCACCACCACGTCTGCCGGCTGACCTGCAAACAGCACCCGGCTGCTGTACATCGAGAACGTGCCCGCCAGGGCAGCCATATAGGATGTCATCAGCAATGCTATACCCAGCACCAGCAGCACCGGGAAGCTCCTAAGCACCTGTGCGAGAGGCACGCCTTTGGCTGGTTGTGCGTCCATATCCTTGCCGTCTTTGCGGCGTAGCGGCTCACGCAGCCACAGCAGGGTGAGCAGCAGCGTCACCCCACTCACCAGAGCAGCACCCAGAAGTGGAGCAACCAGGGTGGTCGGAGCCAGCAGCGCCAGCAGCCCGACCAGGGCAGGACCCAGGATAAACCCGAGCCCGAAGGCGCCGCCTACCAGGCCGAGCGCACGTGTGCGTTCCTCTGGCGTGCTGATGTCACTGGCATAGGCTTGCGCCACACTGACGTTGCCCCCGGTCACACCATCCAGAATACGTGCCAGGAAGATGACGACGAGCCCTCCGGCTACACCAAGAGGCAGGCCGGCGTGATCGAGCAGCGCGCCCAATGGAATCGCAAAGACAATCAGGAGGTAGGAAACGATCGTCCCAGCTTGACTCAGCAGCAGGATGGGCCTTCGGCCAAAGCGGTCGGACAGCTTGCCCAGCCACGGTGCCGCCAGCACCTGTGCAGCATAGTACGCTGCAAGGAGCAGGCCCGCCTGAAAAGGCGTGGCGTGAAATTGCGCGAGGACGTAGACTGGGATGAGGGGAACAATGGCAGTCGCCCCCGCCGTATCCATGAGCACGATCAGGAAGAGCGTTGCAATGCGTTTCTTGTCCATAACATCAACCTTTCGGAAAGCAGAATCGGTGATGATCCCTTTATGTACTGTTTCATAATCGATAGTTTTTACCAGGCCGCTCCGTTTGTTCCACCGAATCTCCTGTCTTCGGCTTCGCTACGTGGCTTTCCAGCCCCGCGCTCAGGTTGGCAACCCGGTTCACTGCCAACAGCGGCAAGGCCAGGTCACGTACCTTGATCAACACCCCGTGGAGCGCTGCCTCATCAACGAGGGGACCGCGCAGCACCGTGTTCTCGTCGGTGTCGTAGGTGATTGCGAGTCCTTCGAACCACTCCGACCAGCGTTGGTCAAGGCGCCCCTGGACGCGAATTTCATACCAGTTCATTTCACGCCTCCTCGCTTCGCTCGCCCCTCGATAAATCGGGGTCTACTGTAGAGTGTCGATTTATCGCCACGTAAGTGTTGGAGGCGTGTATAAAAGACGCTCTGTTCATGGTTCTTCCTTCTTGACATGTGTCTGACGCTTCATCAGCACTATCCTCAGTATGCAGCTCAACCAGGCAGGGCGACATCTATCGAAGGGTAGATTGTGGGGTTGATTTTCACGGGAGCAAAACTTTCCTTGACGTGATACCAGCATTCCTATTACACTAGAGCCACGACAGCAGTCAACAAAGCAGTGGAACACTACAAAAAAATCCGACCTACGATCAAGGAAATGCAATGAGAAAGCTTCAGTATTGTCTGGTTGATGTCTTTACTAATCGCGCCTTTGGCGGCAATCCGCTCGCCGTTTTTACAGATGCGCAAAACCTTTCCACTGATACGATGCAAGCGCTCGCCAAGGAACTCAACCTCTCGGAAACAAGTTTCGTACTTCCAGCACACGACCCAGCTCATGATTACCACGTTCGCATTTTTACGCCTGCCATTGAGTTGCCTATGGCAGGTCACCCTACGATAGGGACGGCCTTTGTCCTGGCCCATAAGCATCTTATTCAGGCGACCGAGCCGGAAACAACTCTTATGTTTGAAGAGGGTGTAGGCATCATTACGGTGATTCTCAAAGTGCAGGCAGGTCATATCCAGTCGATCCAGATGCGCCAACCGCTGCCCACCTTCGGTGCAGAGTTCTCCGAGAGAGCAGCTATCGCTCAGATGCTTTCACTTGACCAGGCAGATCTTGACGCTACTCTCCCACTTGAAGTCGTTTCTTGTGGAGTGCCATTCCTCTTTGTGCCGGTCAAAAGCCTGGCTGCGATGCGAACCATACGATTTCGCCGGGATGTGTGGGAACGCGTCCTGCGAGACTTTGAAACTCCCCACCTCTTCACGTTCACACAAGAAGTTGAAAGAGCAGGCCCAACGGTACATAGCCGCATGTTTGCTCCCGCTATGGGGATCGCTGAAGACCCGGCCACAGGCGCTGCACATGGGCCGTTGGGATGTTATCTTGTGTGCCATGAGAGAGTGACCTCCGGCAGAACCGTGGAGATCATCGGCGAACAAGGCGTTGAAATGGGCCGCCCAAGTTTGATCCAGGTAATAATTGAACATGAAGGAGAACACATCGCAGGTGTGTATGTCGGCGGACAGTGCCATTTTATGGGAGAAGGCTATATAGAACTGCCTTAGAGTACAAAAGAGTAGAGACCTTTCCTAGCAGAGTACACATAAAGCTAAGATACAAGCATCTTTTCTTCAAAACGAGCCGATGTGGGAAAGAAGCGTGAAGCGTCAGCCCTCAAGTGCCTGTTACATTTTTTACAGGCTCTTAGAGCAGTTGCAATGTGTGGGCGCGAGCAATCGCCTGGGTGCGGCTGTTCACGCCCAGTTTGCCATAGATGTGGTTGACGTGGCTTTTCACCGTTCCGACAGTGATGACGAGTTCCCGCGCCATCGCGGCATTAGACAGACCCGTCACCAGCAAGCGTAAGATATCGAGTTCGCGCTCAGTGAGCGGTTCGAGGAGCGAACCAGCGGGAGAGGGGGCAGCCAGAGTCGGTGAACCTGCAGCCGAGAGGAGGGTGGAGATATAGTCAGGAGCGATACCACGTGCGTACGCGTGACTCAGTAATGCTACCATTGGTTCCCCCTCATCCACGAAGAGGCGAATGTAGCCCTCCGGTTCAGCAAGCGTGAGGGCACGTTCCAGTACGGTAAGAGCTTCTGTTCCCTTGCCCTGAGCAGAGAACGCCAACGCCTGCAGTATGAGGATTTCCAGCGCACTGCCCATGCGAGCTTTCGCTTCGGCGTCCTCTCGCAGTCCCTCCAGCACACGCAGGGCCTCCGAGAGAAACGGGCCCGCCGGGTCAAGGCGCCCCTGGCCGATGCGCACCCGGGCGAAGATCAGATATTCCCGCTCACGTGGGTACGCCAGTTCGTCGAGGGCAGAGAGACCACTGGCTTCTGTCCAGCGTACGGCCACTGCGAGATGACCACCCATCAGCTCGAGCTGAGCGCGGACTGCCGAGGCAAAGTCCAGCTGCGCAGGAGCAAACTGGCGGGCGTCGGAAAGCCTCGCGAACGCCTCCACGAGTGCCAGTGCGTTGGTGTTCTTGTTGCGTGCCTGGTACAGGCGTGCCAGGGTCGCGTAGCCCTGTGCGATGGAATCGGCAGCCAGCGTCAGGGGTCCACGAAGCACCTTCATCCCCTGTTCCAGGAGGCGTTCAGCCGCGTCGAGGTCGTTCCATTCGTAGCAGAGTTCCCCCAGGCCAAAGCAGTAGCCGGGATGGATGAGCGCTCCCTCTTGTCCTGCCTGCACCTGTGCCATTTGCTCAAAGGTAGCAGCTGCTCGTCGTAATCGACCCTGGAGGTGAAGCAGGCGAGCTTGCAGCAGGATGCTGGTCAAGTGCACAAATACACCCATCGCAAGCACATCACTCCCAGCTTCAAGCGGAGAGGCGAACCGAGCCACGCGCTGCTCCTCAACACGCCTAACATCTCCACTGACCAGCAAGCGATGGGCGGCAATTAGACTGGTAGCCTCTTGCACTTGCACCGGCTTCTCGACGAGTTGATCCGAGGCCTGTTCTGCCAGGGCCACGCTGGTGGCAAGATCCCCTTGGAAGAAGAGGATGTACGCCTGCACGGTGGTGACCTGATTCAGGAAGGCCCTTGCCTCGCCGGCTGGGGAGATGTGAGACGCCGACTGCTCAGCATCCTGTGAACGCAGCAGGGCCTCCGCCAGTTGGCCGGTGAATAACAGCAGCAGCGCCTGGGAAAAACATAGGCGTGGGTGCGTCCGGACGAGTCCATCTGGCAGGGCATGCAGCCAGTTCAGCACCATGTGAGCCTGACCACGCAAGGCAAGCGAGTGCGTGTGTTGTTCAATCAGGCGGAACATGTCTTCGACATCGGGAGAAAGTCTCGCATGATGCACCGCTTCGACGATCAGGTCATGCTGCTCGTACCAGGTACTGGCGCGACGATGAAGTTCGGGAACCAGGGCAGGCACAGCCTGGTGCAGTCGGTTCCGCAACAGGTCGACAAACAGGTGGTGGTAGCGGTACCACTGTCGCTCGTCGTCGAGGGCGGTCACAAACAGGTTGGCCCGGTCGAGGGCCTCGAGCATGGCCTGGCTCCCCTCAAGTCCAGTGACCGCGTAGCAAAGCGAGCCAGAGAGGCGCTCCAGAATCGAGGTCTGCAACAGGAACGTCTGCACCGAGGCGGGTTGGCGGGAGAGCACCTCATCGGAGAGGTAATCTAGCACGAAACGATGACTGCCGGTGAAGGTGGGGAGAAAGTCGGAGACAGTGGGTCGACCCTGCAGCGAGAGCGCGGCCAGTTGCAATCCAGCAATCCAGCCTTCCGTCCGGGTCTGTAAGGTAGCCACGTCTTCAGGCGTAAGATGCAGCCCCATCACCTCCTCGAGAAAAGTGTCGGCCTCAGCGGTTCGAAAGCACAACTCGGCAGCACGCAGTTCGGTCAGCTGTCCACGTGCCCGCAGCCGTGGCAGTGGCAGTGGCGGATCGGCGCGCGTCGCGATGATGAGATGCATCTGTGAAGGCAGGTGCTCCAAGAGGAACGTCAGGGCACGATGAATGGGCGGAGCCTCGACCACGTGGTAGTCGTCGAGCACGAGCGCGAAGGCTTCTCCCTGCCATTGCATGAGGTCGTTGGTCAGCAAGGCCAGTACGATCTCTGGTTCTGCAGGCTGTGGGAGGCTGAGCCTCGCGAGCGAGCGAGCGCCCAGGTGTGGGTCAAGCGTTTGCAGGGCGGCAATGAGATACATTAGGAAACGTGTGGGCTCATTGTCCTCCGGCTCAAGCGAGAGCCAGGCGACGAGCATGCCGCTCTGGGTAACCCATTGGGCAAGCAAGGTCGTTTTGCCGAATCCTGCAGGTGCCGAGAGCAGGGTGAGTGCCCCCACTACGCCCTCCTGAAGTCGCTCGGTCAGGTGAGAGCGTGAAACCAACTGCGCACGTGGACGGGGCATATGTAACTTGGTGACGAGCAAGAGGTTGGACGGATCAGTGTGCGTGTTGGACGGTGCGTGTGGTGTTGGGGCCAACGGAGTATCCACCCGACTTCCATCGGCGTGTATGTGTGGGAGAACCATCTCGTGCTCTGCAGGTGGTGATGGCGCAGGCTCGAGCGTGCGAGCAGCAGTGGCTCGATCAGCATGCAGCACACCCGCCACGTCCTCAAGGCGTGCGAGTGTCAGGTCGTCGGTCTTGCCTACATACTTCTTGAGCAGCTTCTTCCCAGTTCTTATGTAGGCATACCAATACCCCTGGCCTGGTCGGTTGGCCTCCTTACGCGCAATGTAGGAACCGGCTTTGCCTTGGAAGGTAAAGGAAGGTGCCTCATCCAACCAGACAAACCAGGCACGGCTCTCCGGCAGGATGTCAAGCATCTCATTTTTTGCTCTCCCAGAGAGTTTGTAGCTCTGGTGAGCATTAGACCAGGCCAGCAGGTAGGGTGCGGCTCTCGGCATCGGATAGCCCTCGTGAGATTATCACCGGTGGTGTTACCTACGAGTATGTTACATACATGCGCTTTAGTATACCTTGTATGTAACGCTACTACAAGAGAAAAAGGATGCCAGGATGCTCGGTAAACAAATGCATAAACTCGCTCTATTCCTTAATACTCAAAAGAGGTTTGTTACGTTACAGCAATTTGTAGCAAATCTCTCTCAATGATATTGAGCACAAACCATCAATTCGTGTATAATGCATAACGCAAACAAAGGAACAAGCTTTTGCAAAAGTTCAATATAAACATACATAGAGGAGGTATGAATATGACAGTCGACATGAACAAAGAAACGCTTGGATTTCAAGCAGAAGTCACACAACTGCTTGACCTCATGATCCATTCGTTGTACAGCAACAAAGAAATATTTCTACGCGAACTCATCTCGAACGCATCAGATGCTCTGGACCGTCTACGTTTTGCCGCACTATCAGATGAAACCCTTAATGAAAACGATACGGATCTGAAAATACACATCGCCTATGATAAAGATGCCCACACCATTACCATCAATGACAACGGCATTGGAATGTCACGCGAAGAAGTGATCGAACATATCGGTACAATAGCCAAATCAGGAACGCGTGAGTTCCTTAGATCACTCACAGGCGATCAGCAAAAAGACGCCAACCTGATTGGTCAATTTGGCGTTGGCTTCTACTCTTCGTTTATCGTAGCTGATAAAGTAACCCTCAGAACGCGCCACGCAGGGCTTGATTCCCAACATGGAGTGCTTTGGGAATCGAATGGACAGGGAGCATACACCATTGAGACCATCGAAAAGCCCTCTCGTGGAACCGAAGTTGTGTTGCACCTGCGTGAAGGCGAGGATGAGCTACTCAATGGCCATCGTCTGCGTACTATTATCCGCAAGTTTTCCGATCACATCACGTTCCCCATCATGATGAAGGTCGAAGAGAAGGAGAAGGATGAGGAAGAGCAAGTAAATCGTGCCTCTGCGCTATGGGCGCGCCCTAAAAGTGAAATCAGCCAGGAAGAGTATAACGAATTTTATAAACATGTCGGGCACGATTTCACTGACCCGCTTACATATGTCCATAGCCGCATGGAAGGCGCATACGAGTATATCCTGCTACTCTATATACCTTCACAAGCCCCCTTTGATCTGTGGAATCGCGAACGACGTCACGGAGTCAAACTCTACGTACGCCGTGTGTTCATCATGGACGATGCAGAGCAACTGATACCCGGTTACCTGCGTTTCGTACGGGGTATCGTTGACTCGAATGACCTGCCGTTGAATATCTCACGTGAGATTTTGCAGCATAATAAACTCATTGAGATGATTCGCTCAAATGCAGTCAAAAAGGTACTTGGCATGCTCACTGACCTGGTGGTCAATGACGAGCAGAAGTATGCCATCTTCTGGAAGGAATTTGGACGTGCATTCAAGGAAGGGCTTGCAGAAGATTCCGGCAATCGCGAAACGATTGCCAAACTATTGCGCTTTGCCTCGACTGCTTCTGCCAACGAGACACAGGATATCTCTTTGGAAACGTACGTTGCTCGCATGAAAGAAGGTCAGGACAAGATTTACTACAATATTGCCGATAGCTACGTTGCCGCTAAGGATAGCCCACTGCTAGAAGTATTCAAAAAGAAAGGCATCGAGGTCTTACTGCTCTCTGATCCAGTCGATTATATTCTTGAGCCTGAGCTTTCTGAATTCAATGGTATTCAATTCCAGTCCGTCTCACGAGGCGCTGTTGACCTCGGTAAACTGGAGGATGAGCAGGAGAAGGAGGAACAGCAGAAAACCGCCGGTGAGTTCAAAGACCTGGTAGAGCATGTCAAAACCGTTCTTGGTGAAAAGGTCAAAGATGTACGCACGACGACTCGCCTGACCTCTTCGCCAGCCTGCCTGGTTGTTGATGAATATGGCATCGATCCTGGCCTCGAGCGTCTGTTGAAGGCTGCTGGACAAACTGTTCCAACCTCGAAGCCAATTATGGAGATCAATCCACACCATCCTATCATTCTGAAGATGAAAGACGAAAGTGACGAGCAGAGATTTTCAGATTGGTCCTGGATTCTTTTTGATCAGTCAATACTGAGCCTGGGTGAGCAGCTTGAGAATCCTGTGAAGTTTGTCAACAGGCTGAACGACTTACTGGCTCAGTTGTAAAGGAGATCTTCATGCTCTACCAGCCAGACGCACCAGGCGATTGGGGTCAAATGCTCGAGTCAGACACCATCAAAACTGCAACCGATATACTCAAAACATCAGATGGATGCCATATTTTCATACGAAGTTGGGTAACGGATAGCCCTGGTATTCTCCTCATACTGCATGGTCTGGGTGCGCATAGCGGCTGGTTTATCGATATGGGCAACAAATTGGCGGCTCGCGGCATGACTGTGTATGCTATGGATCATCGAGGATTTGGACGATCGGGAGGACTGCCTGGGCATATCGAAAACTATCATACCTATGTAGAAGATATCAATTTTATCGTTACTACTATGCGCAAACGCCATCCTGAAGCCGCAATCCACATACTTGGGCATAGTATGGGAGGTATCTTTGCATCACATTTTGCAGCAAAATATCAAAACATGCTCACAAGTGTCCTTTTTCTCAACCCATGGATTCAAGACACCTCTCAGACACCAGTACTAACCACACTAAGAATCTTAGTAGGAGGCATCTTTAAATCCCATCACTATTGGCAAGTCGTTGGCGGAAGCGAAGTCATGACCACAAATCCGGAAGCGATTCAGTTGCTTCGTACGGATACCTACTGGTGTAGGAAACAAACGGCCTCATTTTTGTTTCAAATATTCCTCATGCGTTCAGCAGCGCTCAAAAACGCAAAGCTGATCACCAAACCCGGACTGGTTATGCAGGCTGAGGCAGATAAATCGGTTGTGTCTGAAGCATCACACAACCTGTACGAAAAGTTGGTGAGCAACGATAAAATGTGGAAGATTTTTCCTGGTTACGCACACGATAGTGAATTTGAAGCAGATCGCACACTCTTAGATAACGAAGTAGTAACCTGGATAGCTGAGCACATGAGGGAATTATCCGTTTCAGGAGTCGATCAGTAGTACATACGACTTGCAGGCCAAACCCAAAAAGGATTGAGCTGTGACATTCACTTGAGGATGATCATTGCGCTGATCTTACGGTAACTCATTACTTTGAGTTTTCTGTCCTCGTTTCCCTGTCACAGCTCAAATGGTGTACCAATTCGCTTATGGTATACTCCTTTCCGATCCCATCAACTTTCTTCCTCCCCACACCATCAGTATACATCATAACGAAGCAAAATGCTGTCACAGGAGCGTCACATTCCATGCTAAAAGTGAGCAAATTTGAAAGCATAGACTAAAACAATTCGCCATCTTAGAACGTATTATCTATATGCCAGACAATTTGTCGGGCGGTGGAGTTATTACCACATAGCATCTGTGAAACGGAGCCTACCAGTTCCAGTTCGTTCTGGTTGAGCCGCGCCACACCTTGTAGAAAGGTAATGTACTCCACTCTCAGGTCTACTGAATCTCGTCCAATGTGGATGATCGGTGACCTGCAAACACTGCCAGGTCAACAACCTGGCAGTGC
>WNFX01008056.1_pt1 | contig 12027 bp, 9 predicted proteins | sample 5400111 | NCBI WGS metagenome assembly WNFX01 (sample SAMN13153363, study PRJNA577476) | soil metagenome | isolation source: 40 cm soil or saprolite under grassland replicate 1 | place: USA:California | collected 2016-06-15
ACTTCCAGAAGCGCAAGCAGCTACTTACCGCAGTCGCTCTCCCGGTAAGCAGCGCGCAATGTGCCGCTGTACTTGTCCTGCTTATCAGGAAACTCCGAGAGAACTAGAAAAAAGATTTGAAGAACCTTATTTCTTCTCTTCTGTTCTCAGTTGCAAATGCAATTCTCGCAACTGCTTTTCATCTACAGGTGAAGGAGCGTTCATCAACAAGTCCTGGGCGCTCTGCGTTTTGGGAAATGCTATAACCTCCCTGATACTGTCTTCGTCAGCGAATAACATTACCAGGCGATCAATACCAAGCGCAATGCCACCGTGGGGAGGAGCACCATATTCAAAAGCTTCGAGCATATGCCCAAACTGCTCTTTGATTTCTTCATCATTCAATTTCATAAGGGAGAAGACTTTATGCTGAATCTCGGCAACATTAATGCGCACACTTCCACCACCAATCTCGTAACCGTTGCAAATAATGTCGTATTGCTTCGCACGAATATTCAAGGGATCGCTGTCGAGCCGATCGACGTGCGCCTCATCCATGCCAGAGAAAGGGTTGTGTTCAGCCTCGTAACGCTGACCCTCTTCATCAAAGTGCAAAAGTGGAAAATCAACGACCCAACATAGCGCCAGTTCGTTGGGATCGATCAGGTTCAGGCGTTCGCCTAGCTTAACACGCAAACGGAAGAGGACATCATTGCAAACCTTGGCGCTATCAGCGACAAATAGCAGCAGGTCGCCTGGCTCGCCTTGCAAACGATCGATGATAGCCTGAACCTCGTCTGTCGACATGAATTTGGTTAGTGGCGATTTAACCTCATTGGTGAGACTGATTGACAGTGATACCAAACCCTTCGCTCCCAACATGCGCGCAAACTCGGTGAGTTCCTCGATTTCTTTACGACTATAACCTCCTGCTCCTGGTACGCGCACACCTTTGACAATGCCGTTAGCCGCGAGCGCATTCTGGAAGACGCCAAAATTCCCTTCCGACGCAAGATCCGATATCTCGACAAGCGGAAGATCGAATCGCAAGTCAGGATGATCTGTACCATAGCGATCCATCACATAAGCATACGTTAATCGAGGGAAAGGCAGTTCTTTAATGCGTTTATTGGTTGTCTTTTCGACCAGTTCAATCAATAACCCTTCTATGATAGACATCACGTCTTCTTCAGCTACAAACGCCATTTCTAGATCCAACTGGGTAAATTCCGGTTGCCGGTCAGAGCGTTGATCTTCATCGCGGAAACAACGCGCAATCTGGAAGTAACGATCCATGCCTGCTACCATCAGCAACTGTTTTATTTGTTGTGGTGATTGCGGTAAGGCATAAAACTCACCCGGGTAAAGTCGGCTTGGCACAAGATAGTCACGAGCGCCCTCTGGAGTACTCTTCATCAAGATAGGCGTCTCGATTTCCAGGAATCCACACTCATCCAGGTAATCACGTATTGTTTTGACCACGCGATGACGTAGTATCATATTGTCTCGCATTGAGGGCCGGCGAAGATCAAGATAACGATATTTGAGCCTGAGTGACTCATCAACCTCTATGTTGTCTCTAATCGGGAAAGGAGTTGTACGCGAAGGATTCAAGATGACTATGGCATCAGCAGCAATTTCAATTGCTCCAGTACTCAAATTTGGGTTTTCTGTTCCTGCCAGACGAGGTACTACCTTCCCGCTGATCTGCACGACATATTCCGAACGTAGTTCCGAAGCAGTACAATGTACCTCAGGAGCATGTTCTGGATCGGAAATCACCTGTGTTATGCCATAACGATCTCTTATGTCAAGGAAAACAAGGCCACCATGGTCCCTGCGTCGATTCACCCAGCCCGCCAGTGTAACCTGTTGTCCAATATTGCTAGCATTTAACTCTCCACACGTATGCGTGCGATAATATACCTCAAAACCCACAACTATCACTACTCCTTGCTAAAACTTTTCGGCCCTCGCTGGCTATTCCGATACCCCGCATCATGATAAAACTTCTTATGCCGTCGGACAATTTTCAGGTACTCCATTCTGTGCACCTGTATTGATCGAGACAAGGCTCGCCATTGAGGGAGCATTTTGTGATAAGACAGCGAGCAGATTGCCCTGTCGATCAGCAGCAAGGCTCTTCACCTGTTTGAAGTCCGAGAACGAGACATACTGCTGGTCCAACTGGAGTTTTACGCTATTGGTAGCGCCATTTGTTCCTGTTGGAGTTGGGCTAGTGGACCTACCCGGACTGGATTCCAAATTGAGGACACGACGATTCGCCGGATCCCCAATGTAGAGATGTGGATCGCGTTATAGTCACTGGCGTTTGTCGCCAGGGGTGGCGCTATCTGAGGCTGGACAAGCACCGGCATCGGTGGAGAGGAAGGCCGACTCCCACCTACTAAGGATAAGCTCTGCACATCGCCACTTGACAAAAGCAGGAACAGTTGACTCGGGAATGCCGCGATACTCACAATGGGTGCCGAAATTGAAATCTTTGTCTCTTTCGGCGTGCTGAGATGCTCTTTGGTATCTAGCGTATAGCTTAAAATTCGAGCATTGCCTGGGTCTGACTGTGAAGAAAGCATCACATAGACAGTATTACCCCAGGCAGTCATATATACAGGCACATAGCCATTATCGGTAACATTCGCGCCAATTTGAGCCGAAGAGATTGGAGCGCCCAATGCTCCCTGCTGACCCGGTTGATAGACAGTAAGTGTATAGATAGGTTGAGCATTGCCTTTCACCTGCTTTTGCATGAGAAAAAGCAAGGAACCATTGCTTGCCATACTGGCAAACTGGGGAATAGTCTTACCAGGAGGCAGCGGACTGACCATACCGTACTGGCTATTGACCTGGTATAAAAGATTGTTGAGTCCCAAAGTATACAGAAAAGGTATAGTCTTTAGGCCATTCGCAAAAGTGATACTTTCGGGCGAGGTATGCGAACTGGTATTGTCGATGGGATTGGTTGTGCTATGGCAAGGCAGCACGTAGATGTTGGCCTGGTGGTTGTAGTTGGAAATGGCACTTTGGACATGGCTCACAAGAACCCTCTGGAGCTGCGTCAGACGCTGCATCTGCGCATCATTGAGCTGATAGGTTTTCTGCACATTTGCCAGTGTCTTCTGAGTAGTTGCCAGGGCTTTGAAAGCAGTCGAAGGGGATTCAGAAGTCACGTTCGTCAGTTGTTGTTGCGCAGCATCTAAAGCCTGATTGGCAGCCTGGCTCTCATTCGAGCGTAAAAAGTAGAACGCTCCTCCGCCAATAAGCATAATAATCAGGAGAGCAATGAAGACAAGTGTAGGATAAAAAAGACGGCCTCGACCAGGTTTTCTTTTCCCCAGCGCAGGCTGAGGAGCGGTAATGCTATCTGGAGAAGAGATTAATGGACCACTACTCAGACGCAATGGCCCACTGGATATACCTATGTCGCCATTACCAACACCTGTTCCTAACGTTACATCGGAGAACATTTCAAGGGCAACTGTATCTTCACCCATTTCGCGCCCGCCGACAACAACAGGGTAGCGCACGCCTGGTGGCTCTTCACCAACCTCCTGAACTCGTACGACAATGGCTGTAATATTGTCCGGACCGCCATTTTCGTTAGCTCGTTCTACTAGATGATAGACGCTCTCTTGAGGCACAAATTGATCAACTATGCGCAATAACTCTTCATCGTTGACTAATCCTGATAATCCATCGGTGCAAAGTACCAGAGAGTCTCCTTCTTGTAATTCTTCATGAAAGACATCGACATCAACTTCTGCCTGAGTACCAAGACAACGTGTAATGACGTTACGCTGAGCATGTGTGCGTGCCTGCTCATCTGTAAGTAAACCCGCCCTTACCTGTTCAGCTACCCAGGAATGATCCTGTGATATCTGCTTAACTTGGTTTCCTCGTAGAAGATAAGCCCGGCTATCGCCAACATTGGCGATATAAGCCATATTTCCACGCAACACTGCCGCAACACATGTTGTTCCCATGCCCGTCCTTAACAGGTTCTCTGCCGCTCGTTGATGAATGGATGCGTTTGCGCGTCTAATAGCGCGTAGCAGAGAAACAGCCACATCATTGCTGTCCTCCTGATAATACAAATTGCTTACTGTGTCTACAGCAATTTCACTCGCCACCTCTCCTGCTGCATGTCCTCCCATACCATCGGCTACAATGAATAATGCCCCTTTGCCTGCCATCACTAGTGAATCTTTGGGGATGACAAAGGCCATATTATCTTCATTATGTTCACGCTTTCGGCCGACATCGGTTAGCTGTGCAACATCAAGACGGAGTTGTTTCGCCAACGCACTTATCTCCCATAAAGTTGGGACAACCATGGCGATTGCCCACTCGATTTGTGCTGTTCATGCACTGTGGAAATCCTCTATTGCAGCGTAACTCATTAAACTGTATTGCGCGTATGAAAAACTTTAGGTTATAATACACCGGTGCAGAGAAAAACGCAACGCACCCTTGTTTTTCGCCTATTGTAATGTATCAATTTCCTTCTTCGCACCATTTTGAATGAGTATACTCTTTCATTCTTGAGCACGCAAGGTTGTTTTTTTCGATGCAGGGCTTTTCGAAATGAGGTAACCAATGCAGCTTGTAGAACTTCAAGAAAACATCTGGGCGATTCAAGGCAGAGCAAACATTGGCGTTATTGCTCATGAAGGCCGCTGCCTCATTATTGATAGCGGTATGGATAAAGATACTGGCCAGAATATACTAAAGCAGGTAAAGAAGTTGGGACTTAAAACCCTTAGTTTCTTGAAAGCGATTGCAATAAATGTCTAGGGTTGTTACCTGGATAATTCCAGAGACGTTATACAGCCATGAGAGCAACCTTTTATCACTCCTGAAACACAACGTAGCACATTAGTAATAGTAATGTAATGTCTTTTAGAAAGTACTACCTTTCCGAGAAGGTAATTGTATGCATATCGGTATTAATGCCCAACTGCTATCATTTAGTCAGAATTATCGGAATGGCGGCATCAGCCGTTACATCCGTTACCTACTAACTGCATTAGCAAACCACCCTGGACAGCATGAATACACGATTTTTGTTAATGGCCAGGAAGTAATAGAACGTCTAAGTGAGGCTGTAGGAAAAGATGCAACAGGGCAAACTCAAATTACCTATGTTCCGGTATCCTGGCCTGAATCAATACCCATTTCAAGAGTCGCCTGGGAACAATTGAAACTCCCTACACTACTACGTGAAAAGCGTATTGATGTGTTCCATTCACCGGTGAATGTGTTACCGGAAAGGTTACCTCGCAGTTGTGCTGGAGTAGTAACACTGCACGATATGGCATTTTTAAGGTATCCACATGTCTTGACTCGCTCGAAGCGTGTGTATCATCGCACGTTCACGATGCGTAGTCTGCAGCGTGCAACGATGATCATTGCAGACTCAAATAGCACCAAACAAGATGCTATTGAATTAGCAGGTATCCCCGCAAACCACATACAAACGGTCTATCCATGCATTGATGAACGCTTTTCCAACGTTATATCTGATGACGATATACAATCCTTTCGCCAGGCACATGGATTAACCATGGGATATCTTCTTTATCTAGGTACGCTGGAGCCACGCAAGAACATTACGACTCTCATTGAAGCATACACTCAATTGCGAAAAATTTACGATCGAGAAGAGAAACTTGTGTTAGCAGGCGGAAAAGGTTGGTTATTTGATGCAATTTTCAAAAGAGTACAGGAACTTGGATTAGAATCAGAAGTCCTATTCCCTGGTTTCGTGTCAGATGCAGAACAACTGCTTTGGTATCACTCAGCATCAGTTTTTGTGTATCCTTCGTTGTATGAAGGATTTGGCATGCCAGTGACAGAGGCCCTTGCATGCGGGATTCCTGTGGTCACTTCCAATGTCTCCAGTTTGCCCGAAGCAGGAACTACATTGGCATTGACTGTAGATCCGCATGATTCAGAAGCAATGGCCGGGGCTATATTTAAGGCCCTGACCGATAAAGCTCTATACATGCGATGTCGAACACAGGCGGCCACGGTGAGACAACAATTCTCAGCCCGAACAATGGCTGAACAGACTATCGCTGTATATGAGCAATCAGCGGCATTACATGCATCACAGCATCTAAATAAGAGTGTTTCCTTTATAAGGTAGGGGCGAGTTTTCGAGCGCCAGTGAGGCTTCAGGCTTGAATATCAGTAAATTATCACAAACAACCAAAAATATGCGTACTATCGACCACGCCGCACAGGCAGGGCAGATAGGAACCACCGACTTGACAAGCGGGACAACGGGTCCTATTACCAAAGCTATCTCCGCACGGCGTTCGCATCGGCGCCAGTGGCGTATCTTCGAGTGTATCGCCATGATCATCCTCGATGCGATACTGGTAGTCGTCTCTTTTCGGCTGGCCTACCACCTGCGTTATGAAGTCTTTTTCAATAATCAATTGCTTGCAACGTTTCGCTATAACCTGCATGGCATAGAGAATAATACGCATACACCACTGAAATTAATACCAGATGCACTTACACCATTTAGTTATTTCCAGTCACTTGAAATTGGCATTGTGATCGGTCTGATATTAATTTTCACATTTAGAGGCCTGTATAAAATTCGTTTGACCGGAACCTGGTTTCGCCAGGTATGGACGATTGTCAGTTCCACTACTTTGGGTTTGGCTTTTCTAATAACATACTATTTCATCTTTCAACCGATTTCGAATTCTCGCCTGCTGGTACCTTTCGTCTGGGCAACTGCTATACTCATTCTTTGCTTCGCAAGATTAATCGTCTCTTCAATAATGGGCATACTCTACCGACTTGGTCTTGGTGAAACACGTCTGCTTGTTGTGGGATCAGGTCGCCTGGGCAAATTGATCATGCAACATATCGTCGCTAATCCCAACCTCGGTTACAGCATCGTTGGCTTCCTTCACGATATGAATGAGCCTCCAAGTGATTTCGGACGATTTAAAATGCTTGGCACGTTGGATGACCTGGGAATGGTGATTCGCTCGATGCAAATTGACGAGGTCATCATCGCTTTGCCCTCGTATTTGCACCAACAATCTATTCACAGCGTGCGCTTATGCGAACGCCTGGGCACATCTTTCAAACTCGTTCCCGATTTGTATGAGTTGAGCCTGTCACGCATCGATATGGAGGCAATTGAGGGTATTCCTTTGATCGGTATCAAGCAGGTATCCATCAACTCATTACAAGAATTTGTCACGCGCGTTGTTGATATTATTATATCCCTCCTCATTCTGATTATAGGTTTTCCAATCTGGCTCTGTATTGCTCTGGCGATTGCAATCAGTTCTTCAGGAGGCATTCTCTACAAGCAAACACGCATAGGCCTCGAAGGACGACCATTCAAAGTCTACAAATTCCGCTCGATGTATAAAAATGCGGAGGCGCGACTTGCCGATTTGTTGGCACATAATGAAGCTCAAGGGCCACTTTTCAAGATCAAGGACGACCCTCGCATAACACCAGTAGGAAGATTTCTGCGTCATACAAGCTTTGACGAAATTCCTCAGCTTTTCAATGTTATCAGGGGTGAAATGAGCCTCGTAGGTCCTCGCCCTGCGCTTCCGCAAGAAGTAGCGCAATACGACGAGTTGCAAAGAGGACGATTGGCCATCAGACCGGGTATGACTGGTCTTTGGCAGATTCGAGGTCGTAGTGATATTAGTTTTGATGAAGGTGTGTTGATGGATTTGTACTATATTGAGAACTGGTCATTACGTCTCTATTTCCAGACACTTTTACGCACTATTCCGGTTGTCATATTCGGTCGAGGAGCTTACTAGATGAAAGTCGCCCTGGTGCACGATTATTTGAATCAAATGGGCGGCGCTGAACGCGTTGTTTTAGCGCTGCATGAAATATTTCCTGAGGCCCCTCTTTATACATCAATTTATGACTCTCAGCGTGTCGACACTGCCTTTCGGAGCATTGATATTCGCACGTCCTTTATGCAGAGGCTGCCACTAGTAAAAAAACACCATCAACCGTTTTTACCTTTCTACCCATTCGCAATGGAGCGACTTGATCTGCGTGGCTATGATCTCGTTCTCAGCAGTTCCAGTGCCTTTGGTAAAGGGGTGGTTACTCGACCGGAAACTATGCACATCTGTTACTGCCATACTCCAATGCGGTGGTGTTGGAACTACGATGAATATGTAGAACGCGAGCAGTTGGGTGGAATATCAAGAAGTATATTACCTTTTTTCATTTCAGGGCTGCGAGTTTGGGATCAAACAAGCTCTATGCGTGTGGATCACTTCATCGCTAATTCTCCTGTAGTAGCTGATCGAATTCGGAAGTACTACCGGCGTGATGCAGTTGTCATTCCCCCTCCTGTTGAAGTTAGTCGCTTCACTTTTGATTCAACAACCCGACCTGAAGGATACTTCCTTATTGTCAGCCGCCTCATGCCCTACAAGCGCATTGATCTGGCAATTGAGGCTTGCAATCTGTTACAATTACCCCTGGTAATTATTGGTAGCGGACGCCACGAAAACCGTCTTAAGCGCATAGCCGGGCCTTCAATTCGTTTTATGGGACGACTTTCCGATAAGGAAGTATTACATTACTATGCTCACTGCCGCGCATTTATATTGCCTGGCGAAGAAGATTTTGGCATCACGCCACTGGAGGCTCAGGCATCAGGAAGACCAGTGATAGCGTACGCTGCAGGAGGTGCGCTGGCATCAGTCATCGATAATGTAACGGGAACATTTTTCCATCAACAGACTGTAGAGAGCCTGGTAGAAGTACTAGAATCATTTGACGAACGAGGGTACGATCCACAGACTATTCATAATCATGCATTGGAATTTGATAAGCCTCGTTTCCACCGCCGTATTCTGCAGTTTATTGAAGCCAAGATGAGCGAAGGAAAAACAGGAGACTTACGCACACCTACAAGCGAACTGATACGATAATATAGAAAAGGAAACATAGATAGTGGAACTACGAACATATTGGACAATTATCTGGCGACGTATGTGGGTCGTAGCAATAGTAGTTGGAATAGTAGCTCTATACGTCGGATATCAATACTACCACCTGAGAAAAACACCCGGAGCCTTGAAAGCATATAGCTCTAGCATAACCATCCAAATTGGCTTACAACCAACAAGCCATGGAGACCAAAACACTGCTAACTATGTTACCGTTTCTGAAGCCCTTGCCGATGCAATGGTAGCCAGTCCTATCCTCATCTCGCATGAGTTCGACCAGGACATTTCAAATCAAATTGCTCAGGATATGAGTGTGATTCAACAGCGATACGGTGCCAACGCCGACCTTGGTGACTGGCAGAACACCTCCGCAATAGGTCAGGCGCTCAGCGTCAGTCGCGTGCATAGTCTTGTTACCATAAATACCAACTGGAATACACCAGCGGGAGCATGGGCTATAGCAAATGCAATTGGAGAGGTAAGTGTTGCAAAGATAAGTACCTATTTCGATTATGCAATTAACAATAATACAACACAAAACTCGACAGGCAATTTTGTGCCATCCCAGGTATCTGCGCGAGTAATCACCGCTGCTCCTAATTCAATTACTGTATCTGGACCATCCTCAAATAAAGTTTCGTTGTACCTTCTCATGCTGCTGGTCGCACTCGCGCTAGGTACTGCGTTGACATTCCTTCTCGATTACCTTGATGATCGTATCAGAAGCAAAGACGAGGTAACTCAACTGCTCAGAATTCCCATTTATGCAGTAATACCCGAGGCGCCATCTCCCGGTCGTTCTCGATCACCAGCTTCACATAAATAGATAGGAGTTAACTTCTTGGGAAAGCAATCAAAGGAACAGTATGCTCTGCTTACAGACTATGATCTAAATACCTCTTTTAGCGAGGCCTTTCATACATTGTTTGCTAATATTCGCTTCAACTGGGAGACAAATAGCAGTGAGCCGACATACATTCATACACTGCTCCTCACTTCAGTATCCGAGTATGCAGAACAAGCCGCAGTCGCCGCAAATCTGGCAATTGTAGCAGCGCAGAGTGACTATAAGACAATCCTGGTTGATGCCGATTTACATTCTCCCAGCCTCCAACAACGCTTCGGCCTGGACCCAAGCGTTGGCTTGAGCGATTTGTTAGAGGAAACATCGATTACACCACAGAAGGTATCCGAACACTTACAATCAACATTCATTCCAGACTTACAAATACTCTCCTCAGGCACTTCAACTTCGGCGGGAGCAACGCTGCTGCTTTCACCTAAATTAGAAACATGCTTGGACAGTATTCGCCAGGTTCTGGTTGAACCAGGAAATGCGCCAGGCATCGTTATATATCATAGCTCACCCGTATTAGTTGGCGCCGATGCTTCACTTATTGGTGCATTAACTGAACATACATTATTGACAGTCGTTACGGGTCGCACCACTCGCGAACAGGCTAAACAAGCACAAGAACAATTAGAACAAGCTCATGCGAAACTAGTTGGCGCTATCATGGTAAATCCGTAACTTTAGACATCTGAACTAAAATAATCGCCGTCAAATAATGTATCTAGCAGGAGACTAGACTATGCAAGGACGACAGGGCCAAGGATACGATCCCTGGGATCTATCCTCCGGTAAATTACTTGCTGCCACTAATGGTAATGACAGCGGGAAACAACGAGCTATCCCTCAACGTCCTCCTGGTATGACAAGAGTAGAACATCCACCACAGAAAACTCGCGTAGCTCGTCCACAACGTCGGCCAAAACCACCAAAAAGTTGGTGGCGTCGCCTCCTTCTATTCGCCATAGTTCTTGGAGCCTGCGGATTAATAGCGGGGGCAATAGGTTATGCTCTCGTCAACTATTTTACTGGCATTGGAAACAGTGCAGGGGCTGCGAATACTGCTACAGACTTTATGCTCGCTCTGAAAAGTCAGAATTATGACCAGGCCTATAATGACCTTGATGCAAAAATCACCATTTCAGTTACCAAAGATGAATTTAAACAAATAGCCCTGGCAGACGATCATTGTTTTGGCCAGGTGACCGATTTTAACGAAGTACCCGGCAGTGCTATCACATCAACAGATAATACTACCCAGAGCTACAGCTATAACGTTTCACGCAAACAGCTTACAAAAACGTATAAGCTCACTTTAACCTTACAGAAAGATCCCGATGGTAATTGGGATATTACCAGTTACGGGAGTGATCTGGGTCCAACAACACCTACTTGCAAGTGATGCAACTTCCCTCTCCACGTGTGGAGAGGGCTAGGGTGAGGCGATCAAAACTCTGGCTATCTCATGAAAATGCATTCAAACCGGTGATCGCCTGGCCAATAATAAGCGTATGGATATCATCAGTACCTTCATACGTGTAGACCGACTCCAGGTTATTCGAGTGGCGGCTAATCGGATATTCCAGTGTAATACCGTTAGCGCCAAGTACAGAGCGAGCCTCACGCGCAGTTTTAAGCGCCTCACGTACATTATTACGCTTCGCAATCGAAATCTGCACAGGATGAAGCTTCCCATCATCCTTGAGGCGTCCGAGTTGTAAAGCCAGCAGTTGTGCCTTCACAAGTTCTGTAGCAATAATCGCCAGTTTCTGCTGCACGAGTTGGAAGCTTCCAATAGGACGATTAAACTGTATGCGGGTCTTAGCATAGTCAAGCGCCACTTCGTAACAAGCTCGGGCTGCACCAGTTGCTCCCCACGCAATACCATAACGCGCCTCATCCAGACAGGAAAGAGGGCCACGTAGACCACGCACATTCGGCAGCATGTTCCCGGCAGGCACACGGCATTCCTCAAAATGTAGTTCGGAGGTAACAGAGGCCCGCAATGAGAGCTTATGATGCACATCGCTTGTGGTAAAACCCGGTGTGCCGCGCTCCACCAGGAAACCGCGAATCCCATCGTCAGTACGAGCCCAGACGACCGCGAGATCTGCTATACCACCATTAGTGATCCACATTTTCGTGCCATTCATAACGAAAGCATCGCCATCGCGGCGCGCTGTCGTACGCATACTCCCAGCATCACTTCCAGAA
>WNFX01007351.1_pt1 | contig 12025 bp, 9 predicted proteins | sample 5400111 | NCBI WGS metagenome assembly WNFX01 (sample SAMN13153363, study PRJNA577476) | soil metagenome | isolation source: 40 cm soil or saprolite under grassland replicate 1 | place: USA:California | collected 2016-06-15
CTGGGAAAGCGCTCGTCGAAAACACGCGGCTGCAACTGGAATGAAATCTGCGAGCTGATGAGCTGGGTCTCAATCGAGCGCAACGTGCGCAGCGCCATCGGGCTAAGCCAAACGGTCATCGCCAGTGTGAGCAGGGAGCTGGACAGCGACAGCACGCCGACAGGAAGGAGGATCCGCCGGCGTCCAATGCCTAATGCTGTGAGCGCGATGATTTCGCTGTCCGCGGACATCCGGCCCAGCCCCAGCAACACGCCGATAAGCGTGGCCATCGGCAATGTGAACACAAAGACGCCGGGCAAAATACAGAGAAAAAGTTTCAGAATTTGCTCGCCCGAACCGGCGTGACGCACAAACAGCTCCATCAAGCGCACCAGTTGCGGCACGAAGAACACGAAGGTGAAGACGATGAGTCCGAGGAGTGCGTGGCGGAAAACTTCGCGGACGATATACCGGTCCAGGATGCGCATGACGCGAACGGTGAGTGTAACACGGTCGCGACGTTCGCCTGGGCCTTGCCTCGTTCTTTGTTTTTCTCATGAACGCGTGCGCGTGCTGTTCTTATGCTCTCGAACCAAGTTTGGCAATGCCCTGGAATCCAGGGAGAATCACTCCCGAGCAGATGGCAATTGCCATCCGCTCAGGGTCTCCCTGATTCAATTGAAACTCGACATACCAGGTCGCCAGCGTTTTCGTACCGCCCTCAAGACCCAGGAGGCTCACCGTCGAGCTGTGGTAAAGCCAGCGGTAGCGGCGACTCGATGACGGAATAGCTCTAACTCATATCTTTGTCCGAAAGCGCGGTGACACGCTCGCGCAAAGGCGTGCCGTCGCGCAGATGGATCGCGCGAACTGCTCCGACCCGGTCTGCCACCCCACCGCCCTCGATGACGCAATCCTGAACTGCGGGGTGCCACTGAGCGATCGTGCTGAAATCTCGCAGAGTTTTCCAGATCAATTCCGGAGATGCGTCAATGATGGCGCTGTCGGAAATGCGCGTTACGGTCACAGATGTCGTCATTAGTCTAGCCGCTGGCGGGATGCGGGCTTTCCAAGTAAGCCCAGCGCTCCACGATCTGCCGGTTGGCAATTCTCCAAATCACAATCCCGGAGAATTCCAGCCGCTGCTTTGATGTAGCATCCGTCCCCGTCCAATGGTTGCGAACCACAACTCTATCGTCCTCGGCAATCATGTCTTCAATGATTACCTGCAAGTCGGGAACTTTCTTGAGCGCTGCGCCGACGTACCGAATCGCGCCCGCTGGTCCCGGCGGCAGTCCCGGTGGCACATCCGCCCCGTGATCCACAAACGCTGGGGCGAAATTCGCCTCACCGATGTGCAGGTTCTTCCGGTTCACAAACTCCTCAAAGTGATTGCGGATGAATTCCTTCATCTCCGCGTGCGTCATGCCTGTCTTGGGATTCTTGATTTCTGACTGTCCCGCTGCCACGTTCATTTCGTTCCTCCTTCTTCAGGCGGACGCGGCCTGATCTCGAAATTCTCTCGCATTGGCCGTCAGATATTGATCGAGTGTTACGGGTTCTCGTTCAATCAAGGTTCGCAGCAGGCCATCCGTTTTCGCGCCGCCGCCTTGCTTGTAATACTGCTGAAGTTCGAGGAGCGCCGTCACCTGCCACTCCGGCATGCCCAGGCCGAGCATGGCCTCATGCTGCGCTGATTCAGGAATATCCACATAATTCACTGTGCGGCCGGCAACTTTGGAAATTCGCTTCGCCAGCTCTCCATTCGATATGGCTTCCGGCCCGTTTAATTCGTAGGTCTTGCCAGCGTGGGCGCCTCCCTGAAGCGCTTTGAGGGCGGCCACTGCGATGTCACCAACGTCCAGATAGCTGACCTTCGCGTCACCCATCGCCACGTAAAATGCGCCTAGCGCGCGAATACTGGGAGCGTTGAAGGCCACGATGTTCTGCAAAAACCCATTGGGCCTCAGAATCGTATAGCTCATCGCTGAAGCCTTGAGCTTGTCCTCTACCTTGCGATGCCAACTCGGAAACGATTTCCCATAGTCTCCTGCTCCAAGGGCTGAGTTGAGCACCACGTGTTTCACTCCAGCTTCCTTGCACGCGTCCAGCATATTGCTCTCCAGTTCCACGAGCTGCGGGATCGGAGAACACACCACATACGCAGAAGTCACGCCATCCAGAGCTTTGCGCAGACTCTGTTTATCCGAATAGTCCGCCAGCACGGGCGTGCATCCTGAAGGTGCCTTCGCGGCCTCCTCCTTCGATCGGTACATCGCGCGGACCTTGGATTCCTTCCGGATAGCTTCCTGCAAAACCGCTTTGCCAACGCTTCCGCTGGCACCAGTAATTAAAATCATTTTTTTTCTCCCATTTCCCGCGGCTCGCCGGGTCGGCCGAATTTAGAAAGACTCGTCGTGGGTACCGAGCCCTTCAAGAGCATGGTATAACGGGTTTTTATCACGGGGAAGTACGCACAATTTTGTAAGCTCGGAGCCCTCGAATGAAAGCTCACTACGGCTGCCCGGTTCAGGCCACCATCAACGTCCTGAGTGGCAAGTGGAAAGTGCAGGCGGTCTGGCGCCTTTCGTTTGGCCCGTTGCGCTTTGCCGAACTCCGCAATCTTTTGCGGGGTGTCAGCGACAAGGTTCTCACCACCCAGCTCCGCGAATTAGAGAAGGATGGCGTCGTAACCAGGAGGGAAGAACGTTCATCGCCGCCGAAGGTTACCTACTCGCTCAGCCCCTCTGGCCAGATCTTGATTCCGCTGCTGGAAGGTCTCTGCGACTGGGGCTCCAAACAATTTGGGATCAAGCCCAATCTGCCTCGAAATCCTCAGTCGGCGAAAACATCGTCTCGTAAATAGAAGGCCACTGCCTCAATCTGCCCACGTTCCGTCTCTTAGCTTCCGCCAGCCGCCGTTCTCGCAAGTTCGTGCTTTCCATGCATTTCAAAAAATCTACTGGTAAATCGGTTCTCCGGATCGATGGCATGCTTCTTCTGAAAAAAGGCGTCAATCCCCGGGTACGCCTGCCTCAATGTATCTCTGTCGAGATCGCGCATGTAGGTGAGATAAAACATTCCTTCGCACAGCAGCGCAAGGCGGTTCAGCTGTTTGATCAATTCATCGCCCCTGGCGCGGCCCGCAGCCGAGCACAGCTCGTTAAAGTAAAGTATCACCGCGAACGCATCCTCCCTTGGCGCGTATGAAAGAGCCGTTCCATTGTTGGCTTTCACATAGCGCAGTGTTACTCCAAGGAGATTGGTTCCATCCTCTAGCAGGATGCGTCGCATGCCTTCCATGAAAGTCATGAATCTTGGAATTGGGATGAAGAATTCCTGGATCACGTCCGCGTCTTTCGTCGAATCGTGCTCCAGCATTTTCACGCCTGAAACCGGTGGCCGCATGGCATTGTTTCTAGACACGATCGTCGCCTGAGACGCTCCCCGCGCCATGAATTTTTCCGCGTGCCAGCGGAGCGATTTCCCCCACTGGTAACGCCGCGACAATCCAAATAGGAACCGATCACGCGCCACGTGGCGCTCATGGTCCAGTTGGAACACCCGCTTGCTGGTTCTATCCGTCCTTCGCCACAGCGTGACAATTGTGTCCTCCAGAAAGCATCCTGGCGAGATCGAAGGCCGCGCCAGAAAAAGCTCCGTCAAGGAATTTGCCCGGACCTCTTTCTCAAAATAGTCAACCAAGCCATGCAAGGGAATGACCGTGGAACTTTGCTCGTAGACGCAATCTTCCACCAACTCCAGCTCCACATCGAGCAGCACTCCAAACAATCCATAGCCACCGATAGCATTTCGAAACAAGTCAGGATTCTCTTCTCGGGTCACGGATTTCACTGATCCGTCCGCCAGCAGGATTCGAAACCCAAGCACGCTTTCGGCTAGCGTCGGGAACCGCGTGTCGCGCCCGTGAGCATTCGCGGCCAGCGAGCCTCCGACCGTAAATATGTTGTCGGACTGCATGGCCTTTAAGGCCAGGCCCGCGGGATTCACCGCCTTTTGGATCTTGTCCCACGTAATGCCGCTTTCCACCGTGATGCGCTTTCGCTCCTTGTCGAGGGCAAGCACGCGGTTAAATTGCTTCATGTCCAGAACCAGCGCGCCATCCGCAAAGGCGTGCCCGCCTAGATTATGGCCCGTGCCCATCATGCAGACCGGCACTCCATCCCGTTGTGCGCGATGCAGGGCATTCCGAATTTCTGCAGCGCTCCTCGGCGTTTCGATCGTGCTTGCAACCGCCGAATACACTCGCCGCGCATCCGTAACGTACAGGTGAGGCACATCCTTGAAAATCCCTGCGATTTCTTTGCTCAGTCTCCTGCGTTCCCGGGGCGGAACCTTTGGATACACGGGCAGATACAGCAGCTTTCGATAGAGCTCACGCGTCTTTTCCGGTTCTCGATTCTCCCGGCCCGCGGGCGGCTCGATCACCGCAAGCGCGGAGCCCGCCGCGGTGCCATCAAATCCTCGCCGGTGGAGCTCCTCCATGAATCGTTCCCGCGCTTCGACAAGAATCGGAAAGATCCAAAAACTGTGGAACTCCGCGCGATCCCCCGGATAGGAAATCTTCCACGGCAGCGTTTTCGCAAACTCCCCCCCTGCGGAAACTCGTTGCTTCAGCCGTCCCGCGTTGAAAGTTCGCAGCCGGTGCGCCAGCAATGCCAGAAGCGGGTACGAGCATTGCCACTGAATCTCCTTTAGCCAATCTTCTTCATCCAACCCGCGGACTTTTGCGATCACGCTTTCGAAATCGGCCCCGAAAAGTCTGCATCCCCGGTAGAACATTCCAAAAAGCAGCGGCAGCGTAAACAGCTTCAGGATTACATGCGTCAGCACTATTCCCGCAAATTGCTTCCGCGTTTGCGCCGGATGAATCCGCTGGATCATTCTCATTTTCCGCAACAGCTCCGCGTCTTTCACGCGCAACAGCGCCCCTCCCAGAGCCGTCATTGTTTTGATCGACCCGAAACTGAACATCGCCACATCCGTTTCCGGATGTCCCGTGTAGTCAGGTCCCGTAAACGCTTGCGCACAGTCTTCAATCACCAGGATGCCGTGCTTCTTGGCCAGCTCGATCACCGGCCCCATTGGCACGCGAGTGCCAAAGAGGTGCGCCACTACGATCGCTCGCGTCCGCTCCGTGATCGCCGATTCGATCGTGGCCATCTCCGGCGCCATGGTGCCGCTCTCGATGTCCAGCGGAATCGGAACCAATCCATGGTGCTTCGCGATGTTCACCATCTCGGGGATCGTCAGTGCCGTCATCAGGATTTCGCTGCCAGCCGGAAATGCCAGCGCCCCCAGACACAAATCGAACCCCGTTCGAACCGTGAATGCTAAAAGCACTGGGTAAGCGGGCGCAAACATGCTTTCGAGCTCCGCCTCTTTGGCGCGAATGCTTCTTGGGAACGCGCAAAAGAAAGCCGCGCATGCGAGGTCGGACCAGCGAATGTCCAATTGTTTTCGCGGATACATTCTGAGCCGCGGTGACAGTGTCATCGGAGAGGATCGTTTCTGCCGGCGATGGACGGGTTGGCTGCCGACGCGGGCCTTAAGTGGAAAGCTTCGCCCAATTTCACTCCCTGTATTCGGGGCAGACTCAGCTAGCAGCCGCGGATTGTATACTAGCCATCGTCTATACACTAGTATTGAGAGTATTGAGCGGCCTGGCGCACTCGTTTCTCTTACCGTCGATTACGTGATAGTTTTTCTTAGAGCGATTCTTTTTGCGCTGCATCGGTGTGCTCGAGTCTATCGCCTCGGGCCTTAACCGCTGCCAACCTTTAACTGTCAGCCGGACGCCCTGCGGTCACGGGACAAACACGGGAGAGACGCGAGCAATGAAACGGGTTCACCTGGTCGTGTTGTGGCACATGCATCAGCCGCAGTACCGCGACCCCGAAAGCGGTCGCTATGTGCTGCCGTGGACGCGCCTCCATGCCCTGAAAGATTACTGGGGCATGGTGGAGATGCTCCGCGAGTTCCCCAGCTTCCATGCTACTTTCAACGTCGTCCCATCCCTCGGCATGCAGCTCGAGGAGTACGCCAGCGGCAATTTCAACGAGCCCTGGTTCTCGCTGGCCTTCAAGAACGCCGACGAACTGACCCGCGAGGACAAAGCCGAGATCATCGCGCGCGCCTTTCAAGTGAACCATGAGCGGCTGATGTCCCGCTGGCCGCGCTTTGTCGAACTGTTCGAATGGTCCCGCCCTGCGGGGGGCGCGCAGGCGCTGGTCTCTTTCACCCCGCGCGACTGGCGTGACCTGCAGCTCCTCTCGCAATTGGCTTGGATGGAGGAATCCTGGTTCGAAAAGGATGATGTCGTCAGCCGCCTGGCCACGAAAGGGAAGGACTACACGGAAAAAGACAAAGCCGCGCTTCAAAAAAAGCAGCTCGAATTCCTCGGCTTGGTTCTCCCCGTTTATCGTGACCTAGCTCAACGCGGCCAGATCGAGATCAGCACTACGCCGTTCTATCACCCCATTCTTCCTCTGATCTGCGATTCCGATATTGCGCGCGTGGCCAATCCCGGCACGCCTCTCCCGCGCCGCGCCTATCGCCGTCCGGAAGATGCGCGCGAGCAGTTGCAGCTAGCCCGCGCCTATCACGAACGAGTCTTTGGCGTGAAGCCCGCGGGTCTATGGCCGTCCGAAGGCTCGGTCTCCGATCAAGCGTTGACCATCGCCGCCGAGGAAGGCTTCCAATGGTTCGGCACCGACGAAGGTGTCCTCGGGCGCACCCTGAACGTCGCCTTTTTCCGCGATGGCAATGGCATCCCCGCCAACGCCGATCGCCTCTACAAACCCTGGCGCGTGCAAGTTGGCCCGAAGGGCATCACCGGATTGTTTCGGGATCACCACTTGTCAGACCTCGTCGGTTTCGTTTACAGCCGCATGGATGCAAAGGAAGCCGCGGCAGATCTCCATAATCGGCTGCGTCATCTCGGTGAAAGCGTGCCGGGCGATCACCCGCTCACCATCTGTCTTTTTCTCGACGGCGAAAACGCCTGGGAATATTACCCCGGCAACGGCCGCGGGTTCCTGCGCGAATTTTACGCCCGGATCCAGGGCGATCAGGACTTCCGCGCGCTCACCGCCAGCGAGGCCATTGCCGCAGCCGGTGAAATTCCCGCCACTCCCGGGATTTTCCCCGCATCCTGGATCAACGCCAACTTCGACGTGTGGATCGGCCACGCCGAAGACGTCGCCGCCTGGGAATTACTCTGGGACGCGCGGGACACCTACGCCCGCGCGTCGGAAGCGCGCAAACAAGGCTGGCCAGACGCTCCCACGGAAACTGCGATGAAGTTAGCGTTCGAATCGCTTATGGCCGCGGAGGGCAGCGACTGGTGCTGGTGGTTTGGCCCTGAGCACAGTACCGCGAACGACGCCGAGTTCGACGCGCTCTATCGCAAGCACCTCACTGCCATCTACCTCGCCCTCGGCCAGGTTGCGCCCGAAGAATTGGCCAAGCCTATCAAGCGCCGGCCGGAGCACGCCGTGCAGCTCGCTCCGACTGGCTGGCTAAACATCAGGATCGACGGGCGGGATACCTCCTACTTCGAATGGCTTGGCGCCGGCCTCTATTCGCCCGAACGGCGTGGCGGCTCCATGCACGGCCGCGTTTTTTACCTCCACGAGTTGCGTTACGGCTTCGAGGAAGGCCGTTTCTGCGTGCGCATCGATCCATTCACCGAAGCGCTGGGGGAACTGGAAAATCCCGAGTTTCGCATCACCATTGGCGGGGGGGAAGAAGTGACCCTCGTCGTGAATCTCGAGCGCGGCCACGTGCAAGGGTTCGCCGTCGAAAAGGACCGCCTATGCCTGCTCAATCCTAAGGCCGTCGCGGAAGCGGCCTATGAGCGTGTTCTGGAAGTGGCCATCCACAAGGACCAGATTCACCTCGCAGGGCAGACCAAGCTGCGCCTTGGCGTGGCGCTTTGGCATGGCGGATTGCCCGTCGATGTCCTTCCCGCAGAAGGCTTCCTCGAAGTAAATCTAGGCGAAGACCACTCTGCCTGGTCCCCCGAGCCGTAGCCGAGGGGTTCTAAATCCGTCAGTGTCGGATTTTCCGGGCTTTTGCTGTCGGGCTCCATCGCACAAACTCTTGGCGGAGCTCGCCCGCTCCGCCATTTCTTCTGCCTGTTGCCTGCTCGAAAGTTAAAGTGTTCCTTGAAGTGCTCTGAGCCGGAATCTTCTCTGGAAAATTCGCCAGAATTCATCAGTTAAAGTATTACTTTAGGTCCTTCTTCCGCTTTTCTCTAAAACAATTTCACCGCCAAGTCCTGCGGATGATCCCCGATCGGAATCATCGTCACAAGAAAATTCGTTCGCACGCGAATAACCGCCAAATCCCCCGACCCGACGTTCACCACCAGCAGCAGATTCTCATCCGGGTCGAACCGCAACGCCCCGGGAGAATCGCCAGCCGGAATTGGGAAACCCTTCTCTGGATGCTTTTCGGAGAGTGCCTCACGAATAATCCGCCGATTAATGACATCCACGGGCGTGACGCGCCCAGCCGCCGTGTCCGAAACATACAGCAGGCTGGCATCCGCGCTAAGCACCCCACGAGTCGGCGCCGACCCCAGCACCATGTAATCGCCTACCTCGTGCGTCTCGGTGTTAATGGCCTGCAATCCGTGAGCCTCCGGCGAAATCACGTAGAGTTCGCCGCCATCAGGCTTGAGCAGCATATCCGTGGGCTTGCCGCTCAGCTCCAGATGGGTGACCAGAACGCCGCGCCGCAAGTCCACCACGGATAGCCGCCGCTCGGTACGGCTCAGCACAAACGCCAACGAACTGTCTGGCAAGACGGCTACATCTTCCGGTTCCGCCACCACCGAAACGCTACCGCGCAGCGCCAGCGTCGCAGCGTCATGGATGCCCAGCGACCCATCCCTTCGATTTACCACCAGGACTGTCTTGCCGTCCGGCGTGACGTGCGCCATGACCGGTTCGCGCCCGGTCCGCGCCCGCGCGATGATGGCACGGGATTGCACGTCCAACGCCAGCAGCGTGTCGTTCCCAGAAGTCGTGGTAAAAAGCCGCGCACCATCCGGCGAGAAATCTAGCGCGTAAGGCAGCGGCCCCACCGGGATGTGTGCGGTGATCTGGTTGGCTCGGGTATTTAGGATCCAAACGTATCCGCCCGTGCTGCTGACGCCGAAGATCTCCGCGCGCGTGGGATGCTCGCGCATCCCGGAAAGTCCTGGACCCGCGTAGAGCCGCGAGAAGGCTTTGAGCTTCACCAGGTCGACCACGGTCACGTTGCCGTCACCCGTGGTGACGTACGCGTAGAGCCGCAAACCGGGCCGCAGAAACGACGGCCGATGCTCCCGCAATAGCACCATGAATCCCGCGATGCTCAGTGCGGCAAGCAAGAAGTACGCGCGAAAGTTCTTAGTAGGCCGGTTCATGGACGCGACGAAATTGTCACATGTATCGACGAAAGGTCAAACGCCGTGCTCGTAAGAGCCGACACGTTCGGAGTCCTTTAGGATGTTGTCGGCGGAACTGCTGGTGAGCTCTTCCTCTAAACTCGACTACGGTTTTGTACCTGTATTTGTATCTGCATCTGACTTCGCGGCCACAGCGCTGGGCGCTTCTGTCGATGGATGCTCGCCTTGGCGGGTAAGATAAAGGACGAACGGAGTGATCTCGAACGGCATTTTCTCGGATTCAGCCACCGTGCCTACTGGCTTCGACTTGAGCATCTGCAGGTGATCGTTCCACGGTTCGATCTTGATGCGTCCGCCGAGCGGCAGCGCGGCAATGACGTTGGCCTCTGGCTTTTCATCAGTCGCCTCTGCGGAGAACACCGCGGACAGGACGCTCCAGCTTGTCGGTACTCTGTTGCCGAGGTGCGGGCTGATCAAGTTGGGGATCTCCTTCGACCGGTCCCTAAGCGCTTTGAGAAACAGCCGGGCGGTCCCGGGCTGTTCCTTGTATGGTGACTTCTTCAGCAGTTCGATCCCTTTCTGGTTCGCTGCCTGTTCCTCTTCCGGGGTGCGCGCAAAGCCAAAATGGCGAAAGGTGTCCTTCTCGTTGAATCGCACGCGATTGAAGAACGCAAATTGTGTGTCCATGCGATGTCCGAGCACCACGTGACCCAGTTCGTGCGCCAGGATGGCGGCTAGGCTGGCCTCGTGGGGAAGCACGTCAATCAACCCGCGGCTCAACACAATAGTGTGGCCCATGGTGAACGACTCCAGTGTTGAGGTCATCAGCACGCGGCAGCGGACTTCCGGCTGGAGGTCCAGGTTGTTGGTCACCTCCAAGTTGTTGACCACGGTCTCCAGCACTTTATCCACTTCGCCACGTAGCGCCATCAAGCCCTGGTAATCGCTGGCTGTTTCCGACTGATCATTTACGGGGTTAGGCCCTTCCACAAGGACCTTACTCAGCTCTAGCTCTTCGCGATCATTGCCGAGGTAGTAGCCCCACAGGCGCGTCTGCGCTCGAAAGGCCTTGAATCTCAGGCTCTTTGTCTTCGCGTCTCGCACGCTGCCTTCTTCACTGTAAATGAAGGCCGGAAGCCATTGGTTCTTTCCCGCATTCGTGCGCCAGCTATCGAAATTGAAGTAGTGGCTGGTCAAGGAGGAGCCGCCGTACGCTCCGTTGAAGCGCACGATGTGGAAATCCTGATCCTCCACCCAGATGCGGCCGACGAAACGTCCTTTGCCCGCCTTCGGCAATGGATCGACGTCAAAGACCAAACAACGCACATCGCCTAGGAATTCGCGCCGTACATACTCAATCTTGTAATGTTGGCGGTCGAAGCCGTTCATGTCCAGGAAGATCATCTGCAGGAAGCCGCGTGCGACAAACTCCGTGGAGAAAAAGCTGGCCCATCCTCCGAAAACCTTGTGCTTCATGCCCGCGTCATGTTCCAGCGGTTCAAGCTCCACGCCTTTCCCCAGCTCGGCCCGCCCCAGAAAGTATTTGTCGCCGTCCGGTACTTCCCCCAACTGTTGGTCCGCGCGGATATTCTGGATGTAAGTTTCCACCAGCGGTGAATACTGGCGAAGCATCTGCACTTCTACCTGCTCTTGCGCCACGATCTTGTCCACCACCTGGCTCGGCGTGGTTGGTTCCTGGGCGGCCGCTGCCAGCGGCATCGTCCCCAACGCCAGTGCTACAAGCAAAATCTTCAACGTACGCATAATATGTTCAATATCTGTACCAAACTGGCACAGACCCCCTGCATGGCAGGCTACGCTCCGGGAAAGTAACTGCCATCTGTACAAAGGACCAGTTTAGGGACAGCCGTCCTGTCGTTTTGGCGCCGTAGACGAAACACCCACGGTTTGAGAGGAATATCAGAGGGCGGGCGGCGCAGAGACTTCACCCATAGAGACCTGCTCTTAATGCAAAAAATTGCTCATGCTTCTCTTTTCTTACGGTTTCTTTCCTCTTCCAGCAGCATTTCCAGAAGCGAGGGTGGATAACGGAAGTTGGTTTTCTGTAAACGTATGAAGGCGTCCTCCAACTGGAGCAGCCCCGCCCGAGACGCCAAATCCAACACTCCTAGCGTTCCGGTCACAGCCAAGCCTCGTCGCTGCGCTAGGATTGCACCCGCGCGGTCATCAATCAACAAGAGATCGGCGCGTATGGACTCCGCGAGCACGATTGCCGCCCGCTCACCCAAGTCCAATGCCAGAAGGGAAGTGTCCTCTGGTCCAGCGACCGGCGCGGCAAGGATTTCCAGCCACTGTGGAGGTTGCTGCATCCAGGTCCGCACACCTGGGGGAGCAGCCTCGCAGCATAGTTCGTCGCGAACTTCGAGGGGAACATGGATTCTTTCGAAGGACTGGATAACACATCGACGTTGTCGATGAGGATTAGATAGTGGAGTGGAGTCGCGTCGGCGACAACAACCCGCATTTAGCTTCCAAAGCCCAAGCGCCGCAAGGCCGCGCGCTCACGCTCGAGGTCTTCCATGGAGTAATTCAGCCAGACTTCATGAGCCTTCAGGAACCCGTCGAGTGCGTCGCGAGTCTGCAGGCCCAGAAGCTGACGCAACTGCG
>WNFX01005643.1_pt1 | contig 12024 bp, 10 predicted proteins | sample 5400111 | NCBI WGS metagenome assembly WNFX01 (sample SAMN13153363, study PRJNA577476) | soil metagenome | isolation source: 40 cm soil or saprolite under grassland replicate 1 | place: USA:California | collected 2016-06-15
CTCGATGGCTAACACGAGGCCAATCTGTTGGCTCGTCAGCTTGGCGACGATGTCGTTCCAACCATCGCTGGTGCCGGGGGGAGGCCGCAGTCCGACGATCAGCGGGCAGGCAGCCAGGTCGAGCGCGGCCGGCGAGACGAGTGGTGCGCCCAACCGGTCGGCCAGATCGGTGCTCGCAGGGAACTCCGGGCCGAGCAGAATCACCTGGCCGAAGCGCCAATCGGCGTTCGTGGCGACCTCCGCGAACGTGGCGACGATCGTTTCGTCGCTGGGAGCGACGGGACCCGGGGTGGACGCCAGGACGACCGATCCGGTATCGGCAAACCAGCGCTCCGCCGCGGTCAGATCCTCCGGACGGCGCGGCGTGTAGGAGCTGTAGCGACGGGTGGTGGCGATCTCGCGATCGGCGTCAGCGCGTTGCTCGGCATGTTCCGCGGCCTGTGCGGCACCCTCGAACGCCACTTCGGCTGCCTGATACCGGCCGGCCTCGCGGAGGATCTGGCCCCGGAGCTTCAGGGTGTCGGTATGGGGCTCGAGCGCGAACGCGCGGTCGAGCGCGAGCAGAGCGCGGTTCCGATCTCCCAGCTTGTAGGCGGCATAGCCGAGTTCGTGCCAGACGAGTGCCAGGTCGGGATCGGCTTCCACGGCGCGATCGAGCTCGATCAACGCTTCCTGATAGCGTCCCAACTCGGTCAGCGCCGCACCGCGGAGCGTGAACGAGAACCCCGTATCTCCGAAGATCGCGCGGGCGCGATCGGCGAGCTGCAGCGCTTCTTCACCACGTCCGTTGGCCCGCAGCAGCTCGAAGTACTCGGCCCACGCGACTTTCAACTCCGGTTTGGCGGCCAGCAGGTCATCGTAGGCAGACTGCGCATCGCGCGCGCGCCCCTCGCGCGCCAGCCAGCGCGCGCGCGCGAGCGCCCGTTCGCTCCGCGCGTCTGGAAACAAGTCGTAAGACGCCGTCGTCCGCATGGCGGTCAAATCTACTTGAGCCTCACTCGCTGGCTAGCAGCGACCCGTGTATCTACATTTCTGCCGCCATGGATCGAGACCAGTTGCTCCGCGAGCTGACCGAGTTCTTGCGAATCCCCTCCATCTCCACGTTGCCCGCACACAATCAGGATTGCCGCGCCGCCGCGGAATGGGTGGCGGCCGCGCTGCGACGCATCGGATGTCGTGACGTCCAATTTCTCGGTAGCGAGACGCATCCGGTCGTCTGGGGGAAAGGCCCCGATGTGCCCGGCGCGCCGACGCTGCTGATCTACGGACACTACGACGTGCAACCGCCCGATCCGCTCGCGGAGTGGACGACGCCGCCGTTCGAGCCGACGCAGCGCGACGGCCGGATCTACGCGCGCGGCGCCGCCGACGATAAAGGGCAGGTCTTCTGCCTGCTCCAGGCGATCGCCGCGTCGCGGCGGCCGGCGGTGAATTTCCGCTTTCTCATCGAGGGCGAAGAGGAGTACGGCTCCAAGGTCCTGTTCGATCTGCTGAAGCGCGAGCCGCAGCGCGTGCGCGCGGACGCGGCCCTGGTGGCTGACATGTCGTATATCGCCCCGGGCTGGCCGGCGGTCTACACGACCTTGCGGGGCCTCTGCTATGCCGAGATCACCGTGCGGACGTCGAAGACCGATTTGCACTCCGGCGAATACGGCGGAGCCGCACCGAACGCTCACGAGGAATTGAGCCGGCTGCTGGGTCGTTTGAAGGGCGCAGACGGCAAGATCAACATCCCCGGCTTCTACGGGCCCGTAAAGCGACCGTCCAAAGCGGAGCTCGCGTCCTGGAAGAAGCTGCCGTTCAACGAGAAGGACTTTCTCAACAAGCGCGTGCAGGGCAAGGGACTCGTCGGCCTGAAGAAAGCCTCCGTGCTCGAGCGGCTCTGGGCGCTCCCGACCTTCGAGATCCATGGCATTCTGGGCGGCTTTACGGGCGACGGCGCCAAGACGGTCATTCCCGCCGAGGCGACCGCCAAGGTGAGCATGCGGCTCGTGCCCAACCAGAAGCTGGCAACGGTCGAAGGGCAGCTCGTGGCCGCGGTGAAACGGTTCGCACCCAAGCATGTCACCGCCAGCGTGCGATTTCTCCACGGGGCAGATCCCGCGCAGATCAAAATCGATACGCCGGCGTTCCAACTGTTGGACCAGGCGTTCAAGGAGGTGACGGGTCGGGGAACGGTTCCGGCGCGCGCGGGCGGCTCAATTCCGGTCGTGCCGGCGCTGGCCTCCGCCGGCGCGCCTGTGATCCTCACGGGAATTGGCTTGCCGGACGATCGGCTCCACGCGCCGAATGAGAAGCTCGAGTTGAAGCAGTTGTGGGATGGGATCGAGGTGTTCCGGCGGTTTTACGAACTACTTGGGAGCCAGGAGCCGGGAGTCAGGAGTCAGGGTCGGGATTCTTGACTCCCGACACGCCCAGATGACGTCGCAGAGACCGGACCAATCCGCCAAGCATCTTCCCGATCGCTGTACACGAATCCAGCAGTCGTGTTTGATCCTCCGCAGTGATGTATTCCAGCCGGCACGCGATCTGCACCTGCGTCTCCACCTCGCTCAGGGATCCGACGGCCACGGAGAGGTGGCGGAGATAGTCTCCCGTCCGAGATCTGCCTTGTCCCTCCGCGATATTTGAAGGCACTGAGACAGCGGCACGCCTCAATTGGCTTACCAACGAGAAGCGCTCGTCCTTCGGGAAGGTTGCCGTCGTGCGGTAGATCCCGACGACGAGGTTCATCGAGTCTTGCCATACGACGAGATCACGATACCCGCGTACGGGTCCGGTTGCGCGGCTGGATCCGGTCATTGTTCTGAGGGAATCTGTTGGTTTTCGCTCGTGGCAGCGGGATCGTTTTTGCGCCCGTAGGCGCATTTACGCGCGCCCTAGATCCAGACTCCTAACTCCCGACTCCGTGTTTCTTGCTCGCGTTCCGAAACTTGTTGATCTCGTGCTGGCTCAGCCCGCGCCCGCCGTACCGCTCTTCTGTCCACGGATCGCCGTGCATATGGTAGCCATTTTGTTCCCAGAAGCCCGGCAAGTCCTCCTCTAACAACTCGAAGCCCCGCACCCATTTGGCACTCTTCCAGAAGTAGAGATGGGGTACGAGCAGCCGAGCGGGCCACCCGTGCTCCGGCATCAGCGGCTCGCCCGCCCACTGCAACGCAATGAGGTTCTCAGGTCGGTTCAAATCCGCCAACGGCAGATTGGTCGTGAATCCCTGCTCGGCCACCACCAGACAGTACGTGGCTTCCGGTTTTACCTTCGCGCGCTCGAGCAACAGCTGGACGGGCACTCCTTCGAAGGTGTTATCGAGGCGGCTCCACGTCGTGACACAGTGGATGTCACAGTTCACGGTCTTGCGCGGCAGCGCGAGGAACTCGTCGTACGTGAGACTGAACGGCTTCTCGACGAGACCGGAAACCATGAACGTCCATTTCGCCGTGTCGACGGTGGGGACGTCGCCGTAGTGCAAGACCGGCCATTTGGTGGTGACGATCTGGCCAGGAGGGACGCGGTCTTTTGTGTCCGTGGGCTAAAGCCCTCCAAGAGATTTCTCAAATCCCTCTACCACCGCAGCGACGCTCTTCTCCCACAACCCCTCCCCCGTCCCCCGTCCCACTTCCTTTTGTACCGACGTCATCTCTACATTCTGAATGCCGCACGGCACGATGCGATCGAAATGCGCGAGGTCCGTCGTGACATTGAGCGCGAAGCCGTGCCACGTCACCCACTGCTTCACGTGAACCCCGATGCTTGCGATCTTCCTGCCGCGTGTCCACACGCCCGTGAATCCCGGACGCCGCTCCGCCGGGATATCCAGGATCGCGAGCGCGTCGATCAGCGCCTGCTCGAGCGTGCGCAGATACCAGTGCAGATCCTTCGTGTAGGCGCCGAGGTCGAGGATGGGATAGCCGACCAGCTGGCCCGGGCCATGGAACGTCACGTCGCCGCCGCGCTCGACTTCGAACACGTCGATGCCCTCAGCCTGCAGCAGGTGCTCGGCGTGCGAATTCCTCCCCAATGTGACGACCGGGGGATGCTCGAGCAATAGGAGTACATCATGCGACAGTCGGCCCGCAATGCGGTCTTCGGCGAGCTGGCGCTGCCAGGCCAGGGCTTCCTCGTATGGCACGGTGCCCGCTGCGAGGACCTCGAGTGTGTTCATGCCGTTCCGGTCCCGCTTCCCTCGTCCCCCGGCCCCCGTCCGCTATTCGCCCAGCGCGTGGCCACGATCCCGGCGGCGACGCTCAGCAAGAGCCAGACGATCATGCCGATGATGCCGAAGAAGCGGTCGAGCGGCGCGGCGAGGAAGCCGACCAGCACCGCGCCCACGGCGCCCAGGACGGCGATGACGCCGCGCTGCCAGATGTTGTCGAGGGCGCCGCTACGATACCAGCCGACGGCGCCGCCCACCCCGACTGCGGCAACGAGTCCGGCCGTCAGCTCGTAATAGCCCACCGTCTCGAACTTTTCTTCCGACAACCGCAGCGCGATCTGTGAGACGGTCATGCAGGCGCCCCCGAACGCCACCCCCGACGCGAGGGAGCCGAGACCGAACGCGAGCGGATCCTTGACCGTGGCGGCGCTCAGATGTGCAACACGCGCCCGAGCGAATCGAGCGCGGCCTCCGCGATGGCCTCGGACATCGTGGGATGCGCGTGGATCGCCAGATCGACCTCCTCGACGGTGTACTCATTTTCCCGCGCGACCGCCAGCTCGTGGATCATCTCGGACGCCTGGGCGCCGACTATGTGGGCGCCGAGAATCTCACCGTACTTCTTGTCGCGCAGAATCTTGACGAATCCGTCGGTTTCGCCGGTGCCGCGCGCGCGGCCATTGGCCGAGAAAGGAAACTTCCCGGCGACGTAATCGAGTTTTTTCTCTTTGCACTGGTCTTCGGTCAGCCCAATGCTCGCGACCTCGGGGTGACAGTAGGTCACGCTCGGGACGTTGTCATACTTGATCGGATGCGGCTTCTGGCCGGCCAGCAGCTCGGCGACGATCACACCTTCACGACTGCCCTTGTGCGCCAGCATGGGCGGACCGGCGACGTCGCCAATCGCGTAATAGCCGGGGGTCGTCGTCTGCAGATTCTTGTCGACCTTGATGAAGCCGCGGTCGGTCAGCTGGATGCCGCACTCCTTGAGCCCGATGTTCTCGGTATTCACGGCGCGGCCCGCGGCCATCAGCACGGCCGCGGCCACGACCTGTTTCTTCTCGCCGCCCACTTCCACATCGAGCGTGACTTTGTCCTTGGCCACGTTGGCCTTCGTCACCTTGGCGCCGGCGATCACCTCGATACCGCGCTTGCGGTAGCTCTTGGCGAGCGTGTCCGAGGCCTCGGCGTCTTCGATGGGAAGAATGCGCGGGAGCGCCTCGATGAGCGTGACCTTCACGCCGAACGCCGCGAAGATATCGGCGAACGCCATGCCGACCGCGCCGGCGCCAATGATCGCCAGGGTCTCGGGAATGCGCTCCATCAGGAGCGCCTCGTCGGAAGAAATCACGGTCTTCTTGTTGATCTCGAGGCCGATCTGCGGAATCCCTTTGACACGGGAACCGGTCGCGATCACGATTGCCTTTTTCGCCTCGTAGACGTCGTTGCCGACCTTCACCTTCTTGCTGAGCTGCAGCACGCCGGTGCCTCGCACGACCGTAATCTTGTGCTTCTTCATCAGAAACTCGACGCCTTTGGAGTTCTGATCGGCAACCCGGCGCGAGCGCTTCATCGCGACACCGTAGTCCGTCTTCACGCTACCGGCCTCGACGCCAAAGTCCTTGGCTTCCTTGAGCAAATTGGCGATGTAGGCGGAGTGGAGCAGCGCTTTGGTCGGAATGCAGCCGATGTTCACGCAGACGCCGCCCAGCTTCTCCTGCTCGATCACCGCCGTCGCGAGACCGAGCTGCGCGCAGCGGATCGCGCACACGTAGCCCGCGGGCCCGCCGCCTAGGACAATGACATCGAAGGGCTGTGCCAAGATCTATTCCTTGCGTGGAGGTCTGTTGGAAGGTTGGAGGGTTGGAAGGTTTCCATTCCAACATTCCAACCTACAACACCATTGCCAGCGGGTTCTCGAGCATCTGCTTCAGAGTCTTCAAATATGCCGCACCGGTGGCGCCGTCGATGACGCGATGGTCGCAGCTCATCGTCAGCCGCATGCGCCGCCGCGAGACGATGCGGTCGCCGTCGGGAACGGCCTTCGGCGTGATCGATCCCACCGCGATGATCCCGGCCTCGGGCGGATTGATAACCGCCGTGAACTGATCGATGTCGAACATGCCGAGGTTGGAAATGCTGAACGTCGAGCCGGTGTATTCCTCGGGTTTGAGGCGCCGGTTGCGGGCTCGGCCCGCCAGCTCGCGCGCTTCGACGCCGATCTGCCGGAGGCTCTTCAGCTCTGCGTTGCGGACGACCGGCGTAATCAGCCCGTCTTCGATCGCCACCGCCATCCCGATGTGCACTTCGTTCCAGTAGCGGATGTGATCCTCCTGGAACCAGGCGTTGCAGGCGCGGTGCTGTACCAGCGCCAGAGCGACCGCTTTGATGATGATGTCATTGAACGAGATCTTGCCGCCCGCTTCGCCGAGCTGCTTGTTGAGCGCGTCGCGTGCTTCCGCGGCGCGCTCCATGTCGATCTCGGTCGTCAGGAAGAAGTGCGGGATCGGCCCGATCGATGCGACGAGACGCTTGGCGATCGTCTTCCTTATCTGTGTAAGCGGAACATCCTCGTACGGAACACCAGGAGCTGGGAGCCGGGAGCTAGGAGCGGGGGCGGCGGCGGCTTGCGCTTGGGTGACTCCACCCTCGACGTCGCGTTTGATCACACGTCCGCCCGGACCGGATCCCTGAACCAACTTGAGATCGACTCCCGCTTCCTTCGCGATGCGTTTCGCGAGCGGGGAAGCCTTTACGCGTGTCGCGTCTGTCGGAACAGAAACCGGTGCCGGGGTTGCTGTGGTTGGCGAACGGACGGGCGCCGGGGCTGCTTTCGGTGCGGCAGCAGCAGGAGCAGCCTTCGCCGCCCCAGCTCCCGACTCCTGACTCCCAGCTCCTGCAGTTTGACTCCCCGCGCCGTCTACCTTTTCCCCGGGCTTGCCGATCCATGCGACGATATTCCCAACCGGCACGGTGGTGCCCTCGGGCGCCAGCACCTTGAGCAGCTGCCCATCCGCCCGCGCGACCAGCTCCATGACCGCCTTGTCGGTCTCGACCTCCGCCAACGTGTCGCCCGACTTCACGGGGTCGCCTTCATGCTTCGTCCACTTCACGAGGCGGCCTTCTTCCATCGTGGGCGACAACGCCTCCATGTGGACTTTCGTAGCCATGAGTTAGGGCCTAGTCGAGGTAGAGCACCCGTCGAGCCGCGGCTACCACCTTCTCCGGTGAGGCCTTCGCGGCTCGCTCGAGGAGCTTGTTGTATGGCATCGGTACGTCGGCCTGCGTCACGCGCTGCACGGGCGCATCGAGATCGTCGAACGCATCCCGCTGGATGAGATCGACCACCTGCGCACCGAGGCCGGCGTGGGGCCAGCCTTCTTCGACCACCACCGCGCGGTTGGTCTTCTTCACGGAATCGAGGATCGCCGCTTCATCGAGCGGCCGGAGCGACCGCAAATCGAGCACTTCGGCGGACACGTCCTGCTCGGCGAGCTGGTCCGCGGCCTTTAAGGCCACACTCAAGGTTTTCGAATGACATACGAGCGTCACATCCGATCCCTCACGCTTGATATCGGCGCGCCCGATCGGGACGATGTGCTCGCCGTCGGGCACCTCGCCCTTCTGGTTGTACAGCATCTCGCCTTCCAGGACGATGACCGGATTGTTGTCGCGAATCGCGGACTTGAGCAGCCCCTTGGCATCGGCGGGCGTGGCCGGCGCGACGACCTTCAGACCGGGGATGTGCGACACCCAGCTCTCCCACGCCTGGGAATGTTGTGAGGACAGTTGCAACGCCGCCCCGTTCGGGCCGCGGAACACGATGGGCAAGGGGATCTGGCCGCCCGACATGTACAGCATTTTCGCCGCCGAATTGACGATCTGGTCGAGCGCCAGCACCGCGAAATTCCACGTCATGAACTCGATGACCGGACGCAACCCCCCCATCGCCGCGCCGACGCCGATCCCGGCGAATCCCAGCTCGGCGATCGGCGTGTCCACGATCCGCTTGGGACCGAACTCCTCCAGCAACCCCCGGCTCACCTTGTAGGCGCCCTGATACACGCCGACCTCTTCGCCCATGAGGAAGACGTTGGAATCGCGCTGCATCTCTTCGCGCAGCGCCTGATTCAACGCATCGCGGTAGGTGAGTGTGGCCATCAGTCGACCAGCACGTCCGTGAAGAGCTCGCCCGGCTCGGGATCCGGACTCTCGTCGGCGAACTTCACGGCCTCTTCCACTTCGGCGTGGACTCCCGAGTCCATCGCGTCGAGCGCGGCCTGATCGATGACACCCTCGTCCTTCAGCTTTCCGGCGAGGTGCGCAATGGGGTCGCGGGCCTTCTGCTCCTCGACCTCATCCTTGGTCCGGTACACACCGTGCAACGGATCGGACATGGAATGTCCCATATACCGATAGGTTCGCACTTCGAGGAGGGTGGGGTGGCTCTGCTTGCGGGCCCGCTCGACGGCCCGTCGCGTCGCATCGTAGACCGTCAAGACATTCATTCCATCGACCAACTCCGCGGCCATGTCGTAGCTACACGCGTGCTCCACGATGTCCGTCACCGCGGCGACGCGCTCGAATGCCGTGCCCATGCCGTAGCGATTGTTCTCGCACAAGAAGATGACCGGTAGTTTCCAGACCGACGCCATATTCAGCGTCTCGTGGAACGCGCCGATATTCACGGCGGCTTCGCCGAAGAAACAGACGGTGACCTGATCGGTGCCCCGGTATTTGCTGGCGAACGCGAGCCCGGCGCCAAGCGGAAGGTGTCCACCGACAATGCCGTGTCCGCCCATGAAGCCGCGCGTGGCGTCGAACAGGTGCATCGAGCCGCCTTTGCCCTTGGAGCAGCCCGTGGCTTTCCCGAACAGCTCGGCCATCACCGCGTTCGCGGAGATGCCCTTGATCAGCGCCTGGCCGTGCTCGCGATAGGAGCAGATCACGTAGTCATCGTCCCGCAACGCGGCGAGCGCACCGACGCCGACCGCCTCCTGTCCGATGTACAGGTGGCAAAACCCGCCGATCTTGCCGAGTGCGTATGCCTCCGCCGCCTTTTCCTCGAAACGGCGGATCAGCAGCATCTGGCGCAGCATCCGAAGCTGCAGGTCGGATTGCGCGGTGTCTTTCGGGCGTCGCGCTGTGGCCGTCATCGCGTAGCAGCTTCCACTTGCTCCCACGCGTGATAGCTGGACCGGACCAGGGGGCCCGATTCGACGTGCCGGAAGCCCAGCCCCATCCCGTAGCGCTTCAGCTCGGCAAACTCGTCGGGCGTGTACCAGCGTGCGATGGGCAGATGCTGATCGGACGGCCGCAGGTACTGGCCGATGGTGAGAATGTCGACCTGGGCGGCGCGAAGATCGCGCATCGCGACAAGCAGCTCGTCCCAGTCCTCGCCGAGCCCGCAGATGATGCCGGACTTGGTCAGCAGGTCGGGATTGAGCTCTTTGGCACGCTCCAGGAGCTCGAGGGCACGGGGATAGCGGCCGCCGGGCCGGGCGATCCGATACAGACGAGCGATCGTCTCGAGATTGTGATTGAGGATGTCGGGGCGCGCTGCGACGACGATGCGCAGCGCATCAGGGTTGCCTTTGAAGTCGGGGATCAGGACTTCGACCGATGTCTCAGGTAGGCGCCGCCGAATCTCGGCGATACAGGCCGCAAACACTTCGGCGCCGCCGTTCGGCAAGTCATCGCGATCGACGCTCGTGATCACGACGTGCTTGAGACCCATCTGCGCCACCGCGTCGCCCAGGCGCCGCGGTTCGCCGGCATCGAGCGGCAGTGGAGTGCCGTGGGCGACCGCGCAGTACGCGCAGTTCCGGGTGCACACGTCGCCCAGGATCATGAACGTCGCGGCCTTGTGCTCCCAGCACTCGCCGATGTTGGGGCAATGCGCTTCTTCACAGACGGTGTGGAGCTTGAGGTCGCGCATCATGTGCTTGAGCGCCAGGTAGTTGGGGCCGCCGGGTGCTTTCACCTTCAACCACGAGGGTTTACGAGCTGGCTCTGCTGGCGCGACGGAAGGCTGGATCTGCACTAAGGGGGCGGCCATGGACGTCGAAGATAGTCATAGCCGATGGGGTGGGGTAGGCCATTTTTCAACCAGACGGTTGATCCCGATCTCGATTCTTTAGGCGCCTCAGTTCCTCTTCGATCTCCGTCGATGTGCCCAGTGTGCCGTCCGCGATGTCGGCAATTTCTTCTGCTTCCTTCCACTGTCGCTCCAGCTCCTCGACCTCGGCTCGCTCGTCTACCGCCATCTCCAGTGCCAGTCCCCGCTCTGGGCGGAGCGATCGCAACGTGAGCTCGCGCCGCGCGATGTCGTGGACCAAACGATCCGCGCCGCCCACCATGTCCACTTCGCGTGCCGCGTCCTCGGCGCGCCGGCGTCCACCCCGGGCAAGGTTCAGATATGTGAGACCCTGACGCAACACCTGAACCGCTTCCGTGCCGGTCAGGTGCGTACCTTCCTGGCGGCACTTCGGACAGCTCACGACCACGGCCATGTCCGCGTGGCGATCGGGGACGATGCGCGCGTGCTGGACGTGACGGGCGCGTAGCACCATCAGGCTGCCGCAGTGCGCGCAAATCGGGGGCTCGGTCAATGGGACTTTGCGGCGCCCCACCATGCCCACGTATATCCCGTCGACCAGCCGGTGGAGATTCCAGACCATCACCCCGAATCCGCCACCCGCCGCGACGTTCGCGGCGATGCCGAGCCCGATGGCCGCAATCGTCAGGGGAACCACGACCTTCATGCGCTCACGCTGCCGGTTGCGGAGTCGCTCCCCGTAGCGCCAGGTCGCCAGCTCGACACGCGGCGGTTTCCCCACGCGCACAAGGTCGTAGCGTTCCCACCGAATCAACGCGACCTGATCGGTCGATGCAGCGATCCGTCCGTTGCTTGCGGCGCGGGCCACCGCTTCGATGCGTTCGAGACGATCGTCGAACGGCGTGAGATTCCAGCGGCTACAGCGCGGGCACACGACCCAGAGCCGGCCTCTCCATTCGTCGAAGGCAATCCGCCGGCCGACACCGAGTCCGGAAGGGCCACCATCACCGCCAAATGCCGCATTACAAAAGGCACAACGGCTGAACATCCTAGGAAGTAAATCGCTCCGGGGCGAGCGAGGCAATCTCTACGTCGGTGGTGCCGGTCGCCACCAGGTCTCCGATGATCTCCCCGGTCAGGCCGGCAAGCAGGACGCCGTTGCGGCCGTGACCGGTAGCGTACCACAATCCACGCACGTCGGGATCGGGGCCCACGATCGGACGCCCATCGGGCGTGATCGGGCGCAGGCCAGCCCAGGTCCGGATGGGGACCGTCGGGAGCTGGGGCAACAGCCGCCGCGCGGCCGAGACGATCTCATGGACGCCGGATTCGGTAACCTGCCCGTCGAATCCTACGTGCTCCATCGTGCTGCCGAAGATTGCTTCCCCGCTGCGAGCCAGGACGTAGCCGTGGTCATAGTAGAGCACCGTACGCGGCATGTTGGCGGGCCAGGGTGCGGCGCCCATCTGGCCACGGACAGGTTCGACCGGCAGGGTCCGGGGGAGGTGCTCGATGCGTGGGGACCAGGCACCGGCAGCGATGATGACGTGCTCCGCCTTGATCTTGCCGGCGGGGATTTCGACGCCGATCGCCCGGCCGAGGATCGTGGTGAGGCGGGTCACCCGGGAGTTCAGCGTGCGTGCGCCGTGGCGCTTGGCATCGGCGTGGAGCGCGCGGGCGAGTGCGGGCGCGTCTACCGCACCGTCCTCCGGTGCGAACATCGCGCCCAGGCACGGCGCCGTGGCAGGAAAACGCTCCGCCACCTCCTCCGCTTCCAGCCAGTCGCACCGAAGTCCGGCCTGGCGTTGGTGCG
>WNFX01013817.1_pt1 | contig 12019 bp, 9 predicted proteins | sample 5400111 | NCBI WGS metagenome assembly WNFX01 (sample SAMN13153363, study PRJNA577476) | soil metagenome | isolation source: 40 cm soil or saprolite under grassland replicate 1 | place: USA:California | collected 2016-06-15
GCACCAGGAGGGTAGCGCCGCCGGCGATCTCCAGGCTCACCCGCACGGCCGACGTGATGCCGAACGCGGCGCCCCACATGTTGGTGAGGTTCGACCAGGCGAAGTGGTGCGGCAGGTAGTTCGGCTCGTACAGCTCGCGCTGCGGCCGCACCGCGGTGATCAGCATCTCGAGGTAGGGCAGCACGAAGATGACGGCGACGACGTAGGCGGCGGCCGCGATGATCGCCGTCCGCAGCGAGGGGAGCCGGCGGTCGGCGCGGGCGGCGGCCGGCTGTGGTGCGGCCTGCTTGCCGGTGGTGAGCGTGCGGACGGCCATGTCAGGCTGCCTCCTGACGGTTCCACCGGTTCAGCCGCAGGAACACCAGGACGATCACCACGACCAGGGTGAAGTTGACGATCGACATCGCCGCCGCCTGGCCCACGAAGGTCCCCTTCAGGTCGTACATGAACACGGTGGTGGTACTGGTCTCGTAGCCGGGGCCGCCCCGTGTCATCTCCCAGATGATCGGGAACGAGTTGAACACGTTCATCAGGTTGATGACCAGGGCGACCAGGAACGCCGGGCGGAGCAGCGGCAGCGTGATCCGCCGGTAGGCGTGCCAGGGCGAGGCGCCGTCGACCCTGGCCGCCTCGAACAGCTCGTCCGGGATGGACTGCAGCCCGGCCAGCAGCACGTAGGTGGTGAACGGCAGCGAGACGAAGACAGCCACGCCGATCATCCAGACCAGGGCGCTATCCGGCCGTCCCAGCCAGTCGGCCTGGTTGGAGTTGAACCGCACCAGGCCGAGCTGGTGCAGGAACACGTTCACGACGCCGTTCTCCGGCTGCAGCACCCAGCGGAAGATGAGCGCGGTCATCATCACCGAGGCCGCCCACGGCGCGATGATCGCCCACCGGGCGAAGCGCCTGCCGGGGAAGCGCTGGTTGTAGAGCTGGGCCAGGCCCAGGGATATCACCATGGTGATGGCCACCGTCGCGGCCACCCAGATTACCGTGCGCACCAGGATGCCGGGCAGGTTCGGGTTCTTGAACACCTGGCTGAAGTTGCTCAGCCCGGCGGACCCGATCGTGATGCCCAGCGGGGTGATGTTCTGGAACGACGTCTGGACCATCGTCACGATCGGCCACAGCACGACGACCGCGATCAGGGCGATCGCGGGCCCGATCCACAGCAGCGGCTCCAGGGCGGCCAGCCTGTGCCGCTTCGGCCGGACCGTGCGGCCGGCCGGCGGCCCGGCGGGCGGCCCGGCGGGCGGGCCCGGCTTCGGTGCTCCGGCCGGAGGTCCAGGCTCGGCCGCGGTGATGTCCGACATCAGGGTCTCCTAGGGGCGGCATGGGACGGCAAGGCGGCGGCCCGAGACGATACCCGGGCCGCCGCGTCGTGCTCCGGCCGGGCTCAGCTGCCGCTGCTGGCCGTCTGCTGGATCGCGCCCAGGACCTGCGCCGGGTTGCCGGTGATGGCCTGGCCGACCTGGGTCTTGATCATGTTCTCGACCGACGTCCAGTTCGCCAGCGACGGGTAGTTGATCGAGTTGGTGATGTTACCGAGGAACGCGGAGAACGTCGCGTCCTTCGCCATCGTGGTCGCCGCGCTCTGCGTGGCCGGCAGCAGGTCGTATTCGTTGTCGAACTGCAGCTGCCACTTGTCCTGGTAGACGAAGTCCAGGAACTGCTTGATCGCGGCCTGGTGGCTGGTGCCGCCCGCCTTGAACGCGACGATGTCGTCATGGACGCCCAGCGTGTCGCTCAGCGGGCCAGCCTTGCCCGGCACATCCGCCGTCCCGTAGTCCGCGGCCTTGAGCACGCCGGCCTGCTGGATGATCGGGATGACGGCGGGGGAGCCGAGCACCATGCCGATCTTGCCCTGGGCGAACTGGGCCCAGACCGTCTTGCGGTCGGTGCCGCCCGGGTTGGGCTGGGTGTCACCCGAGGCCGCCATCTGCTTCATGAAGTTCAGCGTGGCGATGTTCTGCGGGCTGTTGATGTCGTATTTCCCGCCGGAGCTCAGGTAGCCGCCGCCGTTGCCGAGGAACCACAGCAGCAACTCGGCCTGCGCCTCCTCGCTGCCGAGGGGCATGCCGTAGCCGATGTCGCCCTTGGCCTTGATCTTGGCCGCGTCGGCCTGCAGTTCGGCCCACGTCTTCGGCGGGGCGGAGATGCCGGCCGCCGCGAACATCTTCTTGTTGTAGTACATGGCCCGGGTGCTGGTCGTGAACGGGATCCCGTAGTTGACGCCCTGGTACTGGCCGTCCTTGAGGAACTTGGGGATCAGATTGCTGGCCACGCTCGGGGACAGCACGTCGGACACCGGGTAGATGAGGCCGGACTGGGCGTACGGCGGCGCCGGGTTGCCCTCCATGATGTCCGGATACTGCTTGTTCTGGATCAGCGTGGCGGACTTGGTCGGGAAGTCGGTCCAGTTCACCGTCTGGACGTTGACCGTGATCGACGGGTGCGCCTGGTGGAAGGCCGTGGCCACGGCGTCCCAGTACTTGGTGGTGCTATTGGACGGCCCGGTGCCGTAGTCGGCGCCGAAGAAGGTCAGCGTCACCTTGCCGCTGCTCGACGCGCTGCTGCCGCTGCTCGATCCGCAGCCCGCGACGGCGGCGAGCGCCGCGGCGCCGATCGCGGCCGCGGCCATCAGCCGTGATTTCATTCGATCTCCTCACCTGCTCCGAAAGGTGGTCCCGGCATTTCTCGATGGTGGGGGCAGTCGCCGCTCGGAACGCAGACGGCTTGTGCGAGGTTCACGCGCATCCCCAGTGCTTCATTGTGCTTAGCTTGAGCCGGTTCCATGCAGAAAGCAACATTAAAAATGATTAAAACGCGGGCCGGACCCCCGGCGGAAGGTGCTGCGGGGGAGGCCGTACACCCCTCCGGAGGGCGCCACCCGGACCCCGGACGGCTTACCGACGGTGACGAAAATCTCAGCCGCCCGGCCTTGCCTCGTATCGGCCGCCCCAATAGGTAGTTGTAGAGAGGCAATTACGTTCGGTCCAGTCAGACCGGGTGATACCGCTGCCAGAGCTCAGCCGCCGGCGCCGCCTGCTGGTGCTCGTGATCTGCTCATCCAGCCTGTTCATCGTCGGCCTGGACGGCACGATCGTGAACATCGCGCTGCCGGCCATCGGGCGTGACCTGCACGCTTCGGTGGCCGGGCTGCAGTGGACCGTCGACGGCTACGCGCTCGTGCTCGCCAGCCTGCTGATGCTCTCCGGCGCGACCGCCGACAGGATCGGCCGCCGCCGGGTCTTCCAGGTCGGCCTGGCCACCTTCACCGCCGGCTCCGCGCTGTGCAGCCTGGCGCCCGGCCTGGGCTGGCTGGTCGCGTTCCGCATGCTGCAGGCCATCGGCGGGTCCATGCTCAACCCGGTGGCGATGTCGATCATCACGAACACGTTCACCGACAAGACCGAACGGGCCCGGGCCATCGGCGTCTGGGGCGGCGCGTACGGCCTGTCCATGGCGCTCGGGCCGGTTGTCGGCGGTCTGCTCGTCGACTCCATCGGCTGGCGGGGCACGTTCTACGTGAACATCCCGATCGGCCTGGCCGCGATCGCGCTGACCGCCAGGTTCGTGCCGGAGTCGCGGGCCCGGCGGCCGCGGCGGCCCGACCCGGTGGGGCAAGCGCTCATCGTCGTCATGCTCGGCTCGCTCACCTACGCGATCATCGAAGGCCCGGCGCTCGGCTGGCGCGCGCCGGTGATCGTGACGCTGTTCGCGGTGTCGGCCGCGGCGCTCGCGGTGTTCGTGGCCTACGAGGCGCACCGCACCGAGCCGGTGCTCGACCCGAGGTTCTTCCGCAGCGCGCCGTTCGCCGGGTCGGTGCTGACCGCGATCAGCGCCACCGCCGCCATCGGCGGCTTCCTCTTCCTGGCCACGCTGTACCTGCAGGAGGTGCGCGCCCTGTCCGCGGTGAGCGCGGGCTTGTACCTGCTGCCGATGGCGACCATGGTGGCGCTCGGCGCGGTGGTGTCCAGCCGGGTCCTGGCCCGCCGCGGCGCCCGGCTGCCCATGCTCGCGGCAGGCCTTGGGCTGGCCACAGGCGGCGTGCTGCTGTCCCGGCTGACCGCGACCTCAGGCCTGGCGCCGCTGGCCGTCGCGTTCGTCGTGTTCGGCATCGGCGGCGGCCTGGTGAACGCGCCGATCACGTACACGGCGGTGTCCGGCATGCCGGTCTCCCAGGCGGGCGTGGCCTCGGGGATTGCCTCCACCAGCCGGCAGATCGGGCAGTGCCTCGGCATCGCCGTCACCGGCTCGATCCTGGCCGGGAACCTGGCCGGCCGGCCGCTCCGGTCCGGGTTCGTCGCGGCCAGCCACGCCGACTGGCTGCTGCTGGCCTCGATGGGCGGGGTGGTCTTCGTGCTCGCCCTGGTCACGACCGGCCAGTGGGCGCTGGGCACGGCGGCCCGCACCGCCGCCACGTTCGACACAAGCGATCCCGGCACGGGCGAGCCGCTAGCCGCCGCGCCGCTACGGCTGCTGCCCCGCGATCTTCCGCAAGGTCCCTAGGTCGGTGATGGTGATGTCCCGCTGGCCGGTGCGGATGATGCCCCGCCGCCGCCAGTTGGACAGGGCGCGGGTCACGGTCGCCCGCGACGCGCCGGTCAGGCTGGCCAGTTCCTCCTGCGTCAGCGTCATCGCCGTCTGGAGTTCGCTGTCCGCCAGTTCGAGCAGGAGCCCGGCCAGCCGCTGCGCGCCGCTGGTCACCGAGCGGGCGCGCAGCATCGACTCCGCGTCGTTCCACCGCCGGGTGACCATCCGCCGGTAGGCGCGATCCGCCCCGTCGTGCGAGTCCAGGAACGAGCTGAACCTCTCGTACGGCACGATCAGCGCGCGCACCGTGCCGACGGCCTGCACGGTGGCGTTCCGGTAGCCGGTGGTCTCGCCGGCCACCTCCCCGACAGTGTCCCCGCGACCGCGCAGCGCCAGGGTCAGCTCGTGCCCGCCACTGGTCACCCCGACAATCTTGACCCAGCCGTCCACCAGCACGAACACATGGGTAGCCGGATCGCCCTCGACGCACATGACCGCGCCGGGCGGGTAGACGGTGGTCCGGCCGAGGCCGGCCAGGACGGTGCGCTCGTCGTCGCTGAGCAGAGGCCAGAAGCCCTGGGCAGGTCCCGTCCCGTGCAGGTTCATATCACCGTGGCAGTTCAGCAACCGGCCAGCGGGTTGGAGCCGGCCCCTGCTTCTACGATGAGCCATTCCGGGACGGTTGACAAACTCCGAGGTAACACGCGCGTCTTCCCGGCCCGCTGAGCTATTGGGGGAACGCTGCTCGGCGGGCCGGGAAGAGCCGGGGGAGGCGGGGGCTAGGCCCCCAGAAGGACCGCCGCGGTCCAGAGCAGGAAGCACGCGACGGTAATGAAAGTCCAGGTTTCCGCCGACTGGATCCGCTCCCGCCGGACCCGGGCCGCGCCGAGCATCATGTCCACCTGCGCCCATGACCAGGCCGCCTCGCTGTCCTCGACGGACGGCGTGCTCAGCCACCGCACCCGGGGATCGAGCGGGGCGCCGGTCCGCCAGCGATGGTCGTTGAGCTGGTCGAGAACCGGCCGGCTGGCCAGCAGCAGCAGCCCGGCGGCCCGGAGCCAGCACACGATCACGCAGCCGAGCAGGCTGGCGGTCACCACGCCCACGAGCCCGGGGCGCAGCACGGAGGGCGAGAACGCGGCCTCCAGGGCGATGCCGATGGTGAGCGCGCTCAGAACGCTTCCGCCCAGGATCACGCTGCCGCGCGTGTTGCTCAGTAGCACGGCCATCTCGGCGATCTGGTTCTGGACGGGCCCCCGATCTGGCGCCTCACGGTCGGCACCGAGATGATCGTCACCGAAGCTGTGTCGCCCTCTCATTGCTTTCGCCGGTACAGCCACGGTCACGGCCATCGTCCTCGCCTCCGTACGTGCGATTCACCTTCGAGATAAGGGAATCAGGCGAGACCGCCGGAGCGCTGCGGCACGCGAGACAGCCAGGCTGTCTCATCTGACGCATCCGGGGATCAGCGGCAGCCGCAGGCCCCGCCGCAGCAGCCTCCGCCGCCGGAGGGACCGCCAGAAGGACCGGCGGCACGGCCGCCCACCGCGACCGTCGACAGAAGCTTCACCGTGTCGTCGTGGCCCTGCGGGCAGGTGCACGAAGCCGAGGACTCGGCCATCGGCCGGTTCAGCTCGAACGTGTCACCGCAGGCGCGACAGCGATACTCATAGCAGGGCACAGTTCCACTTTACCCGCCGGGCGCGCTCTCGGTATCCCTCCTGGCCGGGGCGGTTGGCGTGTCGCTGCTCATTCGCGGCGCGGGGGAGGCAAGACCCAGTCCGTTCGGGACCATGGCGGCCGAACCGCCTGCGGACGGCACCTTGTCGTCGTAGTAGAACTGCTTGCCGCGCAGCAGCGAGACCAGTGCGCCGGTCACCGACATGATCGCGGCCGCGGTGAACACGATGACCAGGCCGTGGTGGAACGGCGCCGAGATCAGGTGCGGGAAGAACTGCCTGCCGGTGAGCACCGCGACGTTATGCGGCGGCAGGTGCGCCAGCACGTGCGACGGCGCCAGCAGGTTCTGGATCGGGTTGTAGCCGAGCAGCGCGGCGAACATCGTGCTCACCGGGGGCAGGTGGCTGACGTGCGTGGCCACCGCGGCGGGCACGCCCTGGGCGGTCAGGCCGCTGGTCAGCGTGCGCGGCAGGGTGGACGCCAGCCCGGCGATCATCAGCGAGAAGAAGATGCCGATGGACAGCGACATGCCCGAGTTCTGGAAGGTCGACCGCATGCCGGAGGCCGAGCCGCGGTGCCTGACCGGCACCGCGCTCATGATCGCCGCGGTATTGGGCGCGGCGAACAGGCCCGAGCCGATCCCGTTGCCGAGGATCAGCAGGGCGAACAGCCAGTAGGAGAAGTTCACCGGCAGCAGCATCAGCCCGCCGAAGCACAGCGCGGCCAGCACCAGCCCGGCGGTGGCGAACGGCCGCGGACCGTACCGGTCGGACAGGGTGCCCGAGATCGGGCCGGCGATCAGGAACCCCGCGGTGAGCGGCAGCATGTAGATCCCGGCCCACAGCGGGGTGACCGCGAAGTCGTAGCCGTGCAGCGGCAGCCAGATCCCGGCCAGCCAGATGACCAGCATGAACTGCAGGATCCACGGGTTGGTCCAGCCGGTCGGGTGCCCGCCGTAGGGCTGGATCCCGTAGGTGATGGCGACGAGCAGGGCGCCCAGACCGACCACGAACAAGACGTTCCCGATCCAGTCGATCCTGGCCCGCCTGGTGGTCGCGATCTCGCGCAGGGACTTGTACGCCCACACCGTGCCGAACAGCCCGAACGGCACGTTCACCCAGAACACCAGGCGCCAGTCCCAGGCGGCCAGCACGCCGCCGAGCAGGAGCCCGACGAACTGCCCGGAGATCCCGGCGATCTGGTTGACGCCCAGCGCCATGCCGCGCTTATTAGCCGGGAACGCGTCGGTCAAGATCGCGGCCGAGTTCGCCATCAGCATCGCCCCGCCGAACGCCTGCACGAAGCGCCAGCCGATCAGCCATATGGCTCCGTCGGCGCCGGTCAGCGGGTCGAGCGAGAGCGCGATCGAGGCCAGCGTGAAGACGACGAAGCCCAGGTTGTAGATCTTCACCCGGCCGTACATATCGCCGAGCCGGCCCAGCGTCACCACCAGCACCGACTGGACCAGCAGGTAGCCGATGATCATCCAGAGCAGGTAGCTGATGTTGCCCGGGTCGAGCGGGTTCAGGTGGATGCCGCGGAAGATGGCCGGCATCGCGATGATCACGATCGAGGCGTCGATCGTGGCCATCGTCATGCTCAGCGTGGTGTTGGACAGGGCGATCCACTTGTACGTGCTAGCCCGGGGGGACTGTGCCGGCCCGGGGGGGCGACCCCCCGGAACCCCCCGGTCACGGGGGGGAACCCTCCCCCCCGTACCCCCCTGGCCCTTGGAATCAACACTTTGCCGCACGTTAACCCAGTCTAGCCCTAGACACTTGCTTAATGGCAACTATTAATCTCGGTAGCTTTCAGGCCACGGTCTCGTCGCCGGAGCGGTCGGGGGCGGGGTAGACCGGGGTGTTCTCTAGGACGTAGTACACGGCCACCAGCGCGATCAGCACGAACGAGGCCACGGCGCTGAAGAGCGCGATCACGAGGGCGAGCACGTAGAACAGGGCGCCGCCGACGAACCGCAGCCGGGCCGGCCAGTGCCGCGCGGGCGGCAGCGGCTGGGACACCCGATCGCCGTGCAGCGTCCACTCGAAGATCCCGCCGAAGCCGGCCGACATGCCGAGGAAGACGCCGGCGTACAGCACCATCGCGAGCCGGGCGTCATCGCTGTTGGCCGGGAAATAGTCGGCCTCGGTGGCGGTGGCGAACGGGATCAGCACGACGAACAGCAGCAGCACCAGGTTCAGGAACAGCAGCAGCCGGTCCACCTTGGTGATGGCCCTGACCAGCGCGTGGTGGTTGACCCACATGATGCCGATCATGAAGAAGCTGATCAGGTAGGCCAGGAAGGCCGGCCACTTGTCGTAGAGCTGCTCGACCAGAGGACCATGTCCGGGCCCCTCCACGGTCAGATCGAGCGCGAGCAGCGTGATCGCGACGGCGAAGACGCCGTCGCTGAACGCCTCGAGCCTGGACCGGTCCATCAGCTCCCCAATCGTCAGCTGGCCGCGGGCTTGAGATCGACCCTTGGCCAGGATCTGGTCCAGGCGCCGATGGGCCGCCGTGACCAGCAAAGTAACGACTGCCACAAACTAGCGCTCTTTCCTGGGAACCGGCACGCTCGTCCCTGTCCGCCAGCGGTCGGCCGGCCTCCTTTTGGTGCCGAACGGACCAGGCTGACGTCCCCCGCATCAGCGCGTGTTGAAGTCCTGTCCTCCCACCACCGCACCGTCGACGAGCGTGCCTTCCAGGATCAGGTAGGGAAGCCCCAGGCCGGTGGCCGTCTCCAGGGCCTCGCGCAGGGACGGCGCCTTCGCGGCGAGCACCCCGATGGCCTCGTTCAGGTACCGGTACGTGGCCGTGATCGCGGTCTGCTCGGCTGGCAGTGAGTCGAGCCAGGAGATTACCCTGGCTCAGGGGCTGCATGCGTGAGCTCTGAGATGACATCGCCAGCAGCCCCTGCCGTGCTAACTGCCCGCCGGCAGCCGTTCCAGCTGATGGGCGCGGGGTTAGGTTGACTCTGGGGTGCGGGCCGGCCGGAAAGGGAAAGCATGGCGTTGCGGGCGGTGGTTGTCGGGGCCGGGATCGGCGGGACCGCGGCGGCGCTGGCGCTGGCGCGGGCCGGGATCGACGTCCGGGTATACGAGCAGGCGCGGCAGCTGGCCGAGGTCGGGGCAGGCGTGTCGCTGGCGCCGAACGGGCTGCGGATGCTGGAGCGGCTCGGGGTCGGCGAGGGGATCGGGCGGCTAGGCTCACGGCATGTGTCGACTAAGCTCCTGCTGTCCGACGGGCGGCCTGTGCGGCACGAACCTGATCAGTTCGCCCGGGCCGGAGGCAACGTGGGGATCCACCGGGCTGACCTGCTCGGGCTGCTCGCCGGGCAGCTGCCGCCTGGCACAGTGCGCACCGGGCACCGGTGCACGGGTTTCAGCCAGGACGCGGATAGCGCCATGGCGGGCTTCGCCGGCGGGACCACAGCCAGGGCAGACGTGGTGATCGGGGCGGATGGCATCCACTCCGTGCTGCAGGGGTTCGTGGTGGAACCGGCCGAGCCCGCCTTCTCCGGGGTGGTTGCCTACCGCGGCCTGGTGCCGCGCCTGGATGAGTACCCCGCCGGCACGATGCGGATGTGGGCGGGCGAGACCAAGCACTTCCTGGTATTTCCGGTGCGGGCCGGGCAGTTGCTGAACTATGTGGGATTCGTCCCGTCGGACACAGCAGTCCGGGAGTCGTGGTCGGCGCCCGGCGACCCGGCCGCGCTGGCCGCGCACTTCGCCGGCTGGGATCCGGCTATCGCCAGCGTGATAGCCGCAATCAGCGGGCCGGGCGGCAGCGGGTTCCAGTGGGCGATGTACGACCGCGCACCGCTGTCCCGGTGGAGCAGCGGGCGGCTGACGCTGCTCGGCGATGCGGCGCATCCGATGCTGCCGCACCTGGGCCAGGGCGTGAACCAGGCCCTCGAGGACGCCGTGGTCCTGGCCGCACTGCTCGGCGCGAGCCCGAACTCAGCTGACGTGCCGCACGCGCTGGCGACGTACGAGGGGCTGCGGCGGGACCGGACGGCGCGCGTCCAGCTCGGCTCACGGCGGAACGGCGCCGGTTACGATAGCTCCGGCCGCCAGCTGACTGACCGGCGGTGGATCTACGAATACGACGCATGGGCCGAAGCCGTTGCGCTCACCTGAGCAGGAGACCGCAGGCAATTGGCTAGAAAAGGCTCACTAGTACCGGGCGGTGCGGCGTCGGGTCAACCTCCACGACGCCCTCGACCGCAGCCACGTGCACTGACCGGACCCAACTCAGGTTCCGTGGCTGACCCTGCCCCGGCGACGTCGCCCGCGGCGTGCCTGTCGCGAAGGCAGTGTGCTAGCCGTTGGGCGCCCGCTCACCCTTAATGCCTCACTGAGACGTCGCCGGGCGTGCGGGCGTGGCAGGCAATCCCGTCCATCGCAGGAACCGCGCCAGTGACCACCCTCCCGGCAGCTCGCAACGCAGCGGCCGGCGCGGGCTACTGGGTGGTAACGGATGGTGGCGGATCGGGCCGGGCTGCCCGTAATAGTCTTGGCAGGTGGCGGAGGAAACCAGCCCGCGGGAGGCGGACGGCACGGCGGTCTTCGCAGGCCAGGGGCCAGACGACGAGCTGGTCCCGGCGGGATTCCGGTTGCGCCCCGACCCGGGGGCGCGCACGCTGGCCGGCGGGACGGTGATCACGGGCGGTTGCCCCATCCGGGTGCTGCGGCTCAGCCCGGCCGGGGCCCGGCACGTGGCCGGCTGGTGGGACGGCACCCCGGTGCCGGGCAACGCGAAGGCCCGCGCGCTGGCCCGCCGCCTGCTCGACACCGGGATCGCGCACCCCCGGCTGGAAAGAGACCAGGCAAGGCCGGACGTGACGGTGGTCATCCCGGTCCGCGACCGGCACGCCGAACTAGCCCGCTGCCTGGCCGGGCTGGCGGGTACGCCACGGGTAATCGTGGTAGACGACGGCTCGGCCGACCCGGCCGCGATCCAGAGCGCAGCGGCCGCGGCCGGGGCCAGCGTCGTGCGGCGACCGGTCAACGGCGGGCCCGCGGCGGCCAGGAACACCGGCCTGGCGGCGGCGCAGACGCCGCTGGTGGCCTTCCTCGATTCCGACTGCGTGCCCGGCGCCGGACCCGCGAACTGGCTGGACGCGCTGCTGCCGCACTTCGCCGATCCCGCGGTGGGCGCGGTCGCCCCGCGTATCGTGCCGCACGAGGCCGGACGCACCTGGCTGGCGCGGTACGAGGGGGCGAGCTCCACCCTGGACATGGGGCGGCGGCCCAGCATCGTCCGGCCGGGATCACGGGTGCCGTACGTCCCCGGCGCCGCCCTGGTCGTCCGCAAACAGGCCGCCGGGATCGGCTTTGCCGAGGACATGCAGGTGGGGGAGGACGTCGACTTCGTCTGGAGGCTGGCCGCGTCGGGCTGGCGGGTGCGCTACGAGCCCGCGGCCACCATGGGCCACCAGCACCGGGTGCGGCTGCGCGAGTGGCTCTCCCGGCGGAAGGACTACGGGACATCCGCGGCCACGCTGGAACAACGGCACCCGGGCGCGGTCCGGCCGCTCTACGCGTCGGCGTGGACCGCGGCGGCCTGGCTGGCGGCGGCGTTCGGCCATCCGGAGGCCGGCGCGGTGGTCACCGGCACCGGCACCGCCCTGCTGGCCCGGCGGCTGGCCCGGGTCACCGGCGAGGCCTGGCCCATCCCGGCCGGATCGGCCGCGTGGCGGCTGGCCGTGGCCCAGGCCGCCGGCGGGACGCTCGCCGCGGCCCGCCCGCTGGGCAGCGCGATCTGTCGGACCTGGTGGCCGGCGGCGGTGCCGGCCGCGATC
>WNFX01015777.1_pt1 | contig 12019 bp, 10 predicted proteins | sample 5400111 | NCBI WGS metagenome assembly WNFX01 (sample SAMN13153363, study PRJNA577476) | soil metagenome | isolation source: 40 cm soil or saprolite under grassland replicate 1 | place: USA:California | collected 2016-06-15
CGGCAGCGCCGCCGCTGTCCATGCAACCTCCGCCCCTGGTGGAGTGCGAGAAGGGCCACTTCGTCGCCGAGCCCGAGCCCCAGTCCCGAGCCCCAGTCCCGAGCCCTAGTCCCGAGCCCTAGCCGGAAGCCAGAACCTCGCCCAGCGGCGCGATGGCGCGGTCCCGCACCGTCTGCCGGTACCAGGAGAAGCTGTCCTTCGGAATCCGGGCACCGCTCGGGTAATCGACCCAGACGAGCCCGAACCGCTTCGAGTAGCCGTGGGCCCACTCGAAGTTGTCGAGCAGGCTCCAGACGAAATACCCGCGCACATCCACCCCGGCCTGGCGGGCTTGCAGGACGGCACGCAGATGACCATCCAGGTACCTGATCCGGTCCAGGTCCCGCACCCGGCCGTCGGGCGCGACGTAGTCGCAGCAGGCCGCGCCGTTCTCGGTGACCATGATCGGGATGTCCAGGTACTCCTGGCGGACCCTGGTCAGTAGCTCCACCAGGCCGCCAGGATCGATCTCCCAGCCCATCTCGGTGCGGCCGAAACCGGGCCGCTGGACATGGGTGACCCGGAGATCGGCCGAGATCGGGTCGCTCGTTCCGGCGGGCAAGCAGTAGCCAGCCGCGCTGGCGGCGGCCCTCCTTGACTCGTCGGCAACCGTGACCGGCGAGTAATAGTTGATCCCGAGGAAGTCGCAACGCGCGCCGATCAGGTCAAGGTCACCGTCCCTGATCACGCTGAAGCCCGGCCGATGGCCGCGGTAGTGCTCGATCATGTCGGCCGGGTAGCTTCCGGTGAACAGCGGGTCGAGGAACATCCGGTTGTGGCTCCCGTCCACCCGCCGCGCCGCGGCCACATCGGCCGGGTCCGCCGTCGCGGCCCGGATCGGCGCCGGGTTGAGCGCGATGCCGACCTTCGCGCCCGGCAGCGCAGCCCGGATCGCCTGGGCGGCTTCACCGTGCCCGAGCAGCAGATGGTGCGTCGCGGCGGCGGCCTGGCCAAGGTCGCGGACGCCGGGAGCATGGTACCCGGATCCGTAGCCGAGCCAGGCCGAGCACCAGGGCTCGTTCAGCGTGATCCACATTCCGATCTCGTCGCCAAGCGCCTGCGCCACCGTGCTCGCGTACTCGGCGAACCGGCTAGCCGTGTCGCGCTGCGGCCACCCGCCGGCGTCCTGCAGCGGCTGCGGCATGTCCCAGTGATAGAGGGTGACGGCGGGCAGTATCCCGCGTTCCCGCAGGCCGTCCACCAGCCGCCGGTAGAAGTCCAGGCCGTTGGTGTCGGCCGGGCCCTTGCCGGTCGGCTGGACCCGCGCCCAGGAGACGGAGAACCGGTAGGCGCCCGCACCGAGCTCGACGAGCAGATCAAGGTCGCCGTCGCGGCGGCGATAGTGGTCGCAGGCGATGTCGCCGGTGTCTCCGTTATGAGTGTTGCCCGGCGCGTGGCTGAACGTGTCCCAGATGCAGACGCCTCTGCCGTCGGCGCGGACGGAGCCCTCGATCTGATAGGAGGCCGTGGAAGTCCCGAAGACGAAGTCATCGGGGAACGCGGGGGTACCGCTGTCGCTGACTGACAAGGCTGAGCAACCTCCCGTTGATCGTGTGCCGTCGCGCCCACGCCCACAGCCAGTCGAGCAACGGCCAGACCTGCCGGCGGCAGCCGGGCAGCCAGTACTTAACCGGTATAGTACCGGCCGCGGGATGCGGCCCGCAATCGGCTGCCGAGGCGCCGAGGCACCAGCGCGCCGCCACGGCGAGCCCGACGAGCGTCCGCGTCCTGGTCAGTGGTGAACGGCGGCGAGCAGCGCGGCGTAGGACCTGACGAGCGCGGCGTGTTCGAGCGCGAGCAGCGCGCTGTCCGCCTGCCGCCCTTCCGCGACCCACTGGTCGGACAGGTCCATTGCCATGGCCCGGTGCGCCGCCGCCGGCCTGACCGCCTCCGCTGGCTCGTCGTAGAGGTAGCAGTACAGCCTGGTTACCGATCCGACAAGCTCATCGTCCGGGCCGGCGAGCTCGGTGGAGTGCTGCCTTTCCCGGTGCGCGCGCCACCAGCCGATCTCCAGTTCGGCGGCCCGCGCCGGGTTGGCCGGCTCGCCATAGCTGAGCTTGACCAGCGCGTAGAACCGCCGCATGCAGGCAAGGGCGCGATCGGGATCGTTGTCGGGAAACGGCGCCCACAGCTGGTTGGCGCGCAGCACCAGCCACGCGCCGTGCGCGGTCCGGTACCAGTCCATGCCGAAACCGGCCCGCACCAGCCCGATCGACGCGGCAAGCACCTGCGGCCACTTGCGCAGGTAGTAGCCCACCCACGCGCGGTACTCCAGGTCAGCGATGCGGGCAGGGTCAAATGACCTGAGCCGGCTTGGCCCATCGGATCGCTGTCCGCGCCGCGAAGGCTGACGGCCGGTCGGCACCTGGCCGCCGGGGCTGCCGGGGCCGCCGGGGCCGCCGGGGCCGCCGGGGCCGCCGGGGCCGCCGGGGCGGTCCTGGCCGTTGGCCGAAGGCGCGGGCCTGCCAGCGCCGCGGCCGATGCGTGCCGCGGTTGCCTTCAGCCGGGCGGCAATCACCTCGATGTCCACAGTTCCCCCCACTATTCCGTTACCGAAAATTCTGCCCTGCCGGTCTCCGCGCGACCCGCCGTGCCGCGAACCTCGGCGGGAACCTGGCCGCGCCGGTACCTGCCGCAAGGCCCAGATACGTATCATGGCTCGCCGAACGGGCGCAGTACACCGGGCGGCCAGGACCAGCCAGTGCCGTGCCGCTCGGCGATATCTCGCCGTTGGTTGCCCTGGTTGCGATTGGGCGGCCCGGCCTGGGGTAGTGGGCGGCACTGTGTTGCCGCACATCGCTGACGTGATCGGGAACCGTTATCGGCTTGAAGGCCGGATCGCCGCAGGCGGCATGGGTGAGGTCTGGCGCGCGGTGGACCTGGTGCTCGACCGGCCGGTCGCGGTCAAGGTGCTGCCGGTCGGCTATGCCGACTACCCCGAGACGCTCGCCAGGTTCCGCGCGGAGGCCAGGCACGCGGCCGCCCTTTCACATCCGCACATCGCCCAGGTCTACGACTACGGAGATGCCCGCGCCGATCGGCCGGCCTTCCTGGTGATGGAACTGGTCAGCGGGCCGCCGCTGAGCGCGGTCCTGGCCCGCGGCCCGCTGGATCCAGTCTGCGTGCTCGACGTGATCGCCCAGGCGGCGGCGGGCCTGCACGCCGCGCACGCCGCCGGCCTCGTGCACAGGGACATCAAGCCAGGTAACCTCCTGCTCAGCGCGAACGGGATGGTGAAGATCACCGACTTCGGGATCGCCCACGCGACCGGCTCGGCGCCGCTGACCCGTACGGGGACGCTGATCGGCACTCCGGCATACCTGGCACCCGAACGTGTCGCCGGCGGCGGCGCTGTCCCAGCCAGCGATCTCTACTCGCTCGGCATCGTCGCGTATGAGTGCCTGACGGGTACGCCGCCGTTCACCGGCACGGTCATCGAGGTGGCGCTGGCTCATCGCCACGCACCGCTGCCGCCGCTCCCGCCCACGGTGCCGCCGCAGCTGGCAGCGCTGGTCACCGAGCTGACCGCGAGGGATCCTGCGAAGCGGCCTGCTACCGCCGGTGAGGTCGCGGCCAGGGCGGCGAGCCTGCGGGCTGTCGTCAAGGAAGCGGCGCCGACCCTGCCGGAACCCGCCGCCGCGCCAGCCGCTCCTGGACACCTGGCTACCCGCTCCGGCAAGCGGACGTCTTTCATATTTAACGACACGCTCAGCGAGGTGTCCGCGCCTGGCACTGATCTGGACGCTGGCCGGGCGAGCGGGCCAGCCCCGCGGTTGCCCGGATCCAGGCGCCAGGACGTGCTCCATCCGGCAGCGTTCCACGCCGTGGCTGACCGGCTCGCAGCGCTCCGCCTGGCCCGCCCGGCATGGCTGCCGGCACCGGTCCGCACGCGGGAACGGCGCGCGGCGGCATTCGCGGCGCATCGCGCCACACCGGGACCGTTCCCACCGCTCCGTCAGGCACCCGAACGGCACGCCGCGCTGCCCGGGACGCTGCGCCCACGCTCGGCGAGGCGCGCGGCAGTGTACGCGGCAGCCGCCGTAGCGATGATCAGCGGGCTGGTCGGCGGGCTGGCCTCTGGTGCGCCAGGCGCGGCACCGGCCGGATCGCACTCGGCGGCCGACCGACAGGTGATCACCGCCACGACGGATCGCATGGTCCAGGTGCACCCAGGGACTCTGATCGGCCGCCCGGTGGCCGAGGTGATCAGGCGGCTGCAGCGGCTCGGCCTGCGGGTACAGCTCGGCTGGGCGCGCAGCCATAGCCAGGCTCCTGGCATGGTGCTCTCGGTGGGTCCGAGCGGCAGCGTTCCGGCGGGAACCACAGTGCTGGTGACCGTGGCGACCCGCCCCCCAGGCAAGCCGCACCCGCACAAGCACCACGGCAACGGCGGGCATGATCAGGGGCCGGGACCTGGCGGCGACGGGCACGGCGGCGACTAGGCCGAGGGATTGCGGGCTGGCAGCGGGCTGGCAGCGGCGGGGCCAGGTAGCGGCGGGGCAAGCGGCGGGGCTGGCAGCGGCGGGCCCGGCAGCGGGGCCGGGCACGCCGGCCAGCAAGCATGGCCAGGGTACGGCGGCACTGCCTGACGCGCCGGCGGGACTTCGGCGGCGTAGTCCGGGCGCCACCTGGTGACCTAATGAGCGGCGTCAGAGGAACGCGTCACCAACATCGATCGCGATGGTCTGACCGGTGACCCAACAGGACTGCGCCGCCACGAAGAACCGCACGCCATTGGCAATGTCGGCTGGCTCGCCCAGCCTGCGCATGGCGAGGCCCAAACCAGCCAGCTGCGGGCAGCTCGGACTGCCGGGGCGTTCGGCCGACCCGGCGTCGGGTTCCCGGCCAGCTCGGCGCCGGGCTCCGGCCAGCTCGGCGCCAGCCCCCGGCCAGCTCGGCGCCGGGCTCCGGCCAGCTCGGCGCCAGCCCCCGGCCAGCTCGGCGCCGGGCTCCGGCCAGCCAGAAATACCGCGCTGCAGCCCTCGGCTAGGGCAAGCTTGGGTCACAGGGGCCACGGCGCACGTGGAATTCTGTTCCGCCGGATCGCGAGACCGGCGGCGGGGGAGGGATCATGTCGCGGTCGGTGCAAGCGTTGCATGTTCGGGGAGTCGTCCTGCCCGATGGGGCGACCCGTGATGTCTGCTCGCCGTCCGCGAGCCAGGCTCGCCCGACTACGAGTCATTGCACGCGGGTACCGATGCGGGCCTGCCGCGCCTGGTGACCGCCGGCTGCTTCCTTGCGAGGCCCGGAGGCTACTTTCCCGGCCTGGCCCGCGAGGTGACACCGGCCGAACTGCCGGAGGCGGCAGCGCGGGAGGCGATCGCGAGCGGCGCCTGGGCGAAGGTCATCGCCGACTTCCCAGCGGTCTCGGGCCGGATCGAGCCCACCTTCCCGGCCGGTGCGCTGGCCGAGGCGGCGGCGCTGGTACACGACCTGGGCCGGCGGATCACCGCGCACGCCACCTGCCAGGAGGCGATCGAAGCGTGCCTCGACGCCGGATTCGACGCGATCGAGCACGGCACCTTGGCTAGGCCCGACCACCTGGCCGCCATGGCGCAGCGCGGCGTCTGCCTGATCCCCACGCTGATCATCAGCGACGGAATCCTCGGCGCGGTCAGCTCGCTCGGCTGGGACCAGGCTGCCGTAGCCGGGCTGCGCGCCGAACTGGCTGAGCAGCCTGGCCGGGTTCGCTGGGCAGCCGAGCACGGCGTCACCGTGCTGGCGGGCACGGACGCTGGCATGGGACCGCACGGCACGGTTGCCAAGGAGATAACGCTGTTGCTCGCCGCCGGCCTGCCGCCGGAACTGGCGCTTGGGGCAGGGTCATGGACGGCCAGGCGCTACCTGGAGCTGCCCGGCATCGAGGAAGGCGCACCAGCCGATCTCGTCGGCTACGCCGACGACCCGCGCCAAGACGCCGCCGCGCTCAGCCGTCCGGTTCTGATCGTGCTCAACGGCACGGTGGTGCAGCCGACTGTGTGAACACGGCCAGCAGCCCGCCGTGTGAGTATGGTTCAGCTAACGCCAATGCCCCAGCCAGCCTCGCCCCCAGCCGGCCCCGCCCCCAGCCGGCCCACAAGGGAGGACATCGTGTCTGACTCGATCAAGCTCGGCACGGTCGCACTCGAATGCCCGAACGCCGGGGAGCTGGCCGATTTCTATGCCGAGATCACCGGCGGCAAGGTGACGTTCCGCGATGACTCCTGGGCGACGGTGAGATGCCCGGGTGGCCGGCTCGACTTCCAGACCGCCCCTGGCTATCGGCCGCCGGCCTGGCCGGATGCCGCCTCATCCATGCAGATGCACCTGGACTTCGACGTCGATGACCTAGACGGCACCGAGGCGCGGGTGCTGGCCGCCGGCGCGACCAAGTTCGAGGTCCAGCCAGGCGAGCATTTCCGCGTCTACGCCGATCCGGTCGGGCATCCGTTCTGCCTGTCTACACAGGACGTCCCCGAGCAGCTCTGACCCGCGCGGGCGGCGAAGCGCGTCGGGCCGCGTGCGCGTGCGGGCGCGTGCGGGCGCGATGTGCAGGCAGAGCGGCCAGGCCCACAGGGCAATTCCTGCGGCCCATGGGCGGGCGAATCGGTCAGAATCGCGGCTGCCAGACTGGGTGCGGACACGGATCAGGAGGCAATTGATGACTATTCCGGTCAGCGCGGCGGCTGCGGGCACCATCGAGATCGGCGGCGATCTGGTGGTGGCGCGGATGGGATTCGGCGCTATGCGGGTCACCGGCGATGGCATCTGGGGCGAGCCGCCGGATGCGGACCAGGCCAGGGCGGCGCTGCGGCGGGCGGTAGAGCTCGGCGTCAACTTCATCGACACCGCTGACTCCTACGGCCCGGAGGTCAGCGAGCGCCTGATCGCCGAAGCGCTGTGCCCGTATCCCGATGACCTGGTCATCGCTACCAAGGGCGGCCTGGTGCGGCCTGGCCCTGGTCGCTGGGACGCTAACGGCCGGCCAGAACACCTGCGCGAGGCCTGTGAGGGCAGCCTGCGACGGCTGCGGCTGGACCAGATCCCGCTGTACCAGTTCCACCGGCCCGACCCTGCCGTGCCGCTGGCCGAGTCGCTAGGGGCGCTGGTGCAGCTCAAGGACGAGGGCAAGATCCGGCACGTCGGGATCTCGAACGTATCCGAGGCACAGCTGCGGGCGGCGCAGCAGATCACCCCGATCGTGTCGGTGCAGAACAGGTTCAACGCGGCCGACCGCCAGTCCGAGCCGATCATCGACACCTGCGAGCTTGAGCAGATCGCGTTCCTGCCCTGGGCGCCCATCCAGCAGGCCGACAGCAACCCGGCCGTCGCCGCCGCAGCCACCCGCCATGGCGCCAGCCCCCGGCAGATCGTCCTGGCCTGGTTGCTGGCCAGATCACGGCAAATCCTGCCGATCCCGGGCACCGGATCGCCCGAGCACGTCCAGGCCAACGTCGCCGCCGCATCGATCAAGCTAGACCCTGACGAGGTCGCCGCGATCACCCGTGGCCGGTGATCAGCGGCCGCGAAGAAAGTAGCCATCCAGTCCGTGATGGACAGTACTGCCAGTCGGCGTTCAAGCTGACGGTCAAATGACGGTAAGGCAATCTTAAAGAGTCGCCTGGCAGTCCGGGCCAAGTCAGTGACCTGCACTTTTGGTCGGGATGGCCGGATTCGAACCGGCGGCCCCCTGCTCCCAAAGTAGCGCTGGGCAGTCGCCCGGCATCGCTCGGCGTCGCTCAATGTGCCGTTCACCTGCGAAGATCTAGGCTGAATAGCGCCTGGCATGGCCAGGTGACGGTGCATGTTGGCTCCCACTTTGGCTCCCACCAGACCTCTTGGCGCCTCTATGTTCGGATGCTCGAACATAGAGGCGATTGGAGGGCGGGTCTTGAGCACTTTGGCAAGACTTGCGGGCCTTGCTTGCCGCGCATCAATCAAGCCTGCCATCGGTCCGCACCGTTGCCTACTGGCGTCAGCGGCCAGACGTCATCCCCCAGCCCGTGATGCAGGAGATGCTCGACACTGGCCCCGGGCACCCCGGGCCGGCGCAGGCCCAGTTCCGGGAGTTACTCGCCGCCCGCGAGCCCAGCCGGGTCCTCGTCACCGCCGACGCCGCATTCCCGGCCGCTGGCGTCGATGATGCCGCGGGCCTGCTGGAATGGCTGACCGCCTCTGACACCAGCGACGAGGCGATCAGCAGCCTGGACCGGCTCGCTGCAGCGCTGGCCGAGTCCCACACGCAGGTCGCTCCCGGCGTCATCCTGGCTCACGTGCGCGAGCTGCAGGTCACCGCCCAGCACCAGCTCCGCGACGGTCGGCTGCGGCACAGCCAGGCCCGCGAGCTGCTGCGGATCAGCGGCGGCCTGCTCGCCCACCAGCCTGCTGTTAAGCGATCTCGGTGACTACCAGGGCGCCGATGGCGGCGGGCACACCGCGCTGCTGTGCCTGCGCGAAGCCGGGGCCAGCGAGGAGACCGCCTGGTGCGTCCTGGCCAAATCCGCCCGGTAGCAGCACCGCCACCTGCTCGCCGCCGACCTGGCCAGCCAGGGCCGCGAGCGCAGCTCCCCCGGCCCGATGCGGGTCCAGCTCGCCTGCTACGAAGCCAACTCCTGCGCCCGGCTGGGCGACGCCCGCCGGGCCAGGAACGCGATGCGCCAGGCCGAGGAAGCCGCGACCGGCCTCCCCGCCGTCCAGGACGCCGTGTCGCCCTGGTCGTTCCCGCCCGAGCGGATGACGATCTTCCGGCTGGCCGTCGCGGTCGGCACCGGAGATCCCGCCGCGGCGCTGCGCGCCGCGGCCGGGACCAGCCCGGTCTGGGAACCCGGCGGGCCTCACGTCCCGGCGGCCTGGGCGCAGATCAGGATCTGCGCCGGCATCGCCCACCTGCTCAGGGACGACCTCGACGGCACCGCCGAGCAGATCACCCCGATGCTCGCGCTGCCACCCGAATTCCGGATCGCCACCGTCACAGGGTGGCTCGCCGACCTGGGTCAGCGGCTCTCCGCCCCACGATTCGCCCGAAGCCCGGTCACCGCAGACCTGCGCCAGCAGATCCGCGGCTTCACCGCAGCTGCGCCAGGCGCCGACCAGGCCGAGGAGGAGCAATGAACCCGGTGCCGGCCCAGATGATCGACCGCTGGAAAGACCGCACCGACCAGGCACCCGGCGAAGGCATCGTCTACTGGCACATGCTCATCGGCGAGCATCCCCAAGCAGTCGCGCTCGCCACAGACGCCCAGCAACGGCTCGCACCGTTCAGCGGCCTGCACATGACACCCCTGCAATGGCTGCACATGACCGCCCTCATCGCCGGACCCGCCAGCCAGATCACCAGCCAGCAGCTCGACCAGATGGCCGCCGCGGCCACCCGGCTGCTCGCCGGCACTCCGCCCATCACGGTCACGCTCGGAAAGATCCTCTACCACCCCGAAGCCATCATGCTGGCAGCCAGCCCCGCCAGCGCCCTGACCCCGGTCCGGGAAGCAGCCCGCTCCGCCACACGGGAAGTGACCGGCACCGACGGCCGGCCAGGAATCCGCTCCCCCTGGACCCCGCACATCACCCTCTGCTACAGCACCGCCCACCAGCCCGCCGAGCCCATCATCGCGGCCCTCGGACACGAACTCCCAGGCCGTGACATCCAGATCAGCACCATCAGCCTCGTCATCCAGCACGGACCCGAACGCCACTGGGACTGGCACCCGGTCGCAACAACCCGGCTCGGAGCAGCCATGTAGGCATCTTCGCGCGACACCACAAAACCTCGCCCCAGTCGGCGCCCCCGTAGCCCTGACAACCACACCGGGTTAGAAATTGGAGCTCACCGGTCAATCCTTCGCGCCAATCGCTTAAGACGGGTGAATGTCTTTGTATATATCAAACCGAAAAGTCGGCGATGACTGCAAACCTATCGCGTGTTCGGATAGCACCGAGTTCTGTCGTGCCTTGCTCACCAGGAGAATGGCCGAATTTGGATAATGTGGCCGCGTGGGCGGTCCCGAGATATGTCATACCATAAAGCCGAATATGAAATGTCGGTAGCGGAGAAGAACAGTCGGCGCGTCCTGACTTCCGAGGATTCGCCAGCCACGACCGTTATGGCATACGCTCACCGTTGTGTCAGGTAATCGTGGCGCGATCGTGGCGTGGAGCGCTGGCGTCAGCGCCGCCGCTGCAGGCCTTGCCGCATTGTTCGCCGCCCGCCAGACAGTGCTGGATCACATTCTGTTCAGAAGCCTCGCCGTCGTCGGCCTCGCCGCATTTGCTGTCCTGCTAGGTACCGCCATCCACCGTCCGACGCGGTCCAGGGCGAGGACCTTCCTCGATGCCGTGCGCGCGGTCGCCGTGCCGCGGGCCGGACAGGTCCGTTCTATCGATCAGATGCCGGTTCGGTGGGAGGTGACACCTGCCGCGCATGAGGCCATGGCCAGCGGGCTCCGCAGCAACGACGGCATCGTGACGCAACTGCAGCAGTTTGCAGGAGAGTTTCGCGATTTCGGGTCCGCGTTCGAGCGCATGTCGCCACGACGGATAGTGATTCTTGGAGGGGCTGGGGCCGGGAAGACGACTCTCGTCAGCAAACTTTTCGATGATCTGCTGAGGGCCGCAGGCGGTCTGGGAGTTCCGGTCAGTGTTCCCGCCGCCCATTGGGGCGGTGGTGGGGATATTTGTGGATGGGTGGCTGCACAGTTCAAGGCCACGCGTAACCGCGTCTGCGACGCGCTGCGGAACGGAGAGATACTGCTCGCAATCGAGGATTTCGAGGGGCTTCCTCCTGTACTTCGAGCTAAGGCTATTGACCGGATCAATGAACTGGAACCTGATCAGCCGTTGCTGATAACCAGCCGACCCAACGAATATCTGAATACCGTCAAGGAGCATCTGAAGCCGATCCGTAACGCGGTGGTCGTCGAACTTCTCCCGCTGACGATCTCCGATGTCGGGGAATACCTCAAAGCCAACACTCCCACCAGGTTCGCTGACCGCTGGAAGACTATGTCAGATTTTCTGAAAAGTATCGAAGGTCTGCAACTGGCGACTGTTCTAACTAATCCGCTGATGCTTTGGCTCACTCGGGAGATCTATTCGGCGAAGGAGACTCATCCGGGCGAACTTGCCGACACCGGCCGGTTCGGGTCTCAGGAGGCGATAGAGGGCCACCTGCTCGACGAGCTCGTTCCTAGGAAATTCGCCTTTGACGATGCCAGGCGGGCCGGAACGTCTCGCTGGACAGGGCCGCAAGCCCAGCGGTGGCTGGCGTTCCTTGCGGCCGACTTGGACAATGCCCGTGCCCGGGATATCACCTGGTGGCGTCTTGTCTTGGCGGCACCAGGCGGCTGGCTCGTCACCTTCGCCCTGCGCGCGGCACTCCTCACCGCCGCCGCTTGGTATGCAGCCTCGTGGGCTCTCCGTCGTGGCTGCAGGGGCGCCTAGGCCGCGTCATAGCTCAGATCTGGATCCGGTTTCCTGATTCGATCCGTCATGCCGTGGACCATTACCTGCATGCCGCGGCAAATACGGCCGGATTCTTTCCACACCCGCTCCTCCTGCTTGAATTGTGCGCCATCCTGGTCGGAATATGCAACGCCGCGGTGCACCTGATATTTGAGAGCTGGCGACCCGGCGGGGCCACCGGATATCACATATGCAGGGCAAGGGTACACTGGCGTGGCGTAGTGGTAACCGCAGCGGTTGCACTCGGCCTTACATTGTTCGTCGGCGGCCTGTCCGTCGGAGTAGCTATGCAGGCTATGAGCCACAGCGAGAAAGCGAAATTCTCTGCCTCATTCTTTCATCTCGGATCCGCTGGCGTGCTGCTTCTGCTGATCTTTCTGTGGTTTCTTACCTGGGGCATAGACCCCCTCATCACGGAGCGGCTAGAAACGTCCGATCTGCCGAACCTTGTAGCAGCCTTGCAAGGGTCGCGGCGGCATACTCTGCTTATTTGCTTATTTTCTTGCTTGAGCGGACCTTGAGGCTCGTCCTGTGCTGGCTGATA
>WNFX01012262.1_pt1 | contig 12017 bp, 14 predicted proteins | sample 5400111 | NCBI WGS metagenome assembly WNFX01 (sample SAMN13153363, study PRJNA577476) | soil metagenome | isolation source: 40 cm soil or saprolite under grassland replicate 1 | place: USA:California | collected 2016-06-15
TTCGGGTCGAGAACCCCTTCCGCAGCCACTGACAGCGGCGAGGCCGGGGCGAGACCACCTCGACAGTCTGTTGAGCTCGTCTCAGCCCCCTCGGGCAGCTCTCCGCCCGGGCTCTGCTGCATCCTGGGCACGCACCGCCCGGAAGCCTGAGTCATCACCCAGGTGGAAGTAGATATGTCCACGCAACGACCCGTCCTCCTCCAGCGCCGCCCAGCCACGGCCGCTGGCGGGATCACACTCGTCGCTGCCCTCCCAGGTGAACTCCACACACGGCCGCCCGTCGCGCTGGCCGCCATGGCAGTCCATCCAACCCTCCACGGCGATGAACCGAAAGCTGCCGCTGCGATCGCCACCGAACTTGATGAAGCCCGGCCCCAGCAGGTCGATCGCCTCGGCATCCCACAGGTCCATCTCCACGATCCGCCACGCACCGGTCACGCCCATGCTGCTGCTCATCCCAAGCACTCCGTCTCGATACCTGGCGACCAGCCATGTTGGCCGCACCTGACGCGGAGCCTACCCGCCGCCGCGCCTCTCTGATCGAGACCGAGCAGAAGGAGACCTCGCTGGCCAGCGTGCTGGAGCGGATGCTGCGGGCTCCCGACGCCTGGGTCGGGTTCGCCGACCGCTATATCTGGACGCCCTCGACCAGGCCGCCCGCAATGTGCCGGCCAGGCCCCAGCGCTTCTGGGACTCCACGGGCTACGAGCGTGACCGTCGGACCGCGGACCTGGCCGAGTGGCACGGCCTGCTGCTGGAGCGGCTGATCGGCTCGGAGGCCGAGGACCGCCTGGACCGGCTGACCTGCCACCCAGCGCTCGGCGGGCCGGAGCTTGAGTTCCTCAAGGCCCAACTGGCGCATCAGCGCGGCGATGTCAGCACCGCCCGCGGCCTGGTGCATGCGGCCTTGCAGCGGCTGCCCGGCCACGAGGGCTTCCTCGACCTCGCGACCCAGATCGGCGCGCCCCTGCCGCCTCGCGCCCAGCAGATCGTCGAGGAACGCTCGCCCTGACCAATGGCACAGCCGGCGACCGGACAACACCGTGACCGGCCATGGTCGCCGCGCACAAGGACCCGGCGATGACGCTGCCGCAGTGGTGGCCGCCGGCCCGTCCTCTCCGCCATCGACCGACCATCCAGGGCCACGTCCGCCCGGTCCCTGCCGGCACGGGCGTCCAATCGCCCCTCATCGCCGTGAGCTGATTGACTGGTATGATGACTATATGTCCACTCAGATGACCGCCACTGAGGTGAAGGCCAAGATCCTCTCCCTGCTCGACCAGGTCGCGGCGGGGGAGGAGATCGAGATCACCAAGCACGGCCGCACCGTGGCCCGCCTGGTGCCGGCCAAGGGCCCCCACGTCCTGAAAGGCGAGCTGACCGGGGTCGCGATGAGCAGCGCCGAAGACGAGGAGCTGTTCAGCACCGGGGCAACCTGGGATCTGCCGTGACCGCCGTCCTGCTCGACACCCACGTCGTGCAGTGGTGGTCGGCCGAGCCCGAGCGGCTCAGCACCACCGCCGCCGAGACCCTGGCCGGCGCGGACCAGCTCGCGGTCGCCGCGATCACCTGGTTCGAGCTGGCATGGCTGGCCGCGCACGAGCGGATCGTCCTGACCATCCCCTTGCGGTCGTGGCTGGAGCGGCTCGCCGACGGCGTGCAGACCTTCGGGGTGACGCCCGCGGTCGCGGCGACCGCGGTGTCGCTGCCGTCGTCGTTTCCCGGCGATCCCGCCGACCGCCTGATCTACGCGACCGCGGTAGAGCACGGCTGCCTGCTGGTCACCAAGGACCGCCGGCTGCGCGGCCACCGTCACCCCCGACCCGTGACCGTCTGGTAGCACGTAGGGTTCAGAAACCTCGACGTCATGCTGCGGCCTGGTAGTACTCGTGAACAAGACCGCCGAGACGGTCCCGGCGTCGGACCGCCGTGGCGAGGGCGACAACGTGCGGCGCGGATTCGGCGCTGGTCACCGTCGGCGGCCGAAGAGCCAGGCTTCGATGCGGTTTGGAAGCGCCCAAGCAGCAGGCCGAGGAGTCGGCGCGTGAGGAGCTGGGCGGCCTCGGCAGCGGTCAGGCCACGCTCGACGAGGCCGGGATCCCCGGTCGTCGCCGTGGACGAGAACTCATCCACGGCGCTGGCGGCGCCCGGCCATCCCACGACCGCCCCGGGATGTCGCGGCAGCGACCAAGCCATGGGGTTCGGCACGTGGCCACCGTCGACAGGGCATCATCGGCAAGCCTACTCCCCAGGTCGGCCCGCAAGTCTGGCCACCGCAGGTCTGGCCGAGGAGCAGGTCCAAGATGAGCAAAACGCCATCCCGGATGGCAGCAGGTGCCGCCGGAAGCGCACGAACAGCAGCGGCCGCACGGGCAAGCCCCGATCCCGAAGGAGGGAGACGATGCCTGAGACCAGCGATCATGAGACCAGCGATCAGGGGCCTGGTCCTGGGAACCACCGCGTCGCTCGGGTCCCAGGACCGCCAGCCGCGCGCGCAGTCCCTCAAAACCCATGAAGCCGACCACGAGCTCCTCGATGCCCTCGGGATCATGCATCCCCACGCCCCGATTCTTAGCGTCGTGGAGCTACTGGACCATCTCCGAGACAAGCACGCCGATGCGTCCCATCAGCTGCGCCACGACGACCCTGAAGACGGCGGCGGCAGCTTGCCACGGGACAGGCACGCTTAGTCGTCCAGGCCGCCGGTGGCCGGAGCGGTGATGTGGCCGTTGGCCCAGCCAATCAGCGGGTGGAGCTCCCACCAGTTGTGCAGCCCGTCGTGGCGGACGATGCCCCAGGCGGTGATGCGGTCGTCGTCGTGGGGCGCGCGGATGGGCAGCTCCGGGATGATCTCCAGGACCACGAAGGCCCCGTCGGGGGCCTTGAGGACGACGTGGACATCGCCGTCGAACTCGCGGTTGACGTAGGTGACCTGCCCGTACACCCGCGCGCGGGTGGGGCGCCAGCGGCCGGCGGCCAGCGTGTCGATGGTGGTGGGCCGGTACAGCCGCGCGTCGGTGGGCAGGTGGCCGCCAAGCCGGGCGTCGGCCCGGTTGAGCGCGATCCGCAGGCCGTGGTCCTGGACGCGGGCGACCAGCCAGCCGCCCAGCACGGCCAGCAGGACCACCGCGATGACGCCCACCCGCAGCTCCCGCCGCTGCGGGGCGGCTGCGCGGACCGGGGTGCGCAGCAGCCGGCCGGCCAGGCGGTGCAGGCGGTGGCGCAGGGGCAGCAGGGCCGCGGTGCACGCCACCCCGACGGCCAGGCCGACGAGCACGTCGAAGGGGTAGTTGGCGCCGACGGCGACTTGGCCGAGGCTGAGCAGGATGGCGGCGGCGGTGGCGGCCAGCCCCCAGCGGCGGGCCGCCAGCAGCAGGCCACACGCCAGCGCCGCGGCGATCGCGGCCTCGACCGAGAAGAACGAGCTGTCGCCACGGCGGGCGCCGATGGCGTGCACCGCCGGCAGCGCCCAGTAGGGGCGGGGCCGAAAGTACAGGTGGTCGACGAGTTGGCGCAGGCCGAGGGAGGCCAGCGCGCCAACGGCGGCCAGCGCCAGCAGGCTCACGGTCTGTGGCTCACGACGGCGGATGGCACCAGCAGCCAGCCACAGCAGCGCCAGAACCGGCACGGCCAGCAGCCAGGTGGCCGCCACCAGGGCGAGCAGCCGGCCGGGCTGGTGCTGGGTGATCCGGTTTGCGAACTCAGCGATCGACTGGTCGGCCATGGGATTGGGATCTTACCGGGCTCCCCGCTGGTGCCGTACCGGCCGCGCCGGCTCCACCGACGCAGCGCCCTCCGCTGGGATCTCCGGCTCCCTTGGTGGGGGGCGGCCGGGTGGCGTCGGCTGGGTGTCGCTGCGTGCTGCGTGCAGGGCGTGCACGGTGCGGGTCGCGGTGAGCAGGACAAACAGCCAGGCCGCGCCGAGGGCGAGCGCGCCGAGCACGTCGGTCAGCCAGTGCGCCCCCAGGTACAGCCGCGACAGGCCGACCAGCCCGACGACCAGCAGGGCGCCGGTCCACAGCGCCACCTTGCGGCTCCAGGAGGGCGTGGTGGTGGCCAGCAGCGCGGCGAGCATGCCGTAGGCGGCGGTGGCCTTAGTGGTGTGGCCGGACGGGAAGGCGTAGCCGGTCCAGTGGCCGATCGCCTGGGCCGCCGGCGGCCGCGCCCGGTGGGTGAGGTCCTTGACGGTCTCCGACAGCACCCAGGCGCCCAGGTAGGCGCCGGCCAATGACCATAGCGGCCGCCAGATGCGGCGGCGCCACCACCAGGCCAGCTCGATCAGCAGGAGCAGGCCGATGAGCACGGCGGCGTTGCCGAGATCGGTGAGGCCACGCATGAGGGGGGTGAGCCAGGCTTCCCGGTGGGCCAGGAAGAAGCGCTGCACGGGGGCGTCCAGCAGGGCGCCCTCGTCGCCGGCGAGCACGTCCTGCAGCACCGCCCCGAACGCCCACCCCGCCGCGACCAGCGCGACCGCGGTGAGGGTCAGCGTCAGCCCCAGCGCGCCTCGGGGCTGCAGCCGGCGGGCGAGGAAGGCGAGCTGACGCTGGTAGCGACCCAGGATGCGCTGGATCCAGGGCCGCTGGAGCTGCCGGTCGGCCAGGGCGCGGACACGGTCGGGGTGGCCGGCGATCCAGCGGGCGGCCAGCACGACCCCGCCCACGATCACGAGCACGACCAGCAGCAGCAGGCTGGCCCGCCCCGCGGTGTGCTCGACCCGGCGCCAGCCGGTCCCGGCCGCATAGCCAAGCAGCACGAACCCGCTCGCCCAGACCGCGCCACCCAGGGCGTTGTAGACCGCGAAAGTGCGGTAGCGCAGCCGGGCCATGCCGGCAAGGCCGGGGATGAGCGCCCGCAGCGCGGCGGTGAAGCGGCCCAGGAACACCGCCGGGCCGCCGCGCTCGGCCAGGAACCGTTCGGCCCGGTCCAGGTGCTCGTGTCTGACCAGCCGGCCGATCGAGCTGTGCAGGATCGCCCGGCCCCAGCGCCGCCCGACCAGGTAGCCGACGGTGTCGCCCACGATCGCGCCACAGATGGCGGCGGCCAGCACGGCGGGCAGGCTGACGCGGTGCTGGAAGGCGAGCACCCCACCCAGCAGCACCGCGATCTCGCCGGGGACCACCACGCCGACGAACACCGATGCCTCCAGCGCGGGCAGCAGGAACACGATCGCCAGCGCGGCCCAGCCATGCAGGGCCAGGATCCGGTCGGCCAGGTGGCCCATGGCAGATCCCCTCGAACCAACATCGGTCGGCGGTCGCGGATCGGTACGCGCTCGCACGCGGCAGCGTCTCGCTCCGACAGCGTAACACATGCTACAGTTCCCGTTCGTGACCACGACAGACAACGACCACGCCCCAGGCCAGGACCGGCTGCGGTGGACGGTACTGGTGGTGCGGCTGCCAGCCGACCCGTCCCGCCACCGCGTCGCGGTGTGGCGGGAGCTGCGCCGCGTTGGCGCGCTGATGCTCGGCCAAGGGGTCTGGGCGGTGCCGGCCACCCCGGTGTTCACCTCCAGCCTGGAGCGGGCTGTCACCCTCGCCGAGCGCGGCGACGGCGAGGTCGTGCTGCTGGACGCGGCCGGCAGCGACGAGGCCAACGCCGCCCGCCTGGAGCGGCTGTTCACCGCCGCCCGCCAGGCGGAGTGGACGGAGTTCTGCTCCGAGTGCGGCAAGTACGAGGCCGAGCTGGACAAGGAGATCCGCACGCGGAAGTTCACCCTGGCCGAGCTGGACGAGGAGGAGCAGAGCCTGGACCGGCTGCGCCGCTGGTACCGGGAGCTGAAGGTCCGCGACCTGTTCGGCGCCCCCGCCGCCGTCGAGGCCGAGCAGCGCCTCAAGCACTGCGCCGAGCGGCTGGAGGACTACGCCGAGCGCGTCTACCAGGCCGTCCACCAACCCTGACCCGCCACCGGCGAGGTCACCGACCAAGGAGCGTCGTCGCTGGTGCTCAGCTACCTGCAAGCCATCGTGATCGGCCTGCTGCAGGGCGTCACCGAGCTGTTCCCCGTCTCCAGCCTGGGCCATTCGGTGCTGGTGCCGGCCTGGCTTGGCTGGCACGGCGTGGTCGGCCAGCAGTCCGCCGCGGAGTCCCCCTACCTGGCGTTCCTGGTCGGGCTGCACGTGGCCACCGCGCTGGCGCTGGGGGTGTTCTTCCGCGCCGAGTGGGGCCGCATCGTCGCGGGGTTGTGGCGCTCCCTGCGTCGCCGGCGGATCGAGACCGCCGATGAGCGGCTTGGCTGGCTGCTGGTGGTCGCCACGATCCCAGCGGGGCTGGTCGGCGTCGCGTTCGAGCATCCGCTGCGCACTCTGTTCGCCAAGCCGCTGGCCGCCGCGGTCTTCCTGACCTGCAACGGGCTCATCCTGCTGGCCGGGGAGCGGCTGCGCCAGCGGGCCAGCGGCCGCCAGGAGCTGGCAGCGCGCCTGGATCCCGCACGGCTGCCCGCGAGTGTCGGCCTGGTCGAGCAGGACACCGCCGGGCAGGCCGCTGAGCAGCAGCTGGAGGGTGGACGGGTACGCCCGACCCGGGCGCAGCGCCGGGCGCAACCCGCCGTCCCGGCGGCCAATTCCCGGCTGGCCAGCCTGACGGTCGGGGAGGCGGTGCTGATCGGCTCGGCGCAGATCCTGGCGTTCTTCGCCGGGATCAGCCGCTCCGGGGTGACCATGGTCGCCGGGCTGGCCCGCGGGCTGGACCACCAGGACGCGGCCCGGTTCGCGTTCCTGCTGGCCACCCCGATCATTCTGGCCGCCGGCGTGTACAAGCTGCCCGACCTGCTCGGCCCGCTCGGCAACGGCATCCGCGGGCAGGTCGTGGTCGGCAGCCTGGTCGCCGGGGTGGCCGCCTGGCTGTCGGTGCGCTTCCTGACCCGCTGGTTCACCACCCGCACGCTCACCCCGTTCGCGGTCTACTGCCTGCTCGCCGGGCTGACCTGCATCATCCGGTTCGCGTAGGCGGCGGCCTGGTGCGCGAAGCCGCGTGGTGCGCTGGGAGGCGCTGAGGATGCCGGGACGGTTGCCGCACGGCTGGCTGGTCGGGGTCGGTGTGGGGCTGCTGGTCGCGCTGGTCGACCGTGTCGAGAGCGACGTCGGCCAGGTGTTGGTATTCGTGACCGCCGCTGGGGGGCGTGCTCGGCGGGCTGCGGCCGCTCGGGTGGTGGCGGTGGGGGCTGCTAGTCGGCCCCGCACTGCTCGGCGCCTACCCGGCCAGCGCCACCTGGCCACGAGCGGACCCAGCAGGCAGGCAGCAACCCGCCACGCGCAGCCACTGCCTGGCAGCAGTAACACTTGCTACATTATTCTACGTAACTAGGAAGCCCCACTGAGGTCGCCTTTGATGCCCTGGCCGCAGGAGGACCAACCATGCAGCAGCCCACCGCCCTGCCCCTGACCGATCGCCTGCGAGAGGCGGCCATCGCCCGCGGCGAGCAGTTCCTCGCCGAGCTGCCAGCCACCCTGCGGCGGCTGCGCTTGCTCATGCTGGTGCTGTCGATCAGCGTGCCCACCTTCCTGCTGGCCTGCCTGGCCCTGCTGGCCTGGCGGCTGCTCGGCTAGCGGTGGCGGTCGGCGAGCCCGCCGGGGCCGGCGGACCCCCCCCTGCAACGCCGGCCCCGGCGAGCTGGCGGACCCGGCCGCTGCTGGCGGCCGGGTTCCTGGCGCCGAAGTGCTCCTCAAACCCGCCTTCGGCGCGCTGGCCGACCGCATCGGCGCCCGCCCGGTGCTGCTCGGCGGCCTGCTGGGGTTCGCGGCCGCCTCGGCCTTCTCCCCCGCCGCCAGCGCGCTGGTGGCCCGGTTCAGCCCCGCCGACCGGCGTGGCCGGGCGTTCGGCAGCTACGGCGCCTGGAAGGGCCTGGGCTACACCACCGGGCCGCTACTTGGCGGCGGGCTGGTCGGCGCGGGCGGCTTCCGGCTCCTGTTCTGTGTCCTGGCCGCCCTCGGCCTGGCCGTGGCGGCCTGGGCCGCGATCACGCTCCCCGCCGCCCCGCCGCTGCCCCGCTCCCGCCAGACCGTCCTCGGGCTGGCTCGCCGCCTGGCCCAGCCGAGTTTCCTGCAACCCGTCCTGGGCCTGGCCGGGGCGACCGCGGCGCTCAGCGCCGGGGTCGGTTTCCTGCCCGTCCGCGGCGCCCAAGCCGGCCTCGGCCCGCTGGCCACCGGCGCGGCCGCCTCCCTGCTGGCGCTGGCCGCCGCGCTCACCCAGCCCCGCGCCGGCCGCGCCCACGACAGCGGCCGGCTGCCCGCCCCGACCGGCATGGCCGGCGGGCTCATGCTCGCCGCGGCCGGGTTCGCCGCCGCGGTGGTGCTGCCCGGTCTGCCCGGCCTGCTCCTGGCCGGGGTCGCCGTCGGCACCGGCAGCGGCCTGGTCACCCCGCTTGGCTTCGCCGCCCTGAGCGCCGCCACCCCCACCAGCCGGCTCGGCCAGACCATGGGCACCGCCGAGGTCGGCCGTGAGCTCGGCGATGCCGGCGGTCCGCTGCTGGTCGGCGCCATCGCCGGGGTCGCCGGGCTGGGACTGGGGATCGGCCTGCTCGGGCTCGCGGGGACACTGCTGCTGACCGCGATGGCCACAAGCTGGCAACGACAGACCACGTAGGCAAAGTCAGACTAGCCACTGTCAACGGTCATCAGGTTCTCGGGGCCGCTGACAGCCACGAACGCGCCCCTGCCCGCCATCGCCCCGCACCTGGTCGACATCCCCGACGCGTCCAGCCGCGAAGCGGCCCTTGGCCGACGGTGCACCCAGCGCCGGCCGGAGCAACTACCGCAACTTTGCTGATGGCGGCTACGCCACCCACTGGAGACATTCCGATAACCATCCTGGCAAGATACCCGCTTGTGGGAAATGCCCGACCAGCGCAGCCAGGCTAGGACGACACGCCAGGCCGAGGACGAGCTGGCGCAACAGGCCAAGCGACCAGCGCGAGACCGTTGTCGACGCAGCCGGCCCCCGCATGCCAGATTCCGGCAGCCCGAGAGGGAGCCATCCGTCCATGACCGCTCGCCCAGCCCAGGCCCGCCCGCCCCGCAGTCCACGGCTGACCGCCGCGGTGGTGGCCTTCGCCGGGATGCTGAACCTGATCTCCGTCGCGGTCCCGGCCGAGCGGGCACGCCTGCGCCTGCTCACCACCTGGGTACCCGGCGCACTGGTCACCACCGCCGCCGCCGCCACAGCAGCCTCCGGGGTGGGCCTGCTGCTGCTGGCCGGCGGGCTGCGCCGCCGCTGCCGCTCTGCCCTGCTGGCCACGATCGCACTCCTGCTCAGCGGTGCCGTGTTCCACCTGCTCAAGGGCCTGGATTTGGAGGACGCGCTGGTCGAGGCGTTCCTTGGTGGGCTGCTGGTCGGCAAGGCCGATCGGTTCAGCGCCCGCGCTGGCCCCAACGAGCGTCGCCCGGTGCTGCGCCCGGCCATCGCGGTGGTGCTGTTGACCTTAGGGGTTGGCCTGCTGGGCCTGCTGGCCAACCGGGACGACGTGGACGGCATCCTCACCGTGGCGTCGGCGCTGTGGGAGGTGGCCCGCCTGGCGGTCGGGCTGCCCGGCCCGCTCGGCCTGGACGGCTGGTTCGGACGGTTGTTTCCCGCGACGATCATGGCCATGTTCCTGGTCGGCGCTGGGCTGGTGGTGCTGCGGCTGCTCGGCCCCTCGCTCACCCGCCGCCGACCCGACCCTGACCTGCCCGCGCTGGCGGCCTGCTCGGACGACTCGCTGGCCTACTTCGCGCTCCGCGACGACCGCAACAGCGTGCGAGCCGGCGACGCGGTCGTCTCCTACGGCACGGTGCGCACGGTCGCGCTGGCCGCTGGCGACCCGCTCGGCCCATCCGAGCAGTGGTCGGACGTGGTCGCTGCCTTCCTGGCGGAGGCCGCTCGACAAGGCCGGGTGGCCGCGGTGATGGGCTGCGGCGCAGCCGCCGCTCGCACCTACGAGCAGGCCGGGCTGGCGGCGGTCTACCTCGGCGACGAGGCCGTCCTGGACCTGGACGGGTTCAGCCTCCAGGGCCGGGCGGTGCGGATCGCCAGGCAGAGCTGGCACCGCGCTAAGCGGGCGGGGTTCACCTGCCAGGTGTGGCGCGCCGACGACCTGGACTCGGACACCACCGCGGCGCTGCGGGCAGTGTCACGCCGCTGGCGTGGGGACGCGGCCGAGCGTGGCTTCTCCATGGCGCTCGGGCGGCTGTTCGACCCCCGCGACCGCAACACCTATGTGGTGGCCGCCCGCGACGGCACTGGGCGCCTGCGTGGCTTCCTGCACTTTGTGCCGTGGGGCGGCGACGGCGCCAGTCTGGACGTGATGCGCCGCGACCGGCAGGCGCCCGCGATCCTGAACGACTTCCTGGTGGTCGAGGCTACCCGCCGCCTGCCCGAGCTTGGCGTGCGGCGGATCTCGCTGAACTTCTCGTTCCTGCGTGGCGTGCTGGCCGCCGAGGCCGAGCCGGGCGCACCGCTGGGGCTGCGGCTGCAGCGCTGGGCGCTTCGCCGGCTGTCATGGCGATTCCAGATCGAGACCCTGTACCGGTTCAACAAGAAGTTCGCCCCGAGCTGGGCGCCACGCTACCTGGCGGTCGAGGCGATCGAGGACCTGCCGCGGGTCGCATTGGGCGCGCTGCGGCTGGAAGGCCTGTTCGCACCGCCACCCCGACGGGATGGCCGGGAGCGCACCGAGCGGGACGAGCTGGCACCAGACTGCGACGCCCTGCCTACCCCCACCTCGTAGTGCAGCCCAGCGACCGGCCAAGCCGCCGGCTCAGGACCCTGACCAGCAAACACCGCGGCTGCGGCACCACCATAGACAGACCTCCGATGAATGTGGCGGCGTCCCTTGTAGACGATCGGCAAAGCTAGCCCCCAGTCGCCAGTCACATGGGCAACAGCAGGAGATCGCCAAACCTGTGCTCGTACCGCAGCACGGCAGCCAACTCCCGGCGGACGGGTAACCACCACCCAGAGCGCTTGCACCAAGTCAGGAAGGTCTTGTTGCCCATGCTTGCGGCGTCCCTCTCGACCACGGTGGGCAACAGACTGACCTGAACGTTTCCGCTGGTAGCGGCCCTGTCGAGCAGTGATATCCGTAGCTCGACCGGCACCGCGGTGCGTGTTCCTGCTGGTCACGGGCGCTTGCCGATGGTCCTACCCCCCGGTACGACCAAAGCATGGGTAACCGCGGTACCAGCACAAACACCCCGTCAACTGGTCATCCAGGGCGGGTTTGTGGTCGACGACGGCCGCGTCCGGCGGCTGGCGCAGCAGGCCCGCCGGCTCGGGTTCCGCGACTTGCGTGGTTTCCTCCAGACCCGCTGCGACAGCGGCCACAGCATCCCCCGGCTTGCCCAGGAACTCGGCGAGTCCGAGTGGACCGTCACCCAGGCGCTCACCACGCTGGGCATCGTGCTGCCACCCCGGCCCGAGCGGCTGGCGCTGCAGCGACGCCACCACGCCCAGGAGCGGATCGCCGCGCGGGTAACCGAGCTTGGGTTCGCGGATCTGCAGGCGTACCTGGCCGATCGGCTCATCGAGCGGGAGTGGCTGCTGGCCGAGGTCGCCGCAGAGCTTGGTGCGCATCGAGAGACGGTGCGGCGGCTGATGCAGCAGGTCGGGGTCACGCGTCGGCGGCGGACCACCCGGCAGCTGACCGCTGGCGAGCGGGGCCGGCGGGTGCAGTCGGTCTCCTGGCAGCAACGGCGGGCCGCGCGGCTGGCGGAGTTGGGCTTTGCGGACCTGGGCGGCTATCTGCAGCGCAGGTACCTGGAGCAGGGGTGGTCGATCAGGCGGATGCGGGCCGAGCTTGGGGTGGGCCGCACCTGGCTGGTGGCGCAGCTGGCACGGCTCGGCTTGCGGTGATGGCGGCCAACCGGCTCGGCCGGGCTGCCCGGGGGAGGCACCTGGAGCCAGACGGTGCAGGTGCCGACGCGGCAGCGCGGCGCCGTAGGAGCGCGTTCGCGGCGGGCAGCCAGAGGCACGGCAGGGGCAGAGCGAGATTGTAGTGTCTCGGGTGATGCTTGACCCGCCAGCCTCGCCACTGACCGGGAGGA
>WNFX01008057.1_pt1 | contig 12016 bp, 10 predicted proteins | sample 5400111 | NCBI WGS metagenome assembly WNFX01 (sample SAMN13153363, study PRJNA577476) | soil metagenome | isolation source: 40 cm soil or saprolite under grassland replicate 1 | place: USA:California | collected 2016-06-15
CTGGCGAAGGCGCAGTTCGCCGGTGCCGGTCTCGCCCATCCGGTCGGGGCCGTCGACACGAGCACGAAGCTCGGCGCTCGAAGCGCCGGCCGTTGAGGGCCCGGGGCTTGCTCGAGGTGGCCGACTTCGAGGGGTGATGTGATCGAACCGGACGAGGTGTGGGCGAGGCAACGCAACCGCGCCTACCGGAGTCGGCGGTAGCGGCTGGTGGCGAGTGGCGCGGCGACCAGGAGGATTCCCAACGTCCAGGCGAGCGAGGTGAGGGCGAGCGTTCCGATGTGCCCTCCCTGGGTGAGGGTCCGGGTGGCGTTGACCGTCACCGAGATCGGCTGGTGCTCGGCGAACGGCTGCAGCCAGTGGGGCATGCTCGCGGTCGGGACGAACGCGGAGGAGGCGAAGACCAGCGGGAAGATGGGCAGGAAGCCGGCGACCTGCGCGGTTTCGGGGTCGCGGACGAGCAGGGCGATCGCGGCGAAGACCCAGGAGAAGGCGTAGGCGAAGGCGAGCACGAGGGCGAGCGCGGCGAGGTCGGCCAGGGGCGAGCCGTGGAAGCGGAACCCGACCGCCGTGCCGACGGCCAGCAGCAGCCCGATGACGGCGGTGTTCTTGAGCGCGTCGGCGATCGTCCGGCCGGCGAGCACAGCCGGCCGGGTCATCGGCAGCGAGCGGAAGCGGTCGACCATGCCCTCGCTGAGGTCCTGGGCGATGCCGACGGTCGTGGTGCCGCCGCCGAACAGCGTCGCCTGCACCAGGATGCCGGGGAGGAGGTAGTCGACGTAGCGCAGGCCGGGTGTGTGGATCGCGCCGCCGAAGACGTACAGCAGCAGCAGCGTGAACGTGACCGGCTGCACCGCCTGGAACGCGACCAGCTGCGGGGTGCGGATCATCCGGCGCAGGTTGCGGACGGCGATCACGTAGCTGTCCCGAAAAGTGCGGGTGAGCGGGTTGGTGTGCGGCTGCCTGCCGCGCGGGCTGGGCGGGCTGGCGTTCATGGCGCGGCCCGTCCGCGGCGTGGCCGGCGTTGCGGTCCGGTGTCGGGTGGCGTGCCGGGGGCGGCGCGGCCGGTCAGGGCGAGGAACACGTCGTCGAGCGTGGGACGGCGAACCGCGATGTCCTCGAGGTCGATCCCGGCCGCGTCGAGGCGGCGCAGCGCCTCACGCAGCATCGCCGCGCCGTCCGCGGACCGTACCGTGATGTGCTGGCTGTCGGGGTCCCAGTGCGGAGAGTCCGCCGCCAGCGGCGCCAATGCCTGCAGGGCCGGCTCGGCCTGGTCGGGCCTACGCAGGCGCACGTCGATCACGCCGGTGCCGCAGCGGCTCTTCAGCGCGTCGGCGGTGCCGTCGGCGATCACCCGGCCCCGGTCAACCACGACGATCCGGTCGGCGAGCCGGTCGGCCTCCTCGAGATACTGCGTGGTCAGCAGGACCGCGGTCCCTTCACGCACGAAGCTTTCCACCAGCGCCCACAGGTCGATGCGGGTGCGCGGGTCCAGGCCGGTGGTCGGCTCGTCGAGAATGAGCACCCGCGGCCGGCCGACCAGACTGGCGCCGAGGTCGAGCCGGCGGCGCATGCCGCCGGAGTAGCCGCGCACGAGCCGGTCGGCGGCATCCGCGAGACCGAGCGTGTCGAGCACCGCGCCGGCCCGCTGGCGGGCCTGGCGGCGGTCCAGGCCGTACAGCCGCCCGATCATCTCGACGTTCTCCCGGCCGGTCAGCAGGCCGTCGACGGCGGCCGACTGGCCGGCCAGCCCGATCAGGGCGCGCACCGCCTCGGGCTCGGCGACCACGTCGTGTCCACCGATCCGGACGCTGCCGCCGTCGGGTGGCAGCAGGGTGGCAAGGATCCGCACCAGCGTGGTCTTGCCCGCGCCGTTGGGCCCGAGCAGCCCAACGACCGTACCGTCCTCGACGTCCAGGTCGACACCGCCGAGCGCGCTCACGTCGCCGAACGCCTTGGCGACCGCGCGTGCCTCGATGATCCGGTCGTGGCTTGTCATGTCATCACTTCCGCTCCTTGGCGGTGCCGTCGCGGCAGGAAGAGGTCCCCGCATGCCGGGTCGAGCCCGCGATTGAACGCGCCTCACCCGCGGTGCGGACCAGCGTGAGCATGCGGTTCGCCTACCTCGTGGCAGGGAAGCCTCGGTGCTTCGTGCCCGCTCCGGCCGCCCTCGCGCTGGCCTGAGCGCGTACCGGCTCGGTCCGCGGTTGGGGCACGGCGCCATCGTTGCCACGCTCATCGCCCGGTCGGCTCGCCCTCGAAGTAGTCCGCCGTGGCGTCGCCGTGCAGGAAACGCTTCAGTTCGTCGGGTCGTCCGATTGATCACCTGGTGAACGCCGCGGGGGCCACGGGGAAAGACCAGCGCATCACCAGCGCCGAGTTCGCAAGGCCCGGCCGCGGTGCGAACAGTGACCGTACCGGCGACGCCGAGCAGCAGCTCCTCGTTGGCATGGTGGAAATGCAGTGGAAAGCTGCGCTGGCCCGGCGGCAGCTCATAGACGCTCGCGCCGAGCAGTTCGCTGCCGAGACGGCGACCAAGTCGCAGCCTCTTGGTCGCGAACCCGGGCTCGTCGTGTACCTCGTCCCAGTCATTGGCGAAGACGTTCAGGCTCTCCGGCATGACGCGCTCCATCGGATCGTTTTCGGTGTCGTCCAACCAACTTGGCACCACGGCAGCATCGGCTTCGCCGCCCGCCGGCTGAGACCTTCGTGGCTGGGCGATCGTTGCGACGACTCACCAGGTACGCACCGGTCGCCACGAGTCCCATCCCGACCAGCGACACGACGGTGATCGCCACATCGCGTACCAGCGCGCCGAGGACGACCGCGACGATCGGCAGGAAATAGGTCGTCACGGACGCCCGTGTCGATCCGACCCGTCCGACGAGCGCGACGAAGCCGGCGAAGCCGAACCCGTGCCGAAGCAACCCAGAGCGGCCGCGGCGAGCAGGCTCGACCACGCAAAGTCGGAGCCCGGCAGGCTCGCCAACCCGATGGGTGCGATGAGCAGGAGAGCAACCAGCTCCGCCCGCTAGACGACCGGGAGCGCGCCGTGGCGCGCCTGCAGGGGCGCGGCAAGGTTGAACGCGACCCCGTGCAGGAGGGTCGCCAGCAGCGCGAGGCCGGCTCCGATCGCGGTCGCGCGGGTGGTGGCGAGCGAGGGCGAGGTGATCGCCACCACGCCGGCGACCCCGACGAGCAGGCCGGCCACCTCGCGTCTGCACGGGAGGCGACGCCGGCACCGGGCGCCCGCTCGGGCGCGAACGGGACGCGGCGTGCCGATGCCCACCCATCCGCAGAAGCGGACGACCGTGCCCGCAGGCTGACCCACCCCAGCTTGGTGCTCCAAGCCGTGCCGGGTGACCGAGACGTCGACAGCGGTGTGGCCACGGGGTGCGGATGGGCGATGTGCGCCTCGCGGTTCGCGGCCCTCTTCGCCGCATGATCAAGGCGAAACATGAGTGGGCCTCGATCCGAAAAGTGCGCCAGATTGTCTCAGGGTTCGATGAACAGGCGTAGCTGCGTGATCACGAACTCAGGATTTTCTTCGGGCACGAAGTGGCCGGACTGCGGCACGAGCTCGACGGTGATCGGCCCTGCGGCCATCGGTTGGATGATGGACAGGAGTTGCTGCTTTTCGGCGTCCGGATCGTTCGATCGAGCGGGACTCAGGACCAGGATCGGCAGCATGAGCTTGTTGCTGGTCAGGGTCGAGTTGTCGGACGTGTCGACGGCGATGGTGCGGTAGAGCTCGAAGCCACCGTGCAGCACGCTGGGGTGGCAGTAGGTGCGCACATACTCGGTCACGGCCTCGGGCTCGATGCGGTTCGGTGGAAGCACCAGATTGTCGTAGAACCAGCTGAGGTAGGTACGCTGACGGTTGTTCACCAGCTGCTCGGGAAGCTGTGCCACGTCGTGGAACCCGAACCACCACAACAGCGCCCGTAGCTGCTGCTCGTTGGTCGCGGGACCGGCCAGCGGGAAATCGATCATCGTGAGGCTGGTTGCGGAGTCGCGGTAGAAGGCGGCGTAGGCGAACGCGACTCCCGCGCCGAAGTCGTGACCGACCAGGTGAACGTGCCGGTATCCGAGCGTGTCGGCGACCAGCCGGTGCACGTACCCGGCCAGCGTCTTCTTGTCGTAGCTGGGCGGCGTTCCCTGGGAGTCGCCCAGCCCCGGCAGGTCTATGGCGAGGACCGTATGGCCGCGGGCCAGCTCCGGCATGATCTCGGCCCACTCGAACCAGTTCTCCGGCCATCCATGCAACAGCACGACCACCTGGTCGCCGTGGCCACCGATGACGTAGTGCAACTGCACCCTGTCGACAACGGCGCTGCGATGGCTGAAACCGGTGGGAGCCGCGGCCGGCGCGGTCTGCAGCGGGCCCGTGCACTCGTCCGAGACCGCCACGCCAGAAGTCGCCGAGGCCTCCACCCTGGACACTGACGAGGACAGAGTCGAAACGGCGAGAACAAACCCGGCGATCAGCACGACAAATGATCTGATCGGGAGAAACAGCGGCCTCATCATCGATGTCTCCAGTTGCTCATGTCAACGTCTGATCTCGATGTACCGACAAGACGGGCAGCGTCGCTCAGACGGCCGGTGAACAGGGCCGTCGAAGGCGGCCGACTGGCCGGCGAGCCCGATTGGCCGGCGAGCCCGATCAGCGTGCCCACCGCTTCGGGCTCGGCGACAACATCGTGACCGCCGACGCGGGCGCTGCCGCCGTCGGGGGTGAGCAAACTAGCGAGGATCCGCACGAGCGTCGTCTTGCCGGCGCCGTTGAGTCCGAGCAGCCCGACGATGGAAGCGTCCTCGACGCTCAGATCAAGACCGTCGAACGCGTTCACGTCGCGGGACGCCTTGGAGACTCCACGTACCTCGATGATCCGATCCTGGCTTGTCATGCCGTGTCTCGCTCCCTCGAGGTGACATCGCGGTGAGGGGAGCGCCGCCATGCATGGTCGAATCTACGATTGAACGCGCCTCACCGGCGCGCGGACCACTGTGAGCCGCGGCCAAACATTCGCATCGCCCACCCTCATGGCCCGGAGGCCTCGCCGCTGTTTGTCCGCTCCGACCCTGTCATGGTCTGCTCCCCAGGGGTGCCGGCCCGCGGATACCACCGACGTTCGCCCTAAGGCGTCGGCTCCCGCATTGGGCTACCGCCCTATCTTCGTACCGCTCGCCGCCCTCTGTTCTAAGCTGGCTCTACGGCTCTTCAGCGACCTCGTGGGTGCCGCGGCCGGTCCAGCGTCCGTAGCACCGTCCGGGAGCCTCACGTTGCGGCAGGGCGGGATGCCCGGCCCTAGCCGCCTTGGTCGCTAGCCCGAACCCGCGGCGCCGGGTTTGCAGATTCGGCAGCAGCCCGATGCCAGGCCGGCGGCCTTAGTGCTCCCGTGAAAATAACTGCCGACTTCGGGTACATGAGGCGCAGACAACGGAACATGATCAGGGAAGTACTGGCCGCGTCCGCCGGCGCCCCGGCCGGCTCAAGAACTGCCAGCTGATGAGCGCGAGTCCGTGCCGGGATGGTGGGCATAGATCGGAACCGGAGAGGCGTGTTGGCCATGTCGACGCGGTCGACATTTGTGCGCAGGCGGTGGCCCATCCGGCTGGTGGGACAGCCGTGCTGGCTGCGCTGGTCGTCGGGCTCGTGGCCACGCTGGGGTTCGGCACCGACGTGAGGTCCCGCATTCGCCTCACAGCGGTCGCGTGACACCTCGGCCGCAAACGTGATCATCATCGGCGCGGTGGCCTCGCTCGTCGGATGGGACTGCTCGCGGTGCTGGAACGGGTCACCGCACGCGCCCGCCCGACCTGGACCGTGATCGCGGTGCCGGCGTTGCTCGTATCGCGCTGGCCGGGCCCCTGTCCGGTACGGCTGTCGCCGCCGCGAACGGGCACGGCTGGCCCTGATGCACCTTGCCGTCGGCGCCATACTGATCCCGTTCCTGTCCTGAACATCGTCGAAGCGGGGACGATCATTAGCGTGTTCACCGACACCGAGCTGGCCTACCTGCAAGGCGAGCGGCGGCTGGCCCGGATCGCGACCGTCGGTCCGGACGGGACGCCGCACGTCACCCCGGTCGGGTGGTCGCTGGGGCCCGACGGCGAGACCATCGAGGTCACCGGGCACAGCTTCGCCGCCACCAAGAAGTTCCGCGACGTCGCCCGCACCGGGCGCGCCGCGATCGTCATCGACGAGGTGCTGCCGCCGTGGCGGCCACGAGGCATCGAGGTCCGCGGACGCGCCGAAGCCCTCGACGAACCGGAGCCGCACATTCGCATCCACCCCACCCGGATCGTCTCCTGGGGGCTGGACGACCCCGGCCGCGGCCACACCGCCGCACCGTCGCGGAGACCACCGAGTCCTGACGCCGCGGGCGTGTCCACGTCATCGGCTGCTGTTCCGGCCCGCTGCTGTTGCTACCGGCCGCGGCGCAGCCCGCCCGTGAGGATCGCGCCGAGCCCAGGGGCCACCGCCCGGTCAATCCTCGACGGGCTCGCCGTCGACCTCGATGTCGACCTTGTCGGGGTAGAAGCAGATGTGTTGGGCGGCGGCGAGGCCCTCGGGCAGCGGGTGGGGCAGGCTCCAGGCCGCGTCATCGATCCGGGAGTCACCGGTGCGCAGGTGCCAGTGCTGGCCGTCGCCCTTGTAGGGGCATTCGCTGACCGTGTCGCTTTGTTCCAGCAGATCGACGCGGACGTCGGCGAAGGGCAGGTAGTAGCGGACCGGGATGCCGGTCTCGAACAGCAGCTTCGGCCGGCGGGACTCGGCGACGAGTTGACCGTTGTGGCGGACCACCACGTGGCGGGACGAGGCGCGCACGTCGACCCGGTGGTAGGGGTCGCGCGGGTGGGCGTAGACCGGGTCGTCTTCTTCGAACCAGCGGTCCATCGCGCCGTGGTCGACCGTCACGTACCCGTCCAGCGGGGCGACGCCGTCGCGGGCGGTCACCGCGCCCTGCGCGGTCCGGTCGCCGACGGTCACGCTCCACCGTCCCGGCTCCTCGGCGGGGACCAGCAGATCCGCGCGCAGATCGGCCAGCGGAAAGTAGTGCACCGGGAACGCGCCGCGCTCGTGCAGCACCTTGCCGCGCCGGCTGTCGAGGACCGTCTCGCCGGCGAACATCGCGCGCATCCGCCGCGGCCAGTCCTCCACGTACCACAGCCGCTCAGGCACCGGCCCGAAGCTGAACTGGCCGCCGCCGGGCCCGAACGGGCCACCACCGAACATCAAGCTCATGACTCGCCTCCAGCCAACACGGAAACTAGCCTCGGCACTCGGCGCTGACCGAGTCCACCGACGCGGTGACGGTGCCGTCGGCGTTCACGGTCAGGTGGGACACCAGGCGAACGATGACGTTGTCGCCGGCGCCCTGGCTGAGCACGTCGTGCACCTCCACCACCTCGACGACCAGCGGGACGCCGTCACCGGCGACGTTCTCCTCGGTCCAGAAGTCACCGGCGAGCCGGTACGTGTCGCCGGTGGTCTCCCCGGTGGCGACGACCCCTTGGGCGTTGCCATCGACGACGACATGCACGCCGCCGGCGGCGTCGTCGGTCACCTGGACCAGCACCTGCAGCGTGCCAGTGGTGATGGTGACGCGCTCGCCGGTACAGGGATTCAGGAAGGCCATGCCCGCCACGTCCTCGCGGATGATCTGAGGGGGCGTGCTGGTGGCCGCCGGACTGGCTGTGCCAGGCAGCACCAGGATCCCGACGGCGAACGCGGCGGGAACGAGCCGCCGGCCGATGACTTCGACAAGCTGTCGCGGTCGCATGTGAGCTCCTTCCAGCCAGCTCCGAAGCGTCGCTGACCGCCCCTCGTCGGTCCGGGACGCGGCTGCCGTTTGCGCGGCCGCTCGACCGGCGCAGGGCAGGCGCACTGCAGCGGTACACGTCCACGGTGGTCCTAAGGCGTCGGCTTCCGCATCGGGGCGCAGCCGTATCTTCAGCACCGCTGCCGGTCTGCGATCTAAGCCGGGTCGTGGTGGTCGAAAAGGTGCAGGCGGTGCGCGGTGGCGGCGGCCTGTCCCCGGCTGGCGACCCGGAGCTTGGTCAGGATGTTCGACACGTGCACGCTGGCGGTCTTGGCCGAGATGAACAGCTCCTCGGCGATCTCGCGGTTGTTGCGGCCCTCGACGACCATGCGCAGCACCTCGACTTCCCGTGGGGTCAGGCCGAGGCGACGCCGAGCCTGGTCGGCTGCCGGGTCTTCGGTGTGTCGGGGTTCGTCCGGCCACAGGATGATCCGGGCCCTGCGGGCGAGGTGCTCGATCCGCTCGCGCAGCGGTCGGGCCGCCAACCGGTCGGCGAGGCTGGCGGCGCGGCGCAGCCGCAGCGCGGCCGCGCCGCGGTCCCCGTCCGTGGCGGCGGCCATCGCGGCGTGCAGCAACGCGTGCGATTCGGGGTGGGGCTGGGCGACCTCGCGCCATCCATGCGCCGCGGCGTCCCACGCACCCCGGTCGAGCACCCCATCGGCGTAGGCCGACTCGGCCGCGAACGTCAGGGCGTGCGCGCGTTGCACCCGCGTGACGGCGGGCAGCTTCTCAGCATGCCCGCGCAGCGCGGCGAGCAGCACCGCCGCACGCTCGGCGTCGGCGTCGGTACCGGTGCCGGCCGCCCGGGCCGCGCGGGCGCCGATGGCCAGCAGCGGCCAACTGAAGCGCGAGCTTCGCTGCAGGTCGTACTCGCCCAGCGCCCGCTCGGCGACGGCGAGCGCATCGACGGGGCGCCCCTGCGCCAGGTGCAGCTCGATCTCCAGCCCAGCCAGCGGCAGCGCCTCGTTCGGGTTGACGAACCTGCCTGCGGCGAAGACATCCCGGGCGTCGTCGACGGCCGCGGCGCAGCCCGGGTCACCGCGAGCCACCGCGACGACGCCGCGGGCGCACAGCAGCAGCGCGCGCAGACCCGGCGTGGGCGCGAGCTCAAGGGTGTGTTCGATCACCTCCACCGCGTCGTCCCACCGGCCGAGTGCGATCAGGGCGTTGACCAGGTTGGCCGCGTGCACCGCACCTGAGGTGCGGGCCAGCCCGGCCCTGGTCGCGGCGGCGATGCCGGCGCGGGCCACCTGGGCGGCGCGGCCGTACTCGCCGTAGGCCTCCAGCACGCTCGCCTCCCAGTGGATGGCCCGCATCAGCGCGCCATAGGCGCCGGCCGACTCCGCCAGCGCACGGGCCTGCGCGAGGTGGGCCAGCTGCGCGAAATCGCCGCCGCGCGCGTCGAGGGTGGCCAGATTGGTCAACGCCGCCGCCTCGCTGGGCGCATCACCGGTACGCCGCGCCAGGGTGAGGGCCTCCGCCGCGGTGGCGTGTGCCTCTTCGGCCAGGGGTATCTCCATCAGCCGCGACGACAGCGCGGCCAGGAACGACGCGCGTGCGGGATGGCCGGCCGGTACCAGCCGGACCGCCTCCCGCAGATCCGCCACGTCGCCGTCACACCCGACGTGGCGGCGCATCCTGCTGCGCCGCTGCAGCAGCCGCGCGGCCCGGACCGGCTGCCGGCCTGGGTCGATCTCGCCGAGCGCGGCGGTGGCCAGGCACTCGTCGCGTTCGTGCTCGCCCGCCCGGTCGGCCGCCGCCACCGCCTGCTCCACCACCGCGGTACGGTCCAGCCCCGTCCTTTCGCCCGCGTCCGGGACCTGGTTCCACAGTTCCAGGATCCGGTCGAGCATGTGCAGCTGCTCGGTGTAGGCCAGGGCCCGCTCCGCCTCGGCGGCCGCCCGCCACGCGGCGGCCAGCGCCCGCGGCGCGTCCCGGGCGGCGTACCAGTGGTGGGCCAGCTCCCGATGAGCCGCCCCGTCATGGGCTGCCCCGTCGCCGTCGAGCACGGCGCCGTACCGGTTGTGCACCACGATACGTTCGCCGGGCAGCAGGTCCTCGTAGACCGCTTCCCTGATCAGCGCGTGCCGGAAGGCGTAGGTGTCGGCGCCGCCGTCGACGACGAGCAGGTTGGCCGACACCGCGGGACGCAGGGCCCTCGCCAGCGCGGCGTCGTCGAGCCCGGCGACGGCGGCGAGCAGCCCATGCCGCACCCGGACCCCGCCGGCGGCGGCCACCCGCAACACCTGCTGGGCCTGCTCGGGCAGCCGCCGGATGCGGGTGAGGAGCAGGTCGCGAAGCGACTCCGGCAGATCGCGGCCGTCGTGGGTGAGCAGAACCTCCACGAACAGCGGGTTGCCCTCGCTGCGCCGGTAGATCTCCTCGATGCATGCGGGGTCGGGTTCCCGGCCGAGGATGGCGCGGGCCTGCGCGATCACGTCACCCTTGGCCAGTCGCGGCAGCTCCAGCCGCTGGACCCAGCCCAGATGGTCCAGGTCGGCCAGCAGCCCACGCAGCGGATGGGTATCGTGCAGCTCGTCGCAGCGGTAGGTGACCACGATCAGCGACGCCGGGGCGGTCCGCTCGTTGCGCACGAGAAACGACAACAGGTCGCGGCTGGACGGGTCGGCCCAGTGCACGTCCTCGATGACCAGCACGACCGGCATGGCCTCGGTGTCGGCGAGGCGTTCCAGCAGCGTGAGCATCCGCTCGAACAGGCGGCTGCGCGCCATGTCAGGGTCGGCGTCGACCTCGGCATGGCCGAGGTTGGGCAGCAGCCGGGCCAGCTCACCGGGCGTACCGCCGGGCAGCAGCGCGGCGACGCCGTGGGTGCCGATCTCGTGGACGAGCTGGCGCAGCGCCGCGGTGAACGGGGCGTAGACAAGCCCGTCGAGTTCCGCGCAACCCCCAGTGAGCACCCGGGCCCGGCCCGCCACCCGCGTGGCGAATTCCCGCACCAGGCGGGACTTGCCGACGCCGACCTCGCCGCCGATCAGCACCGTGCGCGGTGTCGCGGCCAACGTCGCCTCCAGCGCGGCGATCTCCGCCCCCCGGCCCACAAAGACAGGGCTGACCACATCGGCACTCGTGCCCTCCCGGACAGCCATCCAAACCCCTGCTTCACCCGTCGACCTCGCGGCCCGCAGCCCCCAACCTGGGACAGTCGCGTGAGGTCACCCTCGCGGGCCGTGGCGTATCCGCCTCCATCCCACGGAGACGTGCGGACAGGCTCGTGCCGCCCAGCGTCCGCTTAGATCCGGGGGCGGGCGCTGTCCCCAAGATACGACCGCAGCCCAATGCGGGACTTCACGTCTTAGTACGAACATCGATGGTGTACGGCCGGACACGCCGGCCGACCCGAGGAAGACACCATGACTCGGGACACAACCGCGGGGCCGATCACCGAGGTACCGCGTACCCGACGGGGTGCCCTCGTTTGCGGTGTCACTGGCCATCGTGCCGGCCGCCCTGGACCTGATGTGGAACGGCGCTGTCAAGTACGACGGTGTTGTGTAGCGGTTTGTCGGTTGTGTGGGCGGCTCCCCGGCCAGTGCCGGGCAGACGCCGGCGGCCCGCTGGGCAGCCGGACGTGGCCGCGGAACGTGATCGAGGCACGCGGCTGTCTGGCCATGCCGCGTGCGGGGGCGTTTCCGGGTGAGCGTCGGTCCGCCCGGGCGCGGGCACCGCCGCGACCCCGGTTCCGGCCTGTTCGGCAACCGTGCTCCGACGGCAAAAGGAGATTCCCATGAATCGACTCAGGCGGTTTCGTGTGGCGGCCGTGATCGCCCTCGCGCTCACCTTCGCGTCGATGATCGTCGCGGCGCCCACTGCTGCAAGCCCGCCGAGAGCAGGCGCCGTGGCGGCGACCAGCAGCAGCCTTGCCCCGCCGACCGACCTGCGCCAGATCGGCACCGACTCGTACGGCCACCCGATCCTGGCCTGGAACTGGGGCGCCCCGGACGAAAGCGGCATCTACACCGTCCGCTACCAGGGCCCGGCTCCCGCGACCGGGAATACCGACGACTATTTCGACCCGAACTACAGCGGCGATCCCTACGACACCTACCTGGCCGCGTCGGCCCTCTGCCTGCCCGGCGGGACGTACCAGGTGACCGTGTACTACGGCTACCCCGCCACAGGCGTGTCCGGGCCCAGCAACACCATCACGATCACGCTGCCACCGCCATCTT
>WNFX01005651.1_pt1 | contig 12014 bp, 11 predicted proteins | sample 5400111 | NCBI WGS metagenome assembly WNFX01 (sample SAMN13153363, study PRJNA577476) | soil metagenome | isolation source: 40 cm soil or saprolite under grassland replicate 1 | place: USA:California | collected 2016-06-15
AGTGTCTTTTCGTTGAAGGTCTCTCTCGCTAAATCGCGAATAAGGCCCTTCACTGGTTTGGCCCCGATTTCGCGCAGTCCCAGGTCTGAGCCGGCTTCGGGTTCGTCACCGAGCAGCAGACGAAAGTTGCCCAGTCCGTTCAGACCGTCACGCAACAGTTGCCAGCCGCCAACGTTGAAGTAGGCAGTAGCGATGTCGAGCGAGTGGCCTTTGTGATGGCGCAGGAGGTCGTTGAGGACGTCGGCCATGGTATGCTGCTGATTGTCGATGACGAAAGGGATGGTCATAGTTCGGCCTTGCTCATTTCATTCTTGCTACTCATACATCAAGAATATGGTGCAACTAGCGCTCATTTTGCACGGTAATTTTTTGGCGCTGGTTGCTTGCTTATGTTCTAAGCTGACTCAAGATCAAATAACTGGCGAATCCAATCCATCAGTTTTTGAGCATGTGGAGCATTAGCATCGAGATAACGGTTAGTGATAGCCAGACCTAACGGCGTCCCTGGCTGCTCCTGCCAGGCAAGCCAGGTGTGTAGTTGGGCTTTCATCTGGTACGTATCACGAAAACGACAGTCTTTTTCAATGACCTTTTGTAAAATATCCTCGGCCATTGGCCAGAGTGAGTCACCTAAGGGTACGAGAAAACTGACAAAATTCTCTAACATACCGGGAATGGTATTATCGGGCATCAACCAGATACCAACGATAGGTAGTTCCTCTTCTTTGATGATAGTACCATTGAGATTGAGGGTAACCGGTACTGTGCTATAGCCAGATCTGATCAATTTATCTCGTAAAGCTTGCCAACGGGCAGCAACATCAGTATCAGCATCTACAACAATGCCAAGTCTCCCCAAGTCGCTCGAAAGAAGTTCAACTTCGAGAGTGTCCAACAGCTTATTAATACTTTCTTTGTTTTTGATTTCGAAGCGCCTGGGGATCTGGTGATGCTTTAGCAAACTGTAGAATACGTGCTCGTCATCTTTGCCTTCAACCAGTAGAAAGTTCTGAAGTTCACTCTCCCTAATAAACGATTTTTCACTCAGCATCAACGTACCTCAATTTGCTCATGCGTAGCAATCCCCAATTGGCGCTCATCAAACAACGTAGAAACAATCTTGTCTTTTTTGCTTTCTAAGCGGATGAGCACTCCTTCATTTTGTGTATCTTCCTGGGCAGCTTTTTGAAATGCTTCGACACAATCCCAACTGTGCGTGGTGGCAAAAACCTGGACATTAAGGCGGCGAGCCACCTGGAAGATAAGTCGCCATAGGTCTGGCTGGACTGAGTAGTGGAGGCCATTTTCAAACTCATCGATGAGGAGTATTCCGTCCTTAGCATTCACCAGTGCCAAGGCAATACCAAACATGCGTTGCATTCCATCTCCCAGACTTCGTAGAGGGAGCGGCTCGTCAATGTTCCTTATCCTCACGATAGGAATGCGTCCTTGTGTAGATGCAGGGTCTCCCACAAGATTAATGCCCTCAGTTCCAGGGGTGATAAGTTGTAATGCCGCGAGTACCTCTTTCTCCAGATTTGTGAGTGCAATGTCATCCCATAACTCCCCAGTCTGCCTTCTACTTAACCCGCCTGCCTGTATCGATACACAAGTTGTTCCCTTGGGTTCTGTTAAGGGCAATCTAGGGTAGGTAGACGAACTAAGAGAAAAGTTGACAAGTTGTTGCTTCCCCATTTGAATAGAGAAGCGAGGTCCCTGATCATCTACCGTGTTGTATGAAGTAAACCCACCTATGGAAATAGTGAGTGTTTTGTCTGGAGTGTTGACAGGCCCAATCTGGAGCGTTTCGAGAAGATTCGTTATCTCTCTACGCCCAAAGAATAAATACTTCAGGCCTGGAAGGAGGTCTGTAAAGTTTATGGCTGCAAGGTCACTCAGGTTAAATAGCCGGTTCTCATCACGCGACCCTAAAAGTTCTGTGATTAACACTGGAGAGCCACTACGTGCGTAAAGCTGTATTGCCTCTAATAGGCTTGACTTACCTACATTGTTTTTCCCCACAATCAAGTTGACTCGCCCTAAGTGCTCTATCTGTAGATGCTCGAATGCTCGAAACCTGCGGACCTCCAGCGAGTTCAAAATGAGGTTGCCCATTGTAAGTCCTCCCCGTGGTGTTGTTGGGTACTTTTATGTGTACTTATGCACGTATGAGATGTTTTCTTGCATTGTACCAGGATGGCTGGTTGCTCCATGCTTTTGTTTATGCGGCTTTAGCTTAATGCAATAGCTATGGAACGTCAAGTGCTGAACAATTTGTATCCGATGTGTCTGATGTGCTGTAAGAAAAAAGAAATCAATCGTCATAATCTTCTATACATATTGGTGGGTTAAGGCGTTCGAGTTCGGCCTTGATCTCTTCTGGTGGGCGTTGCCGGTATATACGATTGGATGGCTTAAGAGGTCGGAATACTTCTTGACCTGAGCGTACACGAAGCAAGAAACCGCGAAAGGTAGTGTATTGCCGCGCTATCAGGTAATCAAGCGGCGTTTTTCCTCCTGGTGTGAGAAGCCAGGTTTTTGTGGCGGCTGGACTACCGAGGCGCTGAGTGGCTTCTTCCAAGAGGGGAAGTACTTCAAGGAGATGCTCATACGATTCAAACTTGCTAATATCGAGCGAGTTCAAGATGTCGTTCATCATATTCTTACCTCACTATGCCAGAATAGGCTGATAGTGATAATTATAGCACTCGACCTAGTGTAATAGATGCGCAAAGTCGAGCCTCTTGAGCCATTTCTTGACGTTAGCTACTATGGATAGTATACTTCGTATATGGTAATAGTTCCGTTTTTTAGGAATATTACTACTCAGCGGTTACGTGAATGCGAGGATGTAATGCAGACGGCGAGACATTATTCACGAGCTCCCATTACTGAAGCTATTATAGACCTCAGGGTTACTTTGCCCGATGGGTTTTCTGTCGACGACCTCGCAGGTATTCACCCTCATATTATTGATCGCTTCCCAACCAAAGAGCCAATACACACAGGCTCACTTCTCTTCCAGGCCGGGCCAAGTATTAAGATAGACGCCAGTAAAGAGCATCACGGTTTTCTATTTAGAAGCGAAGATGGTTTGAGGATCTTCCAGGCAACCTTAAGTGGGTTTACGTTCAATCGTCTTGCTCCATATGATACCTGGGAGGAATTCAGTGGTGATGCCAGGTACTTGTGGGAAATATATAAGCGCGTTTGCAAACCGTCAAGTGTAACGCGGGCAGCAGTAAGGTTTATCAATCGGCTTGACTTACCCGGTCCAGCCTTAGATTTTAAGGATTATCTGCGTACAGTGCCGGAAGTGTCAACTGATTTACCTCAAGGATTGAGCGCTTTTTTTATGCAGTTACAGATTCCCCAGGAAGATTTGAACTGTATGCTCATTATCAACGAAGCTTTTACCCCACCGACGAGTCCCGAACTTGTTTCTGTTATTCTCGATTTCGATTTGTTTCGTGAACAGATCTGGCAAAGTGACGATGAAGCTATATGGCGTTTTCTTGAGGAACTGCGGCACCGAAAAAATCTGGCGTTTGAAGCAAGCATTACCGACAGAACCAGGAGGTTGATTTCCTGATGCCACAAACGGCGATACAAAGTTGGAACAATAACTATAGATTGATGGATTATGATCCCGTACCACGGGGCGTCAGCAAAGCTAGTGGGGAAATTTCGGAAAGAGGAACACGCTCAATCGAGGATTTTTATGCATTATCAGCAGCTCTGCGGCGCTTTGTGTTTCCATTTGCATTGGATACTGTAAGTGTAGTTGAGAAAGGTACTCAGGAAGCCCTAAAAGACACTGTGGCAAAAATACAACAACTTTTGACCTGGGATGCAGGTTGGAATAGCTATGATGCTCTTGCACCTAATCCCAAGGCAGTGCTACATGCCGAGATTTGGATTAAGAAACTGTTCCTGGAGGTGGCAGATTTAGGTCGCCCCTGGATAAAACCAAATGTGATAGCGGATGCGAACGGAGATGTAGTCTTCGAGTGGTGGCATGGTAAAAAGAAGCTAACGATTTATATTGAAGATGAGAGCGCAGAGTATGTGCAGGTCTGGGGGACCGATATACATTCTGAGATGTCGAATGGCGATGCGGAACCGAGCAGTACGTGTCGCTCACTCTGGTTGTGGTTGGTAAGCTGAAAAGTGATATCGATAATTCCTGTAGATGATGTCGAAACCTTATATCGTCGTATTCGGCATGTTGAAGGCCTTTATGTAGTTCAAGCAGACAGGACAGTGAAAGTAAGCTCTGCTGCTTTTTCTGATCCTCTCTTCAGACCATCAGTAGATCGTGCAGAACTCTTCCATAATGACCCGAAAAAAACGCAACGTGATCCATCAGATGGTGTTGTAAGTATAGTAGCTCGTGATGTGCGTTCCATAGATACAGTTGTGCAGAATGATAAGGCTGGAAAAATTATTCAGACCTTCGATGTGGATATAGAGCATGTGCCTATCCTGAATCATCCAACATTGCCAGACAATCCTGCACATGCAGAGATATATATGAACCCTCCCTGTCCCAACAAATCTGTCTTCCGCAAACTCTCAGAGAGGCTAGCACAACTTGCCAATGGGAGGCCGTGGGAAATAGAATTGCAGGGCCTCTCATAAATTCATAAGTCGTATTAATCATCTCCCCTCCACCACCCTAATCTCCTCCTCCGTCAACCCATACAGCCGATACACCACCCATAGTTCAAATGTTTGCGTACATTCTACCCTAGAACGAGAGAACAAAGCAGAGGTCATTTTACCCTGATCTGTTAAAAGTCAACTAGAATGGCTCATCCCCAAAATAAGTGAGCCTTTCTAATTATCTCTCAACACAAAATTCCAACGAGCCGCCGATATCAACCTGAAAACCATTCAGGCGATTTGGCACAATCCCCAACATGATGCCTCCCTTAAGACACTGGATAAAATCGCCAAGGCCCTTGGTGTTCCCATCACCGAACTGATTGAAGATGTACCAGAGGAATAAATAAAGAGAAATGGATTTGTTGTGCTTGAAGTTCGCAACTATTTCGCGCATCTGATATACTGCTGTAGCAAAAGAGAATTATGAACCAGATGTGAGGCTCTTATATGAAGGTAGAAATCCGTAACCTGGGAGTCATTAAAGAAAAGGCTAATATTGAGCTCAAACCTCTAACCGTTTTTATTGGACCAAATAATGCTGGGAAAACCTGGTTAGCATATTCGCTGGCTGGCATTCTTGGTCCCTTTGGTTGGGGCGAGTATGCAGAAGCCTATGCTGATGAAAAGGTGCCCCATTCTTATGAACAAATAGATAAAGCTATCACACGAGTTTTAGCTGATGGAAATGCCACCATTGATTTGCATCGGTTTGCAGATGAATATGGTGAGAAGTACATTAACGATGTAGCACAATATGCTCGAAATTGGATGCATAGATTCCTTAGAACGCAGTTAGCTCATTTTGATGATATAGATATTTCATTAAGCTTAGGAAAAACCAAGGAAGATTTTTTGAATCGCGTTTCTCGTTATGCTCGAACCAGTCGTGTTGCTGGATCAGTACTAACGATACGTAAAAGTCGAGGCGAAGGCAAGGTATTCGCTTTCACCTCTACCGAACTACAGGAGACGGAGGGACAGGAGGAACAACTTGAGGAGACAATTCCTCCTGAAGAAGTAAGAGAGCGTCTGGTTGGCTTTGTTTCAACAGCACTACGTCAATCTCTTTATCCTCAGATACGTGTATTCCCAATGGAAAGAACAACTCTTGTTACACTCCGTTTCGCTGAAAGAGTAGCAGATAGGGTACAGCCAGCAATCAATGAAAGAGTAATAGAAGCATTAGAGGTTCTAGCAAAAGAATTAGACATGAGTGAAATAGCCGAACAGAAGCGTGCTGTTAGAGAAGCAACGTGGCTTATAGGTTCTTTCATGTCCATGCTTCATGACATTTTTAAACAACGCCCCACAGATAGAGAAGCGAGGGAGAGACAGGCCAGAATAGATCCGAATATTAATAGGTATATTCAACTTGCTGAGATTTTAGAAAATAAGATCTTGACAGGTAGTGTATATCTTTCTACACCTGAAACAGATCCAGGAAGAGAGGTACTATTTCAGCCCACGCAAGATATTAACCTGGAGATTCCAATTGTATCTTCAATGGTGAAAGAACTATCGCCATTGGTCCTTTACCTTCGGCAACTCGCTAGACCTGGGGAGCTACTTATCATAGATGAGCCAGAGATGAACTTACATCCTGCCGCCCAAGTGAAAATCATTGAGTTTCTGGCAATGCTTGTAAATGCAGGACTACATGTACTGATTACCACTCATAGCACCTATGTCATAGATCATCTGACTAATTTGATGGATGCGTACAAGCATAAGAATCAGGACGAGATTGCTGAAATGTTTCTCCTAGAGCAAAAAGAGGCGTTTATTTCTCAGGAAAAGGTATCAGTGTATGGTGTTGAAAATGGCAAGGTAAAAAATATTCTTGATCCACAGGGAATAATAAACTGGAAAACCTTTAGCGACGTGACAAAATATGTCGAGCGAATCCATTTTGAGTTGTTGGGAGAGTAGTGTGTCTTTCAGTCGTTTGCTGCTCATAGCCGCGAATTCTAAGAAATGTATTCGAGGTAAGGGAAACGGTAAAGTCTGCATATCTCCTAAACTTTCCAAGTCTGATAGAGACCCCTATGAAGGTGAAGTCATCCTCTGCTTCCAACTCGATGATCAAACTGACCAAGGAAAACGAGTACCTCACGGCTTAGGTATACCAAAGGATAGTAAGCGATGTGATGGTCTCGTTTTTTATTCACAAGACGATAAGCCGGATAGGGTGATTTGTTTAGTAGAGATGAAAAGCACAGAGATCATAGGAGCGGCAGAACAGATTATTTCGACAAAATCACATATAAAAGACCTTTTACGTAAAGAATGTGAAGCTTTACCTGAAGAATGCCGCCCTGCTTGTGAGAAGCAAATAGTTCAAATTCAATGGAAAGCTTGCTTGTATCACACTGGTGCTTCGCAAAATGAAGTTAATGATTTCCTTAAGGAATTGAAGAAGAGCGGCTTCGTTGATGTAGATCATTTAGACCCTGCTGATAATGATTTAAGACCGCTGTTAAGTGGCGAGGGAAGAAGCCCAAAGGAAATGGCAATGAAGTTTAAAGGAGGAAAGAAGCAGAAAAGAAACAGAAAGTGATAGAGTAGCAAGGCTGCTGAGCTTACTTGACACTACACTCCCAATCGACATTATGTGCAGACCCCTGACTTTGTGTGCAATGGCGACTTTATGTGCAAAGCTAGCTTCAGCCTTATCTCAGTGGAAGGTAGAAGCGAATGTATATTACTAAGTTTCAAATAATAGACTACAAAAGCTTCCTTCGTTCTCAGGAACTTCTTCTTACTCCAGGCTTCAATGTTATCGTGGGGCAGAACAATGTTGGCAAAACAGCATTGGTTGAGGCTCTGAGTTTACAATTCAACAACAAACCCCATCGCAGTGTGAGGACATTGCCACATCCGGTGATGCACGAAGCCTTAGGTACCTCAAACGTGGAAATAGCTTTTCAGCTTAACGCGGGGGAAGCAGAGCAATTGTTGATAGACACCACTAACCAATTTTTCGTGTACCTGAATCAGGCCACCTCCGAACTAGCCGAAGCAACTAGTTTTCATGCATTGCTTCGAGGGCCAAACATACTTCAATCTGCCTATTTGCCGTCAACGTTTACTTCGGCATATTTGGAAGCATATGGGGAGCAGACCAATATCCATAACATAGTGAGATTCACTATTGACCGTACTCAAAACCAAATAAACCAGGATCTAACGAGCAAGACGACGGGAGTAGGTCAGCAATTTCAATATGGCTTCATTCTAGCCAATGCTCTACGCGAGAGAATATATCTCTTCAAAGCAGAGCGTCTTAACATCAGTGTATCTTCCTTTGGGATGAATACCGTACTCGCTTCCGATGCTTCGAACCTCCCAGAAGTGCTTCATCGCCTGCAGAGTGGTAATCCTGTTCGTTTCGGTCGTTTCAACGAACATATCAGCACCATTTTCCCAGAAATTAAGAGGATCACCGTACCTCCCGGCCCTGCTGAGAGCCAAGTTCAAATCCTGGTATGGTCGATAGACCCTGATACCGAGCGTGAGGATCTCGCTATACCACTTTCAGAAAGTGGAACAGGCATCGGCCAGGTGCTGGCGATGCTCTACGTCTTACTCACAGCTGAATACCCGCGAACGATCATTATTGATGAACCACAAAGCTTTCTCAATCCAGGTGCGGTACGCAAATTGCTGGAAATACTGAAGCAATATTCTCGGCATCAGTTCATCATCACTACACATTCTCCAGAGATTGTATCTATAGTGAACCCACAGACGCTGTTTCTGCTTCGAAAAGTAGAAGCCGAGACTATGATAACACAGCTAGACAGCGCTGAAGCCCAAGATCAAAAATTACTGCTATCAGAAGTTGGGGCAAGGCTTTCTGATGTATTCGGTGCAGACAACATCCTTTGGGTGGAGGGCGCTACTGAAGAATTATCCTTTCCGCTCATAGTCGAAAAAAAGCTTCGAAGGCCTTTGCAGGGCACAAAGATCGTTGGTGTCATCCAGACCGGCGACTTCGAAAGCAAACATTCAGGGATCATTCTTCAAATTTATGATCGCCTTACTAAGGGAAGCGGGCTTATCCCTCCAGCTATAGGTTTTATCTTCGACCGAGAAGGACGAAGTAAACAAGACCAGGATGACCTTATACGACGAAGCCAGGGAAAGGTGGTATTTCTCCCCCGAAGGATGTATGAAAACTACCTGCTTAACCCCGATGCAATCTCTTCCGTCATTTCTCAGATAGAAGGATTCCGAGATAATCCAGTCACATCAAAAGAAGTGGAGCAGTGGCTTGAGTACAACCACTCTGACAGGACGTACTATGATCAGAATATAAGTGAATCAGAGCGAACTGGGGAAGGATGGATGCGAGACGTGCATGGAGCCAAAATGCTAGAAACCATATTTAAGGAATTCTCAGAGCTCCGCGTTGAGTATGACAAGGTTAAGTATGGTCTGGCACTTACCGAGTGGCTTCTGGAGCATGCTCCGCCTGATCTGACAGAAGTGGCGAATGTAATCGCATCCAAGTTGGAACCTACATCTTAAATGCGTCATTTCAATAATTGCTAAATTTCAACTTTATAAATACACATTGCACCAAGGTCCTTGTGATCTGACTTCGCTTTAATGATCCAAAAGATATGGGTAATCACTAGAATACCAGAATACGCAATATAGACAGGAACAAATATTCCATGTTATACTTTGAATGAGCGCATAGATACCATTTAGTGCGCTACTCTGAAAGAAAGGAGGCCAAATAGATGAACATTAGAGTCATCACGGCAGTAATCGGAGTTGTACTCGCAGGGATGGGGTTTCTCAAAGCCATAGAAAAGCTGGACAAAGCCCTGAAGTAACCACATTCCGTCACAAGACGGTACACACAAGGGGAGAGGACTGGCTTCCCCTTTGTGCGTGCCGTTTGGTATGTACCTCTTCCTAAATTCCATAGCCGTGCCAAAGGGAATGAGCATGTGCTTGAATAGACAAGAAATATGTTTTTGGAGGAAGATTACTCAAATGGCTCTCGAACAGAATCTATACAATCTAGAAAGGGGGTGAATGCATGAATGATAAACACAAAAAGTCTAGCGATAGCAACAAAGACAAAGCAGACCGGCGCGCCGGTCCTCATCAAGGACCGTATGTAAATAACGGAAAGCTGCCAAGAGCACGCAATGATGGTGGAGCTTGGCGAAAGAAACGATCTGACGCTGGGAAGTCACGCAACAAGTAGTCGCTGCTTTCCTGATACGGCATTATTGTTGTCACGACAAATGAAGGCAGCGCATCTACACCTCTGTTGACGCGCCGTCTTCAATGCTTTTGCGTTGACATTTTATTGAGACTTTGCGGAAATCTCTAATGTCTACTTTTTTAACTCGTCAACCAAAGTATCCTATATAGCACTATCCATCACGCAACTCTATCCTTTCCCCTCCACCACCCCAATCTCCTCCTCCGTCAACCCGTACAGCCTATACACAACTTGGTCAATCAACACATCCGTCTTCGCTAACCTATCCCTCAACGGCAACACCCTCTCCAAACTCCCCTCATGCTCTTTCCTCACTCTCTTAACCAACCCCGCATCGCTCAAACTCACACCCAGACGTCCTTTATTCTTCAGCAAAATATCCAGTAGTTCTTCAAAGGCAAGTGGCGACTCACCTTTCTGATAGTCGCCTGGATAGTCAGCTAGCTTGCTTTTGCCTGTTAACACATCAATTCCTTTTCGACCCTCTTTATCCGGCAATATCGTGAGCGTCTTCACCAACCAGCCCAAAAACTCCTTTTGGGCCGCTCGCTTCTCTTTGTTCAGACGTATCATCTCCTCCGCCAGGAATGCTAGCAGATCTTGAACTACATCTGACTCTTCCGGCTCTCTTGAGAGGTGGTAATCGACGAAGCCAAGTACGCAATCCTGATCGTTCTTGCTCAGGCAGTAGTCGTAGAGGTTTTTGGCTTTTTCGAGGTAGTAGGAACGTTCTTGAGGCAGCGTTGTGAAGTTAATTCGCCGGAATGACATATTACGCACTGTTTGAATGTCGAGTTGTGGGAAATCATCTCGTCTTGCAATTTCGGAAGACCAAATAAACAAACTTGATTGTAGTTTAGAAGCCACCACAGCTAGAACATACAGTGGACTGTATCCTTCTTGTGCTAAACATAAAGCTATCAAGTAAGATTTGTTAAAAACATAACCCTCGTGGTTCAGGGCTGCAATAATTCTTTGTTGTCTACTTATAATTCGTCGTATTACAACGCCCGTCTTTTGAAAGTACTTTGGAGGGGTATATTCCGCAAGAGTTTTATCATATTTGACTCTAATTGCTTGTTCTGAAAAAGAGTAACGACCGAAATCACCAACAAAAGCTAGCACAGTATTAGAATGGTTATCAGCAATTATGGGAACTATTGGCGTTATTCCTCTATCTACATCTAAGATCTTGAAACCTTCAATCGAATTGCCCTTGATCTTTTGCTGGATAAGTGTTCTTGTTCCCGCCGTTTCTGTAAGCATTCGTTTTGAGATATCTTGAGCCCATATGGTTGTATCTACTACTTGGTAGTCAAGCCCATTGGCAAACGCTTGCTCAGCATTGTCACGGATGCCAAATCTTTTCGTTCTGACATTAGAGATTATATAGTGGTCACTTATATTGAACTGCTTTTTCCCTACATACAAAATCGTGTCAATGTAAGCATCTGAAAACACATCATAGGGTAAGTGTACAATAAACTGGAATGCAAATCGTTTAAGAAGGTAATCTCTCAATGGCTCATGTTGCGGAGAGGTAAGCCACCCACTCGGCACAATAAATCCAATCTCAGAGTCTGACTTCATAATTTGAGAGGCCTTCTCCATAAAGAGTGCGAAAAGATCTAGAACTGTCTTAACCGCATTAAAGTTCGCATTAACAAACAGTTTCCCTAAAGTATCTAACACACTGCCATACGGCGGATTCCCTACCACCGCATCAAATCCCCCATTTTCCATGCGCTCCGTCTCATCAAAGAACACTTCAGGAAACTCTAGCTCCCAGTGGAAGAAGCGTTTACCCTTTGCGAGTACCAATGCGGTCTCTATCGCTTTCTTATCCTCTGAGTTAGCTTTACTGTAATTGTCGGCGACAATCGCCCCCGCATACACACTGGTGGTAATCCGCGCCTTCTTATTGCCAAAATACTCGCTAATCCACACATCCAACAACCTCTTAAAGGGTGCAAGAGCGTCATATGCTCCCTTGTATGCCTTGCGAGACTCAGCTACCTCCTGGGCCGTCACGTCTGAAAGCTCACCTACTTTACGCATGAGTTGGGTTGCGCTGAGTAGTCCGGCGAACTGGTGACCGAAG
>WNFX01005654.1_pt1 | contig 12012 bp, 10 predicted proteins | sample 5400111 | NCBI WGS metagenome assembly WNFX01 (sample SAMN13153363, study PRJNA577476) | soil metagenome | isolation source: 40 cm soil or saprolite under grassland replicate 1 | place: USA:California | collected 2016-06-15
GCGCTATGGCTTCTCCTATCTGCAACTCTCCGCAGGTCAGATGGAGAACTTTGCCCCCGTGGTTGCACGGCTGGCCGGCAAATAAACCGGAAAGAAGCTTTATCCTGAAGAGACCATCAACTTGCGACAGAAAGGAGTTATACAATGAACCGGGAACAAATCGAACAAGAGGTGCTGCGTCTTGCAGACACCTGGGCCGCCGCCGAATTGCATGGTGATACCACTTTTCTTGAGGATCGACTCTCCGATGACTTCATCGGTATTGGGCCTCTCGGATTCATGCTGACCAGGCAGGAATGGCTCGCGCGACATCAGTCGGGTGACTTGAAGTACCAATCGTTCAGCCTGGACGAGGTCAAGGTGCGCGTTTACAGCGATGCCGCCATCTTGACAGGCCGTCAGGTCCAGGAGGCAGCCTATCGCGGCAACCCCATACCGGGACAGTTTCGCATAACGCTGGTTTTCATACAACAACAAGGGCAATGGCGGCTGGCGAGTCTGCAATTGAGTGCCATTGGCCAACCACCCAGTTTCGCAAGAGGATAGCAAATGAGCATCTAGACCGTCGTCCTGTTCTTGCATGTGAGCGGAGCCATTGGCTACTTCCATCGGCTCTCTCATCGTGATGGCGGCTGCTCTGGTGATCGGTTTAGCTTCGGGCGTGCTCGTTTCTCGTGCAACGCTCACCAGAGGGCAGAATGTGGCTGCTCACGAAAATGACAGGAGAGTCGAGAGCATAGCCGAAGTTGACAGCAGGCATAGCTGAGGTGTGCGAGGAAGGAACACACTACTCAAAAAAGAGAACATTCTCATCCGAGACTGCTCAAAGGTTTGAGCAGGTGCTCCCAACGCCCAACGGTCAGGCGTCCTTTTTATTTGGTGTCAGGATGATATACCACCCCGCCATCCAAGATTGTCCAGCGTAGAGTCTGGATCCCGGAAGACCATGGAGAAATTGCTGACGTGTGACTTTTGACAAATGTAACCCTCCTGAGTCAGCAAGCAATACATTCTGGCTATCCCCTCCCGTGACAATCATGACATGAGTCGGAATTCTCACAATGGAAGGAATACCTGCATTTGCAAGGGTGATTAAGTCGTCAAGCGAAAGCTTCTGCGTATAATACCCCGTAAACCCAAATTGCGCTGCTGTTTCAGCCAGCTCATCCGGTTTTCCTTTTCTTAATCCCCATGCGTGAACCGGATTATACACGGAGAGGCGATATTCGACTTCTAAGACATCTCCGCAGTTGAGCGGTCTTCCGTTGAGGGTTGCACCATAGGCATCCATGAGAGCTGCCATGGCACATCCTGAACATGCTGAGTTGCTCCATAGCGACCACTGAGGATTCTCATTATTGTACTGCGTTTTGTCTCCCTGCGAGAAGGCAGGAACGTTTCTGCTCACTTTCTCGACCGGAAAACTCAATGGCATTGAGGTACTCTGATTGGTTTGATCAACCTGGGCAGATGGGAAAAACCGTAGCACCGGAAACTGGTTGAAAACAAGTATTCTAATAAAAACAACCACCAGCGAAAATACAATGAGACCTATTCCAAGTATCATCTGGAAATTTATACGTCCTGAACGGCTTTTCTGCCATCGAACTACTCGATGTGGCGCTGGTAAGGGTGATCCTGGTTCTCGCCGTTCTCCTCGATGTGGTGCTGGTAAGGGTGATCCTGGCTCTCTGCGTTCTTCTCGATGTGGCGCTGATGAGGGTAGTCCTGGTTCTCGCCGTTGAGCCGAAACGCGAGTGTGCTGCCGTACATTTTCTTTCCCATACGAGTATGGCATACCTCCTCCTTCCAGGGTGGAAAATTTGGCATTCCATGGGCGAAACCAGTATAATTGGATAGCTTTTCTGTTGAGGAGTTTTCTCCTTGATCAGATAATACCTGTAAAAACATTGAAAATCAATGGCTGGTGTTGGGGAGAATACGTTTCGGTAGTGGCTCATGTGAGAAGGATAGCCCGGTCAAGATTGTAGCGGTGAAGAAAGAGCAGAAGACACGGCGCGTCGCATCAGCACCGACTTTGAACTGGAATCTAATCATGGCAAAGCACAGTTTTGCCAATGCACCTGTATTGGAATCTGTTTCTCCGCTATGCTCGCACTCCCTCGGTGAGGGCTTGATGCACATCTATGACCCAGGGGCCGTCAGCGTGTAGCTCGACTTCGAGCACATCAAGCGGACCCGCCGTCATATCACGCTCACCGTCAAATGCTAGCGTCGCCTGGCGCTCAAAGTGGAGCTGCACACGCTCACCCGTCACGATTTCCTGCACAGATTGTATGCTGATCGAGGCAAATAAGCCGGGACCAATTGCGGCGCGAGTGGTTTTTCCTGGTGCGCCAAAAACAAGGTGCAAGCCTGATGGCCTGCGCGCACCCAGGGGATGGACCATGCCGCCAATGGCCGAGAGGCCAATACTCCAGGGTTGGGCACGCGTCAAAAACAGCTCACCCAGTCTGCTCACATCCCAGATGGCGCGCGCTCCAATCACGTTATCCGTAGAAATAGCCAGATCGACCAGGGCAAGATCAACAGGTGTATCATGCTTATAGAGCAATAATACCTTTGAGTGCCAACACGCAATGTCACGAGCCACCTTGCCACTTGCCACCATGCCTGCCGCCAGGCCCGCGGTTGTGCCCTCTTGAAATTCTGGAAAGACGTTGTTCGTCCCTGTGGAGATGGGCAAGAGCGGAACACGACTCCTACAGCCCTTGAATACTGCACGATTCGTGCCATCGCCCCCAAGCGTCACAATGCAGGTAGCGCCCTGTGCCACCATCAACTCCGCAGCGCGTGTGGAATCTTCTTGACGGGCGGTAACGTCCATGAGCAGATTTTCCGCCCGTATGCTTGTATCACCCATTTCCTCTAATGCACCATAGCCAAGGCCGAGCGGCTCCGGCATGAAAAGTACGTGATCGACGCCCGCCGCCTCTAGCCCACGTAAGAGGCGGCGGACAATGGCGATCTTTTCCTGGTTAGAGACGACCCAGCCCTGGGCAACGATACGGCGAATATCCTTGCCACTCGAAGGATTCGCAATGATCCCTACTGTTACCATGCCATTTATCTCTTCATAACTTATACCTTGACCAGTTGAGCCAGAAGTGCGGTAACTGCTTGTGGTTGCTCAACAGGTGAGGCATGCCCGCTCTCTGCAATGACATGCAACTGCGCTCCCTTGATGCTTGCCGCCAATTCTTCGGCTAATGAGGGGGGCGTCAACTGGTCCTCCGCTCCCACTATTACCATTACGGGAGACTGAATAGCGGATAGGCGTTGATGGAGATCAATTTTGGCAACCATACGCATTGCAGCGGCAATACTCGCGGCATCACTTGCGAGCATACCTTTGCGAATCGTGGCGATCATTTTGGGATTTGCTTCTATAAATTGCGGCGTAAAGCTGAGTTGCAGGAATTTGTCGGTAATGGCAGGCATACCATTAAAGCTCGCGCTACTGGCTAACTCAAAAAAGTGGTCGCGCGTCGTTTGTGGAAATGCGGCGGTGGTATCAAGCAAGACCAGGCCAGCCACCATCTCAGGGTTGCTCGCGGCTAGCTCCATAGCAATCATCCCACCAAGAGAGAGGCCAACTAAAGTAGCGCGCTGGATAGAGAGGGCTGCGAGCAAACCTTTGAGGTCGGCAACATGTTTCGTCAGCGTATGCGCTCCGCTAGCTCGTTCAGAAGCCCCGTGGCCGCGCAAATCATAGCTAATGATCTCGGTCCCGGCAAGCTGGTCCTGGTCGAGGCCCGCCCACAATCCCATACTGCTTGCCAGGCCATGAATCAGCACAAGTGGAGAACCTGATCCGCTGCGTTGTACGGTCAGATGAATTCCATTCGTGGCTATCTTTTCTTGTGTGCCACTGGCGCCCTGGGTATCCTTTTTCGTCGTTATCTGTAGTTCGCTGCCTTCGAGAACGGCAATCTTTCCTAACATACCCCCGACTTCCAACTCATCGCCTTCCTGGGCGAGGATGGTCAAGACGCCGCTCGCATCGGCTTCAACCTCGCTATTGAGCTTATCTGTTTCAACTTCGCAAATAGATTCTCCTGCGCTGACGACCTCTCCATTTTGCTTATGCCAGCGCACTACGACCCCAAAGGTCATGGTCATGCCAAGTTTAGGCATCGTCACATCTCGTTCCATAGCTAGTGCCTTTCGTATCAGTTTAGTAGGGATGGGGCTTGCCTCCATCCGGGTTCCCCAGAACACTGCTCCATTGCCTGATCGCGCTGGCCGAGTCGGATGGGGGCAAGCCCCATCCCTACTAGATGGTGAGGAGCTGTGGTAAGAGCCAGAAGGAGCGAGCGCGTCGTTGAGCCAGCCCCACAACATACACCATAAGCTCATTCTTTCTTACCTTGACACCTATGAGGCGTGCTCCATCCGGTCCCGACCACGCAACTATGAGCTAACGAGCACAAACTGCACGTGCTGCTGCGACGATTTTCTCTGGACTGGGAAGATAGGCATCTTCGAGCACAGGACTAAATGGTACGGGCGCGTGCGGCGGTGTGACGAGACCGACGGGCGCGCGCAGCGAGCTAAACCCTTTACTGGCAACAATACCTGCAATATACGTGGCCAGGCCACAGACAGGATTTGCCTCATCGGCAATGACTAAATGTCCTGTTTTGGCTACCGATTGCAAGATGGTGTTCTCATCCAGGGGAGAGATGGTGCGCAAATCAATGACCTCGGCGTCGATACCATCTTTAGCAAGCTCATCAGCAGCAGCCAGGGCATAGCGAGCCGTCATGCTTGCCCCAACGAGCGTTACGTCTTTCCCAGTGCGCGTAACAGCAGCTTGACCAAGCGGCACGACATATTCGCCTTCGGGCATCTCGCCTTTGAGCTGGTACATTGCCAGGTGCTCACATACGATGACGGGGTTTCCATCACGCAAAGCGGCGGTTAACAGGCCCTTGGCGTCGGCGGGATTGGATGGCGCGACAACCTTGAGTCCGGGAATTTGCGCAAACATGGGGTAAAGGACCATCGAGTGTTGTGCGGCAGCGCGAAAGCCTCCGCCAATGATGGTACGAACGACGACAGGAATGGTGGCTTTCCCACCGAACATATAACGTATCTTTGATGCCTGATTGAGCATCGAGTCCATACAGCTTCCAATAAAGCTACAAAACATCAGTTCTGCGATGGGCACCAATCCTGTAGCTGCGGCTCCAACCGCCGCGCCAACATAACCGGCCTCTGAAAGCGGGGTATCGCGCACGCGCTCTCGCCCAAACTCTTGCACCAATCCCTTGGTGACTCCCAGTACACCGCCCCATGCCTCATCTTCTTCCAGGTGAGGCAGGGTAGCTCCACCCGCGACATCTTCACCCATCAAAATCACACGCTTGTTACGACGCATCTCCAGGCGGATCGCTTCATTGATCGCCTCGGCTACAGTGACGGTTCTGGTCTGCATCTGTACTGCCATGAGTTGTCCCCTTTGCACACTCTTTATTCTAAACAGTAACATACACGTCGGTTGTGATTTCGGACGTTTCAGGATAAGGGCTACTGTCGGCAAAGGCAACCGCATTATTGATACTTTGCCTGACACGAGCATCTATAGTGTCTAACTCTTCGTCAGTGAGCAGGTTCTGCTGTGTCGTCGTAGCGCGGAAGTTGCTAATGGGGTCGCGCTCCAACATGCTTTGTTGGAGCTCATCCGTTTTATACAACTGCTGGTCGCCTTCAAAGTGACCATTGAAGCGATACGTTTTGCACTCAAGCAAACTCGGACCTCGACCAAGGCGCGCCCGTTTGACCGCTTCCTGCGCGGCCTCATAGACAGCGAACACATCCATTCCATCAACGGAAGCTCCGGGGATACCATAGCTGGCCGCACGATCTCCAATGTTTTCGATCGCACAATGATAGGACGCGGGAGTAGATTCGGCAAAGCCGTTATTCTCGGCGATAAAAACGACGGGCAGCTTCCAGATTGAGGCAAGATTGAGGGATTCGTGGAATGTGCCTTCCTGGGCGGCTCCATCACCAAAGAAGCAGACACAGACCTGATCGGTGCCAAGCACTTTGGCGGTAAGAGCGGCTCCACAGGCCAGAGGAGGGCCACCCCCAACGATACCATTAGCCCCAAGCATGCCTTTACTGACATCGGCAATATGCATGCTCCCTCCCTTCCCCTTACACAATCCGGTGGCTTTGCCAAAAATCTCAGCCATCATGCCTTCTACATCACACCCTTTGGCGATGCAATGTCCGTGTCCACGATGCGTGCTGGTGATCGTATCATCGTCTCTAAGATGAGACATCACACCGGTCGCTACGGCTTCTTCTCCGGCATACAGATGTACAAATCCTGGAATGCGCCCCTTTGCGAATTCCTCTTTGACGCGTGTCTCGAAGATGCGAATGGTCACCATTGTCTCGTATAAGTGTAGAAGGGTGTCTTTGTCGAGCTGCATCGGTTCCTCCTTGTACGTGTCAGGCTCCCTTACCTGATTAGAGAAGCTATAAATTGACGGCAGAAAGATATTTCCTCTATAAGAGTAAGCATTGTTGGCATTTATGTCAATTGCCAGGAGCGGGTAAACGTCCAGAAAAGCAATACGTTCTCATGGTTCTCATAGCGCCTGCAAATTCTAACATCTTCACCATGCGCATTGCCTCACGAAAAATCTTTGTTTTCCCACTTTTGAACAGTCATTTTCTCCATCTCTCTATCTGTGTGTTGAGTGAGGCCAGACCGTTGTCTCGCGACTCCTGGTCGAAAAGAAATGGATGGACTATACTACGTGTAACGACAAAGAATTTTCGTGAGGCAAACGGGGGGGATGTCTCTGTCGTAGTGACATCGAGGTCCCGTGCAAGATGGTTCCAGAGGAGGCACGTGTGGCAGCAGGATTGAGTCTTCAAACACGACGGGCGTTGCTTGAACACATGGCACCAGCGTATCGCGAAGCACCACCGGCAAAGAAACGCGTGCTTCTGGATGCATTTACCCAAACCACTGGCTATCATCGTGCCTATGCCCAGTGGCTCTTGAATCATAGTAAGGAGGTCCTTCAGACGATCACCCGGCATCCTCGCCAACCGCGCTATGGACCCGAGGTTTTGGACGCGCTCGTGCAGGCATGGAACGCGAACAATCGCAAGTGTAGCAAATGTCTGATTCCCTTTCTGCCTACCCTGCTCGATTCGTTGGAGCGGCATGGGCATCTCCATCTGACGGATGCATGTCGAACGCACCTGCTTTCTATGAGCGCGGCAACCGCCGACCGTCTTTTACGGGCTTCGCGAACACAGGGTCTCCATGGCATCTCCACCACACGAGCCGGAACCCTGCTCAAACAGCAGATTCCCATTCGCACCTTTCAGCAGTGGAATAAGACCCAACCCGGCTTTGTGGAGGTAGATCTCGTCGCCCATTGTGGCATGGATCGAGGGGCAGGCTTTGCCGGAGGCTTTATGTATACCTTGACGATGACCGATGTAGCAACGGGCTGGACCGAATGTCTCCCGTTGCTTTATCAGAGCCAGGAAACGGTTCTCGCGGCCATTCAACGTGCACGGAGTCTCTTGCCTTTTCCGCTGCTTGGCATTGATACCGACAATGGAGGAGAGTTCATCAACGACCTGATGGTGGCGTATTGTGAGCGCGAACACCTGACCTTCACACGGGGACGCCCGCGCGTAAAAAATGATCAGTGTTTTGTTGAGGAGAAAAATCGAACGATCGTCCGTCAGGTGGTTGGCTATGATCGCTTTGTTGGGGAACACGCCTTCCGGCAATTGGAGGAACTCTACCGGGCCTTGCGCCTGTATGTCAATTGCTTCCAACCGTCCATGAAATTGCTCTCGAAACAACGCAACGGCAAAAAGATCTCCTCTTGCTACGATCCGGCGAAAACGCCGTTGCAGCGTCTCCTGCTGTCAGGGATTCTGCCTGCCGTGACCCAGCAGGAGCTGAACGAGGTAGCTCAGGCGCTTGATCCCTTTCGCCTATTGGAACAATTGCAACACCTGCAACAGGCGCTGTTCCACTGTGCCTTCGAGGCGAATCCCTTTGTGTCCTCTGTGGCGGTCGTGCCGCTTCGCGTCTTTGTGGTGGAACAGTGCATAACGGGAGTCGTTCCGGCCAGGGAGAGCATCCCCGACCCGTCGAGAGGATTCCCCACCTTGTACCAGGAGCAGGAGAAGAGAAAACGCGTCCTGGGCTGGCGTCGGACGCACAACGATCCGTTTGAGGGAGCATGGGAGCAGATCGCCTCTTGGGTGCTGGCCAATCCCGAGCGCAGTAGCGGAGACATTTTCCGGGAATTACAGCGGCTCTCCCCCGGACGCTATCAGCCGTTGCAAATCCGCACCCTCCAGCGGGGAATGCGAAGGCGTAAATAAAACGCTGAATCAAGGTCTAGAGCCAAAGCAGGCACGTTCCACCCATAAATTTAGCTGGCAGGAATGAGAGCACCAATGAGGAACGCAGCAGGAGAGCCGGAGGAGTGGGAACACGTGCTGGTGGCCTGTCAGCCTTTGAGAGGGAAACCGGTCGTAGCAGAGCAGGCGGCGGCACGCAATCAGGCTCTGCTCTGGGTACTCGCTGAGACAGGGATATGGCTTTTGAAGAGGAAAGAAGCTTTTGCCGTGGTAGAATGCAGTCCTGTGGTAGAACGCTTGTATGTTACCACTCTTGTGCGTGAATGCAGCTGTGAGGATGTGTATGTCCCCGCGCCTTACTGACTGGAGCCTGGCGCTCACTATCATGCTTGCCTTCCTAACCGGCCTGCTTAGCCTCATCAGCGGCTACCCGCAGGAGTGGTTCGTTTTTGTGCTGCATGCTGTCGCAGGCTTCTGGTTGTTGCTGCTGCTCGGGGGGAAACTGCGGCGCGTTTGGCCCAGGTTGATCCATCCTCGACGCTGGGATCGCCGTACGGTCTATGGACTCCTCGCGCTCCTCGGTGTTGGATGTGCGTTGGGATCAGGCATCTGGTGGGTCGCAGGAGGCTCGTGGGACTTCGCCGGCTTCAATCTGTTGAACTGGCATCTTCTGCTGGGCTTTGTGTTGACGGTGGCGGTTCTCGTTCATCTCTTCGCCCGTGCCAAACGCCTGCGCAAACGCGATATGCTCGGAAGGCGGCGAGCACTGCATCTGGGCACCTTGCTCCTGGGGAGTGTGGGTCTCTGGCCGCTCCAACAGGTTGGGGACCGGGCTCTCACGCTGCCAGGTGCAAGCGAGCGGTTTACCGGATCGCGCGAGAGCAAGAGCTACGAAGGCAATGTGTTCCCCACCTCAAGCTGGGTTGCCGACCAGCCACATATGCTCGATGCGCAAACCTGGCAGCTCTCGCTCAGCGGATCGATCACGATGCCCCGCGATTTCTCCTATGAGGAAGTGGTTGCCGCTGGCGAGGAAGTGGAAGCGACCCTGGATTGTACTGGTGGCTTCTACAGCACCCAACGCTGGCGAGGCATGCGCGTTGGCACCCTGTTCAAGCAGGGAACGCTCCATCCTGATGCGCGTTTTGTGAGTTTTATCTCCGTCACCAGTTATCGTTGGAGTCTGCCTCTGGAGGAAGCCCGAACCGCCTTGCTGGCCACGCATCTCAATGATGAAGCGCTCTCTCACGAGCATGGTTTCCCTCTTCGCCTGGTTGCCCCAGGCCGTCGCGGTTTTGAATGGGTCAAATGGATTACGCGCGTCGAAGTGCTCGCCGCGCCCGATCCGGGCCAGGTACTGAGCATTTTTACCAGCAGTTTTACTGATGCAGGGCGTGGAAAATGAGAGAGGGGAGAGGCCAGGACAATCGCATCTAAATTTTCAAGCGGCCTGTAGAGCGCATCTATACAGCAGAGCTTTAAAATTGGCTTGCTATAACATGGCTTGTAGAGCCAGTTCCCAAAATTAGATGCGATTGCCCTGGGGGGCACATCGTGCTTCCCAGTCGCGAACCGCCTCATGCGTAAAGATGAGATTTGAGTTCTGACAGAACCTCTCTTCTCTGTGGCAAACTTTGGTTGACAGAGCACTAATAGATCAGCTTTCTTTTTGCAACACAGCCACTTTGCTTGACAGTATTCATACTCTTCGCTATACTCTTGTTAGAAAAATAACACATATCATGTATGGTGCTTGACGCCAGCGGATGGAGTGAGAACCCCGGCCCGCGTGCATGGCAAACTGCTGGGTGGAGCGATCTCCGACGTCGATGGGGTTCTGGTTGACTCACCTTACGAGCGCACCTGGCGGGACGCCCTGCACCAGTTTATGGATACCGACTGGCGCGGCATTCGCGACCGGACCGCCTACAGCCCTGAGCGCTTCACGCCCAAGGTGTGCCAGGAGGTGATGGCCGACAAGCCGTGTCTGGGCGGAGCTACTGCGGCACTGACGTATTTCAAGGTGTCCGACGCCGTGAATCGCGCCGAGGCCTATGGCGAGCGCAAGCAGCAGCGGGTGGTCGAACTGATCGAGGCTCTCCGATTCGCGCTGGCGGCAGCCTCCTCGTCGAAAAACGCCAGCGAATTCCTGAAGCGCATCCCGCTCGATGTCTTCGCGGCTGAGCGGGGTTTACCGTACGACTTCATTCACGAGGGAATGACCATGCTGAACCTGTTCGACGCGGACATCTCTGGCTGTGACTTCGAGCACGGCAAGCCCCACCCCCTGATCTTTTTGACGGCACCGCAGGAGCCTGGCTTCCCGCCAGAGCACTGTTCGTGGTCGAGGACGCCTCCTCCAGGGTGCAGACGGGCGAGATGGTCGTGTTGGGAGTGGCGAGGCTGAACGAGGCTGGCGCCGACCTTGTGGCGACCTCCCTCGACGACGTGGCGGTGAACGCTCTGAGCGAGGCCCGGCTGGACCGGGCGACCATTCGCTAAGGGCAGGCGGCCAGGGCATCCGGCGGAGGCGACTTCAGAAAGGCAGGTACGCAACTATGGCGAGGCAGATTGGCGATCTACCGAACGCGCTTAGCGAGGGCGAGGCGCTGGCTCGGCGCTTCTCCGGCAAGCGGCCGGCCGTGTTCCTGGACTACGATGGAACCCTGACCCCGATCCGCGACCGGCCGGAGGACGCGGTGATCTCGGACAGCATGCGTGAGGCGGTGCGCAGGCTGGCCGAACGAGTTCCCGTGGGCGTGGTCAGCGGCCGCGACCGCAAGGTCGTGCAGGAACTCATGGGCCTTGACAACCTGATCGTGGCTGGCGACCACGGTTTCGACATCTGGAGCCCGACCGGAGGGTTCATACAGCGTGAGGAGGGCGCGTCATTCGAGGGCCTGCTGCGAGAGGTGGAGGCAAAGCTTCGCGCCCAGCTGGCCGACCTCCCGGGAGCCCTGGTCGAGCCCAAGAAGCGTTCGGTGGCCACTCATTTCCGCCTGGTAGCGCAAGAACAGCGACCCCGCGTCAAGGAGATCGTTGACGCCGTCCTCAGCGAGCACCCGGAGGAGCTCAAGGTCATGCCGGGCAAGATGGTCTTTGAGATCCAGCCCAGGCTGGACTGGGACAAGGGCAAGGCGGTGCTCTACCTGCTCAAGGCGCTGGGCCTGGACCGAGACGACGTGCTCCCCGTCTATCTGGGTGACGACATCACCGACGAGGACGCCTTCCGAGCCCTGGCGGGGCTCGGCATCGGCATCTTCGTGGGGAGCGCCGCCGACCCTGAGAACGCCGGCCACACTACCGCCGCAGATTACGTGCTGAACACGATTGGAGAGGTGGAGGAGTTCCTCACCAGACTCGCCGCTCTGGGCTCCGTGGAGGGGAAGCCAACGCCGCCTGGCAGGGGAGCCGAGCCCAATCCTTTGGATTGGACGCTTGCCTACGGCTCCTTCGAACCCGAGCAGGAGAGGCTGCGGGAGGTGCTGACCTCAACCGGCAACGGCTATTTCTGCACGCGTGGCAGCGCCGAGTGGGCTGACGTGGACGATGTCCACTATCCGGGCACCTACGCACATGGCTGCTACAACCAGGAGACGACCATCATGGGCGGTCGCCCGGTGCTCAACGAGG
>WNFX01009685.1_pt1 | contig 12012 bp, 16 predicted proteins | sample 5400111 | NCBI WGS metagenome assembly WNFX01 (sample SAMN13153363, study PRJNA577476) | soil metagenome | isolation source: 40 cm soil or saprolite under grassland replicate 1 | place: USA:California | collected 2016-06-15
CGTCCGGGCTAGACCGGTCGAGGAAGACCACATGGAGTCGCGGGGGATGCTTCTTGTCGTAGGTGCGCGCGAACGGCACCCGCGATCCGTCGGCGAGGACTGCTTCGTAACTCGCCTGGATCCAGCCGCCGGGACAGGCCCGGTCCTGGGTGGTCACGATGCGGAGGTCGCGGATCTGGGCGACCAGGCCAGGGTCGGGCGCGAAATCCGCGGGCGGCGCATGCGAACAAGCCACGAAGCTCGTAACGGCCAACGTCGTCGCGAAGAAACGTTGCAGAGAGGCGTCTCGGAGAACCGTGGGCCGACGAGGTTTCGTGACGTCTTCACGTGACGATTCTCCGTGACTGGCTTTTTCGTGACGCCTCATGGATTCTCTTCCCGGACGAACTTCCCGCTCTCCACGTCGAAGATGCGGACGCGGACGACCACTCCGACGCGGGCCCGGTCCACCTCGCGCACGTGCACGAGCCTGCGATCGGCCGTCGGCCGGTAGAGGATCCAACTCCCCGGGGGCGCCACCGCTTCGATGCCGGCGCAGGCACGCGATTTCGGTCGCGGCTGCCGGCCGGGCGGCACGCCCTCTCCGGGCTTGGGGAGGTGTCCGGGGGGCACGCCGAGCGTGGTTGCGGTGCTCGGTCCCGCTGCCTCAGCCTCCGAGGTCGGGACGAGCACGATGGTTCTGGTCGTCCGGGTGCACGCGGCGACCGCGACAAGGGTCGTCGCGAAAAGGCGTAGCAGAGAGGCGTCGCGAAAAAACGTGCGCATGTTGGTCCGCTCCGTGGGGGGTTCGCGGGCGGTAGCAAAATGTGAAAACGGAGTGCATTAGGCAACGTGCCCGGCTGAGATCGGCTTGCTATATGTTTGCGGGGTGGAGACGGCGGGCTACGGTCTCATCGAAACCATGCGGGTGCGCGAGGGTCGCATCCCGTTCCTCGATCGCCACCTCGCCCGGCTCGAGCGGTCGCTCCGGGCGCTCGGGCTGCCGAGCCCCACGCAGGACATTGCGGCGCTGGTGCGCCCGTTCGCCGGGACCGATGAGGCGGTGCTGCGCGTCGAGGTATGCGACCGCCGCGCCACGGTGACCGTGCGCGAGCTGCCGCCGCTCGATCCCCCCGCCGTGCTCACAGCATCGGAGCCGCACGAGCCGTATCCGCACAAGACGACGCAGCGCGACTGCTTCGTCGACGCCGCCCTGGAGGCCGAGGTGGGTGAAGCGGATGACGCGCTGCTACTCACACCCGACGGGTGGGTGGCCGAGGGGACCGTGTGGAACGTGTTCTGGTGGGAAGGCGAGCGGCTGTGCACGCCGGCGGAGGAAGTCGGGATCCTGCCGGGGATCGGCCGGGCGCGCGTGCTCGAGCTCGTGACGGGGGTGGAACAGGGCCGTTACCCGGAGCAGGCGCTAGCGGGCAAGAGCCTGTTTCTCACGAACGCGGTGCGTGGCATCGTACCGATCGCGTCGCTGGACGGTGTGCCGGTGCCAGCCGATCCCCGCACCGCCGATTTCGCGCAACGCTTCTGGGCCACCATGTGATTCGTTAAATTCTGCTCGGAGGCGCCTTGGGCGCCTAGACGTCTGTATGCGGGAGCCGTGATGCGTTCTCACACCTGCAGTCTCGTCTTCCTGACCGTGCTGGCTGCATGTGGCCACACGGTCACGGGTACGACCACGAGTCCCCCTACGCACCCGGGTCTCGCGCTCACGCCGTTCAGTCTAGGCAACGGGCCCTGGAACGTCGCAATCTCGCAACGGGGGCTGGTATACGTGACGCGAGTGGCCACGGATTCGATTGCCCTCGTGGATCTCGCTTCGCATCGAGCAGTCGCTAGCTTCAAGGTCGGGAACGGTCCCTACGATGTGTCGTTCAACGCCGCCGGGTCCTCGGCGTACGTCACCAACCTCTACGATCACACGGTCGGTGTGATCAGCACGGTGACGCAAACGCAGGTCACCACCTTTCCGGTCGCCGGCGGGGCGGTTCGCGTGGTTCCGGGCCCGGACGAGACCAAGCTCTACGTGACCCTCGACAACGGCGGCCTGACCGTTCTCAACTCGACATCGGGCACTGTTGACACGACGATCCAGCTCGGCTCCGTTGCGTTGAACGGAGTCGCTCTCACCTCGGACCGGTCGTGGCTGTACGTCAGCAGCGTGGGCGGGACCGTGACCGAGATCAACACCGCGGCCGACACCGTGGCGCGGTCGTTCAGGTCTGGGGGCGTACCCCAAGACCTCGTCGTGGGCCGCGGAGACAGCACCCTCTACCTGGCCAACGAGGCTGGCTGGGTGCAGGTGTGGAACCTGAAGAGCTGGACCCGAACGGATTCGATTCCCGTCCCCGCCGCCTTCGGCCTCGCGCTCACCCAGGATGGAGGGCAACTGTGGGTGACTGAGACTCGAGTGGGCGGGATCGCGGTGGTCGATTGCGCGTCCCGCTCCGTGATCGCGACGATCCCGGTCCTGGGGAGCCCGCGTCATCTTGCGATGACGGCCGACGGCACGGCGGCGGTGGTCGCGAACGAAGCCGGTGCCGTGCAGATCATCCGGTAGTGCTGGCGGTGCCTTACGGCTTGATCAACTGCTGCCGCCCATCTTTGTTGGTTAGTTTGAACGACGTACTGGTGCCGCGCGCGAGCAGCTGAATGTGGGTCGGATCTGATTCGCCGCCCAGAACCATTCCCGATCCGTCTTCGGTGGCTGCAATTTTGATGTTCGGGCGACCCTGCGAGCTGATCAGTCGTAGCAGCACGGTTTCGGGGTATCCGGTCGTGCCATCGGGCATTTTGACCGCGGGATCTGCCGGATAGATGGTGATGCTGGCGCGGACGCGCCCGTGCGCGTCGACGATCTCCAGCGCACGACCGCGCAGCACCGGCGCCACGTCCTGCGCCACGACCGGGTACGGCCGAGCAGGTAAGAGTGTCAGCACTGCAAGATTGACGACGCTGAGGGCGATGACGAGTCGCTCGTGTTTCATAGTCCCCTCCCGACGGGATCCTGTCCCCACAGAACATTGCCTCCGTGTGGGATGCCTGCGAGTAGGACGCGGTTTAGAGGAAGCGGTCAGCGCTTTTGGCTGGAGGGCCGAGGGATTAGATTCTGCTCGGCGCGGTGGCTGTAGCTCAATCGGTTAGAGCGCTGGACTGTGGCACCGAAACACGTGAGCGGGAGCATGACTTCATGCTCCCGCTTCGTGCATCTTCGTGCTCAGACTCCTCCATCCTCCGACATCGACCGACAAACGGTCGTTGAGGAAGGAAAGCGCGGACACATTAGATCAGTACTTTGCAGCCGCACGCACGAGCACCACATCCTGCTCGGTCTATGTGGGCCTTAGCCTGTTCGACTGGCGCGTTCGCGAGCAGGGTGTCGGGCCAGATAGGACCAGGCGATGTGGTGACCAGGGGCGGTGATTAGCCAGCATCTGGCGGCGGCGTTGAAATCAAGTTGCCACAGCAGACCTGCATACCAAAACCAATCAGGAACCGGCATGCGCCCCTCCTTGCTCGCAGGGCCGCAAGCGGGGCGGGATTTTCGCGAAAAGGCCGGAAATGGCGCCTGGCCTGTGCAAACCTACAGTACTGCACAAAGTGCACATTGTCAACAAACCGTTGTTTTCCGTCAACAAACCGTTGTTTTCCCCCGGCCTCCCCAACATTGGGGACCGGGTCGTCTTGGGGGTTGCAATGATCCCGCCGGCTGGAAGGCGGGCGACATCCGCTCGAAGCAGTTCCGCCATACCTACGCGACGGCGCGGTTGCAGACGACGGATCGCGGCGCCCCGGTCGCCGCCTGGATGGTGGCGAAGCAGCTGGGCCACTCAGGCACGGCGATGATCGAGAAGACCTACGGGCACCTCGGTGAAGTTCGCCACCGCTCGGAGGTCGTTAGAGTACCGTGTCGAGCAGCACGAGGATAAGTTGCGTGACCGCCTCTCGCGCTTGTTTGCCGTAACGAGCGGCAACCATAAGGAAGGTGCGGACGGCGGCGTAAGTCGATAAGTTGTTGCAGTACCACATGGTGGCTGTAGCTCAATCGGTTAGAGCGCTGGACTGTGGCTCCAGAGGTTGCGGGTTCGATTCCCGTCAGCCACCCTGGTCGATTGCGGATTGGCGATTGCGGGATTGCGGATTGGTTGTAGCCGCGGCCTTTCAATCCGCAATCCGAAATAGGCATCTTCAAACTCGACCCCGCTATGCGGGGCCGTTGCTTTTTCGGTGAGGTTGTGCTCGGGGGGGATACCGACCCACGGCGGCATCAAAGGCACGCTCCCTTGACGCCGGAGCTCTTTCGACGTCACTGCGGCAAACTGTGATTACTGACACGTCACGCTGAAGTTATCGACGAATGCCGTCACTTCACCGTTCGCGTTGATCGTGAAGTGGAAAGTCTCATGCACCTTAAAGTTGTTGCCGGGTCCCTGGCCGATCATATAGAAGTTGTTCACAAACGTGAACGTGATAGGGAACGGTGTGCTGAAGGTGTTCGTGGACTGCGTAATGCCCGTCGCCTGATACTTATCCCCGGTCACGAAACCCGTGCCGCTGACACCTTGCGGCTGGAAGTGAGTGTAAAGCAGGACGTCTCCCGTATTGCTAATCGTGAGCTGGAAGAGCACGTGCAGCGGACCGCTGACTTCGATGAGCTCGCCCGCCCCTCCATTGGCGCAAGGGACGAATGGGAAGATGTCGATCGGTATCTCCGTGTTGGTCTGGGAGGTAACTGCCGAGAGACTGGGACGCTCACGATTGGCAGCCGGTGCTGTCGGACTCGGGTCACATGCGGCCAGCGCCACAGCCGCAAAGACGAGCAGCGTAACGTGTTTCATGGGTCACCCCAGGATGATAAGGCGCGTCGTCAGCGGGAACTCGGAACCCCCCGTGTCGGTCGCGTGCGTGCACAACGTTTCAAGCGGGAGGCGATGGGCGGAATGGATCTTGGCATCTCATTGCGATTCAGGCAGCGCGTAAGCAGGGGACTAGTCCGGAATCGGGACGGACTAGGTAATGCCCAGGCCCATGCCTCGATTGCGAGTGGTCTAGATGGGCTGGTACTACGCGGGCGATGGTCGCGTCACTCCGCCTCGGAAGAGCGCTGCGGCGTCGCTGCGTCGATGTACCCGCAGCTTGTTCAAGATGTTGTGAACGTGGTTCTTGACCGTGGCGACCTCCACGCCGAGTTCCCGAGCGATTTCCTTGTTACTGAGCCCATCGTCAATGAGCCGTACAATCTCGCGCTCCCTGTGACTGAGATGGGTCTGCCTGAGGCTCGAGTCCGACCCGCCAGCGAGCGCCGCAACCCGCCGCAGCAACATCGCCGCGATCCGGGGGGGACAGGCAACTTCACCCCGAGCGACGCCCGCCAGGACTGCGAGAAGTTCAGCTGAAGAGTCGTTAGGCGTGACGTACCCTGCGACGCCCGCTTCGGCACATGCGACGAACTCGTATTCGCTCTCGGCCAGTGTCAGGGCCACAACCCTGATGCCAGGGGCCTCGTCCCGAATCGCCTGCGCGATCGCGACGCTGTTGGGCGTAGCCATGTCGAGCAGGACGATGTCGGTCGGCGTGACCAGGGAAGCCAGGACCTCGTCGTAGTCTCCGGCGGTGCCCACTACCCGGATGTTCGCGTCCCGCAGCACAATTTCTGCCAGCCCTTCGCAGTAGAGACGAATACCTGATGCGATAAGTATCCGAATTGCGGCGGGGCGGGCGCTGGAGTGCTGTGAATTTGGGGAGGATGACCGCGGTGCGCCGCTAGCATAACTGGACGCGCCGCTGCCAACAGCGGTTGGTTTGCCGGTCATGAAGCCGTTCGCCGCACCGGTAGCCGCCGTTTGCACCTTGCCGGGTTTGCCTTATCGATGTTGCGCTACTAACTGACGAAACTCCGCCTAGGCTCCGAGGCCACGTCCAACACCTGAGATACGTTCGAATATGCTTCGCAGCAGGTCCGCTGCAAGGGGAGGTGAATGGTCCGCATAGACGCTCATTTCGTCGAGGCTGGGAGTCTGGGGGGCGAACTCGTTAGCAGGTTGGCACTGTTGTCACACGCGCGCGATGGCCGTCACGGGTGCGTTGCTAGGACATCATCGACGAGGCCGACCTCGCCGCTGCCGTCGCGAAGCGATTCAATGGCAACGTCTGAGGGTGTTGCCGAGTAGCCTGAGTTGCTAACTTCCAGCAGCATCAATTCCTAGGTCCGTAGCTCAATTGGTAGAGCACCGGTCTCCAAAACCGGGGGTTGCAGGTTCGATTCCTGCCGGGCCTGTTTGCATTACAACGACTTACGCGCGAGGGCGCTCCCCCTCGCGCGGCTTTTTGTGTCCAACTTGAGTCCATGTCCGTGAGGGGCTCAACGATGACATACCTCAAGCCTCTTGCCGCGGCGTTCTGCGCCGCCCTCACCGTAGCGTCAGCTCCACTATTCGGTCAGACCGCAATCCCGAACACCCCCGCCGGAAGGGTGCTACGTGCCTGGGTCGACGCGTACAACAGCGGCGACTCCGCGCGCGTGGCGATGTTCTTCCGCACCTACTCCGTGGAAGACGCCCTTCGCGGTGCATTCGCATTCCGTAAGATGACGGGGGGGCTTGACGTGCTCAGCGTCCAGGTGAGTGAGCCGAGGCACGTTGAATTCATGACCCGATTCCGCCTCGGGCCGATGGTCGGCTACGGGGCGCTCGACGTGTCGGCGGGCGACACGAGCCGCGTGAGCGGCTACTTCTTCCCGCTCGGGATGAACGTCTCCATGGACGACATTCGGATCGACGCGCCCACTCGCGAGCGCGTAGTCGGTCGTCTGGCCGCGCTTCTCGACTCGTTTTACGTGTCCCCGGAAGTCGGGAAGCGCATGAGCGACTCTCTGCTCGCGCGGCTCAAGCGAGGTGTCTATGACAGGTACACGAACGGCGCGACCTTCGCGATCCACCTTAGGGCGGATCTCGATGACATCGCTCACGACAAGCACCTGCAAATTCTCTACAGCCTGTTACCCCGAGGTCCGGAACCGCAACCGGATACGGTCACTCAACACCGGCGCGAGCGCGAAGCCGACTGCCCGGTCTGGACGACCGAGCGGCTGGAGGGGAATGTCGGGTACCTACGGTTCGACGGGTTTGTCGATCCGGCAGAGTGCGGGTCGACCATTGTCACGGCGATGACCTCCTTGGCCGAAACCAAAGCGCTCATCATTGACCTGCGGGAAAACGCGGGCGGCGGTAAAGCCGGCTCAGCTCCTCTCCTCGAGTCGTACTTGTTTGACCGCCGTACTCATCTCAGTGACGTGCGGTTCCGTTATACCGGCGAAACACGGGAGCGCTGGACGTTGGACTCCGTTGCCGGTGCGCGCTTCGGCGGCGAGAAGCCGGTCTATGTGCTGACTTCAGCGCACACGCTTTCGGCAGCCGAGGAATTGGCGTACGATCTGCAAGCGCTCAAGCGCGCGACGATTGTGGGCGAGACGACCTCCGGCCAAGCCCATGCGACATTTGAAGCCCGCATTGAAAACCACTTTGGCATCCTGCTGCCCACCGGACAGACGCTCAACCCGGTGACCGGTACCGATTGGGAAGGGGTCGGCGTTGCGCCGGATCTCAAAGTGCCTGCGAGCGAAGCCCTGACCACGGCGCAGAGACTGCTCCGCGAGAAACTGCCGCACTAACGCTCTGGGGCTTATCCCGGGGTTCTAGTCATGGTCGCGTGGAAGCGCCCGGGGAGGGCGGTGCGGGCTGCGTTCGACTATCACGCACGATATCGTGGGCGGCGGCGATGACGGCCTCAGGCGCGTCTCGGGGGATCTCATGACCGCTCTGTGCAAGGATGATACATCGGCGCATCCGACAGAAGAGGATCGGCAGTTCGTGGCCTACCGGCAGGTGTGGATGCACGAGATTCAGCCGAAACTGGCGCGGCTGTCCACGCACGGCCGGCAGACCACTCGGCCGGCGGTGAGCACGATCAATGGACGATCGCCAAACCCGCCCGCCGCCGCGGCCTGCGCGTAGCTCTCCGGTAACGTCGCATCGAAGAGCGCCGCAATCGCTGTTGGTTGTTGGCGGAGGGCGCGGATCACCTGCTCGCGCGTGCGCTGTGCGGGATCGGCCGGCAGCTGTTCGCGCGGGGTCAAGAGGCGCACGATTCCGAGCCGGCGCGCCGTCTGCCCCAGGATCCAGACGGGGCGCCACAAGTAGCGTGGCGCCGTGTGGCAGAGCATGAACGCTGGTGCACGCTTCGGCTCGTCCTCGTGAGCCGCATCGACCAGAACCGCCCCAGCCACGTCGTCGGGGTACATGCCGTTGTAGACACGCGCATTCAATCCACCCAGTGAATGGCCGACCAGGACGTACGGAGGCGGGACGCCGGCGCGATGCAGGAGCTGGTGCAGCTCGGCGGACATCGCCGCGCTGGTACGCGGGAACGGGCCCGGATCGCTCCAGCCTTCGCCCGCGCGGTCGAACCAGCAGGCTTCGGTGAACTTGGCAATTTCCGGCTGGATCTCCGACTACGCGTACCCCGGGTCACCTGCGCCGGACTCGAGGATCACCGCCGGACTCCCCTCACCCGAGCAGAAGATGTTCAGGCTCCACCCGCCGATATCCACGGATCGGCCGATCTGCGGGAGTCGTTCGCGATCCCTACGCTCAGCGACCTGTTCGTAAATGGCGCCCGTGAGCCCCATGTTGACGCGGATCGATCCACTCACATATGGGGTCGATGGTGTACGCGGCACGATGCTCGGCGGGGGGGCGTCACATTTCGGGGTAGCGCTCGACTTGAGCGTCCTGTTGGGCGTGGGGGCGTTATTCGTAATTGCCGGTGCGTGGCGATTCTCGAAGATTGAGGTGTAGGCGCGCGCGAGCGAAGCCGCAAGCGTTGTCGGTTTGTGTCGACTAGGCAACTGCAGCAAGGAGGTGCAGCAGCCACGGGGCCAGATCCTTGCTGCGTTCCGAGATCTCCTTGAAGGTCCTTCGCCGACCGTGGGGTTTGAGGGCCACGTAGTTAGGCGCCTCGTACGTGAACAGGTTGTCGAAGCGCTCTCCGACGCGGGGAAACTTGAGACCGCTCTCGAGAGAGTAGTGCACGTGCCGAACTTCGTAGCCAAACCTCCCAAGCACCTTCACGATTGAGTCGACTTCGAAGGACTCGAACAGTAAGGCTGGGGCGTCGCCACCGCCGAGCAGTGTCTGCGCACCAGCGAAGACATCGCCTTCACTCCCTTCGACATCGACTTTTACGAGGTCGACTTTCCCGCCCGGGAGCCACTCCACCACCCGGTCCAAGCTGGTCATAAAGACGTTCTCGCCCACGACTGAGCGATACGGTCCGGGGAGAAGAGACCCGAGTCCGTCGTTATTCGGCACTGCGGAAGGGTAGATGACGGCTCGGCCCGGCCTCTTTCCGAGCGCCGCCTGCTCGATGATGAGGTTCCGAAAGCTGTTCAGCGCCAGGTTTCGCCGGAGCTTATTGAACGGCCCCGTCGCGGGTTCGAAGGCGAGCACATGTCCCTCGCTTCCTACGAGGCGAGCGCCGATCAAGGCGTGATACCCGCTGTTCGCTCCCACGTCGACAACGGTCATTCCAGGCTCAAGCACGGCCTGGAGGAACCGAGTGCCGGAGATCTCGTAGACACCGTACTTGAACAGGGGCAAATCAATGAACTGGTTCCCCAGCGTCAGCTCCATCACCACGTCGAACTCCCGCAACCTCACGATCACGCGACGACTAGTCCAGTTTTGATCGAAGCGGGTCTGCCACGCAAGCTCAACGCGCCTGAACAACGCTCGCGGCAGTCCTTCCCAAAGTTGCGGCTTCCGACTCGGCAAGTTGGCCCGAATTCGTCCAGCCAGGCGATCACCCAGCACGCGGCGAAGAACGACGAGAGCTGCTTCGACAGGTGTCATGTCATCACATGAATCGGGGGCCAGGGCCCTCCAGCCTCGGGGCCCACGCTACTACGTCGCGCTGCGATTGCAAGCTCTTCTGAGGTGTTGCAATCTGTCCCCGACCGTCGCAAGATTCGCAACGCGTGTTCGTTCCCGAACTACCTCCCCCAGCACGTTTCACGATCGATGATGAGCGATCCTGAGGCCCTGGTGTCGATCGTCATCCCGACCTTCAATCGCGCGCGCTACCTTCGCGAAGCCATCGATTCGGTACTCCATCAGACGTACTCCCACTGGGAGCTCATTATCGTCGACGACGGGTCGACGGATGAGACGCAGTCCAATCTGGAGACACTAGCCGACGCTCGGGTACAGGTCGTGAGGCGTCCGCACGAGGGGAACGTCGCGCGAGCGAGGAATGTCGGGCTCGAGCGAGCGCGGGGGCGCTACGTGGCCTTTCTCGATTCTGATGACCGCTGGATGCCGTCCAAGCTGCAGCTCCAGGTGACGGACCTGGCCACGAAGGCCGGCAACCGCTGGGGCTATACATATTACGAGCAGATCGGGGAGCACGGCGAGAAGGTGCCATTCCCCCGGCACATGCGTCGGCGCCCATGCGAGGGCTGGATCCTCGAGGGTTTGTTGCGGGGGGAGGCGTGGGTCGCGACGTCTACCGTACTCGTAGAGCGCGAGCTGATGGCAGACATCGGGGGCTTCGACGAGGCGTTGGCGTTCTCGGAGGACTACGACGCGTTCATCCGCCTCGCGATGCGTAGCGAAGCGTCGCTCGTGGCCTTCCCCTGTGCACGGTACCGTGTCCACCCAGGCAATACGCGAAAGGGGCATGACGCCGTCGACGTCGTCGCCAGCCGGATTCGCCTGCACGCAAAGCTCATGGCCCAACCGCTTCCCAAAAGGATTCGACGGCTGTCTCGGTGTGAATACGTGCTGGCAGCGACCGGGTTGGCAGGCGTCTATCGCGGCCGACGGGAGTACCGGATGGCCTTCGCTACGCTCGGCCGGGCCTTGTGGTATGCTCCGACCATGGCCGCCTGGTGGCTCGCATTGCTCAAGACCTGCGTTCACCCGTTCGCGCCGCGATTCCTTCTGCGGTCGTACCGCTCGTGGCGATCCTAGTGCTGGAACAAGCGAGGTAGGAATGCGCTGGTACGTAATCGGTCGTCTCTTGCTTCTAACGTCGCTTGGGTGTCGCAGGACGGTGCCCACGGCCGCCGAGAATCTGCTGGCCTATCCAGAGCAGTTCGCGAACCCGGCGTGGGGTGCCGGGAACGTCACCGTAATGGAAGACGCTGCGATCGCGCCGGACAAGTCCCAAACCGCTGCGAGGCTGACGGAGACCGCGACCTACTCGTGGCACGGCCTGAACCAAGGCTTCGCGTACATCTCGGGGACGGTGGTTTACGGCTCGGTCTCAATGAAGGCGGACCAGCGCACGAAGGCGCGGCTGAACTGCGCGAACGGGAACGCGCGGTTCTACGCGGACTTCGACGTCGTCACAGGTACCGTGAGCGCGAAAGGTTCGGGATCCGGCGGGGCCGGCACTGGCACCCTGCTGGCGGCGCGGATAGTAAACCAGGGCAACGGTTGGTACCGACTCCAGATCGCGGGCTCCGTGAGCGGCACCCTCACGACGCTCTACTTCGACACCGAACTACAGACCATGAGCGGGGAGTCCACCAACTATTACCAGGGGGATGGGACGAGCGGGCTCTACATCTGGGGCGCATCTGTGAGCCACCAGTCGTGGACCTATGTCCCGACCACCTCACCGACGGCGAGCGCGTTTGCCGTGGTCAACTGATCGGCGGTTGGCAGTGTTGACGCGGATCGATCCGCATCGCGGGCGCGTGGCGATTCTCGAAGATTGAGGTGTAGGTTGGATTCGTTCTTGATTGCCTCGGCCTCTCAGCCTCTCGGCCTCCAGGCGTCTAGTATTTAGGTCCGTAGCTCAATTGGTAGAGCACCGGTCTCCAAAACCGGGGGTTGCAGGTTCGATTCCTGCCGGGCCTGTAAGGGCCGCACCGAATAGTGCGGCTCTTTCAGTCCCGGGGAATCATTGCCGCCGTCGCTCGCCTGCGGCTCGCGACATTACCGGTCGATTCCTGCTGGG
>WNFX01008251.1_pt1 | contig 12011 bp, 10 predicted proteins | sample 5400111 | NCBI WGS metagenome assembly WNFX01 (sample SAMN13153363, study PRJNA577476) | soil metagenome | isolation source: 40 cm soil or saprolite under grassland replicate 1 | place: USA:California | collected 2016-06-15
CCCGCATCCGAACCTGGTCGGCGGACTCCTCGCCTGTCACGTACAGCACCTTGCCGGACCTGGCCATCTGGGCCGCGGCGTGCATGAGGAGGGTCGACTTGCCGACCCCAGGCTCGCCGCCGATCAGGACGAGGCTGCCAGGGACGATGCCGCCGCCGAGGACGCGGTTGAGCTCGTCCCAGGCAAGGCGGGTTCGGGGCGCGTTCCCGGAGTCGATCTCGACCAGGGAGATGGGCCTTGCGCTCTGGGGGGATTTCGGTCTCGAGCCCTTTGCTTTCCTGACGTGGAATTCCTGGAGCGCGTTCCAGGCTCGGCAGTGGGGACACTGACCGGCCCAGCGGAGGCTCTCGCCCCCGCACTCAGTGCAGACAAAGGTGAGGGTCGATCTGGGCATGGGGAGACTGTGTACCCATGATCGTGGTTTGACAAGGTCGGTCGTAGCCTTTTACCGCCCCGCGCGTTTTATCTGGTGAGCGTCAAGACGCCGCCCTGACTACCCCCGGGGCGGCGTCGACGTTCAATCGGCACTCTTTGTGTTTGCCGCATCTGTGTTTGTCGCATCTGCCGCACCTGTATTTCCCGCATCTGCCGGCGCTCGCGGGTTTCCGAACCGCTTCAAACCCGCCGCCGCCGGCGCTCGCGTGATTCAGAGCGCCGGGGAGCGCCGCCCCGCGCAAGACACTCGTACCTCGGGCCCGCCCTTCCTCAGTGCCAGTCCCGCCCCCACCGGCACACCTGTGGCGATCTTGATTTGTTCGAAAGCGAGCGTCAACCCAGGCTGTTAAGACAGTGCCCTATCCTCCGCGAGGTGGACGCCTCGATCTCCATCGACCGCATCCGCGAGGCCACGACCGTGATCCACCCCGCCTTCATCCACACGCCCCAGTTCGACTGCGAGCCCCTCAGCAAGCGCCTCGGCGTCTCCACCATGCTCAAGGTCGAATCCGTCAACCCGATCCGCAGCTTCAAGGGCCGCGGCACCGACTACCTCCTCCATCGCCTCCGCGAAGAAGGTGATGATGAGCGCGCCGGACTGGTCTGCGCCTCCGCCGGCAACTTCGGTCAGGGCATGGCCTTTGCGTGCCGCAAGCGCGATCGGCCGCTCACCGTCTTCGCGGCGCGCAGCGCCAACCCGCTGAAGGTCGAGCGGATGCGCGCCCTGGGCGCGCGAGTCGAGCTCCAGGGCGACGACTTCGACGAGGCCAAGGACGCGGCCAAGCGCCACGCAAGCGAAAACGGGCAGCGCTACATCGAGGACGGGCTGCTCGGCGCGATAGCGGAAGGCGCAGGCACCATGGCCGTCGAGCTCGGCGAAGAGCCAGGCCTCGACGCGATCTTCGTCCCCCTCGGCAACGGCTCACTCGTCAACGGCGTGGGCACGTGGCTCAAGCACGCAGCACCCAGGACGCGCGTGATCGCTGTCTGCGCGAGGAGCGCACCCTCGATGGCGCTCTCGTTCGCAAAAGGCAAATCCCTCGACGCGCCGAGCACCACGATCGCGGACGGCATCGCTGTCCGCGTGCCCGTGCCGGCCGCGGTCGACCTCATGCAACGCACCGTCGACGAGGTCGTGCTCGTCGATGACGACGCGATGCTCGCCGCGATGCGATGGCTGCTCACCGACGCCGGTCTCGTCGTCGAGCCCGCCGGCGCCGCCGGCGTGGCGGCTATCGCTGAGCGCACGAACGAGCTCGCCGGCAAACGAGTCGCCACGATCCTGACCGGAGGCAACCTGACGGAGGAGCAGGTCAGGGAGTGGCTGGGGTAGGTGCCGCGTGTGTGCGCCCGTCCAGCTCGAGGTCGGCCAGGTAATCGAGCGCGGCGAGAGGACCGTTCTGCATGAAGGCATCCGGCGCCGCCTCCTGAAGGTTCGCCTGGAGCAGGCTCGCCAGCTGGGCGCGCAGCTGCAGCGAGAGCTCCGGGCGGCGCCGCGAGTACGACGTCACAAATCGCCTCAGCTCCGGATCGAGCCGCCGCAGGTACATCTCGGCCGGGGTCGCGGGCGCAAACGCGGGAGCAGCAGCCGCAGGCACGGGTGCTGGAGTCGCACCCGCGGGCGTCACCGGACGGCCGCCCGGCAGCTGCCACAGCCACACGGAATCCGAATCCTTGACCACTACCGTGCCCGCCGCCAGGTCGCCGAGACGTTTTCCCCTGCCGTTGATGAACAGCACGACCAGCCCGATCCCGTATCCGTACGGCAGAAAGTCGATGATCCGGACGATATTTCGGATCCCTGCCTGGACGAAGGTCATCGGCTCGCCGCGATCGCCGACCGCGCGCAGCCGGAACACCTTTTTTCCGACGGTCTGACCGGACCAAAACGCCTCGCACGCCCAGAAGTAACCGAACACGACGACGAAGCCGCCGATGATGACCATCAGGTACGCGAGCACCTCCAGCGAGGTCTGACCTACCGCGAGCGCCGCGAACAGGAGCGCAAGCAGGACGGCAGACAGGATCAGAAGGTCGAGGATCTGGGCGATCGCTCGAGTCCCCAGGCCCGCCACCTGGTAGTCGAACGACACCCGCTCGGGGGTGGTCACGACCAGGTCGGTGTCAGGCGCGGGCTCGTGCATCGCGGTCAGCTATTTTCCTCGGCTCGCCTAGCATTCACGAATGCGTAACGCGAGCCTGCTCCGGTTTCCTCATCGAGCATGAGGGCCGAAGACTTCGTCGCCCTGCGCCGCGACGACTGGAACCGCCTGGAGGACCTTCTCGCGCGCGCCGGCGCCGGTCAGATGAACGCGCTCAGCCCGGCGCAAGTGCTGACCCTGGCCTCTCTGTATCGGCGCGCGACGGCCGACCTCGCGCGGGCACAGCGCGACTGGCCCGGGGAGCCGGTCCATCGCTACCTGAACGGCCTCGTCGCACGCGGCCACGGCATCGTCTACCGCCGCGGCGGCGAGGTGTGGAGACGAATCCGGCGCTTCTACGTCGAGACCCTTCCCCGCACCTATCGCGAGTCGTGGCCGTATCTGCTCGCCGCCGGTGCGCTTCTGTTCGTGCCCGCGTTCATCAGTTACTTCGTCGTTCTTGCCAACCCTGACGCCGCGTACGCGATCGTCGACCCGAGGCTGATCAATCGAGTCCACCACCACGAGCTTTGGACGCACATCCCGCCGCAGGAGCGAATCGAGGCCGCGGGCGTGATCATGGTCAACAACATCTACGTCTCCATGCTTGCCTTTGCGCTCGGCGTCGCTTTCGGCCTGCCTGTGATGTGGGTGATGATCTCCAACGGGATCGTGATCGGCGGGCTCTTCGGCCTCACGCAGGCGTACGGCATCGCCGGGGGGCTCTTCGATTTCGTCGTCGCGCATGGCGTGCTCGAGCTCTCGATCGTGGTGGCGCAGGGCGCGGGCGGACTCATGATGGGCTGGGCCCTCGTGTCGCCCGGCAACCGAAAACGTTCCGATGCGCTGGTCCTCGCGGCCCGGAAGGCGTTCACGCTCCTGCTCGGCCTCGCGCCGCTGCTCATCATCGCCGGCACTGTCGAGGGGAACATCTCGCCGTCAGACGCTCCGTTCGCGGTCAAGGTCGGGATCGGCCTGACGCTTGGTGCGCTGTTCTACGGGTACCTGATCTTCAGCGGCCGCTCCTCCTCAGAGAAGCGCTCTCTCCTTCAGCTCCAGGTATCGCTCGACCAGGGCGGGAGATAGCCTTCCGGCGACCACGTCGAGCGCGAGCACTCCGCCGCGCCGCAGCAGCTCGAAGCTTTCCCGCCGGCTCGCCACGAACTCCTCTGCCGCCGCCCATTCGTACGCGCGGTTCGTGCTCGCGATCGGGTCGTCGCGCGCACGCACCACGGCCGGATCAGTCATCGCCACCACGAGGACGAGGTGCCGCGCCGCAAGGCGGAGCGCGTGCGCGACCAGCTCGCGGGACGCCTGCGGATCCTGCACATCGGTCAGCAGCACCACCATCGAGCGCCGCCCCACCCTCAGCGCGAGATGCGTCAGAGCGTGGCCGAAGTCGGGCTCCACGTATTCCGGCTGAATCGCGTACAGGGCTTCGGTGATCCGCCGCAGCTGCAGCGGGCCGCGCTCAGGCTTGATGAAGCCGGTCACATGATCATCGAACGTCATCATGCCAACGCGGTCGCCGTACGCCTGAGCGACCCACGCGAGCATCAGGGCCGCGTTGACCGCGTGGTCCAGCTTGTCAAGGTCACCGGCGGGCGCGGTCATCAAGCGACCGCAGTCGATCGCGATGATCACCTGCTGCCCGCGCTCGGCTTCGACCTCGATCATCACGGGCCGATCGCGCCGCGCTGTGGCCGTCCAGCTCACCCGGCGCACGTCATCTCCGCGCACGTAGTCGCGCAGGCCCGCAAACGCGGTCGACGCTCCGGGCGGCCGCGCCCGTCGCATGCCCGCCATCGCACGCAGGCCACGCCGGAGTGACAGCTGGATGCGCTTGATCGCCACGACGTTTGGAAACACTGCGACCTCACGCGGATCGTTGAGACGGATCTGACGCCGCCACCATCCGTCGAGCCGCCACACCTGCAGGTCCGTGGCCCCGAACCGGTACGCGCCTCGCTTGGGCGAGTACGTGCGATAGCTCAAGCGCAGCATGCCGTGTTGATCGAACCTTCCCTCCACCTCTCGGGGTTGCGGGCGAAGAGTCGCCGGCGCGTGGTCGGCGATCTTCGCGTTCAGTCCCGCAGCGGCTCGGTTCTGGATCGCAACCGAGACCTCTTCAGGCTCGCCCAGCGAAAAGGGTTCAGGCATGCTGCGCTGCAGCGAATAGCCCTGGCGCCCAGGAAGAAGGGCAAGGTCGCGCGCCGCGACGACGACGAGCCCCACGTGATAGACGACAGCAACGAGGCCGAGCACGGGCGACGCCACCGCAAGCGCGATGAGACCGGCGCCGATCGCGACCGCCCAGATGAGCCTGGGCTGTGGCGCCAGTCCGCGGAAGAAGGTCAGCGAGGAGGAACGACTCGTGCGGCAACGGCCTCGAGGACGCTGTCCGGGGTCTGCCCGGCGACCTCCGCTTCCGGGCGCAGTATGAGGCGGTGCCGAAACGCGGGCCCGAGCAGCGCTTTCACATGGTCCGGAGTCACGAACTCGTGTCCGTCGAACGCCGCGTAGGCGCGCGACGCGAGCATCAGCAGAACCTCAGCGCGTGTGCTTGCGCCGAGAGCAATCTCGGGCGCGTTTCGGGTCGCAGACGCAAGGTCCACGACGTAGCGCCGGATTTTCTCGTCGAGCACCACCCCGGCGACGTGGGCCCGGCACGCCTCGATGTCGGATGCGCCAAGCGCCGGTTCCACCCCCGCCTTGACCGGGTCGCGCAGCTCGATTCCGGATTCCCACCGGCGCAGGACCTCCATCTCGTCGGCAGGCGCGGGATAGTCGAGACGGACCTTGAACAGAAAGCGGTCCTGCTGCGCTTCCGGCAGCGGGTACGTGCCCTCGTACTCGATAGGGTTCTGGGTCGCCATCACGAAAAACGGCGCGGGCAGCGCGAGCTGCTGACCCTCGAGCGTCACACCTCGCTCCTCCATCGCCTCGAGCAACGCCGACTGCACCTTGGCGGGCGCGCGGTTGATCTCATCCGCCAGGAGGACGTTGGTGAAGACGGGTCCGCGCCGCAGCGCGAAAGTGCGTGTGGCGAGGTCGAAAACGGATGTGCCGAGGATGTCCGCCGGCATCAGGTCCGGCGTGAACTGAACTCGCCCGTAATCGAGGGTCAGGGCGCGAGCGATGGCCTTCGCGAGAAGCGTCTTGCCCGTCCCCGGCACGCCTTCGAGAAGCACGTGGCCCTGCGCGACGAGTGCGATCGCACAGAGGCGGATCGCTCCGTCCTGGCCGACGATCGCTTTGGCGAGCTGCTCGCGAAACCGCTCGTAGAAGTCGGTCGCGGTGGTCGAAGCAGTCCCGGTCAACGAGTCTTTCCGGATGGTGCAGGGTGCGCAATCGCGTGCAGCCTGCGAGCCGCGTCTAGCATGTCCCGCTCGGTCGCCGACGACGCATGAAGAGAGTTCTCGACCGCGGCCAGATCATGGGCCAGCTCAGGCGCGCGCACCCAGAGAGCATTCCAGAACCGCTCCCGCGGCTGCAGTGGAAGACCTGTGCGCGCGGCCACCGCGCGTTCGGTGGCGCCCGCAAGCAGGCCGAGACCCACGCCTCTCGCGCTGGATCGGCGCAACAGCTGGCCGACGGCGACCGACCACTCTGCATCCGACCGCGCGATCTCGGCAGGCCGCTCGATCAGCGGCCCAAATCGGCGGCCCCGCAGCAGTAGACCGAAGAACACGGCGGCCAGGAGCCACAGCAGCCCCGCGCCCCACGGGGTGGTCAGCCACGCCTGCGGCGCAAAGTCGCTGAACGTCAGCCCGTGGTGGTACTCGTCGAACGCGACGTGCGCGCCGGCGTCCGTGGCGCCGAGAAGGTCGGCGAGGAGCCTGCCGTTGTCCTGCTTGTCGAGGTAGCCGTTGCACAGGACGAGCGGATCGGCGAGGACGATCAACTTGCCCAGGCCGACGGACTGGATGAATCCGGCGACCAGCCCCCCTGACGTGCGCAGGATCGCGACCTGCGCCGGCGACGGATCGAGCGGATCCAGCGAACCGCTGCCGGCGACGTGCTGCACGCCGTCCACGACCGGCGTTCCCGCGTAGTCGCCTGCCAGCTGCAGCTGGCCGCCTAGCCGCGTGACTCCGAATGCCCGGTCGAGCTCCGGGTCGCCGAGCTCGGAGGCATAGATCAGGATGCCGCCGTTCTGGCTGACCCACCGGTACGTGCGGTCCGCCTCGTCAGCGGTGAACTGACTGGTCGGCGTGAACACGAGCATCAGCGACCCCTGAGCCGGGGTGTCGAACATCCCCGTGATCTGGTCGGTCGGGTGGCCCATGGCCTCGCTGAACAGAAGGGCCGCTGACGCGCCGCCTTTCGCGTCGCTGTTGGTGCTGTGCTCGGGAGAGTCCTGAGGCGGCTGCAGCAGGTAGGCGGCGGCTGCGATCGCGATCGCGACCGCTGCTGCGATGACCCATCCGCGCGTTCCCCTCATGCGGCCGCCTCTCTGGAGTCGGTCGCCGCGTTCCGAAACGGCGCGGCCACCTGGGCCGCCCGCTCGTATGTAGCCGGATCGACGTCGCGGCCGCCGTAGACAGCGGCCTCGAACGGATGCAGCAAGGGGCGGAGGGCCTGGGAGTCGGTGGCCCGCTGAAAGATCTCGCGCACGGTCAGTGGGCTGCCCTCCCAGGTCCGCTCGCCAGCCAGGGTGCCCGCCACGCCTGCGCAGAGGGCTCGGATCGCGCCGACGCGATCGCCGCGAGCGGCCAGCCGGTCCGCCTCCACGAAGAAGTCAGCCGGCGGACGTGGACCTTCGGGTGACAGGCTGACCGACTGGCTGAAGCGTCCACCACCGGCTCGGACCAGGACGAAGACGACGGCCGCGATGCCGGCGAGGCCGGCCGCGTAAATCCACCACGCAGTGACGGGCCCGCCGCCTGAGCGCCCGGACAGCAGCCGCAGAAAAGCGGCGATTCGGTCCTGGACCCACTGCAGGAAACGCTCAACAGGTGTTGGCGGCCGGTGCAGCGGGTCGTAGCGCTTCATCGCGAGCACGTCCTCGAGTCGCTGGCGGGCGAGGGCGGGATCGGAGGTCGTGATCGTTTGCTGGAGCGCGTCCAGCAGCGCCGAGAGCCGGCTCCGCGCATCGTCGTAGAGCGGCGGCCGCGCAACGAGGTCGTCGACGATCTCCGGCTGGCTGGCTCCAGTGCCGTCGACGAGGACACGCAGCGCCGACGCCGCCGGTCCGGAGTCGTTCCCGGACGCACCCTGCAGGATGTCGTACGAGCGCTGCACTGCCTCCGCATATGCAGGCGGTGGAGGTGGGTCGGCGATGGCGCTCGCGCCGGACAGCAGCGTGAGCGCGAGCGCGCATGTCAGCGCGCCAAGCCCGTGGACGAGCAACGCCCGGTTCAGGAGGTCGCCGCCGGGGCGGCGATCCGATGCGCCATTTGAAAGAGGTCGAGGGCCTCGCGCCGGACTCTGAGGTCGAAATAGATCAGCACGATGGTGATCTGCAAAACCGGGGTCACAAGGGCGCCGACCAGCTGCGAGCCGGCAACAGCGATCGCCGAGACGAGGTACGGCGACAGGACGATCGCCAGCAGGACCTGGCCGAGCTGCAGGAATGCGTCGAGCGCCAGCCTCGACAGGTACCAGACCACGACCATCAGAAGGAGGACCAGGAACGTCCGCCACCAGCGCCCCTGCACGAGGTGCCAGCTACGAGACATCGCAGCGCCCGGGCCGATGTTCTCCACGAACATCGCCGGAGTCGCAACGCTCCAGAGCACGAACACCCACGCCCAGAGCACGAGAGGAACCAGACAGAGGGCCGCCGCCAGGTATCCCGTGAACGCAAAGAGGAGCCAGTAGCCGAGGAGCGGAAAGTAGCGGCGAAGGACGCCCATGAAGACGCCGCCCGCGGTGACCGGCCGCCCGAGCGCGGACTCGCACGCCGCATACATCACCGCCCCCTGGGTGAAGGGCAGGATCACCAGGCTGACGATCAAAGCGGCGCCGAGCGACTCCAGAAACGGGGTGAGAGCCGCGAAGTCCGTTTGCCCGGTCTCGCCCACCACCGACGCCAGCGAAGCGAAAACCAGTCCGACGAGAGCGGCCGAAGGAATCGCCAGGATGACCGAGATTCCGGCAAACAAAAGGAAGTGACGCCGGTACATTCGAAACGTCTCGTCCAGGAGATCGCCGATCTCGAGCGGCCGCATCCGGAGGGGAGCCGGCGTGCTCATCCAACCACCCGGACCTGGTGTAAATGCACCCGTAAAGCGTTGCACGAAAAGAAGGGGTCAGATGTGAGTCAACACGCGGAACTCGCACCGGATGACGTTCGCGTCCTCTTCGTCGAGGACGACCCGTCAGTGGCTCAGATGTACCGGCTCAAGCTCGAGCTGGACGGCTACACGGTCGACGTCGCCTGGCTCAGGGCTTGACAGGCGAAGCGGCTACGGCTTGGTAGGCGCTGCAGTCGCGGGTTCGCTCTGCCGGTGCTTGGTCGGCGTGAACTTCAGTCCGTCCTCGCCCTCGACGTCGATCTCGACGGTGTCACCGCGCGCGATCTTGCCCCGGAGCAGATGCTCTGACAGCTGGTCTTCGATCCGGCTCGTGATGACGCGTCGCAAAGGCCGCGCCCCATACGTCCGGTCGTAACCCTCTTTGGCGAGCAGGTCCTTGGCCGCGTTTGTGACCTCGATCGTGATCTGCTGCTCGGCCAGGTGCTTGCTCAGCCGGTTCAGCTGCAGGTCGACGATCTCGCGGATCTGGTGCGTGGTCAGGCTCTTGAAGACGACCACCGCGTCGACGCGGTTCAAGAACTCAGGCCGGAACATCCGCTTGAGCTCGTCGTCGATCTTCTGCTTTGTGTTCGCGTGCCGGCGCTCGACCTCGTCCTTCTCGTCAACGACGGCCGGCTGGAAGCCAAGCGAGGTCCCCGCCTGATTGACGTCGCGGATGCCGAGGTTCGAGGTCATGATGATCACGGTGTTGGCGAAGTTGACGATCTTGCCCTTCGCGTCACTCAGCCGCCCGTCCTCGAGGATCTGGAGCAGCATGTTGAAGACCTCGGGGTGCGCCTTCTCGATCTCGTCGAAAAGGATCACCGAGTAAGGCCGGCGGCGAACCGCCTCCGCGTCCTCGGAGTCGAAAAGGTATTCCGCCAGCGCCCTCGCCAGCTCGGTCTTGCCGATGCCGGTGGGCCCAAGGAAGATGAACGACCCGATCGGCCGGCGCGGGTTCTTCAAGCCGGCGCGCGCGCGGCGAACCGCCTGAGAGACAGTGACGATCGCCTCGTCCTGGCCGACCATCCTCTTGTGCAGCTCGTCCTCCATGCGCAGGAGCCGCTCGGTCTCCTCTTCGACGAGTCGTGACACAGGCACGCCCGTCCACGCCGCGACGATCTGTGCGATGTCCTCCTCGCCCACCTCGGGCACGGTCTCGCCCAGCTTGTCGCGCCACGCGGCTTCCTTCAACGCGAGCTTGTCCTGCAGCTTCTTCACCTTGTCGCGAACGCCCGCGGCGGCTTCGAAGTCCTGCTTGTTGACTGACTCGTCCTGCTCGGCGCGCTGCTTGCGGATCTCCTTCTGCAGCTCCTTCAGGTCTTCAGGGGTCGTGGTCAGCTTCATGCGCACTCGTGCCGACGCCTCGTCGATGAGGTCGATCGCCTTGTCGGGAAGCGCGCGGTCGCTGACGTAGCGGTCGCTCAGCACCGCCGCGGAATGGACCGCGGCGTCCGTGATCACAACGCGGTGGTGCTTCTCGTACAGCGACTTGACTCCGTTCAGGATGTCGATCGTCTCGGCCATCGTCGGCTGATCGACGTAGACCGGCTGGAAGCGGCGCTCGAGGGCCGCGTCCTTCTCGATGTACTTGCGGTACTCGTTGAGCGTGGTCGCGCCGATGCACTGGATCTCGCCCCGCGCGAGGGCCGGCTTCAGGATGTTGGCCGCGTCGATCGCGCCTTCCGCGGCGCCGGCTCCGACCAGCGTGTGCAGCTCGTCGATGAAGAGCACGACCTCGCGGCTGGAGCGGATCTCGTCCAGGATCTTCTTCAACCGCTCTTCGAACTCACCGCGGTACTTTGTGCCCGCGACCAGCGCGCCCATGTCGAGCGTCAGCACGCGCTTGTGCTGCAGCGACTCGGGCACGTTGCCGAGGTTGATCTGCTGGGCGAGCCCTTCGGCGATCGCCGTCTTGCCGACGCCAGGCTCACCGATGAGCGCCGGATTGTTCTTTGTGCGGCGGCTCAGGATCTGGATGACGCGCTCGATCTCGGTCTCGCGTCCGATGACCGGGTCGAGCTGGTTGCGGCGCGCGAGCTCCGTGAGGTCGCGGCCGAACTGGTCGAGCAGCGGTGTCTTGGAGGGTTTCTTCGGCGCCGGCTCTGCCTCCGTCTCGGCGCTCGAGTCGTGCAGCAGGCGCTCGATCTCTCCGCGCACCTTCTCGAGGTTCGCGCCGAGGTCTTCGAGCACGTGTGCGGCGATGCCTTCGCCTTCGATCAGAAGTCCAAGCAGCAGGTGCTCGGTGCCGACGTAGTTGTGACCCATGCGCCGCGCCTCTTCGAAGGAGATCTCGATGACCTTCTTCACGCGCGACGTCGGGATGATCTGCTGGATGATGATCCGCTCGTTCCGGCCCAAGACCGATTCGATGGTCTGGCGGACTTTGCCGATCTCGACCCCAAGGTTGTTCAGGACCTTGGCGGCGAGGCCTTCACCCTCGCGTAGAAGTCCCAGGAGCAGGTGCTCGGTTCCGATGTAGCTGTGGTGGGATCGTTCTGCTTCTTCTTGGGCAAGCGTCAGAACTTTCTTGGCCCGCTCTGTGAATCTTTCAAACGGATACAAGGTCCCTATCCTCCTGTCTCCTTTCTACAACTTAGGTGGGGCCAGCACCTCCTCTAACGGAAACATTGGTACCGGGTGGTACCTCGGTACCTAATATAACGTCCAATTCTGAAAGTCGATTTCGGTTAAGAGTAGGCGCCAAGCCCCACGAAGTCGGAGGCTTCGCCGAGACTTCGCGGGGACCCTGATGAGTGTGCTTGGCTTGCTCGACCGTTTCGGCGGCTACGTACCCGCGGGCATCGCCCTCCTGCTGCCGGTCGTCTTTCTACCCACGGCGAGCGATACCTACATCCTCCCGCGGGCGTCCATCGTGATCGGCGGCGCGTGCCTTGGCGTCGGCCTTGCCCTGCTGCGCCGCGACGAACGCGGCCTCGGCGGGCTGCGGCTGCCACTTGCCGCGGCCGCCGGCGCCGCCCTGCTGGCTTTCGCCTTTTCGATCTCGTGGCCGCTGAGCCTCGCGGGGTCTTACACACGATACGAGTCGCTGCCGATGCGGCTCAGCTACCTGGGCCTGCTCGCCTCGGCGGCCTGGCTGATCCGCACCCAGCGCCAGCGCGACTGGCTGGTGGGCGCCTTCGTGTTCAGCGTCTCGGTCGCCTGCATCAAGGCCTGGATCCAGTGGTTTGCGCAC
>WNFX01005656.1_pt1 | contig 12010 bp, 9 predicted proteins | sample 5400111 | NCBI WGS metagenome assembly WNFX01 (sample SAMN13153363, study PRJNA577476) | soil metagenome | isolation source: 40 cm soil or saprolite under grassland replicate 1 | place: USA:California | collected 2016-06-15
GCCCGACCTCGCGATTAACGCCGGCATTACCGGCCCAATGTTGCGCGCCTGCGGCGTCAATTACGACATCCGCAAAGTTGATGGCTACGGATTTTATCCGCGCTTCAAATTCAGGATTCCACTAGGCGAGCGCGGTGACACTTACGACCGATTGATGATGCGTGTGCTTGAAATGCACGAGAGCTTGTCGATCCTGCAACAAGCATTCGCGCAAATTCAGCCGGGGCCGATCGTGAATCCAAAGGTGAAGCTCCGCGCGTTCCGCCCACCGGTAGGCGAAGCGTACGGCCGTATTGAAGCACCCAAAGGCGAGCTCGGATTTTATCTCATCAGTGACGGGGGGCCGAATCCTTATCGCTACCGCGTGCGCCCGCCGAGCTTCATTAATCTGACCGTGCTCGAAGACCTTTGCCTCGGCCACACCGTCGCCGACGTGATGGTAATTCTCGGCAGCGTCGATATCGTAATGGGCGAAGTGGATAGATGATTGGCACTGGCATACTCAAAGGGATGGCGGTCACGGCGCGGAACTTTGTCGGAAGTTATTTCGATAAGGAGCGACTGATCACGGTGCAATATCCCGAGGAGCGTAATCCGCTTCCGGAGAATTATCGCAACTTTCCGTTCCTGCCTTACGACGGCGAGGATCCGCACGCGGGCCTGCGCTGCGTAGCGTGCAAGATTTGCGAGAAGGAATGTCCGCCACAATGCATCTACATCGTCAAGAGCGACGACAAAAAGCCCGATTACATGGGCAAGCCGCAGTTTTATCCGAAGATCTTCGATATCGATATCTCGGTCTGCATGAGTTGTCAGATTTGCGTCGAGGTTTGTCCGTTCGAAGCGATCAAGATGGACAAGGAATTCGAGCTAAGTAAACGCGAACGCTTTGACCACCTGCTCCTGCGCAAAGAGGATTTGTCGAAGCCAAACGAATACTATCACAGCATCTGCCCAACAGACGCGATTGACGTCGATGCAAAACTCGCTGCCGCAGCTGAAGCCGCTGCAAAAAAGAAAGCGGCCGCGGCTACGCCCGCGAAGCCGCCGGCTCCGAGCGGGTCATCGTCAGCTCCTGTTTCATCTTGACGCGCATCGATTTGTTTTGATGCCGAATAAACAAAGCGGCAAAACTGACGAGCAACCATCTTGGTCCGCGAGTTCGACGGATTTGGCCCCCTCGGGGAGTAGTCACGACTTTTGTGAGCACGTAGGGCGCAATCGCCGTTGCATAAACCGGCTTAACGATTCGCTCCTGCCGGGAACATTACCCTGTCGGGAGCGGTGTTAAGTGCAGCGAGAAGTTTTTTGATCAAACGCGTTTTGACGCGACCAGCTTCACGCGGCGAAACGAGATAGCGGACAATCGCTTCGAGCCAGGTATTTTCGCTTACGCGAAAAATCACGCGCGGTCGCTCGTGAACTTCCAGTTCATCGACGGGCGTACGTGCGAGTAAGTCACGGAATGTTTGCACGCGTCCAATCATCTCCTTGCCCAGTTCTTCCTCGGTGACCTTCTGCATGGTGCTGGCGATGAACTCAAGATCTGCGTTGTAAGCGACTTGGAATCTAATCTCGTTCCAAATGTAGGGAAAAAGCGGCCACGAATAATTATAGACGACTTCGTCGAGCACCTTCTCATTTGGAAACTTGATGATGCGACCGCTCGGATGATCGCCCGAAATGTATTTACCGCCGAATTCCCACAGAGTGGTGTCGAGATATCCAACGTCGATTACGTCGCCCGTGGCGTCAGCGATTTGTATGCGATCACCTACTCTGAAAGGCTGGCGAACAAGGATATAAATCCAGGCGATGAAGCTTTTCATCGGCGTTTGAACTGCGAGGCCTATGATGATTGAGCCAATGCCCAGTGCGGCAAGCGCGCCATACCAATTGACGAAAATGATTGATATCGCGATGACCGCGATAACAAGCGCGACGACCAGATGCATCACACGCTGGAGTGTGAAGCGAGTGGAAGAGTCCTCGATGCGGCCCAAGGCGTAAACGGAAATAACTCGCGCGACGGCGAGGAGGATTACGATCAGCACCGTGCCGCGGAGAATCCGCTGGACAACACCGGCACTTGCTTGCGGCAGTGGAATCAGCTTGGAGCCGATGAGAAAGTACATCGCGACACAACCAGCAAAGACCAGTGCCTGTATTACGAACCAGATTTTGTCTCTTCCGCCCGGCTTAACCTTTTCGGAACGTTTTTCGCCCGTTGCCCGCTGCAGTTCCTTGCGAATTTCGGGCTTCCGTGAAATTTCCTCCGCCGTCTCAGCCATCATTATTAAAATCGCATTCGGCGAGGAAATGGGTGCAAGCAGACAGCGATGTGAGGCGAGGGTTGTTCGGAAAGCCCCTGAAATTCCAATCGGAATCGATTCTCAAATGTGCTCCGAATACTCAGGTCGCGGAGCTTCTTGCCCGGCAGGCGGAACGCGAGAGTAGCTTTCTCTCACGCGCGTTTCTGCGAGCTGCTCGCAGCGCATTTCTATGGCCTGAAGAGGTGGCTGAGCTTGTCTCGCAGAACCGATCCTTGACCGAGCTGCGCGCAATTGGCCCGTTTATCGAAAGACAAATTAGGCGCTGGCTCGATAAGCCTCCTCGCCTGTCGGGAAGGACTCCCGCGATTCGCCGTGACTTCATTTCGCTCGCCGAAGCGAGACAGCTACTAGCGACGAAACCGGAATGGGCAAAAAACCTGCGCGGCGATTTGCAAATGCATAGCCGCTGGAGTGATGGATCCGGCACGGTTGCCGAAATGGCCGACGCGGCAACGGAGAGGTCATATGAATACATTGGGATCACTGATCATTCCAAAGGTTTAAAGATCGCCGGCGGTATCGACGAACGCGCGCTGGAAAAACAGGGAGCGAAAATAGCGAAGCTCAACGCGGTACTTCGAAAATCCCGCAGAAAGCTGGTAGTTCTTCGCTCCGTCGAGATGAACCTTAACAGGTGCGGCGAAGGAGATATGTCTCCTGAGTCCTTATCAGCTCTGGATGTGGTTCTAGCCTCGTTCCATTCCTCTTTGCGGATAGTTGAAGACCAAACGGAGCGTTACCTTGCAGCACTGCGCAACCCACACATTCAAATCCTGGGTCATCCGCGCGGTCGCATTTACAATTTTCGGATCGGGTTGAGTGCGGACTGGCCGCGAGTGTTTGCAGAAGCTACGCAGCTCGACAAAGCGCTGGAAATTGATTGCTATCCGGATCGACAGGACTTGAACCTTGCGCTACTCAAGATTGCGCGAAAGCACGGAACCCGAATCTCACTCGGCACCGATGCTCATCATCCGTGGCAGCTGGAATTTATCGAGCTTGGTTTGGCCACTGTTCTTCAAGCAAAACTTCCATCCGAACGAATCGTCAATTTCATGCCGATTGAAGAACTGAAAAGCTGGATTCAAGCAGTACGAACCCGAAGCGCTTTGCAACGTGTTCGGCCAAAAGCAGTCTGATACACGTTTCTTTAATGTGAAGATGAGAATCTTGATCTCGAACGATGACGGCATTTACAGCCCGGGCATTGTGCCTCTGGCGAAAGCGGCAGCGCGTTTTGGTGATGTGCGCGTCGTTGCGCCCGATGTCGAGCAATCCTCAATGAGTCATGCCATTACCGCGTCGCGCCCCCTGCGGTTTAAGCGTGTGCATCGCGGCGAGTTCGACGCGTATAGCGTCAACGGCACGCCGGCAGATTGCGTGGCACTCGGCATGCATCGTTGGGGCCATGTCGATCTTGTTCTTTCCGGGATCAATCTGGGCCTGAACCTCGGCAACTCAGTCTGGCATTCGGGTACTTTAGCAGCGGCGAAACAGGCGGCACTACTCGGGTCCCGCGGCATCGCGTTCAGTACAACTGTCAGCGATAGTCACGACCCGGATTTTTCAGCGCTAGAGCCGTTCGTCGCCAAAGTCCTCGATCTGCTATTGGGAACTAAAACCCTGTCTCTGGTGAATGTGAATTTGCCGGAGAAACCGAAAGGCATTCGTTGGACGCGCCAGTCCGTCCGGCACTACGATGGCAAAGTTGTTCCCGACAAGGATCCAATGGGACGCTCGATCTTTTGGTTCACCGTCATTCCGTTACAAGGCGCCGCAGAAGGGACCGACCGCTGGGCAGTCGAGCACAATTGGGTGTCGATTACCCCGCTGCGCCTCGATCTCACTGATGAAGCAGATCTCGCTCGAGCTCTGGCAGCGTCACGTACGCCAGCGATTAAAACGCGGAAAAAACAAACGTCCGCCCGACCCTTACGCAGGAAACCTAAGAACCGGTGAAGGGCGCCAGATTTGGCGCGAAATAACTGCGGCGGGGGAACCAAATACCACCCGCGCTCCGAATCCTATCCGAAATTGCCTTCGCAGCCAATGGGTGACAACGGATCCGCTACCTCAGCACTCTGCAGGACCGCCGAACAATTCCACATTCTGGTGGATAGCGTCGAAGAATACGCCATCTACATGCTTGATCCGAACGGAAACGTTGTGACGTGGAACACAGGTGCACAGAAAATCAAGGGCTACACGGCAGAGGAAATTGTTGGGAAAAACTTTGCCTGCTTCTATACCGCGGAGGACGTTGCCGCTGACAAGCCGCAGCACAATCTGCGTGAAGCAGCCCGGCGAGGCCACATTCGTGATCAGGGCGTGCGGGTCCGTAAAGATGGATCAACTTTCGAAGCCGAAATTGTATTAACCGCGCTGTATGATCCCAAGGGGAATATTCGGGGATACTCCAAAGTCACACGGGACATTACCGATCAAATTCGCACCCGCGAATTTGAAGCGGAAAAGATCGCAGCGCAGAAAGCGAGCAAAGCTAAGGACGATTTTCTCGCGGCGCTCAGTCATGAACTACGCACGCCGCTCACACCAGCACTGGCGGCAGCGACGTATTTGGAAGATAACGCGCCAAAACTTCCGCCGGAGTTCGTGGAGGATGTGCAAATAATAAGGCGCAATGTGCAACTGCAGGCACGCTTGATCGATGACCTACTCGATCTCACCCGCATTGCGAAGGGCAAGCTTCAGCTCACTCTGGAACGTGTCGACGCAAATGCCCTCGTCCGCGACGCGATCGAGATTGCAAATTCAGCTATCGCAGCAAAGAAATTGCATGTCTCGACCGAGTTCGATGCAACAAGATCCTACATCCTTGGCGACTCCATCCGGCTTCAGCAAGTATTTTGGAACTTGATCAATAATGCGGTGAAGTTCACGCCACCAGGTGGAGAGATCGCTATCCGCACCTCTAACGACGACGCTGGGCGTTTCCATTTTGAAATCAGGGACAATGGAATTGGAATTGAACGTGAGCGGCTGGATTCGCTGTTTACGCCATTTGAGCAGGCTGATGCTTCTGTGAGCCGCCAGTTCGGTGGTCTTGGTTTAGGTCTCGCGATTTCGAAACATCTTGTGGGTCTTCACCGTGGCACAATTGAAGGGAAGAGCCGCGGCCGAAGTTTCGGCGCCACGTTTGAGGTTACACTCGATACGGTACCAGAAGGAGTCGGAACAACTGATCGGGATTCTCGCGCTCGCAAACCCCCGTCAAAGGCCTTGCGAATCCTGCTCGTGGAAGACCACCGGGATACGCGACGTACGCTGTCGCGTCTACTCACTCATTTCGGTCATGAGGTTTTCGCTGCAGATAACATTCAAAGCGCATTGAAAATTGTGGCCTCTGGAAATATTGACGTGCTTTTGTGCGACATCGGCCTTCCTGATGGAAGCGGTTACGAAGTGATCTCACAAATTAAACAGAAGCGTCCAATCAAGGCAGTCGCGATCACCGGATTCGGTACTGAGGAAGATGTTCGGCGCTCCAAAGAAGCCGGATTCGATTTTCATCTCGTGAAACCAGTAGACCTTCACGAGCTGCAAACGGTTCTCGACCGAGTCGACGCCTAATTCGTCTTCACTGGTTCAGCGCGTCTTCACTCCTAACCTAACGGCGAAATCCGGGCATGGAGAGCCAGTTTATGGCTCTCAACAAGCGTTAAGTTTTGCTCCAACCCGTCGGCGCGCTGCGGATTCCCACAAGGCGCCGACGAATTCTATCAGCAGCAATTGCCCGTGTGTTTTCTGTCGCAGTTAGCGATCTGAGGACGCGCCGACCAGTTCTGGCTCCATGAGGGCCTCGGGATTCACAATATCTTCAGCCAATGTATTCAGAAGCTCGTTCGCTTCTGATTCTTCGTCGAGCGTAGTTTGCAGGAGCTCCGCTGACTTCTCCTGCCCAAGTAGTTGAGCAAATGTGCGGACGGAGCCGTAACCGGCGATCTCGTAATGTTCGACTTTCTGCGCGGCCACGATGATGCCGGCATCAATTACGGATTCCTCGCCATCTTTGTGAAGGATTTCCGACCCTTCTTCGATGAGCCCTTTCATGGCGCGGCAGGTTTTACCCTTCGGCTTTTCGCCAAGCTCTTCGAAAACCTCTTCCAGCCTTTCGACATGAGACTTGGTCTGTCCCAGATGTTTCTCGAATGCGTCCTTTAACTCCTCTGATCAAGCAGCTTTCGCCATTTTCGGCAATGCTTTAAGCAGTTGGTTCTCTGCGTTGTAGAGGTCCCGCAATTCATCCATGTATAGTGTTTTTAATGTATCCAGCTTCATACCATTGCTTCCCTTTCTGTTCCTAAGTTTCGCTTTGAATGTTGGCGGTCCAGTGCGTACCGAACGCCGGCTCTAGAAAAACAACGCGTCGAAACATGGCATTGCGCGTGTTTCTTTTGAAAATTTTTCCGAGCATGCGTAAGCGACTCAGGCATAGGCATAAGTTGCATCTGCATGCACCATCCGCTCGTACACATCGACGTAATCATTTGCCATCCGACCAGCCGTGAAGCGTTTCTTAAAAACTTTCCTGCAACCTGCCCGGCTAACATCGCGAACGCGGCGAGTTGCTTCGACCGCTTGGTCTAGTTCTGTTACTACAAAACCTGTTACTCCGTTCTCCATTATTTCGGGCACAGATCCCCTGTCGTAAGCGATAACGGGAGTGCCGCACGCCATTGCCTCGATCATTACCAGCCCGAAAGGCTCCGGCCAATTGATCGGAAACAGCAGGACATACGCTTTCCCCAGAAACTCGTTCTTCTGTTGATCGGTGATTTCGCCGATCCATTCCACTCCGGAGTCATTGAGCAGGGGCTCGACAACGCGCTTGAAGTAACTTCTATCGGCGCGATCGACTTTGGCGGCGATCTTCAGCGGCATTCCAACGCGTTTGGCAATTTCGATCGCACGGTCGGCTCCTTTTTCTGGACAGATCCGTCCTAGAAAAGCAAGGTAATCTCCGCGATCAGGATAAAAGCGGAACAAGTCTTCCGGAAGTCCATGGTAAATCGTGGCCTGCCAATTCGCCGAGATTATGGGCGCGCGTTGAGCGTTTGAGATTGAGACGAGTGGCACATCTCGAAACCGCTCGTGAACAGCCACGAAATCGGGAATATCAAGCCGCCCGTGCAAAGTCGTGACGTGCGGAACAGGCAGGTAGCGACAGATCGCAAAATGAGGGTAACCAGTGTGGAAATGAATGATGTCGAATTCGCTGGCGTGCTCGATCACGTGATCGATCAAGATGAGTTCCCGAGCAACGGGATCCTTGCACCGCTCGTTTTTACGAAGCGAGCGCCGTGTCGGCGCTATAAGCCGCGCGCTTGTCACCGAGTCCCGCTGCCGAACAGAGTCACATCGTGACCGGAGCGAACTAATTGTTCAGTGAGATAAGAGACAATCCGTTCCGTCCCTCCATAATGTTTCGGAGGCACGCTTTCGATTAGCGGCGCAACCTGAGCAATTCGCATATCCCCCTTTTCCTTCGCGAGATCCAACTTTCGCCGGCGGACTCCTCACCGCAGAGTCTTCACTCAGTCCGGAAAGCCCTATCGCGATCGTGCTTCAAAATAAACGTTCTTTGTGTTTACACTTCGAACGCGGTTGGGCGTTTGGTTCTCGCGTTACGTAGAAAAAATGAACGCGTCTCCTCACACCCAGGAAGCAGCAATCCCCGTATGCGATGCCACTACAAAATCGCATACAGCAAAAAGCGAAATCACTAAGAAATCTACGACGTGTCCGTTGCTTACCAGGACCGAAAACCCTTCAGTAAATATTACACCCGCTGCGCGAAACGAGGTGCTTAGCGCGGAACAGGCACGATAGTTTACAGGTGTCCTGTCAACGCGAGGATTATTAAGATTAACAGAATCAATCCGAGTCCTCCGCTGGGCCAATATCCCCAGCCGGAACTATACGGCCACGACGGTAGCGCCCCGATCAAGAGGAGGATCAAGATGATCAATAAGATCGTGCCCATGGCTTTTCCTTTCTTGAATTAATTCGTTCGCACGAGCAATTTTGGACGTTGTAACATGTTGGACAAGAAGCAAAGACGCCCTCAGTTACTCGCTAAATGAAGTTGCTAACCGTGCTCGACTTCTCTTCTCTCGACGCGGACTGCATATTCGCTGGGTTTGAAAGCACGACCAGCTCGCGCGGCATATACTTGGGTGAATTCAGCGCCGAAAAGGAGAATTTGCGATGAATAGTAAACCCAGAGTAACAAAGTGATGAGCGAGCTGGCCGCTCCATAAGCCGAGGCTGCAGTGCCGCTGCCCAGATAGAAGCCAAGCAGCCATTTCCCGATACCAAAAAGGATCGCAGTCATAACGGCGCCAATCCAAACGTCTCGCCATTGAATTTTGACGTCCGGCAGGAACTTGAAAATCATCGCGAAAAGCAGAACGACAACGGCGAAATCAAAAACGAGATAAACCGTAAGCGCGATCGCAATTCCGCCCGGCAGGACAGATTGCACGTAATGGCTAAATCCTTTAAGCAAGGCTTCGATCGCTAGCGAGACGAGCAGCAGAAAACAGATCCCCGCAACCATCGCAAATGAGAGAAACCGGCTTCGCAGAAATCCCCAAATGCCGCGACTGGGTTTTGCTTTGACACCCCAAATCGTGTTCAAGGCATCCTGAAGCTGACCAAACACACCACTCGCGCCGAAAAGCGCGAGTGCGACTCCGACGATCGTGGCGATGGTGCTTTTCCCCGGCTGAGAGGCTTTTTGGGCAATGCTCTGTACGACTTGCACAGCGCTTGGATCGAGAAAATAGCTCATCTGTTGCGTGATCTTGTCCCACGCACCTGCCGGATCATCCCGGAAAATTACCCCGACAATCGCGAGCAGCACGAGAATCAGCGGCGCGAGTGAAAAAACTGTGTAATAGGCAAGCGCCGCGCCTAACTGTGGCGCCTTGTCCTGTAACCATTCCTGAAATGTTTGCTTTAAGAGGCTGAAAGCATTGCCAAGCAATGAGGATTTTGACGCTGGCGGCGTTCGCTGCTTTGCCATAGCCCTTAACAACATTCGCGGACAATGCTGTGATTGGTTGCCGTGAGGCTCCTATCCCAGCTACCTTGCGTGAGTTGATGGAAGCGTCCATCACTGCTTGCGCTGCGAACTACATCAAAAGATGTTGTTGAAGCCGCCGCTGCCGCCGATGGAAGCGCGTTCAGTCGAGGAGATTCCGGCTGGCGACGATTGGCAATACGAGCCGAAGTGGGATGGATTCCGGTGTCTCGCGTTTCGTCATGGCGAAGAAATTTATTTGCAATCAAAGGCCGGTCAGCCGCTCGCGCGCTATTTTCCCGATGTCGTCGACGCTCTCGCCAAGTTGCCCGAGCAACGTTTCGTTCTCGACGGTGAACTCGTTGTCCCTGTCAGCGGAGCGCTTTCATTCGATGAATTGCAACTGCGTCTGCATCCCGCGGCGAGCCGCGTTCAGAAACTAGCCAAAGCTCATCCAGCAACGTACATCGTGTTCGATCTCCTCGCTGAGAATGGAAAGCTATATTTGCAGCGGACCCTGCAGGAACGCCGGCAACTTCTCGAAAGATTCGCGCGTTTGAATTTCAGATCGACCAAAAATTTGCGCCTTTCACCGGCGACGACTGATTACCAGACTGCCAGCAACTGGTTTAAGAAAGCCGGCGGGGATCTTGACGGGATCCTCGCGAAACGCCTCGACGCTACGTATGCCTCGGGCGAGCGCACGGCAGCGGTAAAGGTGAAGCAAATCCGCACCTCCGATTGCGTTGTGGGCGGATTTCGTTACGCGCGCGGCACGCGCACGGTCGGTTCTCTTCTTCTCGGACTTTACGGTGACGATGGTTTGCTTGATCACGTCGGATTCACGTCTGCTTTCACCAAATCAGAGCGCCGCGAATTAACGAAAAGGTTTGAAGCGCTCAAAAAGCAACCTGGTTTCACTGGCAACGCGCCGGGAGGTCCCAGCCGTTGGAGCACGGATCGCACTGGCGAATGGGAACCAGTTGCTCCACGAGTCGTAGTGGAAGTGGCCTATGACCATTTTACCGGCGGCCGATTTCGGCACGGCACAAAATTTCTGCGTTGGCGTCCCGACAAAGACCCTCGCCAGTGCACCATGGATCAAGTCGAGCATCCCGAAGGTAAATCGCTCGCGCTTTTGAAGCATTAGAATTCGGGAACTTCGGCGCGTCCAAGCTCTGTCGGGCATCCGCACTCCAAAAAGTTTCGTTAACTCGCGCATTGTGAACTTTTTAGGCAACCAAACATTCGGTGGGACTCGAACTGAAACTAACAACCTATGAACAAATACGTATTGTCTCTAATCGCCGCGCTGATCGGTATGGCGTTTGTTGCCTCTTGCACACAACAACAGGGAACGACAGCAACCACGACTGCCCCAGCGATGACCAAAGCGTCACCGACCCCGTCGCCGCGGCCGCGGCACAAGGCCGCAAAGAAAACTCCGCCCAAGACGGAGGGTGCAACTGAGTCGCCGTCGCCAGCGGAGTCACCTGCGCCGACGCCGTAAGGTACGGACAGTCGTGACTTAGGGCCACGTTTGGGAAAATTTTGCGACGAGCTAGCCACTCGGCTAGTGAGGCTCGACGACTATGTCGATTTCTCCGACGGTTTTTGTACCCGCGTGAGCAACAAAGGTTTTAAACCGTCTTACGCTCAGAGTTTCGCGCGCGAAGAAATTTCAAGACTGCCGCCTCGACCGCGCGCAGATTGATGTTGTCAGGAGCCCCGATTGCTTCGCCGAGTCCTGTAATTTGCCTGCCGCTTAGGTAAGCTTCGACGATGGCCGGATGAACGTAACATTTGCGGCAAATGGCCGGTGAATTGCCGAGAAGTTGCGCCACAGCCCAAACGGCCGTCTTCACATTCGCCTTCGCCTGTTTCTTCGTGTCGAACCCGCCCTGCGCATTGAGTGCGATCGCTGTCAGCACCGTTCCGGCCCACGTCCGGAAATCTTTTGCCGTGAAATTTTCGTTCGTAATCTCGCGCAAATAATCGTTCACATCCTGCGATGTTACGTTCCGCACTTCGCGATCATCGCTGACGTACTGGAATAAGTCCTGACCTGGCAAATCCTGACACTTCGAAACAATTTTCGCGATTCGCCGATCCGTTATATCCACTTCATGTTGCCGCCCGCTCTTTCCGCGAAAGCGAAAACGCAGGTGTGGTCCTCTGACGCTCACATGCCGATTTTTTATCGTGGTTAAGCCAAATGATTTGTTCTCGCGCGCGTATTCTTCATTGCCGACGCGAATGAAAGTTCGTTCCAGCAATAGCACAACAGTCGCGAGCACTTTTTCGCGAGGCAGACCGCGCAATTTGAGGTCCTTAGCGACGCGCCGGCGAATCTTTGGCAGCGCCTTGGCAAAGTCGGCGAGGCGATCGAATTTATTTTCGTCGCGCAGCTCGCGCCAGCGCTCGTGATATCGGTATTGCTTTCGCCGGCGCGCGTCGCGACCTGTCGCCTGAATATGGCCAGTCGGTGATGGGCAGATCCAGACATCCGTCCATGCCGGTGGAATCGCCAGACGTCTTATCCGGAGGAGACGTTGTTCGTCGCGGATTCGTTTACCTTGTGTATCTAAATACTCGAATTCGCCATTCCGCGCCTTGCGCGTGTAGCCCGGGC
>WNFX01005926.1_pt1 | contig 12010 bp, 9 predicted proteins | sample 5400111 | NCBI WGS metagenome assembly WNFX01 (sample SAMN13153363, study PRJNA577476) | soil metagenome | isolation source: 40 cm soil or saprolite under grassland replicate 1 | place: USA:California | collected 2016-06-15
CTTCCAGGCGGCATCCCTGCCCCTGTCGATCGTCGGCCTGGCGGTGGTCGTCTTCACCTGGGCGTGGGGACTGATCGCGTTGACCTATCCGGTGCAGCACGCCTTGGGGGTGAACCAGATGACCGCCCCGGCCGCCGGTGGGGCGACCCGGTACGGGCTGGTGCTTGGCGACATGGTCTTCGACACCTGGCCGGAAATGATGGTGGTCAGCGCGGGCGGCGTCGTGCTGATCCTCCTCGGGCCGTGGCCGGTACGCGCGGTGCTGCTCCTCGACCGGCTCCTCGTCCGTGCCTTGCTGGGCCCGGACGACCGCTCGGCGCGGATCGCGGCCCTGCAACGTACCCGGGCGCACGCCGTCGAGGACGCCGCCGCCACGCTGCGCCGGATCGAGCGGGATCTGCACGATGGCGTCCAGGCTCGGCTGGTGGCGTTGACCATGAGCCTGACCGTCATCTCGGAGACCCTCGGACGTGACGAGGAGGCCAGCCGGGCGATGCTCGCCGCCGCCCGGGACACAATCGCCACCCTGGCCGCCCGCAGTCCGGTGCCCGTGGACCCGCACATCGAGATCGTCAACCGGCCGTCGGCCGCCATCGAGACCATCGTGTACTTCTACGTGGCCGAACTGCTGACCAACGTCGCCAAGCACAGCGCCGCGACCCGGGCCCGGATCGAGGTGACGCAGCCCGAGGGCCGGTTGCGCCTGGTGGTGACGGACGACGGACGAGGCGGGGCGGCCGGGCACGGCGCCGTCGCGGGAGGCGGGGCGGGCGGCACCGGGCTGCCCGGGCTCGCCGACCGCGTTGCCACCGTGGACGGCACCCTGGACATCGCCAGTCCGCCCGGGGGCCCTACAGTGATCACTGTCGACCTGCCGCTGCAGCCGTGAGTACCCGATGCGCATCGTGATCGCCGAAGACGCCGCCATCCTGCGGGACGGCCTGGCGCACCTGCTCGGCATGCGCGGACACGACGTGGTGGCGGTGGGCGACGCCGCCGCGCTGCACGCCGCCGTCGCCGCGCGCCGGCCCGACGTGGCCGTCGTCGACATCCGCATGCCGCCGACCCACACCGACGAGGGGCTCCGCGCCGCCATCGAGCTGCGGCGCCGCTTCCCCGGCCTCGGCGTGCTGCTGTTCTCCCAGTACGTGGAGACGCGGTTCGTCAACCAGTTGCTGGCCGAGGGCTCGTCGGGGGTGGGCTACCTGCTCAAGGAATGAGTGAGCGATATCGATGACTTCATCGACGCGCTCAACCGTGTCGCCTCGGGCGGGACGGCGCTGGACCCCGAGGTAGTCACCCAGTTGTTCGGCGCGAGTCGCCGCGACGACGGCATCGCACGGCTTACGCCCCGGGAACGCGAGGTCCTCGCCCTGATGGCCGAGGGCCGCACCAACTCCGCGATCGCCGCGTTCTTCGTGGTCACCGAGCGGGCCGTGGAGAAGCACATCGCCAACATCTTCGCGAAGCTCGGCCTGGTCGCCTCGGACTCCGACCACCGCCGGGTCCTCGCCGTCCTGCGTTACCTGGAAGGCCGCTGACGAGCGACCCGCCAGCCGTCCGGCGGACGCTGTCATGGCCGGCGTCCGCGCGGTCGGGTGGTCAGCGCGGCAGTTGATGGAGCCACGCGACGAAGAACAGCGCCCCCGCCAGGGAGATGACAAGCGTCACCGCGACCAGCCAGGGGGCGCGGCGCCCGCCGTCGAGGGCCAGGGTCAGCCGTTGATGTATCGCCGCGATGCCAATCAGAGCCAGGAGCCCCGCGACGGCCAACGGCACACCAACCAGGAAATGCGCCAACCACGCGCCGGCCCGGGTGGGGCCACCCCACGAGTTGTTGTAGGGCCCGCGATCCACGAGGCCGTAGAACACCCCGCGCAGGACGAAAACGACTTCTATCCCCAGCGGCACCAACGCCGCGGTCCCGAGCAGCACGGTCAGCAGCGCGTGGCCGACGAGCGCGAAGAAGCCCGGCCGGCGCGTCGCCTGCGGCGACGATGCCCCGAGCACGCGAGTTCGTAGCCAGCGCCACCACTGGGCGGCCGCTCGTGCCTGGCCGGACAGCGCGACGATCACCGCCCCGATCGCGAGGGGGATCAGCGCGGCACAGTAAAGCGAGCTACGGCCGGCCGCCCGCACGGAGCGACGGATGCGGCCAGGCCGGGTTGGATGCGGGGACGCGGCAGGGGTCTGGTGGCTGGGGGCTTCAAGCGAGGCGGTCACGCCTTCTCCTCGATCTCCGGGCTACTGACGGTCATGACCGACGCAGCCGTGTATCTAACGTGGACAGTCGTCGGTTCCGGCCGCTGCGGCGTACGGATGGTCAGGTTCCTGGCCCGGCTGTCGCCGCACGGCGCGCGGCCACACCCGGCCACTGCTACCACCGTGGCTACGGCGATTGCGGGGCGGCGAGCATGGAGCCGGTCCTTCCGCAGTGGAGGATCGCGACCTCTTCATGCTCGTCCGGGGCTGGCGCCCGGCCAATCGTGGCACCACGGAACTTCACGGTTCGGTTAACCGAACAAGGTCCGCTGTCCGCCCCGGGATAGAAACCGCTGGTGAGATCATGGACTAGCGAGGGGCCTCCCGGCCGCCGGTCGAGCGGTTCCCGGGTCCGCGTGCTGCTGGACGCCTGGTGCAGGGCGAGTGAGGCGGCGCTCGGTTCGCCGAGTTCGGCGGCTGCGTCGGTGACCGGCCACGAATGTGGGTGGCCGGCTACGCCTGCGGCGATGCCGGCCGCTGCCGCGATGTCGCCGCGGTGATGTCTGCGACGGGTACGGCCGCATCGCTGACACAGACTTCATGCCGGGGTCCCGCGTCGTTTCGTTGGACCGGGCTTCGGCGCCCCTGGGATGATTCGGACGTCGGCTACACCGCGTGGTCAACTCGTTGCGCGGAATGGCTCACTGATCGTTCTTCATCTGGTTGATGACGACCCCAGCCGCAACCGGTTGCTGTTCAACGGATCCGGAGTCAAGAGCCGCGTCAACCCGATCTAGAAAGATCCGTAGGTGTGGATCGGGCCGGGAGGGAGTACGATCGCGATCGGCGTTCCGGGCGCCTCTAGGTCCGCGGGCAGGGCTGCAAGCTCACCGGTTCTCAGGCAAGATCAACGGCTAGTCTTTCCTGCCCGGTGTAGCGGACCTGCGGGCGTGAGGGAAGGGCTGCCATGCCCGGTGGGCCACGTTCGCTGCCTCGTCGGCCGAGCCTGCGGTACCTGAAGCTTGAGGCGAAACGCCGCTTGGCCGCTGGCGAGTTTCCTACCCTGCACGACGCGCAAGCGGCCATCGCCGGGGAGCATGGCCTGCCGAGCTGGGCCGCGCTCAAGCAGCTGATCTGCGGCCAGCCCCAGCAGGACAGCCATGCGCTTTCGCAGCTGAAGTGGGTGATCGGCCGTTTCCGGGACGCCGGCACGCCGGCGTGGTCGGCGCCCGACGAGGACGAGCTGCGTCAGCATGTCGGCGGCCCTGTCCTGGCCGAGACACCGGCCGGCGAGCTGGTCGCGACGATTGTCCAGATGGCCCCGCGGCTGCGCGGGGAACTCGTCGTCATGGCCCAGGCGCCGCTGTCCGCCAGCGTCCAGATCGCCGACCTACGGGTCGACGCGACGGTCGACGCCGACCCGCCCCACCGGCTCACGGAGCTGCGGGCGACTCCGCTGACAAAGCAGATCACCGACGCTCGCGTGACGGCACCGCCGCCGGCCCACAGCCTCGGCGAGGTTCCCGCTGGGATGGCCGGGATAGCGGACGAGGCTTTCGCCGAGCTGGGTCTGGCCGGCCTGGTCCTCGCCGGCGGCGGCCCCGGCGCCCCGGTGTGGGTGCTCGCGACGGGCTGGGCGGACCTGGACCGGGCCGAGGCTCTGGACACCGGTCACCGGCTCCCGGCGCCCGGCGTCACCGCGCTGGTCACCGCGACCGCCGTGCTGCGGCTGGTCGCCGACGGCCGTATCGGCCTCGATACCCCCGTCAACGACCAGCTGCGCAGGGTGCGCCTGGCCGACGACGCCATCACGGTCCGGGAATTGCTCAGCCACACCGCCGGGGTGGACAGCCCTCGGCTCGCCGAGCTGTTCGCCGACAGCGTCCCTGACCTGGTTACGCTGGCCGGCCCGGTCATCGCCTGCAGCGGAACCCGCGGGGTTGTCCGGCCCAGCAACGGCGGCTACGCCGTGCTCGGGCAGCTGATCGCCGATGTCACCGGATCACCGTACGCCGCAGCGGTCACCCGTCTCGTGTTGGAGCCGCTCGGGATGAGCGGCTCGTCGTTTCCGGCCCGCTCGGCCGACCTCGGCTCCGATGCGGTCACCGGCTACGACGTGACACCGGAGGGCGCCTTCGCGCCGGTTGCGGTCAGGATCTGCACGATCCCCGCCGTTGGCGGGTTGTGGGCGACGGCGGCCGACATCGTGCGCCTGGGCGTCGGCTGGTCGTCGCTGCTGCCCGCGGCGCTGGCGCGTGAGGCGCTCACCCCGCAGACCGCACCGGGACCCGGCGGAGGTCGGGTGGGCCTGGGCTGGCTGATCAGTGCCCGCGGCGACGTCGCCGCCCACGGTGGGGCCGGCGGTGGGGTCACCGCGTCGCTGCTCGTGCGCATCCGCGACAACCAGGTTCACCTGACCCTGACGAACAAGTCGACACCGCTGGACCCCGTCAACGATCGCGTGCTGCGTTCCTGGACGAACCCACGCACTGACCCGACCTGACCCGACCTGACCCGACGCACTCAAGAGAAGAGGAAGCACATGCACCAGCCTTACGTCACCCGGCGCATGCTCCTTCGAGCGACCTCGGCGTCCGTAGCGGCGGCGGCGACCGCCTCGGCCCTGGGATCGCCGGCGCTGGCCGCGTCGTCGCAGCCGGTCGCCCCGCCCGCATTCGTTCCCGGGAGCGGCAACCGGCTGCTCCGCGAGCTGGACGAGAAGATTCGAGCCGGCATGGTCAGGTACGGCATCCCGGGCGTGGCCGTGGGAGTGCTCCATTGGGGAGCGGAGTACGTCAAGGGGTACGGCGTCACCAATGTCGACTACCCGGTGCCGGTCGACGGTGACACCGTGTTCCGGATCGGGTCCACCACCAAGACGTTCACCGGTACCACCGTGATGCGCCTGGTGGAGCAGGGCAGGCTCGCCCTCGACGCCCCGGTGCGCAGGTACCTGCCCGACTTCCGTACCTCGGACCCGTCGGTGGCGGCCCGGGTCACCGTCCGCCAACTGCTCAACCACACCGCCGGCTGGCTGGGCGACTACTTCGAGGACACCGGCGAGGGCGACGACGCCACGGCCAGGTACGCCGCGGGCATCGCCAGGCTGCCCCAGCTGACGCCGCCGGGTGAGGTGTTCGCCTACAACAACGCCGCGGTGGCGCTGGCCGGCCGCGTGATCGAAGTGGTCACCGGCAAGCCGTACGAGAGCGCGGTCCGCGAACTGCTGGTCGATCCGCTGGGGCTGGCGCACAGCCGGTTCTTCGTCGACGAGATCATCGGTTTCAACGTGGCCGCGTCCCACAACCTGGTGGGCGGCAAGCCGGTGGTCGAGCCGGCGTTCTTCCGGGTGTGGCGAAGCCTGCACGCCGCCGGTGGTCTGATCTCCAGCGTCCGCGATCAGCTGCGGTACGCCCGCTTCCACCTCGGCGACGGCACGGTGCCCGGCAGTGACACCCGCCTGCTCACCCAGCAGTCGCTGCTCGCCATGCGCACCCAGCCGGGGCCGGGCGGCACCCTGTTCGTCGAGCTCGACGGCATGGGCGTCACCTGGATGCTGCGCCCGAGCGCCGAAGGCGTGCGCATCGTGCAACACGGCGGGGACTGGCCCGGTCAGCACTCCGGCTTCCTGATGGTGCCCGAGCGTGGCTTCGCGTTCACCATGCTCACCAACTCCGAAGGCGGCCCCGGCCTGGTCGCCGAGCTGTTCGCCGACGACTGGGCGCTGCGGCGCTTCGCCGGGATCGGCAACCTCCCGGCCGTACCGCGCGCACTCACCCCGCAAAAGCTGGCCCCGTATGCGGGCCGCTACGTCCAACAAGCGGTCGGCCCGGCCGGAGACCTCGAAACGTTGGAGTTCGAGCTTGCCGCCGACAACGGCCAACTCGTGGGCAGGGTCGGCGGGGTGGCCGGGCCGCGCCTGGCCTTCTACCGCCCCGACTACGTGCTCGTCCTCGGCCCGGGCGGCGAGGCGACCCATATCCGGGCGAACTTCCTGCGCGGCGTCGGCGGACATGTGGACTGGCTACGCCTCGGCGGCCGGCTGGCACGGCACGAACCGCCCGCCGCGTCCAGCCGGTCGGCCGGCCAGCCGCCGTTCGACCTCCTCCGGCCGTGGTTGGCCGCCACAACATAGCCGCTGACCGTGCGCGGGGTCGTCCGGTCCAGCAACGGCGGGTACGCCGTGCGCGGGCAGCTCATCGCCGATGTCACCCGATCGCGGTACGCCAGCGCGGTCACCGGCTACATCCTGACACCAGACGGGGTCTTTGTGCCGACACCTCCCATGATCTGCCCCGTTCCCGCTCGTCCGCACCTACGACGACAGGGTCACCTGACCATGGCGAACAAGTTGCTACCGCTGGACACCAGTCAACGATCGCCCACTGAGTTACTGGACGAACCCCACGCACTAGAGGGAAGAGGAAGCCATGTACCAGCCTTACCCCGGCGGCGCCCAGATGCCCGAGGCTCAGCGGCCGCCCGCCCCGGGCTCCGTGCGCAACGCGGTCAAGCTCATGTACGCGGGCGCGGTTGCGAGCCTCATCGGCATCGCCATCGACCTGACCACGCTGACCGCCACGAAAAGCGCCATGGAGCGGCAGTTCCCGAACCTGACGGCAAGCCAGGTCACCGCGCAGGAGCGCCCGCTGATGGTGGGCTGGATCGCCGGCGGCCTGATCGCCGCCGCACTGTGGATCTTCATCGCCCGAAACTGCCAGAGTGGCAAGAGCTGGGCACGGATCACCGGAACTTTGCTCTTCGGCGTAGCCACCATGGACGCGCTCGGCAATCTCGTCGTACCCGAGGCCGCCCTGGTCAAGATCTTCTGGTTCGTCATCTGGCTGATCGGGCTGGGTGCCGTCGTGTTCCTCTGGCGGGGCAGCTCAAGCGCCTTCTTCCGGGGGACCCAGGCATGATCGAGGTGGATCAACTCAGCAAGCGCTTCGGCCCCGTCACCGCGCTGGACGGCCTGAGCTTCGCGGTCCGCCCCGGGCACGTGACCGGTTTCCTCGGCCCGAACGGCGCCGGCAAGACCACCACGATGCGGATCGTCCTGGGCCTGTACGCCCCCACGTCGGGCACCGCGCTCGTCGGGGGCCGCCGGTACCAGGGGATAGCCCGCCCGCTACACGAGGTCGGCGCGCTGCTGGACGCGAACGCCGTACATCCCGGGCGCACTGCATACAGCCACCTGCTGTCGATCGCGCAGAGCAACGGGATCGGGCGGCGTCGGGTCTCGCAGATGCTGCAGCTGACCGGGATGGACGCGGTGGCGCATCGGCGCGCCGGGGACTTCTCCCTCGGCATGAAGCAGCGGCTCGGCATCGCCACCGCGCTGCTCGGCGACCCTCCGGTCCTGATGTTCGACGAACCGGCGGGCGGCCTGGACACCGAAGGCATCCACTGGATCCGCCAGCTGTTCAAGTCACTGGCCGGCGAAGGCCGCACCGTCTTCGTATCCAGCCACCTGATGAGTGAGATGGCGCTGACCGCCGACCACCTGATCATCATCGGCCGCGGCAGGCTGATCGCCGACACCCCCACAGCCCGGTTCGTCGACTCCAGCACCCGCGCCGACGTGCTGGTGCGATCCCCACGAGCCGGCGACCTCGCCGGGCTGCTCACCGCCCGCGGCGCGGCCGTCACGCCCGACGACGATGGCGGGCTCGCCGTGACCGGCCTCGACGCGCCGGCCATCGGCGACCTGGCCGCCGAGCACGGCATCGCCGTGCACGAACTGGTCCCGCGGCACGCCTCCCTCGAGCAGGCCTACCTGGACATCACCAGCGACAGCGTCGAGTACCGCGCCGGAAATCCATCCAGGGATGGGAGACCTGACCAGTGACCACAGTCGAGATCCGGCCCGCCCACGCGGCCGTGCCACCACTGGCCATCCGCGCCCGCGACGTGCTCACCTCGGAGTTCACCAAGCTGCGCTCGGTTCGCTCGACGTACTGGACGCTGCTCATCGCGGTCGTCACCGCCATCGGACTCAGTGCCATTGTCGCGGTCGCCTTCGCAACCGCGCCCCCCGCCGGCCGGCCACCGATCGACCCGCTCCTGCCAAGCTTTATCAGCTTGGAGTACGCCGTGCTCGCCGTCGGCGTGCTGGGCGTCCTGGCGTTCAGCTCCGAGCACGCCACCGGGCTGATCCGCACGACGTTCGCGGCGGTGCCGCGACGCCGGGTGGTGCTCGCCGCCAAGGCGGCCGCCGCGGGCACGGTGACGCTCATCGTCGGCGAACTGGTCTCGTTCGCTTCGTTCTTTCTCGTCCAGGCGATCCTGTCCGGTCACCACCTCGGAGTATCCCTGTCCCACTCCGGCGTGCCGGGGGCCGTGCTCGCCGAAGGCACGCTCCTGTTCGTCTGCGCCATGGTGGGCCTGGGGCTCGGCGCGATGATCCGGCACACCGCGGGCGCGGTGGCGGCGCTGGTCGCACTGATCTACCTGCCGGCCATCCTGGGCCTGCTGCCGGCCCCGTGGAACGACAGGATCGGCAGGTTCACCCTGTTCTACGCCGCGCAGCAGGTAGTGGCACTGCACCCCCGCACCGACCTGCTCTCCCCGGCCCCGTCCATGCTGGTCCTGCTCGCCTGGCCGGCCGCCGCCCTCCTGACCGCCGCCTTCCTGATCACCCGCCGGGACGCGTGACACCCTCGTCCGCGCCGGTGCGCCCGACAAGCCGAGCTGTCCGGGCGCAGGGCGCCCAGCCGATCGCGCTCGACCTGCTCGACGCGCGCGCTGTGCGCGAGGCCGTCCTCGAAGCCAAGCCCGACGCGATCGTCCACGAGGCGTCGGCGCTTGCCGATGGCGGCTTTCCAGGAAGCTCGACCGCAGCTTCGCCCAGACCAACCGGCTTCGGACCGCGGGCACCGACGCACTCCTCGCTGGGGCGCGCGAGGCAGGCGTGCACCGCTTCGTCGCCCAGAGCTTCGCCCCCTACCGCTACGCCCGGGGGGGATGGTCAAGACCGAAGACGACCCGCTCGACGCCGCCCCGCCCGCCGGCACAGAAGGGACGTTCGCTGCGATGGCCTACCTCGACCAGGCGGTCACCGACGCTGGCGGGATCGCGCTCCGCTACGGCGGCTTCTACGGCAACGCCAACGACCGGCTACTTAAGCCCGTGCGCAAACGGTTGCTCCCGATCATCGGCAACGGCGAAGGCTTCATGTCGTTCGTCCACCTCGACGACGCCGGCTGGCACGACCCGATCCCGGCGCTGCTCGCCGCGGCCACCGCGGACGCCGTGGTCCGTACCGACGTGTACGAGCAGCGCACCCCCTGCCCAGCTACGTTACGGGGCGGGTCGCGCTGCTCGGCGACGCCGCCCACGCCATGGCCCCCGATCTCGGCCAAGGCGGCGGCCAGGCAATCGAGGACGCGGTCACGCTGGCCGCCGCGCTCGCCGCCGGGTCTAGCGTGCCGAGCGCGCTGACCCGCTACGACGAGCTGCGCCGCCGCCGCACCCAGCGGGTGGTACGCCTGGCGCACCGCATCGGCGCCGCCGCGCACCTGCGCAACCGGCTCGCCGTCGCCGGCCGCGACGCCGTCCTCGCCACCGTCCCGCCGACCGCCGGCGCCCGCCTGCTCGACCCGATCCTCGACTGGACACCTCCACCACCCCCCGGTACCGAAGGCACCTGACAACGGCCCGCGCATCCGCACCGCGAGGCGGTGTGGAGATGCCCGCAACGGCGATCGCGGACGCCGCTGATCCGGTTACAAACGTTGACCGCTCACCCGTCGACGCCCGGCGCACCGTCGGTCTGCTCCCGCAGGATGTCGGCGTGGCCGACGTGGCGAGCCGTCTCCTCCATGATGTGAACGTCGATCCAGCGCAGCGACACCTGCCCCAGGCGGGGATGCGGCACCGGGTCATCGAGGTCGGACCGGACCGCGGTGCGCCGCGGCTGCTCGCACGTCTGCTCGTACTCGGCGATCAGCGCCCCGACCGTCTCGTCGTCGAGGATGCCAACTGCCCCCGGCCGCTACCGATGGCTGCGCAGATCTCGTCGGCCGGTCGCTGCGCCAGACCGCCTGGATGATGATCGGGAAGAGGTAGAGCAGGCCGAGGAGATCCCGATGACCGTCGCCGGGTCCCGCACGGTGTTGGCGGTGCCGAGGCTGGCAGCGCGATCAGGGCGAGGTAGAAGAGCGAGCCGGCGGCGGCGCGCAGTACCGGTCGGTCGCCCGGGGACTGCGGCGGGTAGCCGCGGGCGGTGGTGAAGCCGTGGCCGGGCAGGATGAGCCGCCCGGCCAGCAGGGCGGCGAGCACGCGATGGTCGCGGCGGCTGCCGCCATGCCGGTGGGGATGGCGGCCTCGTCGAGCATCTGCGGGTGACCCGATCTGACGGCAGCGGTACCTTCATCGGCGTCGAACGGTTCACCGGCGGGCCTCGGCGGGGGGTCGGGCTCGTTTGTGTTCACCGCCGCGGCCAGACCGCGGGCGGGTGGTCCGCGGCGTGTGGGAGGTCGTCCCCGGATCCGGCAATGGTGAGCTTGCCCGGTTGCGCGGGTACGGCGTGTTCACTGCGGTGTTGACCCCGAACGGCGGTCGCCAATTCGCCGAGGTGACCGACACGCTCACCTGCTGGTTCGACAGGCGGTACCGTCGCAGCGGCCGTGCGGGTTGGGCGGCCACGATGGAAGTCCACGTGGGGTTCCATCGTGGCTGGAACGGGACGTGGCGATGACGCTGGATTTTGACGCTGAGGTGGTCGCGTTTGCCGCTATGTAGTGCCCGGCACGGGGCCAAGGGGTCATCGCCGCGGTTGGCTTACCCGCGTCGGCTGCCCGGGCGCAGCACGTACAGGTTTGCCGGGTAACACAGCAGCGCGACCCCGGTCATCACCGACATCGCCATCGAGTCAGCGGCGTCGCCGGTGCTGGTGAAGCTGGTCCCGGTGACCGAGGCAAAGGCAAGCGCGAACAGGCCTAGTGCCGATGAGGCGGTGACACCCCAGTGGCGGGCCAGGACGGCTTGCAGCAGCACGCCCAGCGCCCCCAACCCGAGCAGCAGCCCGATCACGGCGTGGATGCTGAGTGTCGCCGGCCCGTTCGAAATCGCGCTGGCCAGGCTGCCGCCATGGTCGGCCGTGGGCACGGCGACGTACACGTTGACATACATCCCGATCCCGTACTCCACCACCACGAGCACGAGGACCGCCAGGCTGCCGCGCCGCAACCGGGCCCGCCCGGCCGTGGCCGCAGTGCGCGCCGGCCGGGCAGTGGATCTTGCGTCCATGCTCATCTTGCTCACCTCAGTGTTCGCAGCGTTGCTTGTCGTGGGAGACGTCGGCCCAGTCAGGCCTGGCGGCTCCGCCGCGCCGGTCGCCCGGCCCGGTTAGGGGTCAGTGCGCCCGCCTCTGGTCGTGGGCGGAGGCAGCAGCTGGCCGGTGAGAACGTCTTTCAGCCATTGCTTGTACCGCTGGGGCGGCCAGCCTCGGTCACCGACGAGCAGCCGGTAGACCTCGGGGGACATGAGCGCGTGGATGATGTCGGCGGCGTCGCGCCCGCGCAGGCCCGGCCGTAGCGCGCCGGTCCGGGCCAGGGAACGTGCGATCTGTTCTTGGCCCTGGTCCCGTTGCCGCGCCTGCTCGGCCAGCAGAGCGGCTGCGCCGGGATCGGAGCCGGCCGCGCTGACGAGGATCCGGTAAACAGGCTCGGCCCTGGACATGATGCCGCCGGTGATGCCCGCGAAACCCGAGAGCTGGTTCCTGGGATCGGGATCATCGAAAAGCGCACGTGCGTGCGGCCGGTTCTGCAACGGGACGGCCTCGTCGTCACCAGCGATGGAGACATCA
>WNFX01007199.1_pt1 | contig 12009 bp, 12 predicted proteins | sample 5400111 | NCBI WGS metagenome assembly WNFX01 (sample SAMN13153363, study PRJNA577476) | soil metagenome | isolation source: 40 cm soil or saprolite under grassland replicate 1 | place: USA:California | collected 2016-06-15
CACACTAAACCCTCACGGGTACACTCCCCGTATTTCAGTCGCCTCGGCCACACGCGCCACCGCAAGCAAATACGCTCCCATACGCAGGTTCGTCTCTTGCTGCAAGGCTTTTTCACGCACAGAGCGATATGCGCGCGTCATAATCGTCTCCAGGCGATCGTTGATCTCGTGCTCGGCCCAGAAGAAGCGCTGCAGGTCTTGCACCCACTCGAAGTAGCTCACAGTAACGCCACCGGCATTGGCCAGGATGTCAGGCACAACCACGATACCGCGATTATTTAAGATACGGTCTGCCTCGGGCGTAGTGGGACCATTGGCCGCCTCAATGATCAAGCGAGCCTTGACCTGGGTAGCATTTCTGCCTGTCAACTGATTCTCTAGAGCGGCGGGCACCAGTACATCGCACGGAAGCGTCAGGAGTTCAGCGTTGGTGACGTGTTCCGTATTGGGCAGGCCCTTCAAGCTGCCGTGCTCTTTGGAATAACGCAGCGCGTGATGTACGTCAATGCCGTCAGGATTATAGACACCTCCACTAATGTCGCTCAACGCAATAACCGTACATCCCAGTTCATGTAGTAGACGGGCCGAGATACTGCCTACGTTGCCAAACTACGTTGCCAAATCCCTGTACCACAACGGTACTATCTTCTGGCTTCATACCGTGATCGTGCAACGCCTCACGAGTGACATATTGTATCCCTCGTGCCGTTGCTTCGAGACGACCCTCACTACCACCGATAGCCAGAGGTTTGCCAGTAATCACAGCGGGCACCGAGTAGCCCTGGTGCATGGAAAATGTATCCATCATCCACGCCATGATTTGTGGGTTGGTATTCATGTCAGGAGCAGGAATATCGCTATTGGGGCCTATCAAAATGGATATTTCTGTAGCATAGCGACGGCTGAGGCGTTCAAGCTCCGCGCGAGACAACGTATGGGGATCACAAAGAACTCCTCCTTTGGCGCCACCAAAGGGGATACCGACAACAGCGCATTTCCATGTCATCCACATGGCCAGCGCACGCACCTCGTCGAGCGAGACTTCGGGGCTAAAACGGATACCACCCTTGGCCGGCCCGCGATTGATGTTGTGTTGCACCCGGTAGCCTGTGAACATCTCTACATCGCCGTTATCCATGCGCACAGGAAAATTGACGATCAGTTCGCGTTTGGGCTTGCGTAAAATAGCACGCATGGCTTGCGAGAGTCCAAGACGGTCTGCCGCTTCATCAAATTGCGCAACCGCCATCTCATAGGGATTAAGAATATCGATAGCCACTGATTAAGAACCTCCTTACTGATTGGCCGCTCATGGGCCATATATGCAGCGTGGCATAAAGAAAAGAAGCGCCATTACTTCGTGACACTCCCGTCGCCTAAAGGCAGACGGGCTTCTGAGCACCATCGGCAGTGTGGCCTGTCTCCGAAGAGACCTGCTCCACGAGCAGTGGTTGAGCTGCTGACTCACTCAGACAACGTTGGGGCGTGCCTGCCCTACTACTACTTGGACGTAGATACGTGAAGGAACGAGGAAACTTCAAGTGGGTGCCGAATGCATCAAGATGCATATTGACCGAGCCAACGAGATCGCGATGGCCAGCAAATCCACAGGCTCGACAGACCCAATTTCTTCCCTTGGGCTTGTGTCTGATTGCGTACCCCATGGGGAGTGCCGATGAAGAGCGACCCGACCTGGTTTTTTACACAAAAGTCGATCACCTGGCGGGTCGCTTTATGTCGTTGGTCACGAACACGTCGTTCTGCTCGTCGGCATTGCTTGTTCTTCGCTCGTTGCAAGTTCTTCCAACGACGGGAGTACTTCTTGCAACGGGATTGCTTTTTGGCAAGCTGTCCCAGGTGCTTGTTGCGTTGATGTTTGAGGGAACGGATACCACGTCCGGTGACGATCAGGGCGGCACTCATGTTCGTCGTGACTGCTGCGAGGTGGATTTCGCCAAGGTCGACGGCAGCCTGGTTCTCACCGGGAGCTTGGTCAGCGCGCGGTATCTCGATGCAGACATGCAGTTCAAAACCATGATTCCAGACCAACGTACACGCCCCGCTCTCTGCCGGAAGCGAAAGCTGCAGGACAATGGACCGACGACCGCGACCCATCGGCAAGATGACCCGACCCTTTTCTTTTCTCACCGCTTGCGCGGGCCAATGGACTGGATAAAACCGCTTGGTCCGCCAGGGATACTTCATCTGCATGTGCGGGTGTGTTTTGCGAAGTTTGCGGGTGATATCAATGTTGCTAAGAAAAGCATGGACGACCATTTGCACCGATTGGCTATGCAGAGCAAAATGGCCCTTGGTGACTTGTTGCAGGTCGTTGCGTCCAGGCCATCGTGTGTGTTGGAGACGGGCCTGTCGATGCATTTCCATACAGCAATTCCAGACGTGCGCTGCTTCCATTTGAGCCTCTTTGAGGCGATGGAAGAGCATCGGAGCAAGGTGATTGAGCTGATAGACGCGAATAGTTTTCATCTGGTTCTATTCTTTTTCTTTCCTCAACAAATAGCAATCAGGGGGTCACTTTCATCCCGCCCCCTGGAACGGGGCGGGACTTCCCGCTCCTACGTTAATAACGCCTGGCACAGGTTTAGAATAGACAACCTATGCCGGAAAGACAGGCAAGTGATACAGAGGAAGGCCATACCCAAAAATAGCTTAACTATAGTATATCATCTGTCTGTCGTGGCTTTCAAGCTCACCTTAATGCTGCGAAAGATACACACCCGACCAATCACCGAAGTAGAGACCGTTGGCATTCAAGGTCACCCCATGCACCCAGGCTGGAATAACCGCAGCCAGCATCTGATGATCGAGCGGAAGCCAGCCAACGTTTTGAATAGCTATCTGCTCCGCCTGGTTATACAGCGTGATCCGCGTATCACCTGACGACTTATCGGCCTGCATAATCATTTGATCAAACGTGGAATTGCTCCATTGGCCACTGTTACTGGCAGCCGTCGAGAGCAGATTCAAATCCAGGCAATCATAGGGATCGGGGAAATCGGCATTCCACTGCGTATAGCCAAGCTGCACCTGGTGCTTGGCTAACTCATCATTATAGGCAGTCGGCTCTACTGCATGCAGCGTTACCTGGATACCCAGCACATTCAGCCACATCAGTCCCAGGGCATTTGCTTCTTGCTGGGTCACCTCCGAGCTTGGATACGAGAACGTTATTGGCGGCATAGTACTTACATCTGGATAGGCAGATAGGAGTAAGGTCTTCGCCTGAGATACATCATAGGCTATACCGCTATAGTTCTGTTGATAACCAGGCATTCCCGGCGGAATAATAGTCGGGGCGGGAACTACCGAGTCGTTAAAAACTGCGTGCGCCAACATCTCTTTGTCTGTCGCATAGGCAAAGGCCTGGCGCACGACAACATTGTCGAAGGGTGGCATTTTGTTATTGAAAAAGAGCGCATCTGTTTCTAATTGTGAAACACGCATGAAGCCGGGTAAGCCCTTTGCAGCTGCCTGATCCGCCGCCGTAAGATTCCAGGCAAAATCGTACTGGCCGGCACGATATGCTGCAAACGCCGTAGCAGGATCGTTCGCAAAGATCATGTTCACTTGTGTTAATTTACTCTTTTCTCCATAATAAAAAGGATTGGGGACCAGCACCATCTTGACGCTATGATCCCACGCTTTGATCATAAATGGACCTGCACCTACACCGTTGCCAGCCACCTGATTGGGCCAGTCCGCCTGCCCATATTGATCGATAATGTGCTTGTTCACAGGAAAATAAACAGGGGCTGTCAGCATTTGCAGGAAATAAGGCGTAGGTCGTGTCAACGTAATTTGCAAGGTCTGATTACTGAGAGCTTTCACTCCCGTCAAGGTCTTCGTCTTGCCCTTGATCACATTATTGGCGCCAGCAATGACCCCCTCAAATAGTGTGGCATCCGGCGATTGTACCTCCGGCAGCAGCGCACGAGTCAATGTATACACATACGTTTGCGCTGTAATAGGCGTTCCGTCCGAAAAGGCAATGCCAGATTTTAAGTGAAAGGTATAGACCTTGCCATCAGAGGAGATATCCCAGGTTGCCTGGTCAGGCAGGACATTGAGATTTATGTCAGACTTGACCAGGCCACTGTAGATCATGCTCACGATAAGACTTGTATTCGGGTCTGTGGCTTCCACAACTAAGGCAGGATCAAGCGAAGCGCTATCCGCAGCGCCAACATTGGGAAACGTCAATATTTGCCTTGCTGCCAGTTTAGGCGCTCCATTCGTGATAGGAATGGTTCCGCCGCCTCCGTTACCGCATGCGGCAAGGATCAGCAGCAATGTAATGAATAGCAGCAGGACAGCTGGCAAACGCCCTGATTGTAAATACCGCATGTGTTTATGTCATTTTTACCGGCCCGCAAGCGGGCTTCAGCATTGCTAGTGTTGCAATATATATACATTGGACCAATCTCCGAAGAAGAGACCGGAGCCATTCAACGTCACTCCATGTATCCAGGATGGAATAATGGCTGCCACCGTCTCGTGATCAAGCGGGAGCCACCCAACATCTTGCACAGCTATCTGCTCTGCCTGGTTATACAGCTTGATTCTAGCATCACCCGACGATTTTTCAGCCTGTGTGACCATCTGATCAAACATAGGGTTATTCCAGTCACCTGAGTTATTGGGAGCTGTGGAAAACAGATTCAAGGTCAACCAATCATAGGGATCAGGGAAATCGGCACTCCACTGGGTAAAACCAAACTGTACCTGGTGATCGGCCGTTTCAGCATTATAAGCAGTCAGGTCTACTGCGCGCAGATTCACACGCACGCCCAGGGCATCCTGCCACATCTGTTGTAGAGTAGCGGCCTCTTCCGGAGTGACCTGCGAGTTAGGATACGAAAAGGTGATTGGCGGTACCTTACTCACATCTGGATAGACGGATTGCAGCAACGTCTTCGCCCTGACCTTGTCATACGGTAGGCCAGGGTAATTTGGTTGATAGCCAGGCATGCCAGGCGGAATAATCGTCTGAGCCGCTACCACCGCATCTTTGAAGACCGCGTGCACCAGGAGCGGTTTGTTGATGGCATAGGCAAAGGCTTGACGTACCGCCGCTTTGTTAAACGGCGGCATTTTATTATTAAAGAAAAGCAAGTCCGACTGCAGCAGCGATTTTCTGATAAAGCCCGCCGTGTTCTTCACGCTTTGCTGGTCTTGTGGAGTGATATTCCAGACGAAATCATACTGCTTCGCCTCATACGCCTTGAGAGCCGTAGGAGGATCACCGATGAAGAACATATCCACTTCTGTCAATTTGGTTTTTGCACCATAGTAGTGGGAATTGGGAACCAGGATCATCTCCACTTTATGGTTCCATTCTTTGAGCATGAATGGCCCCGAGCCTACCGCATTGCCCGCCACGTGATTAGGCCAGTCCGTCTGCCCATATTTTTCGATGATTTGCCTGTTTAGTGGGAAGAAGAGAGAGTTGGTAAGTTCTTCCAGGAAGTAGGGCGTGGGCTGCGTCAACGCGACTTGCAGGGTTTGATTGTCAAGAGCCTTTACCCCAGCCAGGGTCTTCGTCTTACCAGAGTTTACATCATTCGCGCCAACAATATTTGCTTCAAAGAACGAAGCAATGCCTGATTTCACCTCGGGCAGCAAGGCGCGCGTCCAGGTATACACATAGGTCTGAGCGGTAATGGGCGTTCCATCTGAGAAAGCAAGACCTTGCCTCAGGTGAAAAGTGTAGACCTTGTTATCAGAGGAGATATCCCAGGAACTGGCCTGGTCAGGTACCACGTTTAAGTTTACATCTGACTTGACCAGGCCGTTATAGATCATGCTAACGATCTGAGCTGTATTCGCATCTGGACCCTGCGCCGGGTCGAGCGAAGCGCTATCCTGAATGCCAACGTTGGGAAAACGTAATACCTGCTTCGCTGCCAGGGTATTTGTACTGGTTGAATTTGTACTCCCTCCACCACCACACGCGGCAAGCGCCAGAAGCAGGACACACAGAAATAGAAAGGGAGCCGGTAAATACCGCGTATGATAATGCACGCGTCGCCTCACTTTCGGATGTACGAAATAGCTGTAGCCAAACAAGGGTAGGGGCCGATTTATCGCGCCCACCGCCGATTTATCGGCCCATCCTAGCCGATTACCTACCAACAATTCATGTACCCCTCACTTTCAGAACCTTTACGGAGGAAAAGCTTGCATGCCGATTATTGTATAACTTCTTTAACGAAAGAGGCAAGCCAATTGGTTCTATTTGATTTTGACTTCCCTCTACTCGCCTATTGCCTCTTTTAGAGATAGACAAACAGGTACGCTAATGACTATAATTAGGAGAGATAGAGTACTGTTCAATGGCGAGCAGGAGGAAAATTTATGCGCATTCGTGTGATTGGCGTACCGATGGACCTGGGGGCTGATCGACGGGGTGTCGACATTGGTGCAAGCGCAATTCGTTATGCAGGTCTCAATGATCACTTGCGTAAGCTAGGCCATAGCGTTCATGATATAGGCAACCTGGTTGTTCCCCAACCCGAAAGCCTCCCCTTAGGTAACCCCAAGGTAAAGTATCTCGAACCAATCGTGCAGGTTTGTGACGGACTGGCCAACATTGTCACAGACTCACTTCAAGAAAACGAATTCCCGCTCGTCGTGGGGGGGGATCACAGCATTGCCCTTGGCTCGATTAGTGGCGTTGCCCGGGTACACAAAAATATAGGCGTGATCTGGATTGACGCTCACGCCGATTTCAATACCGATGAGACAACGCCATCCGGCAATGTCCACGGGATGATACTGGCCGCGTTGGCAGGCATAGGCCATAGGGACCTGGCTAACGTCTGCGGATGGTCTCCGAAAATTAATGCCAAAACCATCGTTATTGTTGGTGCACGCGACATCGATCCGTTGGAACGAGAGCGCCTGCATGCCAACGCCATTCACGTCTTCACCATGTCTGATATTGATCAACGCAGCATTTCCAAAGTCATGCGCGAAGCCCTAACCATTGCGGGACTGCACAAGAATGGCATCCACCTCAGCCTTGATATGGATGCCCTGGACCCAAAAGAGGCTCCCGGCGTTGGCACTCCCGTCCGTGGTGGTCTGACCTATCGTGAAGCCCATCTCGCCATGGAAATGATCGCCGGTACGGGTAACTTAGTTTCAATGGATGTCGTAGAGGTGAATCCTATTCTCGACCGCGAAAACGCCACGGCCTCATTGGCGGTCGAACTGGTCCTTTCAGCTCTCGGTAAAAAGATCTTTTAGGAGCAATCTCGTTCCGTGTCCCTTTCTAGCTTCTTGTTCGTTAATAAAACGAGGACAGAAACTAGAAACAGGAGTTGATTATGCAATGGAACTCTTTCTTCGCCGAACGGACGGCGTTGTTGACACGCTCGCCTATACGTGAGCTGCTCAAGTTCACCACACAGCCAGAAGTTATCTCCTTCGCAGGTGGGTTGCCAGCGCCAGAGCTTTTCCCGATCGATCGCATTCGGGAAGCTGCGAATACCGTACTGTCTAAATACGGCCCAGAAGCCCTGCAATATAGCACAACTGAAGGCATGCCGGAACTAAGGAGCTTTCTGGCTCAGCGGCTCTCGAGCGATACGCTAACCGTCAAGCCCGATAACATTCTGATAGTCACAGGGTCACAGCAGGCACTCGACCTTATCGCTCGCGTTTTTCTGAACGAACATGATCGCGTTATTCTTGAAAACCCAACCTACCTCGGTATGCTTCAGACGTGTAAGCCCTACGATCTGACGTATCTGCCTGTAACAACAGACTGCGATGGTATGCGCGTTGATGCTATACCAGAACTGTTACGTCAAAATCCCAGGTTGATGTACGTCGTGCCAAATTATCAAAATCCACAGGGGACCACACTCGGCAGGGAGAGGCGGCTAGAGCTCATCCAAATGCTAGACCAACATCCTGTACCCCTTGTGGAGGACAATCCTTATGGCGAACTACGCTACACGGGTGAGATCGAACCGTCGCTGCTGGAGCTGGATGCACAAAGCCTGGGTATCAGAGCACTCAATGGGCGAGTCATTTACACCAGTACATTCTCCAAAGAGCTTAGTCCCGGCCTTCGTGTTGGGTGGATCGCAGCTCCAATGCCTGTTATAGATAAGCTGGTGGAAGCAAAGCAGAGCACTGACTTGCACACAAGTACCTTTGTGCAGTATATAATCAATGAGGTAGTGCGCGATGGCTTTCTGGATAGCCACATTGCTGCCTTAAGAACAGTCTATCGCGAACGACGTGACATTATGCTCGCGGCGATGGAGAAATACTTCCCTGAAGAGGTCACGTGGACACGTCCTGCAGGAGGTTTATTCTTAATGGTTTATATGCCGCAGTACCTCGATGCGGAAGATCTGCTAAAAGAAGCATTGACTTATAAGGTTGCCTTTGTGCCCGGTATTGATTTTCACGTTGGTAATACAGGCCAAAATACCTTCAGGTTGAACTTTTCCAATGCCAGTCCACAGATGATCGAGGAGGGAATTAAGAGACTTGGCCGCTTACTCAAGAACGTCATCAAATAAACATGTAGGACTGGTAGCCGAAATCTCCCACTAATTGCCTGGCTGCTGGATGTTAACCGTTGATTTGCTGTAGAGGAGGCTTCATGGCAGTGAATGTGCTACTGTGCTCGACCTACGAGTTAGGTCATCAGCCATTGGCGCTCGCTCAGCCCGCGGCGCACCTGCTCACTTCAGGGTTCGAGGTACAATGTCGGGACCTCGCGGTGCAGCACCTTGACCGCGGCACTGTCGAATGGGCCGATGTGGTCGGGATCTCCATCCCTATGCACACTGCCATCCGACTCGGAGTTCGTCTCGGCCAGCAGATCAAGGCCATTAAGCCTGACGTTCATCTCTGTTACTTCGGGCTCTACGCGTCGCTCAACGCCAACTACCTCCTCGATCAAGGCGCGGACAGCATCATAGGCGGGGAGTTCGAGGGACCGCTGGTTGCCCTCGTTCGTCGGCTTGCCCATGGCTCTGGCCCGGTCGCTGTCGACGGTTCGATCGAGGGCGTGCAGTCCATCTCCAACGTCGACACGCTTCCCTTCCTTGGGCGCCAGCAATTTCTGCTGCCCGCTCGGCAGCTCCTTCCACCACTCGAACGCTACAGTTACCTGGAGTGGGGGGATGTTCGGAAGCTGACCGGCTACGTCGAGGCGAGCCGGGGCTGCGCTCACAGATGCCTCCACTGCCCCATTCCCGCCGTCTACGAAGGACGGGTGCGGATCGTTCAGGAGGAGGTCGTGCTACAGGACATCGCCCAACTGGTAAAGATGGGGGCCCGCCACATTGACTTTGGCGATCCCGACTTCCTCAACGGTGTCAAGCACTCCTTGCGCATTGTTCGCCGGATGCACGAGGAGTTCCCCGACCTCACCTTCAACTTCACGACCAAAATCGAACACATCGTGCAACACGAGGACGCGATCCGCGAGATGGCCGGGTTGGGATGCGTCTTCATCACCTCGGCAGTCGAAGCGCTCAGCGCTTCCATCCTCGAAAAGCTGGAGAAGGGCCATACCGAAGCCGATGTGCGCCACGCCAGGCAGATTGCCGACGAGGTCGGGATCGTCATCAGGCCCACCCTGGTGGCTTTCACACCCTGGACTGGCGTTGATGATTACCTCCACGTTATGGAGGTCGTCGAGGAGCTCGGCTGGATCGACAATATCGCTCCCATCCAGTACGCGATCCGGCTGCTCTTCCCGCCAGGCTCTTCCCTGTTAGGCAAGGAGTATACCGACTGCCACCTGACGTCCTTCAACGAAGAACTCTTCACCTATGAATGGCGACACCCGGATCCTCGCATGGATGAGCTTTACACTAGCGTCAATCACCTTGTCCGAGAGGCAGAGGCAAATCAGGAAGACTCACGGCTCACCTTCTACCGGATCAAGGGCCTCGCTCTTGCCGCGGCAAACGGGCGAAGAATGCCAGTGGAGGCTGTCATAGCCCTTCCCGAGAGGCGCGCCACGCCAAGGCTGAGCGAACCCTGGTTCTGTTGAGCAGAGCCGACGGAAGGCCAGTTTGGCCTTATGCTAATCCACTAATGACGCCATGCGGCCGCTCACGCGTCAGGAATATACGGGATCAACCCCTTGCGCAACGCTTCCTCCTGGATGGCCCGCGGCGCATGCCGCACATCCATGATTAACCCATTTATCTCAAGCATCCAGATCAAGGGGTTCTGGTCAACCATTGACGGGAGCGTCCACTCAGGAGCAAACTGATACATGTCCAGCAGGTCGCGGATCTGCTTGGATTTCGCCTGCATCGTACTGGAACTGAGACCGAAGTAGCTCCAGATCTGGCTCGCTGGCACATAGGGCTTCTGCGAGGAGTCGAAGAGAAAGTTCACCGTGCCCAGCGCATGAATGATGGCGCACGCCCACGTGGCAGCCTTGCCCTGGCTAAGCGGCGAAGGACGTTTCCGGCAGAGAGTCGCCGTCAACTGCCGGCAGGCCTCTGCGTATTCATCATTCAAGTAAGCCTGGCTGAAGGCATCGGTAAGCTGACTGATTTCGTCGAACCGCGCCTGCATTTCTTTGGGGACATTCTGCGACGTACTACGTTTGGACATAAATACTTCCCTCTACTACTGGTTGCAGTCCATAGCTCCAGACCCGACGGATGAGGGACCCACTCGATAAGTGACTCCCGCTCGTTCGCAAGCCGTCGCTATGCGCTTGCATGATGGTGTCCGGCCTATGCGGACCTTCAGCAGTAGTATAGCATCTTTTCCGGGCAGAAGGTAAACCCCGGATTCAGTGAAAAACACGCGGAGAACTACGTGGCCTGGCTGATCTCCAGGAGATGGCCATCCGGATCCCGGAAGAAGCAGCGGATTTCTCCACCCCAGTCAACCGGCGGCGTCAAGAAGACGGCCCCACGCGCCTTGAGCGTCTCATAGGCGGCGCGGCAGTCCGGCACCCGAATCGTCAGCTCATGACTGACGGTATCAGGATCCGTAGGCGGCGCAAAGGTGACTGTCGGCTTGTCCCTGGTGGGCCCCCCGCCGGTCACCAGCAGCAGCCAGCTCCCCTGAAAATTGAGCACGCACGACGTGCTACCATACTCACGGTAAACCGTGGCTCCCAACACATCACGATAAAAATGACGCGATCGCTCAAGATCGCTGATCACCAGCAACTGGGTGAGTGCAACCCCTTCCGTAGGAAACTCGGCTTGCGTCATCATTCGCCTCCTCTGCGCTGAGTACTGCACCACAAGAACTGGGCTCCTCGGTCAATCTCAAAATCTGAGCGAGACAGGGCCATATCCTCCTGGTGGTTGCCAAAGGTCACTTCCTTTGGCATTACGCCTTTGGAACAATGGTATTGCGCACGGTCTGAAGAGTGATCAAGCCATTCTCAAATATGAAGGTATCTACGCCATCGGAGACGCTTGCTCGCTCAGAGTCAGCAGTCCACTCAAGAAAGAGCACATTGTCCGCGTAGATGGTTGTGACCCCCCACTTCGCCTTGGGAAGAGCCTGGAGAAGATCGGCAAAGAACGGGCGAATCGCCTCCTTGCCACGCAGAACACCCGACGGGCTGATTAAGGTGGCTGTGTTGGCGTAATCCATCAGAATAGCATCAAGATCTTCGGCACCCAGGGCCTGCGCGTGGTGATTAAAGACTTCTTCCGGCGTCCTTTTCGATAGATCTGTTTGTGTCATCGCTCTCTCCTCTGCAAATACTCTATAACTGAGGGTGCTCGTCCACCCTCTGACAAATTCGTGACCTTGTTCCATTTGCATGTTTGTGGTCACTGCTCATAGTGTAATAGGAGGGCCTTCATTTTACAAGTGTATTCTCCTATCTATCTTGCCCTTCTTGCAGGGACCGAACAAAAAAGTCGAGCGAGACCACGCACCAGCGATGCCGGTGCGTGGTCTCGCTCGACTTTTTTGTTCGTTTGAGAAATGCTGGTATTTGCCTGTGACGATTAGCGTTTCGTGTACTGAGGA
>WNFX01010853.1_pt1 | contig 12007 bp, 13 predicted proteins | sample 5400111 | NCBI WGS metagenome assembly WNFX01 (sample SAMN13153363, study PRJNA577476) | soil metagenome | isolation source: 40 cm soil or saprolite under grassland replicate 1 | place: USA:California | collected 2016-06-15
CCATCCTCACCGCCGCCTGCGCCAGCAACCCAGCGCCCGCACCGGGGCCGGCTGGCTCGCAGCCCGCCTCGCTCAACGTCGAGCTCGACTGGGTGCCGAACCCCGATCACGTGGGCTTCTACTACGCCCAGCACCAGGGATACTTCACCCGGCAGCACCTGACGGTGAACTTCCGGGTGCCCTCCAGCGCCGCCGACCCGCTCAAGCTCGTCGGGCTGGGCCAGGCCGACCTGGCCATCTCCTACGAGCCGCAGCTCTTCTACGCCCAGCAGGAGCACCTGCCGGTGACCGCGGTCGCCGCGGTCATCCCCGTCCCGCTGAACGGGCTCATCGTCTCGCCGAAGCTCGGGATCACCAGCCTGTGCCAGATCAAGGGCCACTCGGTGGGGTTCACCGGGATCTCGAGCGACTACGCGTTCTACTCGACCCTGCTGCACACCTGCCACCTGACCCGCAAGCAGGTGCCGTACCAGACCGTCGGCTACAACCTGGTGCCGTCGATCCTGTCCGGCAAGGTCGACTCGATCATCGGCGGGTACCGCAACGTCGAGGCGATCCAGATCGGCCAGGAGATGAAGCAGAAGGCAACCGATTTCCCCGCGAACCAGCTGGGGGTCCCCCGGTACGACGAGCTGGTGCTGGTCGCCAGCACCAGCAGGCTGCGCTCGGATCCCGGCTATGCGAGCGCCGTCCGGCGGTTCGTGGCCGCGTTCCTCGCCGGCACCGGCGCCGCGATGAAGAACCCGGGGGCGGCGACCACCGTCATGCGGGGCGTGAGCCAGTACCGCCCGGCGTTCCTGCAAGCGAGCGTCCCCTACACGCTGAAGCTGCTCGGCCAGCGCGGTGGCCTGCCGATCGGGTGTCTCGACCTGGCGGCCTGGCAGGACTTCGGGAACTGGCTGAAGGCGCACAAGCTGGTGCATGACACCCCGGACGCGGCAGCCATCATGACCGACAGGTACCTGCCGCATCCGTCCTGCCCGGGCGGGGGATGACGGTGACCGCAGCCGGCCGCGGCGAATCCCCATGACCGGGCCGGGGCCCGCGGCCGGGCTTGTGCATGGCATGGGCAAGGAGCTGGTCGAGCCGGACTGGGCCCCGCTCACCGGCGGCGAGGTGGGCGCGGTGCTCGCCCGGTATGGCCTGCCCGCCGGGTACGACCTGGTCGCCAGCGGCACCGGGCACGCCGCCACGCCGCGCACCGGAACCGTCGTCGCCTGGAGCAGCCCGCGGCCGATGTCGGCCGCGGGCCTGGTCCGCCACGGCACCGGCACCGTCTTCGTCAAGCGCCATCACGTGCGCGTCCGCTCCGCTGCCCAGCTCGCCGCCGAGCACGCGTTCGCCGCGCACCTGCGCGCCAGCGGCCTGCCGGTGCCGGCGGTCCGGCGCACAGCGGCCGGCCGGACCGTGGTCGCAGATGGCGACTTCGTGTACGAGGTGCACGAGGTGGCGGAGGGCATCGACCTGTACCGGGACGCGATGTCGTGGACCCCGTACCTGAGCCCCGGCCATGCCCGGGCGGCGGGGGGCGCGCTCGCCCGGCTGCACCGGGCGGCGGCCGGGTTCGCCCGGGCGGCCCGGCCACCGGCGGTGCTCACCAGTTCCTGTTGCGTCATCACCGCGGCTGACCCGCTCGCCGCGGTGGACGCGATCGCCCGCCGGCGCCCCGGCCTCGCCCGTTACCTGGCCGGCCGCGACTGGCGCCGCGACCTCGCCCGGGACCACCTGCCCGCGATCGGCCGCGCCGCGCCGCTGCTCGGCGCGCTGGAACGGCAGTGGGGGCATGGGGACTGGCACCCCTCCAACCTCACCTGGGACTCCGCGGGCCCGGGCGCTGAGGTGGTGGCGGTGTTCGACTTCGGGCTGGCCAACCGCACCTTCGCCGTGCACGACCTGGCGGTCGCGCTGGAACGCAGCACCATTGGCTGGCTCGATCTGGCCGAAACCGGCCAGGCCGGGGTGGACACCGGCGCCGTGGACACGCTGCTCGACGGCTATCAGGCGGTCCGCCCGCTGAGCCCGGCCGAGGCCCGGGCCCTGCCCGAGGTACTCCCCGTCGTCCACTTCGAGTACGCGCTGTCCGAGGTCGAGTACTTCGCCGACGTGGTGGCCTCGCCGGGGCTCGCCGACCTTGCCTACGACGCCTACCTGATCGGCCACACCCGCTGGTTCGCCAGCCCGGACGGCACGGCGATGCTCGGCCATCTCCGCCAGCGGGCGCCCAACAGCTGACCACGGGCCGCCCGGCCGCGCTCACGGCCCGGCGGCTGGCAGCAGGCCCAGCAGGCGGGCCGCGTTCTGCTTGAGGATCTTCGGTCTTACCTCGTCCTTGATCGGCAGCTTGGCGAAGTCGGCCAGCCAGCGGTCCGGGGTGAGCAGCGGGAAGTCCGACCCGAACAGCACCTTGTCCCGCAGCAGCGTGTTGGCGTACTGCACGAGCTGCGGCGGGAAGTACTTCGGCGACCAGCCCGACAGATCGATGTAGACCTCCGGCTTGTGCGTGGCGATGCTGAGCGCCTCATCCTGCCAGGGGAAAGACGGATGCGCCAGGATGATCTTCATTCCGGGGAAGTCGACCGCCACGTCGTCGATATGCAGCGGGTTGGAGTACTTCAGCCTGATCCCGCCCCCGCCCGGCACCCCGGCACCGATGCCGGTCTGGCCGGTGTGGAACAGGGCGATCGCCCCGAGTTCCTCTATCACCTCGTACAGGCCGTAAGCCATCCGGTCGTTCGGGTAGAAGCCCTGGACGCTGGGGTGGAACTTGAAGCCCTTCACGCCGTAGCGCTCGGCCAGCGCGCGCGCCTGCGCCACCCCGGCCTTGCCCCGGAAGGGGTCGATGGAGGCGAACGGGATGAGCACGCCGCCGCTGGCCGCGGCCGCCTCGGCGACCTCCTCGTTCGGCACCGGCGGGATGCCGGTGGCATGCTCGGCGTCCACGGTGAACACGACCGCCATCATGTCGCGCTCCCGGTAGTACGCGGCGATCTGCTCCAGGGTCGGCTTGCGGTGCGCGGCGTCGACCTTGAAATAGGCGGCGGACGCCTCGTTCAGCGTGTCATCCAGGGAGGCGCCGCCCCGCGAGGAGACCTCGGCGTGGGTGTGCACATCGATGGCAACCAGGGACTCGAGGTCCATCTCAGGCTCCGCTCGTCGGCCATGATCGGCGAAAACTCTCCACCATATACGGCGAAAGCTCCCACCGATCATCCTCCTGGCTGATCAGGCCGCCGCGTCAAGATTGCCTCGTTTCCGGCGTCCCGCCGAATTGGCCGACCCGATCGGAACTGCCCTTTAGTCTATAGCGCTATATCGCGATATACAGATCAGCAGAGCTGGTTACCGCGCTCGGCTAAAGTGATCTTGTGACCGAGGAACCGCGTGAGGGCGTGCCGCCCTACCTGGCGATAGCAGCCGCGCTGCGGGCGCGTATCGAGTCGGACGAGTTTCCTCCCGGCGCGATGCTCCCCTCGATCACGCGGATCAGCCAGGAGTGGGGCGTTGCCAAGATCACCGCTGCGAAGGCGCTGAAGGTGCTGCGCAGCGAGGGCCTGACCCGCTCGGTGCAGGGCTGGGGCACGTTTGTCGCCGGGCCAGACGACTAAGACTGCCGCTCAGCTCCCACCGGCATCACCCTGCGGCGGCGCCGCGGCGGCCACGACCAGGGATGGCACCTCAAGCTCCCGGCCGGGGCGCCCCCGCGCCTAGCGCCGCCCGGCTCCGGCGGGCTCCCCGGCCCCGGCGCTGGTGTCCGCGTGCGGCATGCGGGCCCGCATCCACCAGAACAGCAGCGCCAGCGGCACGGCGAGACCACCGAGGCCGTAGATCATGAACGCGGTATAGCTGGAGATGTGCTGGACCAGCCACGCGAAGTTCTGGCCGAAGAAGCCCGTGATGAAGGTCAGCGGCAGGAAAATCGTGGCCAGGATGGTGAGCTGCTCGATGGTCGAGTTCTGCCGGACACCGACCTGCGTCTGCTCGACCGAGATCACCGCCATGTTCGCCTGCAGCACCGCGCCGAGCAGGTCGCGCTGGTCGGCGACCTCCTCCTCGATCAGCAGCAGGTGATTCGGCGCGACGCTGCCGGAGAACACCGTGGCCTCGATCTCGTCGATGTCGCGTTCGAGCCCGGCCACCACCGGCGCATAGTCGTCCACCACCTCGTCCAGGATCGCCCAGAGCGCGGAGGAGCTGTCCGCGGCCAGCAGTTCCGGCCGCTGCTCCAGCCGCTGCCTCGCCTCCCCCAGTTTGCTCGCCCCGCCCCGCCGCACGGTGATGACGAAGGTGGGCGAGACGAAGACGCTGACCTGGCCGAAGTCGATCTCTTCCGCTTCGTCGTCGTAGCGCGCGGTACGCAGGATAACCAGCCGCACGCCGTTGTCGTAGGTCTCGATCTTCGGCCGCTGATGAAGATTGAGCGCGTCCTCCACCGCCAGCTCGTGCAGGCCAAAAGATTCGCGCACCTGGGCCAGCTCCTCCGCCCCGGGCTCGAACAGTCCCAGCCACACGAAGCCACCCTGGGTGGTCCTGGCCGCCGCCTCCTCCAGCGCCACCGCGCCCTCATCGCGCCGAACGCCGTCCTTGTAGTGAGCGCAGTCGATGATCATCTTGGGGACTCCTTGTCCAAAAGCGGCAGACATCCATGACCAAGCATGGCTGAGCCGTACCCCGGCGCGGTGGGGCGGCCGGACCTGGACCCAGTCACCGGCACGGGCGGGTGTCCGTCGGGCATGATGAAGATCTGCCGGGGAGACCCGGCTCCGGTGCCGGACGGAAGCGAGGCGTGCCATCCATGGCGATGCAGAGCGTGCTCAGGAGCCTCCTGGTGCTTGAGGCGGTCGCCGAGCACCAGCCCGTCCGGGTCGGCGAGCTGACACCGCTGCTCGGGCTGCCCAAGTCGACGATCCAGCGGAGCCTGGAGACGCTGGCCGAGGCCGGATGGCTGCGCCAGGTCGACGGGGACCTCACCCGGTGGGCGCTCACGTCCCGGGCCCGGTCGGTGGTGCTGCGCTCGGGCGGCGAGGACGACCTGCGCGAGGCCGCGCTCCCGCCGATGCGGCAGTTGCGCGATGCCGCCGGCGAGACGGCCCACCTGTTCGTGCCGACCGGGTCCTACCAGGTAGTGGCCATCGAGCGGGTCGACTCCCGCCGGAACGTCCGCACCATCATCCCGCTGGGCACGGTCTTTCCCATGGTGGCCAGCTCGGCGGGCATCGCGATGCTCGCGCGCGGCCCCGACGAGCAGGTGGAGGCGGCGATCGCCGAGGCCGCGCGGGCCGCGGACGCACCGACCGGCGAGGACCTGGAGAAGGCCCGGGAGCAGGCGGCGGCCGTCCACGTCAAGGGGTACAGCTGCCGCATGGGCTGGGACCGGGATGTGATGGGGATCGGGGCGGCGATCACGAACCACCGCGGTGAGGTCGCCGCGGGCGTGAGCATCGCGATCCCGCTGAGCCGCTTCCAGTACAGCGGCGAGGCGGAGTGGGGCAAGGAAGTGGTGGAGGCGGCGGCGGCCATCAGCCGGTCGCTGGGCTATTCAGGCGGCGACCAGCCACCGGCCGGGCAGCCGACCGGTCCCTGACTCGCTAATGCAGGTGGGCGCGCCAGTCGCGCGGCACCCGGCCGTCCGGGCCGGGGGCCGGCTGATCGACGGGATGGTGGTCCGGTGGGGCCAGCGCCGGGCCGGACTCGTAGAACTCGTCGGTCGCATAACTCCAGAACCAGGCCTCCCCCGGCTCGAAGCTGCGGATGACCGGGTGCCCGGTGGCCGCCGCGTGCGCGCTCGCGTGCTGTGACGGCGAGGTGTCGCAGCAGCCGATGTGCCCGCACTGGGCACACCGGCGCAGGTGGAACCACCAGCCGCCGGCCGCCTCGCACTCCATGCAGCCGGTCCCGGAGGGCGGCACGCCGGGCTCGATTCCTGGCTGCGCGGTCATGCGGCGTCCTCTCGTTCGGCATCGGGGACGGTGAGCGGGAGACGGACCTGGAAACGCGTGTCGCCCGGCTCTGATTCCACCCGCAGGTCCCCGTGGTGCTTGTTCACCACGATCCGCCAGGAGATGTCGAGCCCGAGGCCGGTGCCCTCGCCCACCTCCTTGGTGGTGAAGAATGGCTCGAAGATCCGGTCCCGGATGTCGGCGGGCACGCCCGGGCCGGTGTCGCCGATCTCGACCAGAACCCGGTCGCCGTCCAGGGCGGTCCGCACGGTGAGCGTGCCGGTCCCGCCCATCGCGAACACCGCGTTGTCGATCAGGTTCGTCCAGACCTGGTTCAGCTCCGCGGCGTAGACGGGGATCTGCGGCAGGCCGCGGTCGTAGTCCTTCACCACTCTGATGCCGTCACCGATCTTGCCTGACAGCATGACGAGGGTGCTGTCGAGCAGCTCGTGCACGTCCACCACCCGGAAAGGCGCGCGGTCGATCTGGGAATACTGCCTGGCCGCGCCCACCAGTGTCGAGATCCTGGTGGTCGAGTCCTCGATCTCGTTCATCAGCAGCTCGGTCTCGACGGTGTAGTTCAGCCACCGCACCGCGCCGTCCAGGGCGTCGGCGTCCACGCAGGCCGCGACCTGGTCGAGCCAGCCGGCGTCCATCCCGGCCTGCGCGAAGACCGGCGCGAGATCCCAGCCGCCGTCGATGCCGTGGTCGTCGAGCCAGTCGGCCACGGCGTCCTCGCGGTCGGAGGCCTCCATCGGGCTGAGCACCGGCGCCTTCGCCACCTGCTCCGCGGCGCGCTCCTGCAGCTTGATCAGGGCTTCCAGGGTGGCCGGCTCGTACGGACCTTTCGCTATGAAGCCCAGCTTGCGCCGCATCCCGGCGACCCTTTCCCGCAGCGCCGCGGTAGCGCGGACGGCGGCGGCGGCCGGGTTGTTCAGCTCGTGGGTGAGGCCGGCCGACAGCGACCCCAGGGCCAGCAGCCGCTCCCGCTGGCCAACCACCCGCTGGGTGTTCCGGACCCCGAGGAACGCGCCCTCCAGCAGGTGGACCGCCATCGGGAACCAGGCGTTGATCATCCCGGCGAATTTCTCGGCGTCGAGCACGTAGAACCGGGACGGTTCGGTGACCCGGACCGAGGTGTTGTAGACCTGCGGCACCCGGTCCCCCAGGTACGCGTTGAAGGCGCCCGCGTACACGCCGGGCGTGGACGTCCGGTTCGTCTCCACGTCGTCGCTCCCGACCCGGCGGGACATCACCAGCGTGCCGTTCAGCAGCACGTAGAAGCAGGTCGCCGGGTCGCCTTCGGTGTACACCGGGCCGACCGGGAAGACCTCCACCCGGCCTTCGCGGCACAGCCAGGCGAGCTGGGAATCGGTCAGCTTCTCGAACAGGAACAGCGCCCGCAACTCGTCCGCGCTGCACATGGCCGGCTGGGCCTGCCCGCTCATAGCTTCTCCAGGTATCGGTGGACGAGCATGACGGCCATGGCGCCCTCGCCGACCGCGGAGGCGACCCGTTTGGCCGACTCCGCGCGGGCGTCACCGGCCACGAACACGCCGGGCACGCTGGTCTCCAGGTGGTAGGGCGCCCGGTCCAGCTCCCAGCCGCGCGGCCGGTCGCCCTCGGCTGACAGGTCCGGGCCCGCGACGACGAAGCCGCGCTCGTCGCGGTCCACCACGCCGTCCAGCCAGTCGGTCAGCGGCGCTGCGCCGATGAACAGGAACAGCCACTGCGCGCTGGCCGTCTCGGTCGCGCCGGTGGCGGTGTCGCGCAGCGTCAGGCGCTCCAGGTGGTCGCTGCCCTCGGCGGCGATGACCTCGGTGCAGGTGCGGACCGAGATGTTGCCGATCTCCCTGATCTGCTGGATGAGGTAGTAGGACATGGACCGCTCCAGCGAGACCCCGCGGCACAGGATGGTCACCGACTTGGCGTGCTGGGACAGGAAGACGGCGGCCTGCCCGGCCGAGTTCGCGCCGCCGACGATGTAGATGTCCTGGCCCGTGCAGGCGGCCGCCTCGGTGAGCGTGGACCCGTAGTAGACCCCGCGCCCGGTCATATCGTCGAGCCCGGGCGCGCCGAGCTGCCGGTAGGAGACCCCGGTGGCGAGGATAACGGTGTGCGCGTCGATGGTGCCGCCGTCGGCGAAGCGGACCGTGCGCGCCGAGCCGTTGACGTCGAGCCCGATCACGTCGCGCGTGGTGAGGAGCTCGGCGCCGAACCTGGTGGCCTGCCGCCGCGCCCGCTCGGTCAGCTGCGCCCCGGATACCCCGTCCGGGAACCCGAGGTAGTTCTCGATCCGCGAGCTCTGGCCCGCCTGGCCGCCGGTGGCGGTGCGCTCCACCAGCACGGTACGCAGCCCCTCGGACGCACCGTATACCGCGGCGCCCAGGCCGGCCGGGCCGCCGCCGATGACGATGAGGTCGTAGAAATCCTTCGACGGGGTGGTGGCCAGGCCGACGCAGCTGGCCAGCTCGGCGTCGGTCGGCTCGACCAGCGGCTGCCCATCGGGGGTGATCACCACCGGCAGCCTGAGCCCGTCGGCCCCGGCCGCCTCCATCAGCCGCTGGCCGTCGGGTCCCTCGGATTCGTACCAGCGGTAGGCGATCTGGTTGCGGGCGAGGAACTCGCGGACCTCGGACGAGCGGGCGGACCAGCGGTGCCCGACCACCTTGGTCACGTGGACCGGCCGCCGCTCCTCCTCGTGCCACTTGCTCAGCAGATCGTCGACCACCGGGTAGAGCTTCTCCTCCGGCGGGTCCCACGGCTTGAGCAGGTAGTGGTCGAGGTCGACCACGTTGATCGCGTCGATGGCGGCGCCGGTGTCGGCGTAGGCGGTGAGCAGCACCCGGCGCGCCGCCGGGTACAGGTCCATCGCCCGCTCCAGGAACTCGATCCCGTTCATCCCGGGCATCCGGTAGTCGGCCACGATCACGGCCACCTCGTCGCCGCGCAGCCTCATCTCGCGCAGTGCGCCGAGCGCGGCGTCGCCGGACTCGGCGCGCACGATCCGGTGCTGCTCGCCGTACCGGCGCCGCAGGTCACGGGCCACGGCCCGGGACACACCGGCGTCGTCGTCCACGGTCACGATCGCGGTCCGCGCCGCGCCTCCCGGCGTCGTCACCAATACCTCCATGCGGATGCCCCAGCCCTCAGGCCGGGGAGGAAGGACCTAGCCCCACATGCAGCCCATGCTAGGTGCCTGGTGCAAACGGGATCCCGGAGGGCGGCGGGCCGGCCGGCCGCGCCGTCGGGACCGGAGGTTTAATTACCGAACCGGTCCCGATGAGGAACGAAGGGAACAGTGATGGCCCGCACGCCCGAGGAAATCTTCTCCCACCATGCCCAGGCACTCGGCAAAGGCGACCTGGATGAGATCGTCGCCGACTATGCCGACGACGCGGTCTTCATCTCCCCGGCGGGGGTCATGCGCGGCAAGGACGGCGTCCGGGAGGCGTTCACCAAGTTGCTGGCCGACGTGCCGAACGCGCACTGGGATCTGAAGACGCTGATATACGCGGACGACGTCCTCTTCCTGGAGTGGGCCGCGGACGCGGCGCGGACCAGGGTGGAGGACGGCATCGACACGTTCGTGTTCCGCGACGGCCTCATCCGGGTGCAGACCCTCCGCTACACGCTGCAGCTCAAGGTCTGACCTCCGGCTCAGCGCGGCGGCGTCACCTGTCGGGGACGGCCAGCTGGAGGCAGGTGGTGCCGCGCAGGTCCAGCCAGGCGCGTTCGGGGCCGCGGACGAGCCGCAGCAGCACCGCGTCGCAGGTGGGACAGCGGGCCACCATCCCGGGCGCGTGCGGGTAGACGCGCGTCTGCGCGACGGCCCAGCTGGCGCCGCACGACACGCACGTGAGCATCGCGCTGGTGACGTCCATGCTGAACAGCTCGCCCAGCGTCCCGCCGAGCATGTTCCCGTCCATGTAGTCGCTCATGCCTTGCCTCCGGAGGGCCCGAAACGTTCGGTCTTGATGGCGCCCGCGCCATGGCCCGCGCGCACGAGCAGGTCGGCGACGGCCTCGACGAACCCGGTCGGGCCGCAGACGAACACCGCCGGGGACTCGTCCGGCGGCCATCCGGCCGAGGCGAGGGTCGCGGCGTTGAGCCGCCCGGTGGGCTGGCTGGAGCCCGGCGGGGCGGTGCGGGTGTACACGTACGTCACCTCCAGGCCGTCACCGGCCTGCTCCCGCCGCGCCAGCTCACCGGCGTAGAGCAGGGCCCCGGGATCCCGGACCGAGTAGATCAGCTTGAACGGCGCGTGGCTGCCCTCGGCCGCGCGCTCGCGGATCATCGCCATCAGCGGCACCACGCCGCTCCCGCCGGCCACGAGCAGGACCGGCCCGGTGCTGGCCGGGCCGTCCGGGTTCCAGACGAACCAGCCGCCGACCGGGCCGCGCAGTTCCAGCGGGTAGCCGACGGCCAGGGTCTGGGTCAGGTACGGGGAGACCTCCCCGTCGGCGAGCCGCTGCACGGTGAGCTCGACCACCGGCGGGTCGGCCTGGCCGTCGCCGGGGGCGGAGGCGATCGAGTACGACCGCTCGGTCGAGTACCCGTCCGGCGCGGTCAGCCGCACATCCACGTGCTGGCCCGCCAGGTGCCCCGGCCAGCCGGGAACGTCAACCACGATCGTGCGGGCGGTGGCGGTCTCGTCGCGGGTGGCCGCCACGGTGCCCACCCGCCAGGTCAGTCGCCCCAGTACCGCTGCTCGCGCCACGGGTCCCCGTAGTTGTGATAGCCCAGACTCTCCCAGAACCCGGGTTCGTCATGGTCGGACAGGGTGATGCCCTGGAGCCATTTGGCGGACTTCCAGAAGTACAGGTGCGGAACGAGCAGGCGCGCCGGGCCGCCGTGCTCCGCCTCGAGGGGCTCGCCGCCGAAATCGAAGGCCACCCACGCCTGCCCGTCGACCAGGTCCGCCAGCGGCAGGTTGGTGGTGTAGCCGCCGTAGGAGTGCGCCACAGCGAACCCGGCGCTGGTATCGACGTCGGCCAGCAGCGTGTCCAGGGATACCCCCCGCCAGTGGGTGCCGAGCTTGGACCATTTGGTCACGCAGTGGATGTCGACCGTCGGCTCCTCGATGGGCAGCGCCTGGAAGGCGGCCCAGTCCCAACGGTGGACCTTCCCGGTCTCGGTCGTTATCGAGAACTCCCACCTGCCGGTGTCGACCCGGGGCGTGGGCCCGGCGGAAAGCACCGGGAAGTCGGTGACCAGATACTGCCCGGGCGGGAGCTTCTCATTGGCGTCCCGTCGGCGCCCGGAGAAACCAGGTGACACGATGCCCATACCGCAACCTTGTCACATCGGGCCCGCGCGCCCGCGGGCGCGGTCCCTACGCCGACGAGTCGGGGTAGCGGCCCGGAGGCTGGGGCTGGGTGTACCCGCCACCGGCCGACCCGCCGTACCCGCCGCCCGGCGGCTCCGTGTAGCGGCGCTCCTCGTACACCTGGGTTGAGGTGGAACGGCGCCGTCGTGCGATGAGGAACGAGAGGGAGATGATCAGGCCGATCACGCCCCCGATCATCAGGATGTCGCCGACTATCTGCAGGTCGATGCCGTTGGGTGTCCAGGTCACAGCGAACCGCAGAATGGCGCCGATGATGATCAGCGCGATGCTTCCGCCAATGGTCATGAGCTGGCCACCTCCTCTGGTCCGAGCATACAGTCGTCCGAGCATACAGATTCAAGGACACCGGCTGGCCGCCGGCATCACCCGCGCCGGGTGAGGAGCGTATCAATCAGCCGGTGGCGGAGGCGGACGGCACCGCCGATGGCGTGGCCGGTGGGGTGGATGCGGGCGTGGATGGCGCGCTGGGTGTCGGCGAGACCGACGGGCTGGGCGACACCGTCGTCGGGGTGGGCGACGGGGTGGTGGGGGTCGGGGTGGGTGCCGTGCTGTGCGACGGCTTCGGGCTCGCGGGCGCCGAGCTCGCGCCCTGGGCGGGGCCCACCAGGTTGGGCGACTGCACCGGGTTATGGCTCGGCCAGAGCAGCAGCGCGGCCGCCGCCACCACCACACCCGCCACCACGACCGCGCCGCCGGTGGCGGCGCCCGCCGCGAAGGCCCG
>WNFX01005867.1_pt1 | contig 12006 bp, 14 predicted proteins | sample 5400111 | NCBI WGS metagenome assembly WNFX01 (sample SAMN13153363, study PRJNA577476) | soil metagenome | isolation source: 40 cm soil or saprolite under grassland replicate 1 | place: USA:California | collected 2016-06-15
CAGCGCAGCATCGCGAGCTTTCGCGGCCAATCGAGCTTCGTCACCTGGACCTACAGGATCCTGATCAACACCTGCTACGACGCGCGGCGCAGCCGGCTGCGCAAGAAGGAGATCGGGAGCGACGACGCTGAGGAGACAGGCCGGCGGGAGCTGCGCGCCCGGAGCGCACCCCGCGCTGCGCATGGCGCTCGAACGTGCGCTGGCTTCGCTGACGCGGCACCAGCGCGACGTTTTTCTGCTGTACGAAGTGGAAGGATTCCGCCACGCGGAAATCGCCGGGATGCTGGAGATTACCGAGACTGCCTCGAAGAACACGCTTTTCCAGGCGAAGAAAAATCTTCGCCAGATGCTGGAGCCGCCCCGATCCGATCGGGGCGCCGCGGAAATACGGTGAACGGACATGAACGCGACTTGTAGCGACAGAGACCGGATTTTTGAAGACGGCACGCCCGCCGAATGGGCGGCGCTCGAAGCGCACGCGGCCACCTGCGCGATTTGCGCGGAAGAGCTGCGTGCGTGGAAACTGGGATGGCAAACCGCGCTGGCAGGCGCATTCGCCGTGATTCTGGCCCTCTCCACAGGATGGATCTATCTGCACCGTTCGCCGAACGGGGGCAGCGTGGGAGATCCATCGTTTCTGAAGAGCAAGGCCCTGAAGGAAGTGGAGAGCGCGGAAACCGCATACGAACGGGCAATCGACAAGCTCGCCGCGGAAGCCAAGCCGCAGCTCGACAATCCCGCGACGCCGCTGCTCGCGAACTATCACGAGAAGCTGCAGGTGCTGGACAGCGCCATCGGCGACCTGCGCGCGCAGGCGGGATTGAATCCCTCGAATGCGCAACTGCGCTACCAGTTGCTGGCCATGTACCAGGAAGAGCAGCACACGCTTGAAGAGGTTTTGGAGGCAAGACAACGATGAATCGCACCCAGCCCATTTTTTGGAGAAGACTGCCGCGTCCCGCAGCGGTTGCGGGACTGCTCTCCGCGCTGCTTGTGCTCGCGGGAAAACCCGCGCTTGCGGCAAATCCAGGTCAGGAGCAAATCTCGAAGGATTTTCAAAAGACGGTGACGCTAGGGGCCGGCCAATCCGTGAGCGTCGAGCACAAATTCGGTGAGGTCAAGCTCCACGGCGAAGCGGGCCGCGAAGTCAAGATTTCCGCCACGATACGCGTGCAGGCCAGTTCGCGAGAGGAAGCTGAATCCTTCGCGCAAAAAATCCAGATCGAGGTGCAGCAGTCGAGCGAAGGAGTGCGCATCAAGACCATCTATCCCGAAGAAGAGAAGAGATGGTTTCACCTGAGCAAGAGTTCCTCCTGGTCCGTGAGTTACGACATTGGCATGCCGTCCGACGCCCCGCTGACCCGTGCGCAACAGTTTCGGGGGCGTTGATGCCACTGGCATCCACGCCGCAACGGACATTGAAAACAGCCACGGCTCGCTGATCGTGCGCGACCTGGGCGCTGCGCGACTGAATAATTCCTTTGGAAGCATCGAGCTGAATGGCGCGGGCGGGAACGTCTCGGTAAACGACAACAACGGTTCCGTGCAGGTGTCCGACGTGAAGGGCACGCTGGAAGTGCGCAACCGCTTCGGCAGCATCACCACGCGGAACATTCAAGGCGCGGCGACCATTACCGGCGGTAACGGCGCCGTCACGCTGACGGACGCGGCTTCGGCAAACATCACGACTTCCTTTGGGAGCGTGGACACGCGCAACATCCGCGGGGATCTTTCCATCCGCGACAACAATGGAAACGTGGAGATTTCCTCGATCGGCGGCGCCGCCGACATCACCAACAGCTTTGGCAACGTGACTTTTTCCGATGTGCGCGGCCGCGTGAACTGCACCACGAACAATGGCCGCGTGAAAGGCAGTTCGGTGACGGGCGCTTCGGTGACCATCCGCGATTCCTTCGGCAACATCGAGCTGGACACCATCAGCGGGGCGCTGACCGCGGAAACTTCCAACGGCAAAGTCAGCGTGCGCGATGCGCGCGGGAGCGTGGAGTTGAAGTCTTCTTTTGGCGCCATCGAAGCCTCGAATATCCCAAAGGGCATTCGCGCGATCACCGGCAACGGAGGAGTCACGCTGACGGACATCGGCGGGGACACCTACGCCAAAACGAGTTTCGGCAGCGTTCTGGCCGAGCGCATCAACGGGAATCTGACCGCGGAGAACACGAACGGCTCGGTCACGGCGCGAAACGTCAAAGGCGACGCCATCGTGCAAACTTCCTTCGCCGGCGTCACACTGGAATTGATCGGCGGAAGAATCAGCGTGGACAATCAAAATGGCGCGATTTCCGCGACCGCCATGCGCGCGGCGAGCGGCTGCCGCGACATTTCGCTCAAGACTTCCTTCTCTGCCATCCGCGTACGCATTCCAGAAGGCGTGGGATACAATCTCACGGCACGGACTTCATTCGGACGGATTTCCTCGGAATTGCCAGTCACTTCGACCGGCAGTATTGGCGGAGAGAGTCTGAGCGGGACCATCGGCGCCGGCGGCTGCCAGCTTCAGCTCACTGATTCCAACGGGAGCATCGAAATCGCCAAAGCCCAGTGATTCCCTGAGACCTCAGCCGGCTCCACGGCGCGCTCGATCCATCGCAAAAGCTTTCTTCAGGATGCGCGTCGCGGTTTCCGTCAGATGAAATTTGGCAAACTCATCTTCACGCGCAAAAGCCACTTCAGTGACATCGCCGCCTGCACGGGGCTCGCCACCGATGCGTTCGCAGAGATAGTCCGCAATGACATAGTGGAAGCGGGGTCTTTTTTTCTGCTGCCCGCCGATGGCGCCGTTTTCCAAGTAAATCCGGTCGAATACTTCAATCAACTCAAGGACGCGGACCTCGATCCCCGTTTCTTCCAACAATTCGCGAGCGACGCCTTCTTCCAAAGTTTCTCCGATCTCGAGCGTGCCACCGGGAATGGACCACTCTCCGAGCAGTGGCTCGCTGCCGCGGCGGATCAGCAGCGTTCGGCCCTGATCGATGATCACGCCGCCAACGCCTACTATCGGCCGTTCGGGATATTCTCTCGAAGATGCCATTCGAAAGGTCCTTGTGCTATGGTGCGGTGCCGTTCAAAGCAGCGCCAGCGTGCACGGGAGTTGACTTCGTGCACCGCGGTATATAATACGCTGCAGGGTGGCGGGCGCGGTCCTTGTACCCCCACTTTGCGAACGAAAGTACGGAGGATGGAGCCGTGATTCGTTGCCCCGAATGTTCCGCCGAAATCGACGTCGATGAAGACGAAGTCGAAGAAGGCGAAATCCTGAGTTGTCCTGAGTGCGAATCCGAACTCGAGGTTTCGCAGACGCATCCCGTCCACCTGAACCTCATCTCCGATGATTTGGACGAAGAGGAGGACGAGGAAGAAGAAGAAGAGACCGGCGAAAATGGCGACCTTCTCGACAAGGATGACGAGGAAGACGAAGAAGCAGACGAGGAATAACAAGCACACCCCCCTTTCCTCCTGGCATCCTCCTGTGAGCTTCCGCCGTCTAAATCAATAAGGAGCAGCCCAATGCAACGCCTGCGGTGGATCACCGTTCCGTGCACTGCCGCGCTTTTTGCTTCTCTCGCTGTTGCAATTGCCTCGACGCAAGAACCCGCATCATCGCCGCCTTCTTCCGCTCCTGCCGCGCAAACTCCAGCGGCCACATCGAATGAACCGCATAAGAAAAAATACAGCCATGCAAATGATTTCCTGATCCGCGGGACCGTGTTTAACGAGAACGCTCTTTCGTTTCCGGGGGTGCAACTGCGCATCCGGAGGACGAGCGAAAAGAAATTCCGCTGGGAGAGCTACACCAATTCCCGCGGCGAATTTGCAGTTCGCGTGCCCCAGGGGTCAAACTATGAGATGGTAGTTCGCGCGAAGGGCTTCGCGGAACAGACGCGCGCCATTGACACAAAGAACGACGAGAACGAGGCAAGAATCGTGTTGCGGATGCAGCCAATTACGGGAGACAAGAAATGAACTTGCAACGAAGGATCTTCTGTCTGGCGGCGGCCCTCTCGTTGTTTGCCGGCGCTGCGGCGGCCCAGGACAAAAAGCGGGAGGCTCAGTTGCGCACGGTCCGCGGAGTGGTGACGGACAAATCCGATGGCCCCCTTTCTGGGAGCGTCGTCTTTCTAAAAAATGCGCGCACGAATTCTGTCCGCAGCAGTTACACCGACGATACCGGCAGCTATCGTTTTAGCGGTTTGGACCCCAACGCCGACTATGAATTACATGCGGAAAAAGACGGCGCCAAATCACCCAACCGCACCGTCTCCAGTTTCGACAGCCGTAAGGACATCGTTCTGAATCTCAAGATCGACAAGAAAAAGAGCTGAGCGCGATCGGCCGTTGCACACGCAGGCAAGGTTTGCGAGCTGCAATGGAATGCTTGCCCGTCCTCCAATTCAGTTTTGACTTGCGACGAACACGGTGACGGCGAGTTCACCCGCCGGTAAAGCCATTTCTTGGCGTGCTGAATCTAAGTGGAAGCCTAGCATTCTGGAAACTGCATCATCCCCATTTATTGCTGGAACGCGCGGGTCTCGGAACGTAATCGGAATTGCTTATGAACATGCAGAACGGGATGCAACGCCAGTTTATTGCTTCAGTTTTGATTTGCTTTTTCGTTCTGGTTTCGTCAGCCAGAGCGCAGGATCAGCAGCCGCAGCCGCCAAGCCCGCCGCCAAGCGATACGCCAGCTTCCAAGTCAGCGAGACCGCAGGACGGTGCAGAAAAGAACAAGCCCGGCGAAACGGTGGGAAAGAGCAAACTCGAAAAGGAGACGGGAACCGTCAACGATCGTATTTTCGAGGTTTTGCCAAATTACGGCACCGTCGAAAACGCCGAAGACGTTCCAGCTCTTTACTCCTGGACAAAAATTTCGGCTGGCAACCGCCGGGGTCTTCGACTGGGGCGCTTATCCCTTCAACGGTGCGCTCTCTGGAATCGCGCAGGCAAGGAATGATCCAAAAGCCTGGGGACAGGGCTGGGACGCTTACGGAGAACGTTTCGGCGCTTCGTTCGCCGATAACAGCATCGGCACGTACATGACCACCGCCATCTTCCCCACCTTACTTCGCGAAGATCCACGCTACTACCAATTGGGAAAGGGCAGCTTTGGCCGCCGCGCATACCATGCAGTGAACCGCCTGCTTGTTATTCGGACAGATTCAGGACACGACCGATTTAATTACTCTGAATCCGTTGGAAATGCGACGGCTGCCGCAATCTCCAATATCTACCATGTGCCGGCGGACCGGACTGCTTCGAGAAATGCCACCACTTTTGCCCTTCTGATTCTGTATGACGGTATGGACAACGAATTGAAAGAATTCTGGCCGGATATCCGCCGCAAGGTGTTTCATAAGAATACGCCGTAGTTCAGCTCGGCTTACCGTCAGCAAGAGCCGCTGCGCAGGATTGGCGCCCTAATAGGCAGTTCGGGCACGCCGGCGAAGTTATGACGCATCTCCAAGGGGACTTGGGGTGTCGAATCAACGGTCAGGGGTGTGAAATTAGTGGCCGTCGGAGAATGCCTTTTTCGACTTCGGGGACTGACCGCAACCGCAATGAAAATAGCTCGAGGATTACTCTTCGCGGTTTACTGCGCGATTTCTATCGCGCTGCCAATTCTCGCCTATCCGACTTTTGCTCAGCAGCCACAGGGTGCAAATTCGAAGGCTGCTACGGCCTCTGTTACTGGCAGGATCACGGTAGCCAACGGGGAAGGGGTCACAAGTCCCCTTGCTGGCGTCACCGTGAAGGTGGCGGGTCCATCCGCCGGACCGGTACCCCAATCGACGGTGACCGATGCGGAGGGCCGCTACGAGTTCACTCACCTTGCCGCCGGAACCTACACACTGGAAGTGAGTTCCGATGGCTTTAAGCCATGGTCCGCCACGATAACCCTCGGAGCGGAACAGGCGCTTGTCAAAGACGTTGTTCTGCAGATTAGTTCAGTCAATCAGCAAGTCGAAGTTCAAGGAGAGGCCGCCGAAATTGCCACGCAGAACGTAGCGATAACTGCCACGGTCAAGACCGAGCAATTGGAGAGCCTGCCTTTGCCTACCCAGAAATTTACAGAGGCCTTGTCTTTGATACCGGGGGTCATTCGGACTTCCACGGGCAAGCTGACGTTCAAGGGCCAGGCTGAAAGCCAGGGGATGCTGGTGGTTGACTCGACGGAAAACGTGGATCCCGTCTCGGGAAGCTTCTCGATTCCCATTCCCGTCGACGTCATTGAATCCATGATCGTTTACAGTTTACCCGAGAGCTCTGAGTACGGAGGTTTTTCAGGTGGTTTGACAACGATCGAAACGAGGCCTCCCTCCGGCACATGGGATTACAAGCTGCGGGATTTTATCCCCGCATTCCGTGGGAAGAACGACCACCTGGTGGGGCTCGCCAACTGGACGCCTCGATTTGTGCTCGGTGGCCCGCTCATCAAGAACAAGATGAATTTCACCGAAGAGGTTACCTACGAATTGCGGAGACAGCCTGTGCGCGGGTTGTCGTTTCCCGAAAATGAGATCAAGACGCGAAGCGTCACGTCCTTCTCGAACTTTCAGGTGATTCTTTCCCCTCGGCACGTCCTGAACATCAACATCAACGCTTTCCCCATGGAACTCGACTTCGCCAACATCAATGCGCTGATCCCGCAAACCGCGTCTACGAGCTATGGTCGAAGTGGCGTATCCATTGGATTCTCTGATTCCTATCAGTTCGTCTCGGGCGCGGTGCTGAACACCATCGTTCGGTACACGCGCTTCGACAGTAACGCCCGCGGGCAGGGACCCGCCGACATGGAAATCTCACCCGAAGGGTGGGGCGGCAATTACTTCAATAGTTGGAACCGTAAGGCCAACCAATTGGAAGTCTTGCCCGCGTATCAGCTCTCAGCAAAATCCTGGCACGGTAGCCATGAAGTTAGGTTTGGGACGGACATCTTATATCGTAACTATGGCGGTACCGACATCTCTCATCCAATCGAGCTGCTGGAGCAGGATGGCTCGGTCGCCGAACGGATCGACTTTCAAGGCGCGGGCCTGTTGAGCGCAGCAGATGCGGAGGTCGCTGAATTTATCCAGGATCACTGGACTCTGAACAGCCACTTGACGCTCAACTTTGGAGCACGTTTGACCAGTCAATCCATTGGCCGCGATGCCGCTTTCGCGCCTCGCATCGGCGCCGCCTATGCGCTGAATGACGGAAAGACAGTAATTCGTGCCAGTGCTACCGAGGTGTACGGCCACGTCCCGTTGCTTGCAGCAGACTTCACCAACAATCAGGCGCGTGTACTCAGCTTCTTCGATTCTTCCGGCGTCCTGATAGGCCAGCCCGTAGTTCTCGTCAATTCCTATCTTCTTTCGGGCGCGCCCACGAGTGCGCCTGGCGTGCCGCACGACCCTTCATCCAGTCCTCGCACATTTAGCTGGAATGCCGTGCTTGAACACCAAGTGCGCAAGAATCTTAACCTCCGAACGAGCTATCTTGACAGCCGCACCGTGGATCTCTTTTTTCTGGATCCGGTGTTCGATGCCACCGGAGGAAACGGATTGCTGGCTCTGAAGAACACGGGAGTTTCACAGTATCGCCAGGCTGACATCACCGCTCACTATCGCTTTGGCGAGCGCGCCGATATGAGCCTGTCCTACACCTGGAGCAGGGGGCGCGGAGACCTCAACACGCTCTCGGACATCCTTGTCCCTTTCCAGGCTCCGATAATTCGATCGAATGCGACGGGTATCCTTTCGTCGGACGTTCCCCATCGCATTGTAGCCTCGGGGTTCTTCCGTGTTCCTTGGAGAATGGTCCTTAGCGCCGTAGCTGACGTGCATTCGGGATTGCCATTTTCAAACGTGGACGCTCTGCAGAACTACGTCGGCATGCCCAATGTAGAGCGCTTCCCCATTTACTTGTCGCTGGACATGAGGCTTTACAGGGAGTTTGCCTTCCACATACCGCGCACAGAGAATTCCAAGATTCATAAGGTTCATCTCGGCGTATATTCGACCGATATCACGAATCGCCAAAACCCACACGACGTATATAACAACATCACGTCTCCGGTCTTTGGTCAGTTCGCGGGCTTTCAGCGTCGTTACACCGGCCTCGTATTAGATCTGATTCAGTAAAGGTCCCGCACTTGGCGCGGTTGCGTGACTGCTCCTTGAATTGCGCCAACCGAGTTTCTTCAGGTGGAGCAACTGCACGACTTGATGGAGGGCAGTCCGGTGGCCCTACTTTTGAGGCCGCATTTCAATTGGGCAATCTCTAATAAAGGAATTCTGGCCGGACATTCGCCGTAGGGTCTTTCATAAGAACAGCCGTAGCTTGGCGCGGCTCACTGCACAAGCACCTTTTTAGGAGGTCAATCGCGTCCAGCCTGGCGCGCAGATCCCTCCCTCCGATAAACGACCTTGCCAGCGACTATGGTCGCCATTGCCGCACCTTTGAAGGTGCGGCCGTCGAAGGGTGAGTTGCGGGACTTGCTCGCGGATTCCTTCACGTTGTAGGTCCAGGCGCGCTCGGTTGAAAAGATGGTGACGTCAGCGGGCTCACCAGCCGCGATTTTTCGCTCGATGCCGAGAACCCGGGCAGGCCCGGTCGTAAAGAGCTCGACCATGCGCATCAGCGAAACCCGGCCCGTGTGGACCAGTTGCTCGAGCGCAAGAGCCAGCGCGGTTTCGAACCCGAGGATGCCGAACGGAGCGCTGTCGAATTCCACGTCCTTCAGTGCAGGTTCGTGCGGCGCGTGATCCGTTGCAATGGCATCCACGGTTCCGTCCGCAAGGCCGCCGAGGAGTGCTTCGCGGTCCTCTCTGGCCGCGAGTGGCGGATTCATTTTGTAGCGCGAGTCGTACTGTACGTCTTCGTCGATCAACGTGAAATGGTGCGGCGTGACCTCGCACGTAACGTGCAAGCCGCGCTGCTTCGCCCAGCGCACCAGCTCGAGCGAAGCCTTCGCCGACAGATGCGCGATATGCAGGTGTGCGCCACTCAGTTCGGCAAGCTGCACGTCGCGCGCCACGCAAACCGATTCCGCCGCCGCCGGCATCCCGCGCAAACCCAGCCGCGTCGAAGTCACGCCCTCGCGCATCACCGCGCCCGCAGCAAGCGAAACATCTTCGGCGTGTTCAATCACCAGCAATCCCAGCGACCGGCAATAATCCATCACCTGACGCGCCAGCCTGGCAGTGGCGATCGGTTTCCCATCGTCAGAGACCGCCACGATGCCTGCCTGTTTCATCGAGGCAATTTCCGCGATCGCTTCGCCCTTGCTTTCCACCGAAGCCGCGCCGATGGGCCATACACGAACGCTCGCGCCGGCCTTCGCTCGGTCCAGAATGAAACGCGTGACCGAAGCATTGTCGTTCACCGGCTTCGTATTCGGCATGCAGCAAACGGCGGTGAATCCCCCGCGCGCCGCCGCCCGCGTCCCTGTCTCGATGGTCTCGGAAGATTCCTGCCCCGGCTCGCGCAGATGCGCGTGCAGGTCGATAAAACCGGGAGCAACGATCAGCCCGCTGGCGTCGAAAACTTCCGCGTTTTGCGGCGCGGCGATTTTCCCCGCGGGCGCCACCTCTTTTATCGTCTCCGCGTCCACAAGAACATCGAGCGCCGCGTCGGTCTTCGATGCCGGGTCCAGCACGCGCCCGGTCTTAATCAGAAGCATTGGCGGATTCCTTGGGTTTCATTTCGAGCGCCGGATGTGCATCGGTTTCTGTAGCGCCGCTGATGAGGAGATAAAGAATGGCCATGCGTACGGCGACGCCGTTGGTGACCTGCTCCAGGACGCGGGACTGCGGTCCATCGGCGACCTCCGGCGTGATTTCAATGCCGCGGTTGATCGGGCCGGGATGAAGGACAATGGCGTCGCGGCTGGCACGCCGCAGCCGCTCCGCGTTGAGCTGGTAAAGGAGAATGTAGTCGTCTGAAGAAAGCGCGGGCTCGTTCAGGCGTTCGGTCTGGACGCGCAGCATGAGGATGACGTTCGCGCCTTCCAGCGCCTCCTCGATCCGGTAGACGCAGCGAATCGGCGTCCCGGGCGCGATTTTCTCGAGTTCGCGCGGAACCCACATGGCCGGGCCGCAAAGCGTAAACCGGCAGCCGAATTTTCCAAGCAGGTGAATGTTCGAACGCGCCACGCGGCTGTGCAGGATGTCGCCGAGGATGGTCACGTTGAGATTCTTTATCGTGCCCAGCCGGTCCCGGATGGTCAGCGCATCCAGCAGCCCCTGTGACGGATGTTCGTGTGTGCCGTCTCCCGCGTTTATTACCGGAATGTCGAGATGTTGCGCCACGTAATGCGTCGCGCCCGACGCCGCGTGCCGCATCACCAGGCAATCGGGCTTCATGGCGTTGAGATTGAAGGCCGTGTCGAGCAGCGTTTCGCCTTTTTTCAGGCTGGACGTTTCGGCCTGCAGGTTCATGGTGTCCGCGCCCAGGCGTGACGCGGCGGTTCCGAAGCTGATGCGCGTGCGGGTCGAATTTTCGAAGAAGGCAAGCGCCACCGTCTTGCCGCGAAGCGTCGCCAGCTTTTTCAGCGGATGCTGCTGGATTTCCTGGAACGGCTTGCTCTGATCGAGAAGAAAGCTAAGTTCGTCCGCCGTGAGCGGTTCGAGGGCGAGCAGATCGCGGAAGCGGTGCGTCAATGTCCCTTCTCACAGCATAAACGAGGCAACTCGAAGAAGAAATCCAAATCTACTCCACTCGATCCACCAGCACGACGCGCTCTTCCTTGTCGATTTCGCTTAGGCGGACCTCGATGATTTCCGTATCGCTGGTCTGCACGTGCCGCCCGATGTATTGCGCCTCGATGGGCATCTCGCGGTGGCCGCGGTCGATCAGCACGCAAAGCGAAACCCGCTTCGGCCGGCCCAGATCAAAGAGCCCGTTCATGGCCGCGCGAACGGTGCGCCCGGTGTAGAGGACGTCATCGACCATTACCAGGTCCATATTATCGACGCCGAAAGAAATGTCCGAGGAGCGCAGCACCGCATGCGGAGCGACCTTGGAGAGGTCATCGCGGTACAACGTGATATCCAGCACGCCAACGGGAACGTCCACCTCGTCGATGCCCCGCATGGCCTGGGCAATCCGTTGGGCCAGGGGCACGCCGCGCCGGACGATCCCGATCAGCCCCAGATGTTTCGTGCCGCCGCTTTTCTCGACGATTTCGTGGGCCAGCCGCTGCAGCGTGCGGTCGATTTCCGGCGCGGACATCAATTGAGTTTTTTCTACGATGCGCATGGTCGGGTAATCGTACCATTGGTCACCGCGCAGCGGTCAATCGGGTCGGCGGCCGCAAACCTGCCAATTGTCCGTGTTAGACTGCGCGGCGGAGTCCGGAGGTAAGGCTCGTCATGGCTTGCGGGGCGAACTCGATCAAGCACGCAACATCTATCTCTGCGGTACTTCTGGCGTCAGTCTTCACATTTTGCTCGCTCGCAAGAGCGCAAGCCGGACGGCTCGCCGCCAACCCAGCCGGATCGCCTGCGAAGCCCCGGCTGGTCGTGCTCCTGGTCGTGGACCAGATGCGCGCCGATTACATCGAGAAGTTCCGCGCTCAGTGGACCGGCGGGCTGAAGCGGCTGGTGGCGGAAGGCGCCTGGTTCCGCGACGCTGCCTATCCTTACGCGGCGACGGAGACCTGCGTAGGCCACGCGACGATCTCAACCGGATCATTCCCATCCGTTCATGGAATGATTGCAAACGAATGGTGGGACCGCGAGGCGCAGAAACACGTGACCTGCACGGCCGATTCGAAGGTAAAAAACATCGGCTACGCGGGCGCCAGCGTCACCGGCGGAGACAGCGCGGCGAAACTATTGGTTCCCGCGTTCGCGGACGAATTGAAGTTTCAATCAGGCGCGGGGACCAGGGTGGTCACCTTCTCGCTGAAGGCCCGCGCGGCCATTCCGCTTGGCGGGCGACAGGGTGATGCCGTCACTTGGTTTGACCCCGAGGTGGGCGCTTGGACGACTTCGAGCGCCTATC
>WNFX01018518.1_pt1 | contig 12006 bp, 13 predicted proteins | sample 5400111 | NCBI WGS metagenome assembly WNFX01 (sample SAMN13153363, study PRJNA577476) | soil metagenome | isolation source: 40 cm soil or saprolite under grassland replicate 1 | place: USA:California | collected 2016-06-15
TTTGTAGTATTTCCAGTGGCATTTTCCTACCTCGCTAAAGGATACAGCACAAAAAGAAAATATGCTCTGAATCAGAGTGATGAGTATGGAGCATAGTATAGCATACGAAGGGAATTGTGAAAATACGGCGTGTCAAGCCTGCCAATTTGTGCTACAATAAGTGAAGTAACGAAGTGTGCACATAATCTTTCTGTTTAAGATGAACATACGCTGCTAGGGGAGCCGATTGGCTGAGAGGTAGTCGCAAAGGGCGTGCTGCTGACCCTATGAACCTGATCTGGATAATGCCAGCGGAGGGAAGCGGCACACGGTCTGTCCAATAGTTTTCCAGTGAGCAGTACTTACAAGACCGCAATCCTCCATATCGGGATTGCGGTCTTTTGTTGTGTTTGCTCAAAACGGAATTGGAATCTATCTGGAGGTGAGGAATATGGAACCTCCCAAACTATTGGTACAGGGAGTCTCTAAAATCTTTCGCGATGGACGACAAACCCTGGATACCCTTGCATCGATTGACCTGGTCGTCAATAACGGTGAATTTGTGACGGTCATCGGACCAAGTGGTTGTGGCAAGAGTACACTTTTTAATATCGTTGCGGGGGTGGATCAGCCCAGCGAAGGTATAGTTGCCATTGATGGTGATACTCAAGGAACGCGTGCTGGGAAAGCTGCTTATATGCCTCAACAGCCACTTCTCTTGCCGTGGCGCACTGTCGTTGAGAATGTCATGTTGGGTTTGGATGTGCGTCGTGTCCCACGCAAAAAAGCAGAATTCCAGGCTCACGAACTGCTCAAACGTTTCGGGCTAGCCGATTTTGCCCAACATTATCCGGCGACACTCTCGGGTGGAATGCGGCAGCGGGTGGCGTTGCTCCGCACAGTGCTGTTCAACTCCTCATTTTTATTACTGGATGAACCATTCGGAGCGCTAGATGCGCTTACCCGGCTTTCGCTCCAGATGTGGTTGCTCGACGTCTGGCAGACCTTTCATTCGAGCGTCCTCTTTGTCACTCATGATGTGCGTGAAGCAATCTTGCTGTCGGACCGTATTTACGTGCTCAGTTCGCGCCCGGCACGGGTGTTGCGTGTCGTTGAAGTCGAGTTACCGCGCCCGCGCCGCTCGGAGCAACTGGCATTGGCGCAGGCTGTGCAGTTGGAGCAGGAGCTTACCGCGCTTTTGATGAAGGAACAACAAGTATGAAATTACGCTGGTTGGCCGGTTATGGGCCTGCATTTGTGTTAGGTGTGACGATATTGGCGTTTTGGGAACTGTACGTACGTTCTGGACAGATCAGCGCAGAAGTCCTGCCTACACCAATCGCCATTGTGCGGGCTTTGATTGATCACTGGGATGTGATCTCCGTACATACGCTGCAAACTCTCTTAGAGACGGTGCTGGGCATGGCCGCGGCGACGGTTTTTGGTCTGCTCCTCGCGATAACACTTGAAATCTCACGGTGGTCGCGGCGAGCAATCTATCCAGTCCTGGTGATATCTCAGACGATTCCGATCATCGCCCTGGCGCCCTTGTTGCTCCTCTGGTTCGGTATTGACCTGGGTCCGAAGGTCTTTGTTGTCGCGCTCTACTGTTTCTTTCCTATAGCCGTTGCGTGCGCTGATGGGCTTGCCGATGCTGAGCCAGAACTGATCAACCTCTTAAGAAGTATGCGCGCGTCGCGCTGGCAGATTCTCTGGCTTGTGCGTTTACCGGGAGCGATGCCGTCGTTTTTCTCCGGCCTGCGCATTGCCGCGACATATGGCGTGACGGGTGCAATCTTTGGGGAATATGTGGGAGCGTATCAAGGTCTGGGTATCTACATGCAACTCTCGTTCAACTCTCATGCGATTGTGCTGGTTTTCGCGGCAATTCTCGTCACCGCGGCGCTCAGCCTCCTGCTTTTTGGCCTCGTATCCTTGATCGAGCGCATTGCTTTACCGTGGTATCACGGATCTGCGATCCGTAGGCTCTGAGTTCATATCCTGTTACCAAGCAGCCGGTGGGTTGCCCAACTCATAGAGAAAGGAAACTGTCATGAATACTCGTTTTCGTCTCCTCGCAAGTATAGGTATACCCCTGATACTGATTGTTCTTGTTGTAGGCGCTTTCCTCTGGCAGCAGCGTGCTGCCGGTACGGCTGCAAGTCCGCATGGTACACAAAAGATGACGACGATGAAACTTGCGCTGGACTGGACGCCGAACACAAACCACACAGGTGTCTATGTGGCCCTTAAAAAGGGTTGGTACCGCGATGAGGGTATCAATCTCCAACTATTGCCCTATTCGGCGAATGTCTCAGCAGACGTGCTGGTGAGTAGTGGAAAGGCCGATGTGGGTATTAGCTCAACGGAAGGAATTGTTGCTGATGCTGCTGTGAATCAGCCAGTCGTCTCGATTGCTGCAATAATTCAACATAACACTTCCGCGCTGATTACCCTGGCGGACTCGGGTATAACGCGACCAAGAGACCTGAGTGGCAAAGTGTACGGGGGCTTTGGCGCACCATATGAATCAGCGGTAGTGGGTGAGATCATCAAGCAGGATGGTGGAACAGGTCAATTTAAGAATGTGACGTTGAGTGTCGACGCGATGCAAGCGCTGGAGTCGCGCCGCATCGATTTCGTGTGGGTGTTTGAGGGTTGGGAAGTTATCCAGGCGCAGCGTGCAGGCGTTAAATTACATATCTTTCCTATCACAAACTACGGCGTCGCTGATTACTATACACCCAATATTATCACCAGCCCCAACGAGATCAAACAGAAGCCGGATCTATTGCGCAGGTTTATGGCCGCGACTGCGAAGGGATATGAATACACTCGAACGCATGCACAAGATTCAGCGCAGATGTTGCTAAGCGCTAATCCGCAGGGTACATTCCCAGATCCAGGCCTGGTGGTTACCAGTCAGGAGTTTCTCAGCCCGCGCTATGCAGACCCGGGTCGGAAATGGGGCTGGCAGGATGCTGCCGCCTGGCACGGTTATCCACAATTTATCATCAACTCTAACGGTATAGATGATGCAGCGGGTCACCCCATCCATTCAGATGATGCAGCGGGTCACCCCATCCATTCTATGGATTTTAACCGCCTGTACACAAATCAGTTTCTAGCTTGATGGTATATGTGTGCGGTAGCAGGAAAAAATGTAGCCTCAACTTTTGAATTCTTCCTATGGATGTGTCATACTATCCAGTAGTTGGAAGAAATCAGTGATTTCGTGGAAATCACTCATACGGTACGACCAAGCTAGAAAACCAATAGTTGTCCTGGAGAGGTGAAGGTCAATATACATGGCGCAATCTGATATACGAGTGAACGTAGAAGGCTTTTCTCAAGGCCAGGAATCTCAACCAGTTGATCTCGCCGAGCGAAGATTGCGCCGCGTGAGTGCCTGGTTTCTACTCTTTCTAGTTTTGCAGGCAGAACTTGGATTGGCGTGGGATAGCTGCTCGATACCCTGCGCTACTATAGGAAGGCGCCAGGAGTTGACGACGCTTCGACGGTGTCTATCTTCTGGATATTCCACGCGCCAATCGGTTTTATTATCCTGGGTTTTGGGGCCTTAATTGACCTCGTGGCCGCACCCTTTGATAACTGGTGGCATTCCTTGTACGGGATCGACGTGACGTTGTGGTCTCCCTTTCACCTGATGGGAACTGTTGGCGGGTTGATTGAAGGACTGGGCATCATCTATATCTTTGCTTCAGAAGTTGGGGTTGAGCGGCGGAAAGAGCCTTCTCCACGTCGCTTCCTGGGGCTGAATGGGCTTGAATGGGGAGCGCTGGCAATCTTCGCCGCGTTAATGGAACTGATACTGCCGACATTGACGGCGTTCAACTCTATAGCGCCAGGTACCTCGCAATGGCTTCTTCTGACGTACCCACTTCCGCTGGCTTTATCCGCTGGATTCTGTTTAATCGGCGTGACCAATTTCATACGCAAACCAGGCACTGCAATCCTGGCGGCATTGCTTCTCTGGATTCTGGCGCTGGGAACGCAGGCTTTCGTACCATGGGCATTGCATACCTTTGTATCAATGTTTGGGTTCAGGTTTCGCTACACAGATCGTTTACCTGCCTACAACCTGGTCCTTGCCCTTCTACCACTGCTTTACCTGATTTCAGCAGTGATGGTTGAAGGCTTCGCCTACTGGCAACGCCGGCGCGGCAAGTCAATTGAGGAACCCCTGCAAAGGGTGTGGGTGTGGTTCCCTGGTATCCTCATAGGGCTGACAGCTTTGCTGATCCCACCTGCAGTAATGCATCTTCTCATGGTGTTTATACCGCTCGATAAACTCCCCTGGGGGACAGCAGTGCTTGCGCCCGACTGGCTCAGTGTATTATTTTCGGCTCCTCTCGCACTTTTGGCAGGAGTAATAGCTGCGATAGTTGGAGCGGCTTTTGGCGAGATTTGGTATCGCTGTAATGGACAATAGAGCATTATGTCTTAAGCTCTCGCGAATTCGTATGTATGATAAGTAATAACCCACTTTCAAGGGAGACCCCGGCCTGTTCCTGTTCCAGGACGTTGCTCACACCTCGTGGCCTGCCAAAATGCAGCGTCTCCCCACGCAATGGATAGTATAGCCCGATGGTGTGTACGCCCGTAGCATTTCCGGTGAGTGGAAGCAAGGAGAGTAAATCTCCGGCCTGTCCGTTGATCGCTGCCTGTCCTTGCCCACGCAATAGCCAGCAGATCGCCGGTCCATCAACAATGCGTAGGGGCACAACCTCAAAACCTGCCAGCAGCAGTATATTCGCCATCGTGTGATCGAAGCGTTCACCGCCAAGTCCACCGAGCAATGTAATCGCGCTGGCTCCTTCCTCTATCGCTGCCTGGACGGCAAGCTCGGTATCGGTCTCATTTTTTTTAACTGCAACCTGTACTATACGGCTTCCCCGCGTTTTCAGCTCTTGTAATCGAGGAGCATCCAGCGAGTCGAAGTCTCCAACAATGATGGCAGGAGTGCAGCCGTAGTGGAGCGCAGTTGCTGCTCCACTATCGGCTGCGATGACGAGATCGGCGGAAGCAATTGCAGCGGCAACAGCTTCTCCTGGTTGTACAGCTCCTCCAGCGAATATCACAGCGTGCATATTATATATAATCCTTTCAAAACAACCGCCTCCTCTAATACCTTTCGGCTACCTTTCGTAGCTACACCTTCTCTTCCTTCGTTATATCATCTAGCATGATAAAATACTTGGTAGAGGTATAAAAAAAAATTGTATGTCTTTTCTCAGTAAAACGAATCAACCTCGCTCATGGGGGCGCTATCCAAAGGTTACTCCCGCTGAGGTACAATCGGTTTTCTGGCGCAGTGAATTGCCCAATATTGCTGATTTTGAGCAGCCAGTGCTGCCTTACGCGTATGGACGAAGCTACGGAGATAGCTGCCTGAACGAGGGCGGGGTGTCCCTGGATGTGAGTCACCTGCGACGTTTCATCTCTTTTGACGAAGATGAGGGCCTTTTATGCTGTGAGGCGGGCGTATCGCTTGCGGAAATCCTTGAGCTGATTGTGCCGCGCGGCTGGTTTATTCCGGTCTCGCCGGGCACGAGGTTTGTCTCCGTTGGTGGAGCGATCGCCAACGATGTGCATGGCAAGAATCATCATAAGGCGGGCACCTTTGGCTGTCATGTCACCCGTTTTGAACTCCTGCGTTCGAATGGAGAGCGTCTTATCTGTTCCCCCCACGAGAACACAAATTTGTTTCAGGCTACTATCGGGGGCCTCGGTCTCACTGGCGTCATCCTGTGGGCTGAATTTCGCTTGAAGCCTATCGTCAATCCTTTCATCGATATGGAGCGCATCCAGTTTTCATCGCTCGACGAATTTCTGCAGATTTCCGCCGAAACGGACCAGCAGTATGAATATACAATGTCCTGGGTTGACATCTTGATTGGTGGGCAGAACTTGTGCAGGGGCATTTTCATGTGCGGCAATAACGACCAGTCAAGATCACTGGCATCGAAAAAGACTGGGAGAAAGCTGCCGCTCACAGTTCCTTTTGATCTTCCCTCTTTTGTTTTGAATTCGTTGACGGTCAAGTCTTTTAACGAATTGTTCTACCACTCGCAACTCAGCAAAAGGGTGCATAAGGTTGTACCGTACGAGCCGTTCTTTTATCCGCTGGACTCCATTCACGAGTGGAATCGCCTGTATGGCAAACGTGGCTTTTTACAGTACCAGTTTGTAGTGCCCTTCCAGGATGGTTTTGGCGCAATGAGAGAGATTATCGGGCGCATACGGCGCTCGGGCGAAGGGTCATTTTTAACGGTTCTCAAAACATTTGGTACGATACGGTCTCCTGGGATGCTCTCATTCCCCCGGCCAGGTATAACCCTTGCCCTGGATTTTGCCTATGGTGGTCAGAAGACATTACAATTGCTCGACGAACTCGATAAAGTTGTGCGTCAGAGCGGAGGGGCGGTCTATCCTGCAAAAGACGCGCGCATGAGCGCGGAGAACTTCCAGGCGTTTTTCCCTAGATGGCAAGAGTTTGCCCAGTATGTTGATCCACACTTCTCCTCCAGTTTTTGGCGACGTGTAAGTCATGCTCAAAAGTTAGTGATGGTATAAAAAATATGAGAATATTGATTGTAGGGGCAACCTCGGCCATCGCCCATGAAACAGCCAAGCGCTTTGCGAAGGATGGCGCCGAGTTTTTCCTGGTTGCCCGCTCCCCCGAGAAACTAGAAGACACCGGCAATGATCTGAAGGTGCGTGGCGCGAAGCGTATCGAGACATTTTTGCTGGATGTAACGGATCTTGACCGCCACCAGGAGATGATCGAAACTGCTATTTCGACACTCGACGGGCTTGACATGGTGCTGATTTCCCATGGTACGTTAGGGGACCAGCAAAAATGCCAGGTTAGCGTTTCCGAGACACTGAAAGAATTTACCACTAATTGCACCAGCGTGATCTCCCTTTTGACGATCCTGGCGGGTTATTTTGAGCAGCAGAAGCGCGGCTGTATCACAGTCGTCTCCTCGGTGGCTGGTGACCGCGGCCGGCAGAGCAACTATGTGTATGGAGCCGCCAAAGGCGCGTTAAGTGTTTTCTTACAGGGGCTGCGCAACCGGCTGAGCAAGTCGGGAGTCGCAGTTGTGACTGTAAAGCCTGGCCTTATCGATACGCCTATGACTGCTTCGGTGAAGAAGGGGCTGCTGGCTGCCAGTGCGCAGGATGTTGGTGAGGGGATATACCGGGCCATGAAGGATCGAAAGGAAGTTGTCTACCTGCCATGGTTCTGGCGCCCCATTATGCTCATCGTGAGAAGTATTCCTGAGCCGGTCTTTAAAAGACTATCCCTGTAAGAGAGTAATCACAACTGGCAGCCCCTTCTGTTTCATTTTCCGGCGAGCCGCGCAACCACCGGGGCAAAGTTCTCCATCTGTCCTTCATAGACCTGAAGGTAGGAGAAACCGTAGCGATCGCGCTGTTCAAGGAGATGTGCAACCGCCTGCTCAGTACTCATTGGTCTCTTTGGAATGGGCGGCCCTCCTGCCTGAGTGGAGAGATCAGTGCCACTGTCGGTGATCATCATGTCGTAGATCGTCTGACTCAGTTCCAGGTCTGCGAAGCGCTCACCTGCAGCTTCTTTGATCCAGGCAATTTTTTGCTCCATAGTGGGGTCTGTTGGGTCTACACCTTGCGCGGTTATTTTTGACCCGATCGCGATGATATTCGCTTCCCTGGCTGCCAGCTTGAGCATCCGTTCTCCTGCGCCTGCAACGAGAAGAGGCAGGTGCGGCTGCTGGACTGGCCTGATATTTCCTTTCAGCTCTGTAATCGTGTAGTACTTCCCACTGAAATTTACCGTCTCTTCGGTGAAGAGTTGTTTCATCACCTGAAGGGTTTCCTCAAGATGGCCGACGCGTGTGCCCGCGTTCGCAAACGGAATACCTATGCGTTGAAACTCAGATGGGCCGACTCCTGCTCCCAGGCCAAGTTCAAAGCGGCCCCCGGAGAGCAGATCGAGTGTGGCGGCTTCTCTGGCGAGGAGCACGGGATGGCGATACTCGTTGCAGAACACATAACTGCCAATGCGCAGCGATGTGGTTGCCTGGGCAGCCACAGCTAACGCTGTAAGTGGTGCGAGGCTTCCTATGCTTAGGCGGTCTGGCATTAACAAGGTCGCGTAGCCAAGTTCCTCGACTCTGCGAGCAGTCGTGATCCAGGCAGTATGCGATTGGGCATAGGCCGTTACGACGCCAAAACGAAATGGTCTGTGCATTTTGGTCATTCTCCTCTCATTGCTGATCAATACATTGTTTGGACTGCGGAGATTCCATTACGAGGTAAGAGAGCCGCCGTCTAGTCGAACAAGCCACTATGGAAATGTATGTGGGCAGTCCAGTTAATCAGTTTTTAGATGTACAGATTGTACAATGAATTATCGGAGATGTCAAGTCAACTATACTTCTTGTTCTCTCTTTGCCTTAATGCCTCATATAAAGCAATACTGCCCGCGACCGCTGCATTGAGCGAATTGATGTGCCCACGCATGGGTAGTTTAATCAGCAGATCGCAGTGTTCTCGTACCAGGCGGCTGATGCCTTTTCCTTCGTTTCCAACCACCAGGGCAAGCGCGCCTGTCAGATCTGCCTGATCGTACTCAGTGCCGGCCTCACCTGCCAGTCCGACCACCCAGATTTGCTGTTTTTTGAGAAACTCGATGGTGCGGGTGAGGTTTGTCTCCTGCGCGATGAGCAAATGTTCGGTAGCACCGGCCGAGGTTTTGATCACAGTCGCGTTCACTTCGGCAGCGCGCCGCTCCGGTAGAATGACACCATGTACGCCAGCGGCCTCGGCTGTACGCAGGAGCGAACCAAGGTTATTGACATCCTGGATAGCGTCAAGTATGAGCAGAAAGGGTGCCTCGTGTTTGTCTTCAGCATGGGCGAGTATTTCGTCTAGCGTGGCATAAGCTCGCTTTTCGACAACTGCGATGCAGCCCTGGTGTACCGCTCCATGGCTGAGCTGGTCAAGACGAGCACGCGCAACCTTCTCGGTAGGGATATGACGGCGCTTAGCCTCTTGCAGTATAGCAGCGAGGGTTGATGCTTCGCGTTGACCTTCGGCGAATAAAATGCGTTTAACCTGCCGTGGTGAATGGAGCGTTTCCATAACAGGGTTGCGACCCCAGATGTATTCAGGCATGATGCTTCGCGTTGACCTTCGGCGAATAAAATGCGTTTAACCTGCCGTGGTGAATGGAGCGTTTCCATAACAGGGTTGCGACCCCAGATGTATTCAGGCATGGAGGCTCGTTCTCGATCCTTTGCTTTTGTTGTTGTATTTGAGTATAGCACAGTATCTTAAAGTGATGACAAATATGCCTATCGGTCATCCGTTTAGACGGCAAGCCGCCTGGGGAGAACTGCCACTCCCGCTACTCCTCGCCCCAATTGCGAAGGGTCGGAGCTACTTTTGCGCAACACGTTGTAACTGCCATTGACATCGGCATGGATTACACGTCCATCACTGGCACGATACCAACTACGAGCGATCCGTTTCCCAGAGAAAGAAGGGCTTTCTTGCCTCTTGGGAGAATAGGTCGGGATGGGGTCAAGATCAAGAAAACTGGCTTTGCTGGTGTAGCTTTCCTCGTGGGTTTCTACGGCAATGCCGACCAGTTCCCCCTTGTAGCGAAGCATTTCAATGAAACGAGCATGCGGGATCTGGACAAAGGCTTGATTGTTTTGTCGGCCCATGTTCGTTTCCTGCTTCCAGAAGACGTTTTTCCCCACCACAATGGTCCCGATTCCCTCCTGGACGCACAGATCAATGATGCGACGGCTTGCCTCGTGCAAATAGTGCTGGACGCGGCGATTGCGCTTCGTCGTGATCTGATCGAGAGCACGGGAGGTGTAGCGTTTGTGCTTGCCTTTGCTGAGTCGTTTTTGATGATGTTCGCGTTGCTTATTGTAGTGCTGGTTCAGGCTTTTGATGGGCTTGCCGCTGACCAAACGAGGGACAAAACCTTCTTTGTTGCACGTGACTGCTGCTAACACATTCACGCCCACATCGATGGCGGCTACTAGTGTGGGATCAACATTCTTCGACACAGCTTCCTTTTGGTAAACCACTTCCACAACATAGAAGCCTGTGCGCGGCACAATCCGCAGTTGATCGATCTTCTTCCAATCGGTGATCTTGGTAGGAATCATCGCGGTCAAGCCAGAAGGAACGAGCATCCCCGTTTTTTTGAAGAAGCGCTTTCCAATGGCCTGGGTATCATAGGTCAACAGAAATCGTCCTTGCTCTTTGTGCTTGTATTTGGGAAGCTTGGGCCTTCCCAGAAACTTCTCAGGATGCGCTTTCCATTCCTCCATGCTTTTAAAGAAGCCAACCCAGGCTTTGTGGAGTTGGATCAGAATGGAATTACTGACTTTTGCAGGTAAAGCTCGGTATGCTTCGTGCGTTTTCATTTGATGGAAGACTTTGACGTTATCGAGATAGATCCCCTGAAAAATGAAGGATTGCCGAATGAGGTAATTGGCGGCGTTGTAGAGATTCTTGGCGGCAAAAGCTGCTTGATCAATCTCCTGAAAACGGAGATCTCTTCGATCAATGATGGTTTGTTCCACCAACCGCATTATTCGTCCGCCTCCTGCAACTGTTTCACGATGGCCTCCGTCTTGCGCTTTGCTCGACGCTGTCCATACAATCGGGCCGCAAAGCTGTAAATAATGCTGACGAGATCCGTTAACAAGTCCTCTCGATTGGTTTCCTCCAAGTTGACCACCTCAAGTGCTCGTCCTTGCCCTTTCAGCAAGGTGTCCAGGTAGCGAAAGCCAAAGCGGGTGGCACGATCTTTGTGCTCAACGACAATCGTGTGAATCCGCTGCTCTTCGAGCAACGCCAGAAACTTCGCTCGGTTGTCATTCACACCTGAGCCAATTTCCTTGACCACCCGGCTCACCTGATAGCCTTTCGTAGCACAGTAGTCTTCTAAGCGCTCAGCTTGCCGTTCCAGATTGGCGCGATGCTCGTGAGAAGAAGCTCGTGCATAGATGACCACCTGCCCTGTCCGGCTTTCATGTCTTTCCTCACCTTCGGTCACCACGATGGTCCCAGAAGGTAATTGATATCCCTTGATATCACCGTTTTGCCACCAGCGAAAAGCCGTTCGGTAGGTCACACCCACCTTCTTGGCATATTGACTCAACTTCATGAAGAAAGTATAGCATATTTATCGCTAGTTATCAATATTTTTCATCATTTTCAGTTACTAGTTCTGACACTTGAGAGTGGATATCCCGATATTCCTCCCGGCTCTCCTTGATCTCAGGCAGATCATTGATTTGTTCATAGCAGGTGATCGACTTGCCCGCGTACTTGTAGGCATCCCGTCGCTCAGAGAGGGCCGCATTGTACAATTCCCTGCAACGATCCAACGTCCATTGCAAGGTACGCGCTTGCTTGTTGGTAGGAGAGAGGCGATACTTAAAGGCTTTGAGCATTCAGTTTCCTCTCTTTCTGTAAGCGTTCGAGCTCCTGCTCAGACAAGCGATCAATCACCTCAACCACGCTCGTGTTGGTGAGAGCGGCAATGAGCCTGAGCCGATGATGGGACTTGACCCAGATACGCGTCGTTTTGTAGTCGTCTGTCTTTTTCATGTAGGTATTTTAGCACAACGCATACGCCATATCAAGGGAGTATTTTCCCCACGCCCATCACGCCCGCGACGCGGAACGGCCCTTCTATCCCCACGGCTGAAGCCGGGGGTTTTACGGGCCGGTTCGATAAATTGTTGAGGCAAGGTTCAATATGTTAAAAGAGCGATCATGGCTGGTGCCTGCTCGTCCAGATGGACTCCAGTTCCCAGACATCCAATGCTTTGAGCCTGGCACTTCCGCCACGTGCGAAGAGTCCAACGCCAAGGCTGTCTGTTCTGGACGGGTAGACCCGGCTGCTCATGCACAACTGGCGGTTGGCGAATACTTCGATCACGGAGCGGTCAAGGAAGATATGCAACAGCAGTGGCTCACCGGCAGCAA
>WNFX01005660.1_pt1 | contig 12005 bp, 8 predicted proteins | sample 5400111 | NCBI WGS metagenome assembly WNFX01 (sample SAMN13153363, study PRJNA577476) | soil metagenome | isolation source: 40 cm soil or saprolite under grassland replicate 1 | place: USA:California | collected 2016-06-15
CAGATGACCCCTCCTCCTGCCTTGCGCACATACAGGTCGGAGCTGGCACCTGAGGTGGAGCAAGTGGTGCTCACCGCGCTGGCGAAAGATCCCAAACAGCGTTTTGCCAGTGTACTCGCCTTTGCTCGTGCCTTGGAGCAGGCAAGCCAGGCGGAGCCCACCTTGGTCGAGCCGCCGTCGGTCCCTCTCATACCCGATGCAACGAGTAGAGTGCTTCAGGAAGAACAACACCTCCCGGCTGAGGAAGAGCGCGTGCGCCAGGCCTGGGAAGAGAAGCAGGTAAGCCAGGTAAAACAACCTGAGCCTGCGCCAGTCGTTCCTGTTTCGGAGGCGACAGATACGAACTCATCCCAACAACCGACAGAGAGGGCGACTCCCGTACCCCTCATGCCGGTGTCGCAGCAGACAGTGGGTGAGGTTTCAACAGACATCCCGTCCCAGCCACAGACTATACTTCCCTCGTCAGGTGAGGAACGCCTGCGCCAAACCGGAGAAGAGAGGCGTCAAGCTGAAGAGGAAACGGCTCGTCAGGAGGAAGAGCAGGCTGACACGCTCGAAGAGGAGCGAGCTCGCAAGGCGGAGGAAACAGTATCGGACGCAACGGAGCCTGCTACCTCAGCGCACCAAACTCCGCTTCCGACTGAGGTGGCTCGTGCATCAAAGCCCTCCCCATTACGACCTGATGCGATGGTGGTAGTGAAGCCCGCGAAACCCAGCGCCCCGCAACGTTTCGTCCTGCTGGGGCTGGCAGGGTTGGTGATCGTGGCTCTCGCCAGTGGGATCGCCTGGTTCACTACTCACCCTGCTTCTCCAACTGCAGGCATTCCTGCTGCTCCAACTGCAGGCATTCCTGCTGCTCCAACTGCAAGCATTCCTGCTGCTCCAGCACTGAGTATCACCGAGTTCCCTCTCCCAACCAGCCGGCAGCTTTTCCACATCGCAGCCGGACACGACGGCAATCTCTGGTTTACCGAGGTAGTTTACAACCAGCAGTACGAGCTAATTGGCAGCAAGATCGGGCGCATCAGCCCCAGCGGCACCATCACCGAGTTCTCTGTCCCAACAGCCAAGAGCGGCCCCGACGGAATCACAGCCGGACCCGACGGCAATCTCTGGTTTAGGCCTGGTGTCATGTAAGCTGTCATGAAGCGCAAAGTGGAAACAAGAAGAACAGGAGAGAAGAGCAGGAAATGCATTATTTCACCTCTCCAAGAGCTTTCTTCCAGGAAATCCTTCTTTTCTGACAAGAAACACACCGCTCAACCGGAGGAAGAGCCACCTTGTTCCAGGCTTATGCGGTATTCCCCCGTAGAAAGGGTATTTCCTGCTTCCCACTTTGCGCTTCATGACAGCTTACGTGACACCAGGCCTGGTTGAAGACCCACATCACTCCATTGACGATATTTGCTCAACACTTGGCATCTCCCGCTCAACTTTGTACCGGTATATTAGAGAGGCAAAAAGGGCTTCGCGGCCCTCCGATCCGCCCGCATAATTATGCAGAAATCTCCCGCAGAATGAATGTTGGGATTTACAGGCTCTGAGATGGGGTCCCAACATTTTTTCCTCCCAAAATCCCCGCTAAGAGATGGTCATTGACTGAGAGAATACGGGTATGAAAGGTACAAAAGGTACAAACGGCTCGTGTAGAGAGGTTCTTGAGGCCAAGATGGAGAAGAAACTGCCTGCGAGGCATAATTTGGTGGGCTTGCCCTCTCCTGACCTCACCCTTCCGCATCCATATACTCGTATTTCCGTTTTTTCACCTTTTAAAAGCATTCTTAGCGGGGATTTTGGGAGGAAAAAATGTTGGGACCCCAAGAGCAGATTGCGAAGGCTCGTCGGAATCAGTTCCCGCAGTGTCTATCGTGCCCTCGAACAAGAAATGCCTCCACCTCTGCGACGACGATCTCGCTCTTCCTCCATCGTTGATCCCTACCTTTCCGCGCCTTTCTTCGCGATGGAACCAGGGGTGTCATAACGTTGCTGTTAAGAGGGATTTTGTAAAATGCCTCTTAACAGGCTATTATGAGGGTTAGCCGCTCGATTCCTTTGCGATTTCTAAGAGCGACGAGCGGATATCCCTCATAATTGCCCGGTTGTACAAGGAAATTGTCGCTCAGGGATACACAGGTACGCTGCGTACCCTTGAGATGCGGTTGCGCCCCTTTCGTCCCAAAGGAACGCGCCCCGTTTCGAAACAGACCATCATCTGGGACAAGCCTCCTTCGCCCAGAGGTGTTGCCCTCATGATGGTGCGGCCAGAGCATCGCCGCACGAGAGAGCAAACAGCCTATCTGGAGCACCTTGTCCAAAGTGACTCGACTATCGCTGTGGTGTTCACGCTTGCGCAGGATTTTGGTTGGAGGCTCGCGCAAGCGCGAGGGGCCGTTGCGTCTGGAGCAATGGAAAGTCGCTGTCCGGGCCAGTGGGATTGCAGAACTGATCGCTTTTGTCGATGGGCTGGCCGATGATGCAGAAGCTGTCGCCAATGGTTGCACCGAGTCTTGGAGTAATGGCATGGTGGAAGGGTTCATCACTAAAGTGAAATGGATCAAACGCAGCTCGTATGGACAAGCAGGATTCCCGTTGCTCCAACGGCGTGTCCTGCTGCATCCTGCTTCCAGAGAAACACCTCGCTCAGAGAAAACACTGGCTGCTTAACAAGCTGTAGATACCTCGCCAGGAGTGGCTTGACATCTACCTATCGTATCGTATTGTTTGCACGAAACTGCTTGCCCTGATGGTTCATCCGCAACCACAAAGAACTCGGTAGTGAACGACTACCTAACTCCTTGCTTTCCAGATGGAAAGGTCAAGAGAAAGGGCTAGCTCGCTTGCCCCGGCGCAGGAACAATCCCGAGTTGTTGCAGCATACCCAGGCGGTCAAAGTAGCCTTCGACCCGTTGCAGCTTGCCAGCCCGGACTTCAATGAATTCACATCCAGGTATGATCGCCCTACGGCCTGTCGGGGGGAGACCACGATAGGAACCGGTGTGGGTGCACCGGATGACCCAGCGCCAGACCGCCAGGTCTTCGGTGATCGCATGCAGCGCCACCGTCTCAGTGGTCGCGTCTGGGAAACCAGCAAACAGTCCGGCAAAGTGGTCTTTGATGGCTGGCCCGCAGAGGGGTTGAGCCGTTCCGGGATCGCTGTACGTTCCATCAGGAGCGAAAGTAGCGAGGCACGCATCGAGATCCTGACGACAAAAGGCATCGATATACGTGCTGACAATCTGGGGGAGTTCCATGGGAGGTTCTCCTTCCTCTTTCTGCGTTGCTTGCTGTTCTGTATGGTCGTTCAAGACCAGAACTCATCTCTCCTTGCTATCTTACCCAATTTTTATTGCTTAGGCAAGCAGTTTCGTGCAAACAATACAATTAGGTAGATGTCAAGCCACTCCTGGCGAGGTATCATCCGTACGGCTCGCTCTTATCAGACCATCGCTTCTTGCTCTTGCCCCCTGATGAGCAGTGACCACCTCTCAAGAGCTCCGCCTTCATCATTCTGTGAAGAGGTCTACTCGAGTGTTGAAAAAAGCAAGCAGGCACACCGAATGTGTCCAAGAGCCGATTTATGGCTCAAAATGCGAATGGAATTGCGACAAACAACACATGGGAACGGGCCCGGCTGGATTATACAACCCTGTGCCAATTTTTTCAGTCGATTTCTGCGCCATTAGGAGAGAAGAGCCCAGAGATGGAGAATTTCTTCCCTGGCTCTTCACTTTTGGAGACTTCCACCTGGTTCCGGTGGCACTCGCCATTCGGCTGTGGAGGTATGGACATTGGATTGACGATGCAATTGCGTGGGTGAATGGACTGCTTGCCGATCCAGAAACGCAAGCGCGGCTGGCGTAGGCCGCCGATCCAACAATACGAGCGCGACTCACAGGCCCGGAAGGACCAGCACTGGTTGGGGAGTGGCTTGCCCGGCGTCGTGCAGAATCGCCTGGATGAAAATGCCAAGCCAACTACCGAAAATACGATGTACCATAGAATTGCTGATCGTTTCATCTAGCAGCAACCTCTCCCATCCATCAACCACTGCTCAATACGTAACACATCGCGAGCAGTCCGATGTGTCACGTATGCCCATGCATACGTGACAACCAGGTCGATCAAGAATGGGTCTGACAGCTAACATGAGACAGACCGCCAGGCAATACTTTGCCAACGGCAGCAGAAAACCGGAGGTAGCGCGGAAAACGGGTCTGAAGAGGGGTTGGCCGATCCATGCAATCATACGACCCTCTCCCAAAAAGCCGTCAGAATCGCCTCTCAGTGCCTCACCTGTTTCGGCCAGAGTATCTCTGTGGACAGTTGCCCTATCGGTACGGAATCATCGTTTCGCACTGATAAGCTTTTATTGAGGATGAGAACGCTCCGTTCAGGTTGACAGACGATAACTATGCGAGAAGCTGCATGTATCCCGCCGGAAATTGATTTCGCGTCAATAAAAACGTATACTTCTATTAAGATTTATTTGTTAGTGAAAGAGAATTGGGCCAGTCGGTATGTATTTGCTCAATGAGATTGTGAAGATCCTAAGTAGCCCGGTGTGGAGCGGGATTGGAGTGCTGGCGAGTGTCCTTCTCTCGGTAATTGCACTGGTGCTGGCCCGCAAATCTCCATCAAAAGTAAATGCCTCCCAACAGGAACTATTGATGTTAGCACCTTCTACCTTCGATCCTTCTTCTCAAGATCGGATGGCAGTGTCCTTACCGCGAGCCTCGAATCCACACCAAAAAAGAAAGCGCAATAATCGCTCGAAATCACGTCGGTGGACCGATGACTACGACCCGACCGGTGGCGTGCCCGATGCGCTCCTCCCACCGAGTTATTGGAATTAGTGCGGCGGTCATTTGGGGCAGGATAATGCCATTTTTCGTCTGTACGTCTGAGAGGCGATTTTTAAGGGCCTGCGACATTCATAGTGCCATAGCCCGCTAGGCCCTTTCTTGGTCATCCTGACGCGTGGAATCTCTGTTCTATTCTCTTTAGTTGGGGTGTTGACTCTCACAGATGTTCGTGCCAAGCCTCCAAATTCGTTTCATACTTAAAAAAAGCTGAGGGGTGCCTGAAAACCGGCTGAGCCTTTCTCTAGCAGACTTGCATTTTTCCCGGTCTTCAGGTACTCTCGAAGGAGAGACCAGATATCCATCTTGCAGGCATCAGACCAGATCATCACTCCCTCATTCTCCGTGTCACAAATCGGTTCGTAACGCATCTGAGTAAGTAGAACGTCTGCATGCAGCACATTCACAAGAAAGCACCATGATGAGTATCGATACCCAGCCTGCGGCCCAGGCGGTCGAGGCGCTCATTCACCAGTATGGCCGACTGGTGTTTCAGGTGATCTACGGGCTCACCGGCGATTGGCATGAGAGTCAGGACCTCACCCAGGACACCTTTCTGGCGGCTTTCAAAGCCATTGAGGCGGCGCGGCAGGCGAGCAGCGCGAACTTTCATGCCAAAGCCTGGCTGATGCAGATCGCTGCGAACACTGCGCGCATGGCGCTGCGGCGGCGCCGCCTCATGCGCTTTGTGCCGTTCACGGCCCTGCGCAAGGAGGAGCAGGAAGAACACGACGACGAGCTGGTGGGTGAGCGCCCCGCTCCCGTACAGCCTGCCGGATATGGCATGGGGGATGCTGCGGAGGATCCGTCTGAGGTCATCGCAGAACGAGATGCGGTCCTGCGCACCATAACGCAGCTCCCGGAGACGCTCCGCCTTTGCCTGCTCCTGTCAGTGGTGGCGGGGCTGTCCTCGCAGGAGATCGCGCGAACGCTCGGTCTGGGTGAGGCTGCCGTGCGCCAGCGGCTCTCGCGAGCACGGAGGCTCTTCCAGCAGCTCTATCTGCTCGAGAGCGGGGAGGCCTTCACCGATGGTTCTTCGCTCACGTCTCAGGCGGAGGGACGGGAGCGACGGCTCATGTGGGCGGCCCGGTCATGACCTGCAATAGCGGCGGTGAGTCCATAAAGAGAAAGAACTGCGCAGGTGTTTAACAAAAGGAGGGTAATAGCGCCGAAATAGAGCACCCTCTGCCAGAGGGAAAGCGTTGCCCTCTGGCAGAGTGCCATTCTTCGCACCCTGATAACAATTGTCGTATAGCCCCCTCGAATTCGAGGGGGCATTCAGGTATACTCTTCTGTAGGATCCCCAATGCAGAAGCATATTCCGTTGTTGGAATGATGCGCTGCTCCGTTCCGGCCAGTTCGTCATAAACGGTTCAATCAGCTTGTTCTTCAGTGTTCTCTGCCCTATTTCTTCTCGGTGGTGTCGTCGTCATTGTGCTTTGCTGTGCTTAAAAAGAGAAGGAGAACGCCGATGCCTGTGCTCGAATCGACCGACCGTGCCATGCCGCGTAGCGCATTGCGTCATCGTCCTCTTGGGAGTGACGTTGATCAGCAGGGAATGGCGGGCATCACGCCAGTAGCCCAGCGCGCATCTCTTGTGCGTCCCAAACAGACGGAGGAAGATGATGCCACGCCTAGTGGTGCCTCCACTGGCCCTCGCCCGAAGTCACCTCGCCTGATGCGGACTGCGGTCAGGCGTAGAGGGATACTGCACGCGCACCCGCTCTTGTTGCTGGGCATCGGTATGATATTCATGCTGGTGTTATGGACGATCCTGACGCTGGTCGCCAATTGGTGGAATACGACCTGGGACGATCTTCACTATGGCCGTCCGCGCACGTTTCAAACCGATGCCGTTGTCGGCCATAACGACTCGTCAAGCAGTCCGAGCCACTTCATCGCGTTCAATCTCGAGGGCCACATCGAAGTGGTAGAGCTTCCAGGTGGGGATGCCTCGAAAGCGCGGATCTACATCGGGCCACAGTTGTACGGGAATGGCGACGACCTGATCCCAGTCACACTCAGTTTTGTGGATGTGAACGGCAATCACCAACCGGATTTGATCGTGCATGTTCATGATAAAGGATGGTTAGGGTTCTCGGATTCCGAACAGCAACTGGTGTATATCAATGGGCATGGGGGATTCCGTCCAGCTACTTCCAGTGAGTTACAGTTTGTCGAGCATTATCTGAAACAGCATGGGCAATAGCATTTCTGCCGTTCAGCGCTCATTGCGCTGGTGGCCATCTCACTCCTATCCATCCAGATCCGCTTCCAGCACGACGGGGAAGGTTCTGTCGACTCTACTCGAGTCGACCAAGATCTCCTGGCCATGAGCAATGAGGACTACTTCCTGGTTCTCGTCTACCTGGATAGAAACCCGCGCGCGACACGAAGCCATATGATGCGCAGATTCGGGTGGTCAGTCCCCATGACGGAAAAACAAGGGTTCATGCCAGCCGTCTCTCTGCTCATCTGAAACTGACCTCAGGGATGCTTGATACCTCTTGTGAGCATCTCTTGCAAAACAGTGGTGAGCTGAGAAAGAGACAAGAGGAAGCCGGAGGTGAGAGGGCTCCCTCTTCTCGGTCTTGATGGAGACCACACCGATGCAGACGCCGCTCTCGGTTGATCGTCAGATGGACGGATATCCAGCGCTGGCAGAAGCTACCGTAGGCCTTCCCACAGGGCCCGCTCTGCGGATCGAGGATCGTCTACGACCTCTGATGCGGTGTCGAAGCGCATAGTTGCCCTGCGCGAAAGCTTGTACTTCGGCCAACCAGGGTCTCCCCTGGAGGCAAAGGCACCCCTGGCGGCGTGCATGGTGTCAGCGAGCTGTTGTGGAGGGTTGATTCCCAGCAGCGGCTCAGTCCCGTTGCCCAGCGTGTCGAAGACAAAGGCAATCTCAATCCCATGGCACGCGCCGAGGAGCCTGTTGAATTGCGGTGTAAATGCAAACTTTACATGGGCCGTTTTCACACTATGATCCTGGTGGTTTCTCCCTTTGTTTCTTTCCCTTGCTTCTTCCTGGAAGCCCATGAAAAGCCAGTGGAAGCTTCTTCTCTCTCGAAAAGAAAGAGCTCAGTCTCACCAGGATAATGATACGAAAACGGCCCATTTCATTTCGCGATTTACACCCGTAGTACGTGGTTTTCCTCATGAAGTCGTCCATGCGGTTTATTTCCTTATGAGGACCCTACAGACAAATCGGGGTGATACCCTTTCTAAGTGCCCGAAATTTCTCCATTACTACCGGAAGACCAGTCAGGGGTTCCCGTAGCAATTGGACAAAAACCAACGCTAAGCTACTACATCGTGAGCATAGATGGAGGAGAGAACCTAAGACATCGAAGAAACTTTGTTCTCAAAGCGTGAGTAACTTTATCTTTTCGGTTTGCATGCTGTTGATCCACCCAATTTGGGGTCCCAACATTTTTCCCTCCCAAAATCCCCGCTAAGCTATTCCTTTATTGAAGTAGAAGTGGAAAAAGGGGCAATTCAGGCAAGGTGATAAGCGAAAAAAGACTCTCTGTTCCATATCGAAGAGCTTGTCACGGGCAAGACACCTTCTTTGCTGGTTTCAGAGACCAGGATCCTCACGGGAAAAGCATCTTTTTCCTTTCAGGAAGCTCTTGCATCCCTGAAGGCGCGTTTCTTAGCGGGGATTTTGGGAGGGAAAAATGTTGGGACCCCATGTAGAGCTCGACTGGGACGAGATCGCCGACCTGGTGGAAGAGAGCTATCGGATGACTGCTCCAAAACGCCTCCGTGCGCTGCTCGACCAGGGCTAACCACTATTCAGGGTGACGAGTCATTCAGCCAATGGAGGTTCGGTGACATGCCCTCCCTCGTCACCCAGTTCGGGAAGAGCAATGCCCTGCATACCAAGTGTGACGGCGAGTTCACCGCCATGATGGAGGTCGTGGGCTATGATGCGCCAGAGAATCCACTGGCGCGGGAGGGCGTAGTTTTTCCCCTGGTAGGAAAGCGGGTAGGTCTGCGCGAGGTCGGCAACGGTCCAGCGGTTGAGCGCATCCTCGATCATTCCCCAGGTGGCCTCCAGGCCTTTAACCAGTTCGGCAGGTTGCTCTTCGATGGCATCCTCAGGCCGCCAGGCGACGACCAGGTTGGCATCCCCAGAGCTGCTCACACCGAAGGTGCGCCGGAACCAGCCAAAGCGCCCTTCGCTGATATGACGCGCGATCTCGCCTGCCGAGCGCAGGTGCGGCGCTGGCCGATAGGACAGCTGCTCTCGCGAAAGCTGGGCGATAGCATGCACCAGGCTAATCTGATAACCATCCCACCCTTTATACACGGTCATAAGCGGGTGAACATCTGCGGTCATGACTACTCCTTTCTGCTCATTGCTTACTTGCAGGGAAAACGAGGCAGTACCAGACGCCTCAATGTCCGCCCGGCTCCACCTGGTCTTGCGGACCCTGCGACGTCTCGCTCTGGGCTTGCTGCAAGACCTGCTGGATTGGTGGTCCAGCCAGAAAGCGCGCACGCAGCGCCTCATCCTTGATGCCCTCGGCCAATCCCTGGATGATTGTCGCTGCCTCCTCAAAGGCCGTGCGCGCTTGCACAGGATCGCCGGCTGCCTTATACACCCTGCCCAACGCCGCCTGGATCTGCCAGCGTTCGCCGGGCAAGCCGAGGTCTGCCGCCAGCCCTGCTGCCTCACGCAAGTGGCCGATGGCCTGCTCGCTCTCTCCATCCCACGCGAAAAGCAAAGCCTGCGACCGCAGGTAGGGCAGGCGGTAGCGCCGATTGGCTCCCACACGTTCCCCGAGTTGGTACACTGCTGCTCGTGCCTGGCGCTCATCTCCCCCATGCAGTAAGGCCTCCGTTTCATGCTGAGGGGAGAAATCCAGCAGGATCGATACCCTATCAAAGCGCCTACGGAGGGCCATGGCCTTTACGGCATACGTGTGGGCCTGTCCCCACTCCCCTGCCACGGCACAGTTCATGCACAGCTGCGACAGGACGGGCACGCGAAATTGCCCAAGGTCTAAGGTCTCTGCCATGGCTTCTGCCTCTTCGAGCGTGCTGTGTGCCTCTTCCCACTGCTGCACGGCGTGATACGTCCTCCCCTGGGCAAGGAGAAAGCGCTGGTAGATGAACGTCAGAGGCAGGGTCCGTGCCTGCGCCATAGTTGATTGCATGAGCACGAGCGCCTCTTCATAGGCCCCTGCCTCCAGCAATCCATACGTGAGGCCGAGCGAACTGTTGATTTGTGCCCAGATGTTCTTGATCTCTTGTGAGAGCGCGAGCGCCCTGCGGCCACTGCGCAGGCTGTCTTGCACCTGCCCAGCATGCACTTGTGCGAAAGCCAGCAGCAGCCAGCACAAGGCTTCTGACGCACGATTCGTCAAGGGTTGGGTGAGCGGAGCGCCAATAGCAAAGGAGGGAAGGGACAGCTCGCGAGAAGCGCTCTGCTCGTTGCGAAGTCGCGCATACAGCTCCAGGGCCGCTTCCAGGCAGTCCATAGCCTGTTGAAAGTCTCCTGCACGAATATAGATCCATCCCAGTGAGTAGAGACTTCTGGCTTCCAGTTCCTGATCCTGGATGCCACGTGCCAGGGAGAGCGCATGCTCTCCATGCGGAAAGGCGCGCTTGGGATCGTCCCACACAATGCCTGTGATCTGGGCCCGGTTCCACTCCGTTTCCGCCAGCGCTCGCTGATCGGAACTGGTCTGGGCCATCTGCCAGGCTTCCTCCAGCAGCGCTTGCACCGTGGGTTTGTCGCTGGACTGTTGCACCGCCAGGATCGCCAGGCGGTTGAGGGTCATGCTGGCCAGCGCGGCCAGCTGGTGCTGCTTCGCATAGGCTAACAGCTCTTCATAGGCCTGCTGGGCCCGCTGCCAGGCGTTCTGCAAGGTATAGGCCCGCCCCAGGTGGGCGTAGAGGTGGTCGACCTCCGGGGTCGGCAGCACGGTCTGCATCGGCTGGGACTGCTGGAGCAAGGCGCGCGCCTGCTGGTAGTGCCTGATAGCGTCTGCAACGGCGAAGACGGCCATCGCCTCATCCCCGGCCTGCACGCTATAGCCATAGGCGGCTGCGGTCTCTCCCGAAGCCCTGGCATGATAGGCCAGCTCCGAGGCCCGCGCTCCCTCGCTTGAAAGCCTGGCCAGGGCGCGCTGGTGCAAGACCTGTCGCCGTGCCTCCCCCAGTTCGGTGTAGACCACCTCGCGCATCAGCTCATGGGCGAAGCCATAGCTGCTCAGGTGCCCTTCTCCTGGTTCTCCGGCTCCCTCCTCGCGCAGGATGCCACTGGCGATGGCCTCCTCCAGGGCCTCGACGCCTGTCTGCACCTCGACCTCGGTCACCTGCCACAGCAGCCTGGCACCGGCCCGAGTCAAGAGCACCGCACTGGTCATCACCAGCTGGCGCGCGGGCTGGCTGAGCTTCGCGAGACGCGCCTGGATGATGGCCCGAACCGAGGGAGGCAACAGCTCGCCCTGGGACCCCTCCTGCGCCACGACGGTCGCCATCTCTACGGCAAGCTCGAGCCTCCAGGTGCCATCGGCAGCCAGCCGTGGCACCAGCCATTCTCGCTCGCGCACCAGTTTGAGCGTCTCCAGCAGGTACAACGGCTGCCCCTTCGTCTGCGCAAACAGGAGGTCGCCCAGCCCGACCAGCGGCCTCTCTGACTCCCGCGACGGGGCTGCCACGGCTCGGGAGGGCGCTGCTTTGCCAGGCTCACGTGCTGCTACGACGGCCTCAAGCAGCTGGAGCGTCTCGCTCCGGCCCAGCGGCTGCAAGCTGACCTGGCTGACCGGCAGGTCACGTCCCAGGTCGGCCATTTGGGTTAAAAGCTGTGGGTTCAGCTCCAGTCCTTCCCCGCGCACCGTGCCCAGGAGCAGCACTCGGCTGCTATGCCCTTTCCAGTAGCGGCCCAGGTAGCGCAGCAGGTCGAGGGAGGCCTGATCTGCCCAGTGCAGGTCATCGAGCAGCAGCACCAGCGGCGACCGGTGTGCCAGGGCGTCGAAGAGACGTGCCACCGCTTCAAACAGCCGCATCTTGGCGGTCAGCTCATCCTCGGTGGGAGCCGGCAGGTCAGGATAGCGCACCCGCAGTTCCGGCAGCAGGCGTGAGAGCTCGGCCAGCCACAGGTCCTCCAGCAGATCCTCCGGCGCGTTTTCC
>WNFX01016532.1_pt1 | contig 11995 bp, 8 predicted proteins | sample 5400111 | NCBI WGS metagenome assembly WNFX01 (sample SAMN13153363, study PRJNA577476) | soil metagenome | isolation source: 40 cm soil or saprolite under grassland replicate 1 | place: USA:California | collected 2016-06-15
GATTGCTGAAAATAAAATTGCAGGCTGAGCCCTTTGATGAAAAAGGGGTACAGGAAAAGAAATGCAAAGTAGCAGGGCGTTTACAAATCACTGAAGAGGAAGCCGCTTATTTTGTTTTTACCGGTGAGGCCATCAATACCACCTACGATCCCGGTGATGAGAGAATAAATATTTTGTTCAAAGACGGAAGTATAAGAGACATTTCGCAAATTGACAATGCACTTATTCATCAGCAACTCGCGGGCCCTGTCAAAAAATATTACATTTGTTACTATCGTTACTAGTGGTAACCGGTTACTGGTCATAGCAATTAGAAACCAGACACCAAAAATCAGAGACAAGAAACATGCAATTCTCCGCTTCACAAATAGCGCTTCTCGTAAATGGCAAAATAGAAGGTGATGCAAATGCATCAGTATCATCGTTTGGTAAAATTGAAGAGGCTAAGACTGGACAACTTGCATTCCTTGCAAATCCCAAATACGAGGAATATCTCTACAGCACCCAAGCCTCAATTATAATTGTCAATGAAGGATTGGAATTAAAACAATCTGTAAATGCAACGCTCGTCCGCGTGCCTGATGCCTACTCAGCGTTTGCAGCCTTGCTGTCAACGTACCAGGAAATGCTGACCCAACAGATGAATGGCATACAACAGCCCAGTTATATTGCAAAAACAGCCAGCTATGGTGAAAATGTTTTTATTGGCGCCTTTGTATATCTCGGGGAGAATGTGAGCATAGGAAACAATACAAAAGTTTTTCCCAATGCTTTTATCGGCGATAATGTGAAAATTGGCAATGACAGCATCATTCATCCCGGCGTAAAGATTTACAAGGAGTGTCTTGTTGGAAATAAAGTAACCATTCATGCGGGTGCAGTTATTGGCAGTGATGGCTTTGGCTTTGCTCCTCAGCCTGATGGCAGTTTTAAAAAAGTTCCGCAGATTGGCAATGTAATAATCGAAGATAACGTAGAGATCGGTGCAAATACAACTATTGATAGGGCAACGATCGGCTCAACGATAATAAAAGCCGGCGCAAAACTGGACAACTTAATCCAGATTGCTCATAATGTGGAAGTAGGCAACGACACTGTGATTGCTGCACAAGCTGGCGTGAGTGGGAGCACAAAATTGGGTAACAATGTAATGGTAGGCGGGCAAGCTGGTATTGTTGGTCATTTACAGATTGGTGATGGTGCCAAAATAAATGCACAGAGTGGCGTCACCAAATCCATTGAACCCGGCAAAGGCGTTACGGGTTCGCCTGCACATGACTATACCGCCGCACTTCGCAGCCAGGCGCTGAGTCGCACTCTTCCGGAATTGGAAAAAAGAGTAAAGGAACTAGAAGCATTGGTGAAGCAGTTGATGGGAGAAAGGGTCTGATTTTAATATCCCCATTTCTTCATAATCTGCAAATCTTCTTTAGCGCAATCCAGTGGGGTTTTGCCCTGGTAGCTTTCCTGTTCTATAATAAAATGTTCGGTGCCGCCAATTTTTTTCGCAAGATCAATGACCTCTTTTACTTGCATTATCCCTGTTCCAAGCACTGCACTTTCATACTCCCGATCGGCTTTATCAGTTTTAATTTCATCCTTTACATGAAAAGATTTAAATCGTCCGGGATACTGTCTAAGCAATTCCAATGGGCGGCCGCCTGCACTGTACATATTACCCATGTCCATCTGTTGTATCACCAATGCAGGATCCGTTTCTTTTAGAATTATATCATACAGCCGCTGGCCATCTACCTGTGTGTTGAATTCAAAATCATGATTATGATACCCGAATTTCATTCCTGATTTTTTACACAGCTCGCCGCTTTTGTTGAATACTCCTAAAAAACGTCTCAAGACGTCAATATTCTTACGATAACTTTCATCCAGCGATGGACTGATGACATATTCCTGGCCCACAATGGCGGCATCGTCGACCGTATATTTCCAGGCATCTGTAAATTCATTTTTACCCTCATCCCAGGCTTTTGCATTCATCACAGTATGTCCGCTTTTCATCTGCAACCCAAGATCATCCAAAACTTTTTTAAATTCTTTTGCATTCCATCCATAAAATTTCCGATCTACATAATTGGCATGTTCCACATATTTATAACCCATATCAGCCAGCTTTTTCAGTGTTCCGGATGGATCTTTTTTCATATCATCCCTTACGCTATATAACTGTATACCGGTGATTTTTTTCTTTTTTTTTGCAGCAATCAAATCACTTGAAAAAAGCATAGCGCCGGTGAGCAACAACCCATTGTTTTTTATAAATGCTCTGCGTGATGAAGATGTTTTCATAACAAGAATCGTTTAATTGAATGCTCAATTTAGCGATTTTGTTTTTTCGTTTTAATGGCAATTTTTTTCTGATGATTACGTAACTTCCTGTTTCCAACCTTATTCTCTTACATACCTAAAACGAATTGCATGTCAAAGGAAACCCAGACTTCCCGCAGAAAATTTCTTCAGCAGATCGGTTTGTTGGCGGCAGCAAGCCCCTTGATCAGTTTTGCAAAATCAGAAAAATCAGAAGAACGTATCGCCAGGTATAGTAAAAAAATTTCTTCCAATGACAAGATCAGGCTGGCAGTGATTGGCTTTGGTATTCAGGGCCATGGGGATTTAGCCACCGCTTTAAAAGTTCCCGGTGTTGAGCTGGCAGCTGTCTGTGACCTCTATAGCGGCAGGCTGGAAAATGCAAAAGAGTTATATGGCAATACTATTTTCACTACAAAAAATTATCATGAGATTCTTGATCGCAGTGATGTAGACGCCATTATTCTGGCAACAAGCGATCACTGGCATGCCCGAATCACAAAAGACGCACTAAAAAAAGGAAAGGCTGTTTACTGTGAAAAACCGATGGTGCATAAAATTAGCGAAGGCATGGGCGTCGTAGAAGCGCACCGTGCAAGTAATAAAACTATGCAGGTGGGCAGTCAGCGGGTAAGCAGTATTGTATACGCAAAGGCAAAAGAATTATATAAATCAGGTGAAATAGGAAAATTGAACATGGTGAATGCAGTCTATGATAGACAAAGCGCAATCGGTGCCTGGGAATATACCATACCACTGGATGCTTCACCGGGAACAGTGGATTGGGATCGCTATATCGAAGGGATGAATAAAATTCCTTTTGATGAAAAGAAATTTTTCTGGTGGCGAAACTACCGGGCTTTTGGAACTGGTGTTGCCGGCGATCTTTTTGTACATCTTCTTTCGGGCACCCATGTTATCACGGGATCAAAAGGTCCGACAAAGATATTTTCATCGGGCCAGCTTTCATACTGGAAAGATGGACGTGATGTGCCTGATGTAATGACGGGTATTCTGCAATATCCCGAAACACCGGATCATCCGGCTTTTCAACTTACACTACAGGTAAATTTCGTAAGCGGAACAGGAGGACAAGAAAGCATTAAGCTGGTTGGTGAAGAAGGTGTGATGGAAATGAAAGGTAATGGTCTAACTGTTCATCATAGTATGATGCCCAAAGCTCCCGGGATTGGCGGATACGATGCCTTGTTTACTTATCCCAAAACGATGCAGGACGCTTTAATGGCAGAGTACAATAAGAAGTATACAGAAGCAGACAAGAAAAGAACCACAAAAGATGATATTGATTTTAAAGCGCCGCAGGGATATAGCGATCATCTTGATCATTTCACAAATTTTTTTGATGCAGTAAGAACGGGAAAACAGGTTGTGGAAGATGCCATTTTTGGTTTCAGAGCGGCTGCCCCCTGCCTGGCTTGTAATGATAGTTATTTTCAGAAAAAAATAATTTACTGGGATCCCGAGAATATGAAAGTATTGAAAGGATAATATTTTTTGTCATCATAAATGAGCAAATATGGCCCGGTTGGCTTGATATACCTTCACTATTATAAATATCTGCATGAATCTGAATAAGGGCGTTTTATTATCGGTAATGATGTTCCTCCAGTATTTTATCTGGGGTTCCTGGTATGTGACGATGGTTACATACATGAATACAAACCTGCATTCAAGTGGTTTACAAATTGGTGCTGCATATTCTGCGCTGGCTATTGCTACCATGATTTCTCCTTTTTTTATCGGAATGATTGCGGACAGATTTTTTGCAGCACAACGCATTATGGGCGTATTACATTTACTGGGGGCTGTATTATTATTTCTCGCTACAAAAATTACCGGCAATGCCGCCTTCTATTGGGTAATATTGTTTTACTCACTTCTGTATATGCCTACCATTGCTTTGTCTAACAGCATTGCTTTTCATCAAATGACTGATCCGGGAAAACAATTTCCGTGGATAAGAGTGTTCGGAACATTGGGCTGGATTACGGCGGGTTTAATTATCGGTGGTTTAAAGATTGAACCAACCATATATACATTTATAATTGCTGCCTGCGTTTCCGGCGCATTAGGATTATTGAGTTTTGGATTACCCAACACACCGCCCAAAGGCAAAGCCGTTTCTACCGCATCGAAAGCATTGGGTGCCGAAGCCTTTGTGTTATTTAAGAGCCGGTCCTACCTCATATTTTTTATTGCAGCCATTTTGGTCTGTATTCCACTATCATTTTATTATGGATTTGCGAATGGTTTCCTGAATGAACTCAAGGTTAACAATGCTGCGGCAAAAATGACCATGGGGCAATTTTCTGAAGCGCTTTTTATCCTGGCTATCCCATTTCTTTTTAATCGCATTGGTGTGAAAAATATGTTGCTGATGGGTATGACGGCCTGGATATTACGATACATTTGTTTTGCTTATGGCAACACCGGTGACAATATGTGGATGCTGTATGCCGGTATTATTTTACATGGAGTATGTTACGATTTCTTTTTTGTAACCGGTTATATGTACACGGAAAAGAAAGCCGGTGAAAAAATAAAAAATGCCGCACAGGGATTATTCACTTTTGCCACCTATGGCGTAGGTATGTTTATTGGAACACTGGTATCAGGAAGGGTTGTTGATAAATATGTAGTCGGGGATGGACATAGCTGGAAGGGTATCTGGCTTGTGCCGGCTTATATAGCACTGGCAGTACTTTTATACTTTATTTTATTCTTCAGGGAAAGAAGAGAAATAAAAGTTGCGGGTTTGCCTGAAGACATTAGCGTACCTGAAGTATCATAACTATTATATTGGAGTATTGAACTACAAAACTAAAAACGCCGTCCGACCCGGTCACCCCGGGCGGACATAAACTACAAACTTCAGAATATGAAACGCATCTCAATGTTAGGTTCGGGATTCATCGGACGATTCTATGCTGATTCATTACAAGGATACAGAAGTAAAGACAAAATCACAAGTATTTATTCACGCCGTGAAGAAAGCGCAAAGAAATTTGCAAAGGATTATAATGTGGAGCATTGGACGACGAATATGGAAGATTCAATTACACATCCCGATGTGGACGTGGTCTGCATTTCATTGCCCAACAATTTGCATGAAGCAGCCGTAATGTTATGTTGCAAACACAAAAAAGCAGTGATCACTACTAAACCCCTTGGCAGAAATGGTGAAGAAGCCAAACGAATGCTGGAAGCGGTAGAGGAGGCCGGCATTTTCAATGGTTATCTTGAAGATCTTGTTTATACTCCTAAATTTCTAAAAGCATTTGAAAGTGTAAAGAGCGGAGCATTGGGTAGAATACTCTGGGCAAAATCAAGAGAAACACACCCCGGCCCACACAGTGATTGGTTCTGGGATCTTGAGCAGGCGGGAGGCGGTTGTATTCTCGACCTCGGTTGCCATTGCGTGGAAATCGCTCGCAGCTATATTGGAAAAGACATCAGACCGATAGAAGTGATGTGTTGGGCGGACACGCAGGTGAAACCAATCGACGCAGAAGATCATGCCATTGGTTTGGTAAAATATGAAAACGGTTCTATAGGACAATTTGAAGTAAGCTGGACTTTTCGGGGGGGAATGGACCTGCGTGATGAAGTGATGGGCACTGAAGGAACAATTTGGATAAATAGTTTTTTACGAACAGGATTTGAAATGTTCACCACCGGGAAAGGAGCAGATTATGTAGCTGAAAAAGCGGAAAGCAATAGCGGTTGGTTGTTCCCGGTGGGTGATGAATTGAATGAGCTTGGTTATAATCACATGTTCATGGATATGTTCAATTCAATGGAACAAGGCAAAGCACCCAAGGAAAGTTTTTATGATGGCTATGTGGTAAACTCCATTCTGGATACAGCTTATCGTTCAGCGAAAAGCAAAAAATGGGAATTAGTCGAACTGGATATTTGGAGAGGAAGAACTGGAGTAACCAAGGACAGTCATCTTACAGAGTATGATGAAGAAAATTATCTTGTAAAAGATGAAGTGACACATTATGGCGCAAAAAAACTGATACTAAAAAATAAAGTGACAGGTAAAATGTTGCTTTGCTTTCCATTTGAATTTTTCGTCACGCAAAGAATGGTTTAGGTCATGGGTCATTAACACCTCATCGTATTCTTTCCGGCCGTTGATAGAAATTATCTCTTTCGTAACTTGTACGTATGGAGGAAGGGATTCCTAAAAAAACCAGTCGGCTACGAAGAGTTAGAAAAAATTTACGGCATGCAATGGCCCTTGCCTGGGCTGCTTCTCCTCGTTTGCTCATGCGTTATACCTTGCTTGGCATGTTCAATGCCATCATGCCTCCCGTTTCAGTGTATCTCGGTGCTGTTCTGGTAAACAAAATTGCTGAAGCCCGTTTGCATCCACTCCAGTTCCAGGATATTCTTTACATCATTATTGGTTTGTGGATCACTTTTGTTGTTCAACGGGCTGTTGGTGCTTATATGGGCTATGGAAGAAATCTTTATGTTCGTCGCGTAGAGCTGGAAGCTGAAAGACATTTATTGGAGAAAGCCTCCAAAGTGGATCTTGGTCATTTCGACAATTCAGATTGGCATGATCGCCTAGCTCGTGCCAAGCGCGACGTGAACTGGAGGCCGGGTGATCTTACATGGTCAATACTTGGACTCTCAGGCAACATAGTTACGATCATCTTAATGGCAGGGCTGTTGGCCAGTCTACACTATATATTGGTAGTTCTTGCATTGGGAGCGGCATTTCTTTCCCTGGCACTGGAAAGTCGTGTCACTACGCGGCTCTATAAATATTTTTACAAAGAAACTCCAGAAGAAAGAGAGCGCCAATATCTTGGCGACCTGTTAGTGCAGCCACGAAACACAAAGGAAGTAAGAGCCTATGTGCTTGCTGACTATCTTTTGGGAAGACATCGCAAATTATCAGATGATCTTTTCAAACAACGACAGCAAATGTTTCGCATGGGTAGCCGTATGTCCCTGCTTAGTGGTTTTGTTACCGGGACAATTCTTGCACTGGCCTACGTTTTTGTTGCAGCAAGAGGAATAAATGGAACAATGAATCCTGGCGATGTAGTACTGGTAATCGGTGCATTTTCCTCTGTATCCGGAACACTTGGAAATATTTCAAGCACATTTGTAGCAGTTGACCAGCACACAACTTTTCTTGACGATTACTTTTCATTTCTCGGTATTGAAAAGACGCTACCTGTTCCTTCAAAGCCGATTCTAATTCCAGAAGGACCTATTGAAGAAGTGGAGTTTGATAATATCACCTTTACTTATCCCGGCGGAACAGAGCCCGCAGTTATTGGATTGAGTCTTCGCGTCCGCAAGGGTGAGCTCATCGCATTGGTGGGTGAAAATGGCGCAGGAAAATCAACACTCATTAAATTACTGCTTCGTTTTTATGATGTGCAGCAGGGTGAAATAAAAGTGGGAGGCATCAACGTAAAAGACATGGATCCTGAAGATTTGCGAAACAAGATCGGTGTGCTGTTTCAGGATTATGCCACGTATGAACTTTCCGTAAGAGAAAATGTGGTAATGGGAAGACCCAACGGTTTGAGCAGTGATAGCCAGGTGATCAAGGCTCTGCAGGATAGCCGCAGTGAATGGTTGGTAAGCAAAATGCCCAATGGCCTTGATTCAAAAGTTGGAAGACTATTTGAAGGCGGTCATGATCTTTCAGGTGGTGAGTGGCAACGGCTTGCTCTCGCACGCATCATGTACAGGAATGCTGATATCTGGATATTGGATGAACCGACTTCATCCCTTGATCCCGAAGCTGAAGCGGCTATCTTCGCCGAGCTGAAAGAAAATCTCAAAGGAAGGATTGGCATTGTTATTTCACATCGCTTCTCCACTGTAAGAATTGCCGACCGCATAGCAGTAATTGATGATGGTCGTGTAATCGAGCTCGGCACACATGAAGAACTACTGGCTGCAGGCAACCGCTATGCAGAGTTGTTCGAATTACAGGCCAGCGGTTACAGATGATTTTTTCAAAAGCAAAAACGAATCAATTCCCCACTCTTTGTCTTTCTTCCTCGGATGATGTAGTTCTTCTTCTTGCCTGTGCTACTGTATTCTTACCAAAACGATACGTGAATGTGAGGTTTGCTACACGTGTTTCCCTGTAGGCATGCCATCTCTCTATATAATTATTATAGGTAATCACCGCTTTTGGTAAATTGGTCCAGAAAATATCGGTGATATTAAATCTCACCGTTCCCTTATTTTTCAATACGGTTTTTTGTACACCGGCTGCAACACCCCATTGCGGATCCGTAACCATAAAACCATACTGTCCGCCGGAACTAAAATTGCCATTCAACTCTGCAGTCCATCCCTTCTTGAAAGTGAAAGTATTGTTTGTTCGAATATCGAAGGCCGGTTTGCCGTTGTCAAGGGTTGTGCCTCCAAGTTCACCATTAAAATGATTATAATATAAGTTGCCATTATTGATCATGTTCCACCACTTATTAATACGAATCGGCGCTGCTATTGTTAATCCTACATAATCTGATGAAGAAAGATTGATTGGAATTTGAATGGTAACATTATCCTCAGAAGGAATGTTTGGAAAAACATCTTTAAACCTGGCAATCGCAATATTCTGATTATCCTCGGTATGGCTATAGCCAAGAGTGAAATTCAAATTCTTCAATGTATAACTCAGTTCGTACGACCAGGTAAGTTGTGGTAGTAAACCCGGGCGGCCTGTTGCATAAGTGCTTACATCTATTAAGAACAAAAAAGGATTCAATTGAAAATAACCGGGGCGATCAATGCGCCAGCTCACTGATATACCCAGGGTTTGATCCTCTTTCAATTTATAATTAAAAAATGCACTTGGAAATAATTGAAAATAGCTGGAGTCAAAAAAGATATTGCCATTAAGCTGGTGAGTTTTTATTTTGGTATACTCTCCTCTCAATCCAAACTGGACATTAAATTTTTTAAACTCCTTGCTGAAATTCACATAAGCTGCGTTATTATATTCCCTGTATAAAAAATGATTAGTTTTATTCGTGTCATTCTTTGGCGTCCCGCTGCTGAGATCAAAAAACTTTGCATCATTATCCGATGAAACGTAACTGGTTTTAGCACCGGCCTCAAACTTTGCTCCTTTTTTCAGCGGGTTCACATAGTCAACTTTTGCTGTTCGTAATGTAAGCTTCCCATTCTGATCCCCGGTTAAAATGTAATCAGGCTGCTGTTGAGTGCCATTTAGCTTAAAATATTGGGTTGCTGTGGTTGACAATGAGTGAGAATTATATTCACCATAGTCTGCATCCGCAGTTATTCTTTCCCATCAAATGTATGTTTCAGGTTGATATTGCCTACGATATTATTGTTGTGATCGTTGTTGGTAGAAAATGCCTTGAAGGTATACGAAGGTTGCCTTTGATCATCGATCACAACTGAGTTATTATCGTTTGTACGACGAATGTGATTGAAATTACTGTTTACCACAAAACCGATAATTGTTTTTTTGTTTGGGAAAAAATCGGCGCCAAATCTTGAACTCTGTGAGTTAAAAGGAAATTTGGAATAATTATCCTTCAGGTCTTCACCGGTAAACACACCGGCGTTGGTATAAAAATTCCGGTCGAGGATGAGATGATTTAACCCGAGACGGTAAGCGTAATTATAATTACCAAATACATTTAGTTTTTTGTTGCGATAGTTAAATGTAAATCCGGAGTTCGCCTTTGGGTATTTGCCCTGGCCATAGCCGGCCGTGAATGTTCCATTGGCGCCAAGGCGTTGATCCTTTTTCATATGGATATCAATGATGCCTGAATTACCTGCTGCGTCATATTTAGCTGATGGGTTTGTAATGATATCAATTCTTTCAATGGCGCTTGAAGGCAGACCACGTAAATAATTAGCAAGATCGGCGCCACTCATCGGAGTAGGTTTGCCATCAATCATAATAATAACGCCCTGCCTGCCGCGAAGGCTGATCACATCATTCTGATCCACATTTACACCAGGGGACCTTTCCAATACATCCATTGCCGAGCTGCCAGCACTCACGATGCTATTCTCTACATTCACTACAATACGGTCGCTCAGCTTTTGAATAAATGGCTTTTTACCGGCCACCGTTACCTCCTTCATTTCAACACTACTCTGCTTCAATAATATTTTTGGAAGTTCAGCCAATGGCTGGTCAGCAGACAGGCTGAAACCAGCAGAATATTGCCGGTCATAACCGATCATAGAAATTCTCAGCAAATAATTTCCGAACACTATGTTTTCAAATTCGGCTATGCCGTTTTTATCAGTGATGGCTATCTTCACCAATCCCGAATCTTTGCTTCTCAGCAATTCAACATTACTATTTTCCAGAGCAGATTGCTGCTCATTCATAATAATTACCGAGACCTTACCTCGCGAAGTTTGACCGAAGGCTACAACAAAAAAGAATACACTAAAACTAAAAGATGTAAATTTTTTCATGGCTGCTATTTGGAACAAATATTGACAAAAAACGAATCTGATCGTAGGTATACTTTACAAACAGCAGCAGGAAAATATAAGTGGAGTTAATGTATGTTAATGGGTAAATTTTATTCGGTAAATAAATTCTCTATGGGAAAGTGTAAAGCATTCTTGGTTAACATACCAAGAGGGCTTAAAGTTGTTACTGCCTTCTATCGACCTTACTAAAATCATTTGGGATAATGGCCGTCATGACACCTAATGTATCCTTCTTACCAGTATGCATATTGACATGGAAGACGCATCTATAAATCCGTTCTTTTTTCTCACCATAAAAACTTACATCTTTTACTGTAAACACTACCCCGGGCCGGGCCTGCTTGCCCAGGTAATCCTGCATCGTTTCTTTCAACTTAGCTTCCAGTTTGGCTCCCGATAAAATCTTCGGTTTGCAACCGGTAACAAGAACCAATAAGCAAACAAGCGTAAAAAAATATTTCATAGTGATTTTTTTATAAAAATAATTAATAGGCAGGGAATCTGTTTTTGCACGGCTCGTCACCCGCCCTTTATGATTTAGATCCTACGGTTTTGCATGCAAAAATAAAACAACAATTAAAACGTTTATATAATGAACTATATCTGATTCAATGAAAAATCTAATTCTTGCATTTTGTTGTTTCCCGGTTATGACTTTCGGGCAAAATTTTCATTTTTCGGGGCGGCTAGGAGTTGCCGCTTACCAGGGGGATCTAAAGGCGAAAGCTATTTCTTTATCACAATCAAAACCGATGTTTTCCATTGGTGCACGGTACGATCTATCCGAGCACATTGCAGCCCGCAGTTATTTCACCTTCACCTCGCTGCGAGCCGATGATAAAAAAGGAACGGCTACCATGCAACAGCGCAATCTTAATTTCAAAACAAAGATTTTAGATTGGGAATTAACTGCGCAATACAATTTTTTCAACCTCAATGACCGATGGTGGACACCCTATGTTTTTGGAGGCGTCGGAATATTTCACTTTAATCCCTACACAAAAGATTCTTCCGGGCACAAAACATTTTTGAAGCCGCTGAGCACCGAAGGTGAAGGTTTTATGGCCGGGGTGAAAAACTATAAGCTCACACAATTCAGTATACCTATTGGTTTTGGTGCAGACTATTCATTGAATGAAGATATGCGTGTGGGCATCGAATTTGGTTA
>WNFX01005669.1_pt1 | contig 11994 bp, 8 predicted proteins | sample 5400111 | NCBI WGS metagenome assembly WNFX01 (sample SAMN13153363, study PRJNA577476) | soil metagenome | isolation source: 40 cm soil or saprolite under grassland replicate 1 | place: USA:California | collected 2016-06-15
TGTTTTCAAACGGCAAAACGGCAATCGACTTTGCCGGCACGTTAGCCGACTCGCCCACGTTCCTTGGAGCGGAGTAGCGTCCGAGGAAAAACAATCCAATTGAAATCGCGCCAGCTATGATGACGACGTAAATCCAGATGCGATTTCGTGATCGCTGCCCAGGCTCGATTTCATGTGTTCGTTTGATTCCTTCCGGGGTCACTTCGAACGCCCATGCGAGAATGAGCCCAATTGGGAAGCCCAGCAGTAGAAGCACGATGACCGCGCGCACCATCCAGTTCGGAATCTCGAAGAATGGAAAGGTTTGCGTGGCGATCTGAATGAGCAGCCAGGCTACGACACCGTACGCAATTGCCACCTTGTAAACATTCCGCCGCTTCAGCTCAGCGAAGAAATTCTTTGAGTTCATGGCACCGAGTTCTTCGGCGCGAAAACCTTTGCGACAAGATTTTCGAAACGCGGATCGCCGCGCAAGGGGTCGAGCAACGGCGAAACTCTAATGTACTCAATCTCTTGACCAGCGCGATCCTGATAACTTTTTTCAAGCCAACGAAGCGCCTCTTCCCTGTCGGCGAGTCCGAGATAAACAAGAGCAAAGCTGTAGGCCGAGACATATCGCTCGTTCGACAGTTGTTTTAATTGCTCCAATATCTTCATTGCCTCCGTCTTGTTGCCAGAGGAGCCATAAGCATGGGCAAGCAGCGCCAGTATCCCCGAATTGTCGTTTAACGCTCGCGCCTTCTGGTAATTTCCGATGGCTCCCGCAAAATCGCCTTTCATTTCCAAGACGAGACCCAGATTCCGATGGGCGTAGTAAAAATTAGGATCTATGTCCGAGGCTTTGCGCAATTCATCAATAGCTTCATCATAGCGGCGCGCGAAATAGTAAGTGTTAGCCAAATCTGTATGAGCGATGAGCGAGAGAGGATCAAGCTCAAGCGCCTTCTTTTCCTGAGCGATCGCCTCATCGAATCGTCCTAATGGGAACAACACATGACCGCCATACCACTGATGGGCAGTGGCGTAGTTCGGGTTCAACTCAATTGCCCGCTCAAATTGAACGGTCGCTTGACAGAAATTCATGTCGTAGTAACAAAGCGCCAAAGCTAAGGAGGTGTGCGCTTCGGCCAGGGCGTCGTCGAGTTCGAGGGCCTTCGTCGCTGCGGCTTTGGCCTTGGGATAGCAATCTTTGGGCGCACAACTCCCCAGGTAGGGTAGTAAAACGTAGACATCAGCGAGACCAGCATAGGCCAGTGCATAATTGGGGTCTGCCTCGATTGCTTGATTAAAGTAGTCGACCGATTTTCTCAGATCGTTGCCCGTACGTTTGTTCCAAAAAAAGCGGCCCTTGAGGTACAACTCGTGGGGCCACTGGATTGTCAGTGGGACGCACTGAAAGCGCGTGCTCTTCAGAACCGGTGAGCTTTGCTTGAAGTGTCTCCGTGATTGCTTTGGCGATTTCGCTTTCCACGCCGAAGATGTCGGTCAGCTTGCGATCGTATGTGTCGGCCCAGAGATGCGAATCGCTGGCCGCCTGGATGAGGTTGACGTTGACGCGCACTGAGTCACCAGCTTTTTGGACGCTGCCCTCAAGGATGTTCGCCACGCCAAGCTGCTTGGCGATCTCGGAGAGATTGCCCGGCTTGCTCTGATATTGCTGGGTTGATGTACGCGAGATCACTTTCAAATCCGCGATCTTTGCGAGCCGCGTCAGGATTTCTTCCTGAATCCCATCAGCAAAGTAGGCGTTGTCCGGATCGTGACTCAGGTTTTCGAAAGGCAGAACGGCAATCGATTTTACCGGCAGCTCGGCGCCTCCGCTTTGTTTCGAACTTGTGTAACGACCGAGAAAAAAGACGCCCACCGAGATCGCGCCGGCTACGATCACGACGTAAATCCATGTGCGATTACGCGGTGCTTTTTTCGGCAATTCGTCCGCAAACTCCGTTCGCTTCAATCCTTCCGGCGTCAGCTCAAAGGCCCACGCGATCACGAGGGCAATGGGAAATCCAATCACAATCAGCATTATCACCAGCCGGATTGCCCAGTTTGGAATCTCGAGAAACGGGAAAACCTGCGTCGCTATCTGCATCAGCAGCCACGCGACGACTGCGTAGGCGATCGCGACCTTGTAAACGTTGCGGCGCCTTAGCTCAGCGAAGAAGTTCTTTGGATTCACAAGGAGTTATCGGTGGATTTGTCCTGTTTCCCGCTCATGGCTTAAGCCCCATCCTCCACAGCAGGTCGGCGAATCGCGGGTCGCTGCGGATCGTGTCCCACACCGGCTCATCTTTATAAAAGGTTCCTATCGCTCCCGCTGCTAAGCCACGTTCCAGCCATGCGAACGCCTGTTCCTTCTCGTTCAATGCCGCATAGATCTTGGCGATCCAATGCGCTTGGCTCAAGCTCGCGCCTGACATCGCTTCCAGCTCTTTGATGATCTGGAGGGCTTCTGCTCGCTTCCCCTGCGCCGCGTAGATCATTCCAGTATCGTAAATCAAAATCGAATCATTCTTCCGCTCTTGTTTGGCCTTCTCCAATTCCGCGAGCGCTTCGTCGAACGACCGGTTCTGAATGTACACTCCTATCTCCCAGGTGGTGCTCAAAGCCGGGCCTAGTTCATCGGCTTGCCGCAGCAGTTCAAGCGCTCGCACATAATCTCGTTTGAAGTAGTAAGGAATAGCTGATTGCCGTGCGATGATTGATGAGAGCGGGTCGACTTCGCGAGCTTTCAGTATTTCCTCTAAGCTTTCATCGAGACGCCCCTGTCGCGCGAGCGAAACTCCCAAATTGAAATGGGCTAAGGCTAAGCTCGGACTGAGTTCGATAGCACGATGCAGTTCACGATCACCCAGCGAGAAATTGTAAGGGGAGAACGACATGTAGGCTATACCAAGGGCGGCGTGGGCTTCGGCCAGGTTTTCATCGAGCGCGAGGGCTTTGCGCGCTCCCTCTTCCGCTTTGCGCCGACCTTCAACGGGTGCAATGTAGCCGAACACTCCAAGCGTTCCATAGGCATCAGCTAAGCCCGCATAGGCGAGCGCATAATTGTGATCTTCTTCAATCGCCTTCTCGCAGTAATGGATGGCTGCGAGCAGATCCTCGCGAGTGTTACGTTGGCGATACGCCCGTCCCTGCATGTAATACTGAAAAGCTTTGAGGTTCTCCGTTGGCCGCTTCGCCAGCTGCTGTCCCTCGATGCCGGTCAGCTTCAAGCGCAGCTTCTCTGAAATCTCTTTCGCGATCTCTTCCTGCACCGCGAACACATCGGCGAGCTTGCGATTGTATTGCTGACCCCAAATCTCGCTATTGTCTTGCGCGTTGATGAGCTCCACGCTGATCGACAGACCATCACCACGTTGAGCGACTCGACCGGTGAGCACCGCCTGCACTTGCAACTCCTTTGCTACCGCTGGTGCGTCCATGTCCTTTCCCTTGTAATGGAATACCGAGTTGCGCGACATCACCTTGAGATTTGGCAATTGTGAGAGGCTGTTAATGATGCTTTCGGGAATACCGTCAGAGAGGTACTCGATGTCTGGATCACGGTTCTGATTGTCAAACGGCAGCACCGCGATCGATTTCGTAGACAACTCAGCGCTTTGTTTCGAACTCGTGTAACGCCCGAGGAAAAACAAACTCACCGAGATTGCCCCAGTTATGACAACGACATAAATCCACGCGTGACTACGCGCCGATTTTTTCGGCAATTCGTCCGCAAATTCCGTTCGCTTCAATCCTTCCGGCGTCAGCTCGAAGGCCCATGCGATGATGAGCGCGACCGGGAAACCGAACGCAATCACTGCGACGAAAACTTTCATCGTCCATAGTGGCGCTTCGAAAGTCGGAAATAAGATCGACGCCGCTTGCATCAGCAGCCATGCGACGACTGCGTAGGCGATCGCGACTTTGTAAACATTGCGCCGCTTCAGCTCGCTGAGGAACGAAGGCTTTTCGCTCATGACGATGCGGGCAAACCGAGTCTTGCAAGAAAGTTCTTGTAGCGGGGATCGTCGCGCAAGCCGCGCACCAACGGATCAATTAGGAGACTCAGCGTGCCGGTGTCGTGATTATCGAAAGAGATTTGCAACCATTCGAAGGCCTTGTCTGTCTCGCCTCGCACGGCGTAAACCTCAGCGATTTGATAGGCCAACTGATCTCGGCCATTGGCGATGAGGTCCGCTAAAGCCGCGTCTGCCGCCTTACGATCTCCGCGCACATAATGTGCAAGCGCGAGTTCGAAACGGCGATAGCCTTCGTCGGGCTCCAACTGCGCTTCGCGCAGAGCCGCCTCCCCATCGCCCCGCAGCATCGCCACCAGCACCTGCCACCGATGACTGCCGGCGCCAGTCGGTTGCAGTTCCGCCGCTTTGCGCGCCGCGGCATCGGCTTCGTCGAGTTTTCCTTCGGCAACGAGGATGCGGGCGAGATTGTCTCGCGCCAAATAAGCGAGCGGGTCGAGTTCAATGGCTTGGCGAGCTAGTGTCTCGGCCTCGTGAATTTGACCAAGATAAACCACGACTCGCGCCAGCAGGTCGTTCGCGGTCGGATTTCCCGGCGAGAGTTCTTTCGCCCGCCTGAGTTCGGCCAGGCCCTCGGTAAACTTCCATTCCGCGAAAAAGCGGACCCAACCCAAAGCGGCATGCGCTTCTGCAAGATCGGGATCGATCGCGACGGCGTTCTCGGCATCTTTCCTCGCGGCGGCCCGAGCCTCCTTCTGCTGCTCATTGCTTAGATCGGCGATGAAGGTCCAGGCTTCGGAACGCTCCGCATAAGCCAAAGCATAATTAGGATCGAGCCGGATCGCCTGATCGAAGAAGCCAACCGCTCTGCGATAGTCCTCCAGATTTCGACGGGCAAAGTAAAAGTGGCCCTGAAGATATGCGTTGTGCGCCTCTACACTTTTGGTCGAAGCGTTTGTGGCAGCCGCATCTTTGGTCCCGAGCAATGTCAGTTCCAGTGATGCGGCAACAGCTTTCGCAATTTCGGCCTGGACGGCGAAAATATCCTTGACTTCACGATCGAAAGTCCGCGACCAGAGTTCGATTCCATCCGCGGCATTGATCAGTTCGGCGACAATCCGCACCTTCTCCCGTTGTTTTCGCACCGTGCCTTCTAGAAGCGTGGTCACACCCAGCTTCTCGCCGATAGTTTTGCTTTCCTCTTTCCTGTCTTTGAAACGGAACGAAGAGCTGCGACCAATGACCTTGAGCCCGCTGATTTGGGCCAAAGCTGCGATCAGTTCTTCCGATAGTCCGTCCGAAAAATATTCATCGCCCGGGTCACCGCTTTCGTTAAGTAATGGCAGCACCGCGATCGATTTCTGTGGTGTCGATGCCGCCGGCGCGGAAGGTTGTCCGGATTCTCCCGACAATGTTCGCGAGGCGGTAAAGCGTCCGACGAAAAACAATCCAATCGAAAATGCAGCTCCGATCGCAGCGATGTAGATCCAGGCGCGACTTTTCAAACCGTGTTCAGCAGGACGATCGACATCTTCTGCGCGCTTGATTCCTTCTGGCGTAAGCTCGAATGCCCAGGCAAGAATCACCGCCACGGGAAATCCGATAACGAGCAGCAACACCACCAGACGCACGGCCCAGTTCGGAATTTCGAAGAACGGAAAAATCTGACTCGCGACCTGCATGAGCAGCCATGCGACGACTGCGTAGGCGATTGCGACTTTGTAAACGTTGCGCCGCTTCAGCTCGATCAGAAATTTGCGCAGGTTCATCGCGCATTCCCAGGCGTTTTAATGGGGGCAACCATTTTCTCGACAAGCGCCTCGAAACGCCGGTCGCTGCGGATCGTGTCCCATACCGGCTCATCTTTATAAAAGGCTCCGACCGCCCCCGTTGCTAAGCCACGTTCCAGCCATGAAAACGCCAGCTCCTTCTCGTTCAACGTTGCATAGATTTTGGCGATCCAATGCGCCTGGCTCAGACTCGCCCCTGACATCTCTTCCAGCTCTTTGATGATTTGGAGTGCTTCCACCCGTTTCCCCTGCGCCGCGTAGACTATTCCGGTATCGTAAATCAAAATCGAATCATTCTTCCTCTCTCCTTTGGCCTTCTCCAATTCCGCCAGCGCTTCGTCGAATAATTTGTTCTGAATGTACACTCCTATTTCCCATGTCGTGGTAAAAGCCGGGCCTAGCTCATTGGCCTGCCGCACAAGTTCAAGCGCTCGCGCATAATCTCGCTTGAAGTAGAAAGGCATAGCCACTTGTCGTGCGATGATTGACGAGAGCGGGTCGAGTTCGCGAGCTTTCAGATGCTCCGCTAAGCTTTCAGCGAGACGGCCCTGTCGCACGAGCGAAAGTCCCAAATATTGATGGGCCATCGCTAAGCTCGGGCTGAGTTCGATAGCACGCCGCAGTTCACCATCACCCAGCGGGAAATTGGACGGGGCGAACTGGACGGAGGTTAGACCAAGTGCCACGTGAGCTTCGGCCAGGTTTTCATCGAGCGCGAGGGCTTTGCGGGCCGCCTCTTCCTGTTTGCGCCGACCTTCGATGGGCGCAATGTAGCCGTAAACTCCAAGAATTCCATAGGCGTCAGCTAAGCCCGTGTAAGCGAGTGTATAATTGGGGTCTTCTGCAATCGCCTTCTCGCAATAGCGAATAGCGGTGAGCAAATCCTCGCGGGTCCGACGATTAATATACCCCCGTCCCTGCATGTAATACTGGAAAGCTTTGAGGTTCTCAGTGGGACGCTTCGCCAACTGGTGTCGCTCGGCGCCCGTCAGCTTTAAACGCAGCTTCTCGGAAATCTCTTTCGCGATCTCTTCCTGCACCGAGAACACATCGGCCAGCTTACGGTTGTATTGCTGACCCCAAATCTGGCTGTCGTCTTGAGCGTTGATAAGTTCCACGCTGATCGAAAGACCATCACCACGTTGTATCATCCTGCCCGTGAGGACGGCCTGCACTTTCAACTCCTTTGCTACCGCCGGTGCGTCCATGTCCTTTCCCTTGTAATGGAATACTGAGTTGCGCGACATCACCTTCAGATTTGGCAATTGCGAGAGGCTGTTGATGATGCTTTCGGGAATACCGTCAGAGAGGTAATCGGTGTCTGGATCACGGTTCTGATTGTCAAACGGAAGCACCGCGATCGATTTCGCCGGTAACTCAGCGCTTTGTTTCGAACTCGTGTAACGCCCGAGAAAAAAGACGCCCACCGAAATCGCACCGGCGATGATCACCATGTAAAGCCATACGTGACTTTTGGACCAGCCCTTCGGCGCGCTATCTGCGACTTCCGCACGCTTGATCCCTTCTGGCGTCAGCTCAAACGCCCACGCGAGGATCAGCGCGATCGGAAATCCTAAGATAACAAGCAAGACTACCGCGCTTGTGATCGCATCGGAGAGATGCAGCGCCGGAACCACTGTGGCCGCAATCTGCATGACGAGCCATCCAACGATGGCATAAGTGACGGCAACTTTGTAAACGTTGCGCCGCTTCAGCTCCGCGAAAAAATTGCGTGGGTTCATATCGTCTCGGTTTTCGCGCGAAGGGTTTGTCGCCGCCAAAAATTGAAAAACGGTATCCCGAGCAAGATGACAGCCAGTCCAATTGAGGAACGAACGGGTCGTACTAACCACAGATTCACCGAGATCGCCGCCGCGGCAGCGCCGAAGGCCAGCGGAGTCCACGGATATCCCCATGCCCGATAGGAACGGGGAAGGGCCGGTTTTTTTCTACGTAAACGAATCAGCGCGATGGCGATTAAAGCAAAAAAGCCCCAGATGGCGAACATCTGGAAGGAATACAATTCCTGGTAGGTGCCCGTGAGTACCAATAGGATCGCCATACAGCCCTGAAAGATTAGGGCACCGCTAGGTGTATGGAAGACGGGCTGGATGCGCCCGGCAAAGCGAAAGAAATGGCCGTCACGCGCCATTGCATATGGAACCCTAGGGCCCGCCAAGAAACTAGCGTGGAGCGCTCCGAACGCAGAAACAATCATGGCCACTGTGATCCACTTGGCACCTCTGTTGCCGATGAGTAGCGCCACTGCATCGGAAGCGACGTACTGAGACTGTGCTACTCGGGAGAACCCTAGTATGTGAAAGTATGTCCAGTTGACGAGCACGTAAAGGCTGATCACCAATAGTGATCCGAGTATCACTGCCCGTGGAATGTTCCTTTGCGGATTAGACACCTCTCCGCCGAGTGGCCCCAACATTTGAAATCCATTGTAAGCCGCCATGGCTGGTACAACGGCAATCAGAACTGCCCCGATGCTACCTTGAGCAGCCGATGTGATGAGTGCGGGATGAAGTCCGCTAAGCGTGCCTAGCGTTAGCCCAAGGATGACGATTGCAACCACGGCTGCGACTTTTAATGATGTCAGAAATATCTGGAAATGACCCGCCGTGCGGACTCCGAGGTAGTTGATCGCTGTGACCAGCACGATGATTCCCGCTGCGAGGAGCTGCGCGGTCGTAAACGTGAATTGGTACGGCTGCAATTGGAACGGAAGAGTGAGATGCCATGTGAATATCGGATTAGCAACGGACGGCAAAAAAAATCCAGTAAAGCGCAAAAGCCCGGCGGCAGTTACAGCGGCCCCGCCCGGTCTCATAATCATTGAACTGGTCCAGCCAAACAGAACCCCCCACACAGGGCTGAGCCCCCGGCTAAGGTAAACATAGTCGCCGCCTGCCTCTGGCATGGCTGCGCCTAGCTCTGCGTAGCAAAAGGTTCCAAACAGCACCACAATTCCGCCGATGATCCAGACCGCGAGAACCCTTGTTGGCGAGCCCAATTCACGGGCCATATCACTGGCAACCAGAAAAACGGCCTGTCCGACCATGGATCCCACCACCACCGCGATGGCAGACCACATACCAAGAGCACGCACCAGCTGCGACCGCTTGTTAGCTTCGGCTGGGTTCATCTAAGATCCTCGGATGCGCACTTGGCGTCATCCATGATTCGCTCTGCTTGCTGATCGCAATGTAGCTCCCGAGAAAAAAGAAACTTACTGAAATCGTGCCCGCGACGATAATCACATAGAGCCATGCGCGACTACGCGCCGATTTTGTCGGCAATTCGTCTACAAATTCCGTTCGCTTCAATCCTTTCGGCGTCAGCTCAAACGCCCACGCGATCACGAGGGCAATTGGAAAACCAATCACAACCAGCATTATCACCAGCCGGATTGCCCAGTTTGGAATCTCGAGGAACGGAAAGACCTGCGTCGCTATCTGCATCAGCAGCCATGCGACGACTGCGTAAGCGATCGCAACTTTGTAAACGTCGCGCCGCTTCAATTCGGCGAAGAAATTGCGCATGTTCACGACGGCGTGTTATTTGCCCGCCGATTTCGGCGCGAGCGAAGCGACGATTTTCTCGAAGCGCGGATCGCCACGCAAAGGGTCCCACGTCGGATCCAGTCGCAGCAGGGCTGGGGTTATTGGTGGATGACCGTAAGGCACGGTCAGCAGATGTTGCAGAATTTTGATCGCCCGATCGGTCTCGCCTACTTGAGATGCGATGCGCGCCAAGGTTTCTTGATACCTACGTGCCACCAGAACGTCTTGCGACTCGGGTCTGAGTTCCAGCGCCTTTTCGGCATGTTGGAGCGCCAGCTTTCGGTCTTGGAGGCCTGCGCAGGCCCGCGCCAATCCAAGCATCACGTCGGGGTTATCTGGCTGCTGCTTCAACTGGGCCTCGAGTTCGTCGCGCGCTTGTGCGTAGCTGGCGCGGGCCGTTGCTGCATCACCGGCAAGGCGCTGTAAGTCACCGAGAGAAACGCGGTCGAGGCTACGAGACGCTTCCAGCGCCGGATCGGCCTTTGCCAGGGAAGATTGCAAGAGGGCTATGCCCGCCGGGTAGCGGCGTTGTAACAATCTTTGTTGAGCCAAAGCAGACGCCGTCTTGACGTCGGCAGTCGCGGACTGGAGGGGAGCAAGCACGGCCTCCGCATTGTCCAGTTCACCGACCGCTTGATATACGCGGGCTTTGTCAGAAATGGCGTCGAAATCACCCGGCGCAACATCCAACACGCGGTCGAGCCGTTTTAACGCTTCGGCAAACCGCCGGTTTTGGATCGCTCCGAGGGCGAACACTTTCAACAGGAGGACGCTGCGCGGATCAAGTGTGAGCGCTTCTTGTAGCTGGACTTCGGCTTCGGCGATATGACCCTGACGGAAGAGGACGTAGGACATCAGGGTCGGGACTTCGGAATTGTTGGGCCACTTCGGCCGCAGCCCTTCACAAACACGCTTCGCGCCCTCGTAATCGCGCTCTACGCGAAAGAGATACCAGGCTTTGGCCAGCTGCGTTTCAGCGAGATCGGGTTGCAATTCCTCAGCCCTGGCCAGCGCATTGCGCGCGGCCTCGCGGCGCGCGGGCGTGGCGTCGAGACCGAAGAAGTAAAGGTTTCCATGTCCCCGGGCCAGCAGCGCCCAGGCCTGCGCAAACTTGGGATCAAGTCGCACCGCCTCTTCCAGCGATTTCGTCGAGTTAACCAAGTCAATATCTTGAAAACCCCGAAGATAGAGCGCCAATCCTCTCAGATAAGCGTCGTAAGCCTCTGCATTATTTGTCGCCTTCGCCGCTATTTCCTGTTTCTCGATCCCGGTGATCTTCGCTTGCAACTGGTCGGCGATCGCTTGCGCAATTTCGCTTTGAATGTCGAAGACGTCAGCAAGATCGCGATCGTAGGTCTGCGCCCACAGATGCGCGTCGTTGCGCGCGTCGATTAACTGGGCACTCACCCGGACGCGATTGCCCGCCCGCTGGACGCTGCCTTCGAGCACATGCGCCACCTTTAACGCCTGCGCAATTTCTGGAAGGTTGCGTGTCAATCCGCCTTTGTACTGCATCACGCTGGTGCGGCTGATCACTTTCAGATCTGCGATTTTCGCCAGATCGGTCAGAATCTCGTCCTGCACGCCATCGGCAAAGAACGCGAACGCTTTGTCTTCACTAAAGTTTTCAAACGGTAGAACAGCGATCGATTTCGCCGGCAACCCAGCGCTTTGTTTCGAACTCGTGTAACGCCCGAAAAAAAAGACGCCCACCGAAATCGCACCGGCGATGATCACGACGTAAATCCATGCGCGATTACGCGATGATTTTTTAGGCAATTCGTCCGCAAACTCTGTCCGCTTCAATCCTTCCGGCGTTAGCTCAAAGGCCCACGCAATCACCAGCGCAATCGGAAAACCGAGCGCAATCACTGCGACGAAAACTTTCATCGTCCATGGGGGCGCTTCGAACGTTGGAAATAAGATCGACGCCGCTTGCATCAGCAGCCATGCGACGACTGCGTAGGCGATCGCGACCTTGTAAACATTCCGCCGCTTCAGTTCAGCGAAGAAGTTCTTTGGATTCACTCTGCGCGCCTTGACGAAGCGCTCGTCACGGCAGCACTCTACCTTTAAGCGCGTGACTTGAAAAGCGCGTGCAACGTCCAAAACAAGCGGTGAAGGCGCCGCTGGCGAAGTAGCAAGCTGCGCGGGCGTTGCATCTAGACATTCGCTTGCAAAGCAAATTCATTCCGGAACAGTTGGCAGCGATGCCGGGCGACGTTGAAAAACTGCATTCGAAAATCGAGCGTGCGGTTGCTGACAGCCAATTGATGGAATCGGCAGCGACGAACATTCGAACCCTGCTTGCCGGAGCGCCATCGGATCTTTACATGCGAGTCGTCCATGAACTTGTTACAGCCGATGCGTGGCCGGAATTAAACGATCGCTTTTACCAGACGCTCGCATTCGGCACCGGTGGTCTTCGTGGCCGCACGATCGGAAAAATTGTCACGGCTGTGGAACGCGGTAGCTCGCGCGAAGACGAATGTCCGCAATTCCCGTGCGTCGGAACGAACGCGATGAATCTCTTTAACATCAGCCGCGCGACGCAAGGACTCGTCGCTTATCTGCACGATTGGAACCAGCGCGAGAAAATTTCGGCGAATCCAAAAATTGTGATCGCGCATGACCCGCGTTTTTTTTCAAATGAATTCACTGATCTCGCGGCAA
>WNFX01005670.1_pt1 | contig 11994 bp, 10 predicted proteins | sample 5400111 | NCBI WGS metagenome assembly WNFX01 (sample SAMN13153363, study PRJNA577476) | soil metagenome | isolation source: 40 cm soil or saprolite under grassland replicate 1 | place: USA:California | collected 2016-06-15
TAAAGCGCGCCTGAGGCAGCCGTGCAGCTAGTCGTCGACCTGCCTCGAGCGGCACTAAGCGGTCCTCGCGCCGATGGATGATTAGCGTCTGAGTGCGCACGCGTGCGAGTACATCTGCTGCACTCATTTGACAGGCAAGACGCAGCAGCTCCGCCGCCTTCGGCCCGCTCGCCCAGTCAAGCTGGTTATTAGAGAACCTTTCGATTTCCTGGGCCGACGCGTTGGGCAAGAAGATCGCCGCAAGCGCCATCGACCCCAGCCCCCAGTGCGCAATCACCAGATCGGCAAGGGCATCCCGCAGTTTCGGCGTGGCCGCGTCCGACCCGCGCGCAAATGACCCGTAGAGGCACAGTCGGCGGATGCGATCCGGGTGCGCGGCAGCATAGGTGAGCGCGACGGGCCCGGCACACGACACGGCGAGCATCGAGAACTCGGCATCGCCCATCGCATCCGCCAGGGCAGCAAGCAGCTGCACCTCCGAGGCTTGTGTCCGCGGCGGCACGTCGCGATCGCTCAATCCGGTCCCCGGACGGTCGTAGCGGACGACGCGAAACCCTTCAGCCAGGCGGGCGAAGAATTGGCAGAATCCAGGATGCTCCCAATCGCGTTCTACATGGCTGACCCACCAAGCTGGGCAGAGGATGAGCGGCCCCTCCCCGACCACTGCGTAGGCGACTCGGGCGCCGCTTGCATCCCGAATGAATTGAACCACCTGCTTTGGAGCATTGGCACTCGACATTCTCATTCCATTCTCACGACAATCTCATCAGTTCTTCGAGCGCTGCGCAAACTTCGTCTATAGGCTGCTGCAAAGCGCCTTGTCCATAGGCCCCTGGATGCTCCGCCTTCGATCATCGCTAGACGCTCATTGAATGTCGCAGTCGTCCTCGAACGCTGGCGCGCAAAAGAGGCAGCACCGGAACGGCGAATCGGCGAACATAGGGAAAGATAGCAGTCAATGATGATGGACATGACGACAATGTCGACCACCATGATGGTGGCCGCGGGGCTGTATCACCTCGCCATTTTTATTTTCGCTGTTCTTGGGATAGCGGCATCGATTAAATACCTCCGCTCCTAGTTATCAGGCGGTCAAACTACACCACGCAGTTGAAATAGCTGCTTATAAGTTCCCGGGCCGTTTGTGCTCACGAGTTAGGTCTGGGTCGGGGGATCGCCGAGCCGCAAGGAAGAACGGCAAGACCAGTGCAGCGATATGTTCACGATTGAGACAGCTGGGCGATGCGTGGCTGCATGGGTCAAGCAGTTTACTTCCCGCGGATTCTTGCTTGGCGCGCTTGTTGGATCAGCACTGGGTCATCGCCGTATTTCATCAGACCAACAACACGCAAGTTAAGCTGATCCTAGCGTTCACGTTAGTTCCGGTCACTGCCGCGGCTGGTCAAATAGCGGTAATCGCAGTCGCGGTGGCTTTTCTGATAGGGTTTATAATGTGGAGCAAGCGAACGGCGTCTGCCGCATTTTTCCGGGACGTGCTCGCTGGCATGGGCTTCGTGTTGAGCGTCGACATCGTCTGGATCCATTCGATCTTCGGACTTCATCACATTACGAATACAGAAATGGACCTTGTCCTTGAGCCTCTTTTCGTTGTCCTCGGCCTTGTTTTCTTGTGGTCTGGAATCACGCGAGAGCGCCGGCATTATCCATGAGTGTGAGCACTTATGGGGACACTTTCACCAGCGCAGAAGCCGCGGCCCGGCTATGCCGCCCAGAACAGCACACAGGACGATGGTGAGGCCATACCAAACAGCGATGAACGGCAGAGAATCGTCCGTACAATGCAGCGCGTACACGCAGGCGCTTATGCCACCCGCGGCGCGGCCGGCCATCGCCCCGGCCAGCCTGAGATTCGTCGGGGCAAACTCGCGCATGGCCCAGACGATGGCGGCAAAAGGCACAATTGCATTGAGCGGGATACAGGCGAGACACAACAGCCAATATTCACCGATGATCATGGCTTTCCAGTCCGATGCAGGTGCAAACGCGAGGCTGACGATCGCCACGACGAACGCAACAGCGAACACCACAAGCCCAAGCGCGACGGACACGCGCCGCTCGCCGCCGGGCCGGGCGATCCTGGTTAGGTTCGCCAACGATACCCCGATGTTAGCGCCGGCAAAAGCATACTTCACCGCAAGGAAGATCCAGGTTGGCGGTGCCGAAAGATCCGTTCGGATGCCTAGGAACAGCATCATCATTGCGAGCGCGATCAGTGCGCCGAGCCCGGCTGAAATCAGGATCATTCTCGGCGGCTCGTGAGCGTCGATGGCTCGGAGATTCGTGCCCATCATTTTCACGAGATGATCGGTTTTCACGATCTTCGCCCTTTTGCGATCAGCGCATACAATGCTTTCATTCCACGATGCACATTCACCTTCACGGCGGATTCCGATATTCCCGATCGAGCAGCTGTCTCGGCGACGCTCAATCCCTCCAATTTCACGTATCGAATCGCGTTGCGGAATTTGGGTTGGAGTTGTCCCAGGAGTTGATCGAGGTCCAACGAGCTTTCGCTTGCAGCGCCGCCGTCATGCGCGGCGATCTCGTGGACATCATCAATCGGCACGTTCACGACTGAAGCCCGCGTCCGTCTAAGATAATCGATAAGCTTGTAACGGGCGATGGCATAAACCCAGGGCGTAAACGGCTGCTCCGGATCGTACGTATGGCGTCGCACATGAACCGCGAGCAGCGTCTCTTGAACTAGATCCTCGACATCGGCCGCACTTCGAGCCGTTTGTGCCAATCGAGCCTTGTAATATCCGCGCAAGTACCGGCTCAACCGGCCAAGAATATTGCGGTATGCGTCTTCATCGCCGCCGAGAGATGCCGTCATGAGACCTTTCAATTCACCCTCGAGCGGGTTCATCCTGCCTTCCTATACATTCGCGGCTGAAGGGGTCCTGGTTACAACGAATCGCTTGATACTGACGTACGGAGTGCCGTGTCGTGTGGTCCAATCTTACCACGACGGCAAATTCAATCACGCGGTCGTGAGCCTGTAACCGAGCGTCCGGTTCACTCGAATTAACCATTAGTCGCACGATCCGGCGAACCACATCGCCGCCCGCAAGCGGGGAGAGGGAGGAGAAGGCGGCCCGCTCGGAGCCGAACCACGCGGATCTGCGACTACAGCGCTTCCCCTCGCATCAAGCGCGGCGCGGCGAGTGCGGGCTCGATACCTTCGCGCATGAGTGCCCGGCGCAGCGGACCGACCCGGTCGATGAGATAAAGCCCGAGCCCGCGGATGCCCTGGATCGGCAAGAAATCCGAGAGCAGGCTGCGGTTGAGGAGATCGACCGCAGCGGCGCGGGTCGTCGCGTCCGCCCGGCGCGCGGTCTCGTACCGCGTCAGCACTTCCACCGAACCGGGATCGCGGCCGCCCTGTCGCGCAGTCGCCGCGAGCTCGGCGATCGTAGCGGCATCGCGCAGGCCCAGATTGAGTCCCTGCGCGCCGATCGGCGGCAGCGCATGGGCCGCTTCGCCGACCAGGGCGATGCGATGCCCGGAAATTTTTCGGGCAGTTTCCACCCCGAGCGGAAACATGCAGGGCTCGGCTTCCAGCGTCACCTTTCCGAGGATCGAGTGCGCGCGGCATTCGATCTCGTGTGCGAGCGCGGGCGCGAGCAGCGAGCCAAGCCTCTCCGCCTCGCGAGGGTCGACGACGCAGACAAGGCTCGAGCGCATGCCCGGCAGCGGCACCAGGGTGAAAGGGCCGCTCCCGGTGTGAAATTCGGTGGAGGTGCCGGCGTGGGGCCTGGTGTGGCTCACATTCAAGGTCAGCGCGGCCTGATCATAATCGAATGCGTCTGCGATGATTCCGGCAGCCTCGCGGCACAGCGACCGGCGCCCGTCAGCCCCGATGACGAGGCGCGCCTCGAGCCGGCTCTCGTCGGCAAGGCGCACCCGAATGCGGTCCGCTTCCACTTCGATCGCCGCCGCGGCCTGATCGATCCGCCTCAGTTGCGGCAGGCTCGCCGCGCGGCCATCGAGCTCTGCGACGAGATGCTGGTTTTCAATGTTGTACCCGAATGCTTCGAGCCCGATTTCCGCGGCATGGAACACCACTTCCGGCGCCCGTATCAGGCGGCGCGTGTCGTCGATGATGCGGATAGCCTCGAGGGGGGCAGCCTGATGTCGGCACGACGCCCAGACCCCGAGCGTCTCGAGTGCCCGGACCGAGCCGGCGAGCAGCGCGGTCGTGCGGTTGTCCGGGCGGGCAGGGCGCTTGGACACCAGCGCCGTCTCGAGTCCGGCGGCTGCCAACGCGATTGCCGTCGTGAGCCCGGCAGGTCCCGCGCCGATCACCGCGATTTCGACGCGCGAAGCCTGCGACCCGCTCCGGGGGTGATTTTGCCGATCCCGTGATCCAGCCATGTCGCCTTGCGCGGGACTTGACGAAGCGGTCGAAAACCGTGCCCGCTACCCCGGTTCGGGCCCATGCCCGCCTGCCCCGGATAGCATGGACGTGACCGCGGATCACTCTCCGGCCGATCCCGGCGCCAAACCCGCGGCGTCGCCGGCGAGGGCCGGGCCGTGGGCGCGCGCGTTTGCGGTGCACGTGCTGACCGCCTGCGGCGCCGCTCTGTGCCTGCTGGCGCTGCTGGCGGCGATAGCGGCGAACTGGTCGCTGATGTTCGTCTGGCTCGGCCTGGCGCTCGTCATCGACGCAATCGACGGCACGCTTGCCCGCCATTTCCAGGTCCGGGAGCTGTTGCCGCGCTGGTCGGGGGACACGCTCGACCTCGTGGTCGATTATCTCAGCTACGTGTTCGTGCCGGCTTACGCGATCGTCGCCGGCGGGCTGTTGCCGGATAGCGCGGCGATCCCGGCCGGGTTGTTGATCCTGGTCACCAGTGCGCTGTATTTCGCCGACCGTCGGATGAAGACGCCGGACAATTATTTCCGCGGCTTTCCCGCGCTGTGGAATGTCGTGGCCTTTTATCTCTTCCTGCTGCGGCCCGAGCCATGGCTGGGCGTTGCGCTGGTGGTGGTGCTGTGCGGCTTGAGCTTCGTGCCGTTCCCGTTCCTGCATCCGCTGCGCGTCGCGCGGTTCCGCGCTTTCAACGTCGTGATGATGCTCGCCTGGTCGGTGCTTGCCGTCGTGACGGTCGTCCGGGACATGGAGCCCGGGACCCCGGTCAAGCTGGCCTTGGTCGCCCTCGCGGTTTGTTTCCTCGCCGGCGGACTATTGCGAGGTCCGGTCGCGCCCGCGTCCTGAGCCCATGAGAAGCCCCGTCCGCGTCAACGCGGTCGCGCTCGCCAGATTGGCTACGCCGTCGCGATGAACCACGCCAGCATGCCGGCAAACAGCGCGAGAATGAAGCCGACCAGAATCCATGCATGTCCCAGGCCGGTGTCGGGCTGCGGCGGATGCAGGCCGCGCCGTTCGGCCCGGCGCGCGGCGGCGACGTCGCCGGGAGCAAGCGGCGTGCCCGCCGCTTCCTCGTCGGTGCCGAGCGGCACCGAGGCAGGATCCGGCCACGACACCTTGTCTCCGGTCCGGCCGCGGTCGATGTCGTGGCGAAGCTGGTCGGCGGTTGAACGCTTCGGCTCGGTCGCAGTGGGCATTCGAGCCTCCGGTGAAACTGCGCGACGCCAATCCGGCATGACGAGCAAACAACGCCGCCGCCGGCGGGATGTTCCGGCCCTTGCCCGTTCGCGCTCAGATGTAATTCGCCGCGGCGGCCGCTTCCGCGAACGATTTTCCCGCATGAAGCGCTTGTTCGACCGCGGCGTCGGTTTTCAACATGCGCTCGGCCGCCTCGAGCACGCGCGCCAGATCGCCTCTGGGAATGACGACGATTCCGGTGTCGTCACCCGCGACGAGATCGCCCGGCTTCACCGGGATGCCGCCGATCGTCACCGGCTCGCCCAGCGCCTCGAGCTTGAGCCGGGTCTTGCCCGTGGTCGGGGTGATGGAGCGGCTCGCGAGCCACAGGCCGGTCGCGCGGATCTCCTCGACGTCGCGGCATCCCCCATCGATTACGACGGCCGCCGCGCCGCGCTTTTGGGTCGCGAGCGCCGCAAGGCCGCCGAACGTGGAAATGTCGGCGCCGCCCACGTCCGCCATCAGCACGTCGCCCGGCTCGATTGCCGCGATCATCTGGCCGACCCCGAACTCCGCGCGCGGAAAGCTGCCGAGCGCACCGGCACGCTCGCGCGCGGTCACGGCAAATCCCGCGAACCGCCCGTGCCCGCTGCGCTGAACCAGCCCGCGCACCACGCCGGCGATGCCGCACTGATCGAGTGCATCCGACCAGGTGCTGGTGCCGATCGCCCTGCAGCGTTGCAGAAGCTGGGGCGTGTCCATGGCCATTCTCCCGATGACGACACCCCTAAGGCTAGCACGACGCGCGCAAAAACCCCGCGCACCCTGCGCATGGCTCGAGCGGGCCCGATCCCTTGCGTCCTGGCGGGACGAACCTATGATCGCGGCCCGCAACGGGTCGAGTGCGGTGGCATCGCGCCGGCGCTCGGTCCGTCGATCGAGAGCCGAATTCCCTATAGGAGCCAGTCATGGTCGCAGCAGTCCGAGTTCACAAACCCGGCGGTCCCGAAGTCATGAAATACGAGGACGTCGAGGTCGGCGCCCCGGGGGAGGGCCAGATCAAGGTCCGGGTACATGCCTGCGGCCTCAACTACATCGACACCTATCTCCGCAGCGGGCTCTATCCGCCGTCCTCCCTGCCTTTCGTGCTCGGCAACGAAGGCGCGGGCGAGATCATCGCGGTGGGGCCGGGCGTCAAGGACTTCAAGGTCGGCGACCGGGTCGCCTGGGTGGCGCCCGGCAGCTACGCGGCGGAGCGCCTGTTGCCGGCCGACCGCGCCATAAAGCTTCCCGACAAGATCACCTACGAGCAGGCGGCCGGCATGATGCTCAAGGGCATGACGGTCCGATATCTGCTTCGCCGGACCTACAAGGTGCAGAAAGGCGACAACGTGCTTATCCACGCCGCGGCGGGAGGGATCGGGCTGATCGCCTGCCAATGGGCGAACCACCTCGGCGCCAATGTGATCGGCACGGTCGGCTCCAAGCAGAAGGCCGAGCTCGCCAAGGCGCACGGCTGTCATCACGTGATCCTCTACGGCGAGGAGGATTTCGTCGCGCGGGTCAAGGAGATCACCAAGGGCGCGCTGTGCCCCGTGGTCTACGACGGCGTCGGCAAGGCCACCTTCCCGGGCTCGCTGGATTGCCTGCGGCCGCTAGGCCTGTTCGTGAGCTTCGGCAATGCGTCGGGTCCGATCGAGGCGTTCAATCTGGGCATTCTTTCGCAAAAAGGCTCGCTCTACGTCACCCGGCCCACCCTCGTCACCTACACGGCCAAGCGCGAGGATCTGCTCGCCACCGCCAACGACCTGTTCGCGGTCGTCACCAGCGGCGCGGTAAAGATCCCGATCAACCAGAAATACGCGCTGAAGGACGCAGCGAAAGCCCATCAGGATCTGGAGAGCCGAAGAACCACTGGATCATCGATCCTGATTCCGTGACGGATCGCGGCGGCAGCGCCCGCTGCATCCGCGAGCCGAGATCGTCGCGAGCTGGTGGGACGGCCTCACAGCCTGCTGTCCAGGAAAGTCCCGGTGCGCTCGATGGCGCGGCGCGCTTCCGGCAGCACGGGCGCGAACAGATGCCATACGTGCGGCATGCGCGGCCAGACCTCGAGCTCGACATGGCATCCGGCCGCACGCAGCTTCTCGGCCATGCGCACCGAATCGTCGCGCAAGATCTCATCGCTCCCCACCTGGAGCAGCGTGGGGGGCAGCCCGGCCGGATCGCCGTACACGGGGGACGCATACGGCATGCGCGGATCGGCGCCCGCGAGATAATATTCGACGAGGCTCGGCGCCTCGTCGGCATTGAGTATCGGGTCGGCCTCGGCGTTGAGCCGGAACGACGGGCTCGCGAGCGCGAGATCGAGCCAGGGCGAGAGCCCGACGGCCGCCGCCGGAAGCGGCAGGCCTTCGTCGCGCGCTTTGAGCAGCATCGCAAACGCGAGATTGCCGCCGGCGGAATCCCCCATGACGGCGATCCGTCGGGAATCGGCGCCGTCGGCCAACAGCCAGCGATAGGCCGCGACCGCGTCCTCGAGCGCCGCTGGAAACGGATGCTCGGGGGCGAGCCGGTAGTCCACGGACAGCAGACGCGCGCGCCCCGCCGTAGCCAGGCGCCAGGTCAGATGCCGGTACAGCGAGGACGATCCGGTCACGAACCCGCCCCCGTGCAGATAGAGGATATGACGATCGCGTCGCGACGCTCGAGTGACGACGAGGATCGCTGGGGCCCCGCCTGCGTCGACCGCGATCGTCTGCGTGCCTGCCGGCGGGTTCGGGATCAAGCGCTCGGCGGCCGTGCGCCACTGCCGCCTCTGGGCCACGGTCGCCCCGGGGCGGTCGCGCCGCTTGATGAACCAGCGCGCGCCCAGGCGCACGAGTTCCGCGCGCAAGCTCATGGATTCCCCGCCGGATTTTTGCGCTCGATCTCGCTCTGCAACATTTCGTGATCAGAATCCCACTGTGGTGCCGTGAAGGTCGCAAGCATCGGTTCGCTCGATCCGGGCGGTGACGATCTCGCCCTGGAAGAGGTTCAAGAGCGCCATTTCGAGCACTCGATGGACACGTCGGCTGAACGCCAACGACCGCACCTTTCGACGATGCCTGTTAGGGCTTGCGCGTGATTGGATAATTCCCTCCGTGTCCGGCAGTTTCGATATCGCTGGCGTTACCCGCTGTTACGCAGGCCCGCCGCGATGCCATTGATGGTGAGGTGGATGCCCTGCACCACACGCTCGTCGGTATCGCCGGCGCGGTGGCGCTTGAGCAGCTCGATCTGCAGATGGTTGAGGGGATCGAGGTAGGGAAAGCGGTTGCGGATCGAGCGGGCGAGCAGGGGATTCTTCTCCAGCAGGATGTCCTGCTCCATGATGGCGAGGACGGCCTCGACGGAATCCTGCCACTCGGCGCGCAGCCGCGAAAAGATCCGGTCGCGCAACCTGCCGTCCTCAACCAGCTCCGCGTAGCGCGATGCGATCGCGATATCGCTCTTGGCCAACACCATGTCCATGTTCGACAGCAGGGATTCGAAGAATGGCCACTCGGCGTGCATCGCTCGCAGCACCTGCATGCCGTCTTCGGGGTGCGCCCCGAGCCAAGCCTTGACCGCCCAGCCGAAACCGTACCAGGCGGGCAGCATCAGCCGGCACTGCGCCCAGCTGAAGACCCAGGGAATCGCCCGCAAATCTCCGATGCGCGTCGAGTTCGTGCGCGAGGCCGGCCGGCTGCCGATGTTGAGATTGGCGATCTCGCCGATGACCGTCGCTTCCCAAAAGTAGCGCTCGAAGCCGTCGGTCTCGTACACCAAGCTCCGATAGGCGCGATAGGCGTGGGCGGAAAGCTCCGCCATGGCCGCGAGGAACTCGTCGCGGGGTGCGGCCCGGTCCGGCTGCAGCAGCGTTGCTTCCAGCGTGGCGGCGCCGAGAATCTCGAGATTGCGCCTTCCCACCTCCGGGTTGGAATACTTGCTGGCGATCACCTCGCCCTGTTCCGTGATGCGGATCGATCCCTGAACGGCGCCGCCGGGCTGAGCGAGGATCGCCTGGTAGCTCGGGCCGCCGCCGCGCCCCACCGACCCGCCGCGGCCATGGAACAGGCGCAGTCTGACGTCACGGCGCCGGAACACCTCGATCAGCGCGATCTCCGCCTTGTAGAGCTCCCACCCGGATGTGAGGTAACCGCCGTCCTTGTTGCTGTCGGAGTAGCCCAGCATCACCTCCTGCGTACGGCCGCGGCGATCCAGCAAGCGTTGGTATTCAGGCAGCTCGAGCAGCTCGTCCATCACCCGGCTGCAGTTGCGCAGATCGGCAATGGTCTCGAACAAAGGAATGATGTTGACGTCGAGCTCGCCTTCGCGTGGCCGCAGCAGGCCGGCTTCCTTGAGCAGCAGCGCCACTTCCAGAATATCCGAGACGCCGTCGGTCTTGGAGATGACGTAGTTGGGCACCGCTTCCTTGCCGTATTGCAGCTGCACTTCTGCGGCGGCGCGCAGGATCGCCAGCTCGGACGCCGCCTCGGCGGAATACGACAGAAACGGACTGGCGAGCGGCCGCGCCGTCTTCAGCTCATCGAGCAGCAGGCCGATGCGTGCGTGCTCGGCCAGCGCTCCGTACCCGGTACCCGGGCGCGCCATCTCGAACAGCTCGCCCAGAGTGCGCTCGTGCACGTCGGAGTTTTGGCGCAGATCGACGGCGGCGAGATGAAAACCGAAGACGTCGACGGCGCGCCGCAGGCCGCGCAACCGGCCGCGCGCCAGCGTCTCGGATCCATTGCCCGTAAGCGAGCGATGCAGGATATCGAGGTCGGCTTGCAATTCGTCGACGGCTTCATAAGCCGGCGCCTCGCCCACGGCGCCGCGCGGGGCCTCGAATCGGTCGAGTGCCCAGGCCGTGGCTGCGAGCCGTGCATAGATGCCGGAGATCGCGCGGCGATAGGGCTCGTCCTGGCGGTGCGGCGACCGGTCGGGAGAGCGCTCTGCCAGCTGCCGCAATTCCTCCGATGTTCGCACCAGATTGGCGTCGAGCGAAAGCTCGCCGCCCAGCAGGTGCAGCTCGTCGAGATAGAAGCTCAGCGCACGATGGCTCTGGACGCGCAGGGTCTGACGCAGCACCTCGGCGGTGACGAACGGATTCCCGTCGCGATCGCCGCCGATCCAGCTTCCGATCCGCAGGAATGGTGGCAGTTCGGCGTCATTCCAGGTCGAATCGATGGAGCGGAGCTGATCTTCCAGACCGGCGTAAAGCCGGGGCAGCTCGCGCAAGAACGTGTAGTCGTAATAGGCAAGACCGTTGGCCACCTCATCGAGGACGGCGAGCCTGGTTCGGCGCAGAATATTGGTCTGCCACAGCGTGAGCACGGCACGGCGCAGCGCCTCGTCGGTTGTCGCTCTCTCCTCCGGGGTAAGCTCGACGCGATCCCGCTCCGCCAGTAATTGGGCCACCTCCATCTCGCGGTCGATCGCGCTTTTCCGCCGCACTTCCGTCGGATGCGCCGTGAGAACCGGGCTGACCAGGGCAGTTGCGAAGAAGCCGCGGAGCTGGGCGTTGGAGATACCGGCTTCGCGGGTGCGCTCAAGTGCATGTGCCATGGTGCCGACGCGCGGCGCCGATAACGCCAGCGTGTGCGCCCGGGTGCGGCGGATGTGGTGCTGGTCCTCGGCGATGTTGGCCAGATGCGAGAAGAAGCTGAAGGCGCGAATGATCTGGGTGGTACGATCGCGCGACAGCGCCTTCAACATCGCCTCGAGATCGCGCCGCGCCGTATCGTCCTCGTCGCGGTGGAAGCGGATGGAGGTTCGGCGAATCCGCTCCACGATGTCGAAGATCGTTTCACCCTCCTGCTCGCGCACGGTATCGCCGAGAATGCGGCCGAGCAGGCGGATATCATCCCGCAGCGGCAAGTCTTTCTCGGCTTCGAGCGGGTTGTTGCTCACCATATTCTCTGCCCCGTGATGATCACGGCCGTCCGCACCCGAGGGTGGCGAGGGCGTATCCTATCGCTATTTCGCCGTGGAGGGGCAGTGTGCCGGCGAGGTGCGCGTGCGAGTCCGAGGCATTAGATCACGAACGGGACCAACGCCTTCACCCGCGCCCGGTACACCGGGTATTCATCGGGGAAATGCCGCATCATCAACGCCTCTTCCTGCCGCAGCTTGATCCAGAAGCTGGCGAAGCAAAGCACGAATCCCACGAAGCCGCCGAGCCGGCCGGCCGCGAGCGCAGTGGCGAGGAACATCAGCAGGATTGCCGAATAGATCGGGTGGCGGACGTAGCGGTACGGCCCGCCCGTCACCAGCTCATGGTCCCGCTTGAGCGTGACGATCCCGCTCCAGTTCGAGCCGATCGCATGGCGCGCCCAGATCGCGAGGATGAGGCCTCCGGCGCACAGCGCGGCCGCCAGGATTTCCACGGCCGGACTGGG